>Ga0181595_10001506_pt1 | contig 25049 bp, 17 predicted proteins | sample 041ome_7_FD_145604 | JGI IMG/M metagenome (GOLD analysis project Ga0181595, IMG submission 145604) | Coastal salt marsh microbial communities from the Groves Creek Marsh, Skidaway Island, Georgia - 041401AS metaG (spades assembly) | ecosystem: Environmental > Aquatic > Marine > Intertidal zone...
AGGATATCCACCAGCGAGACAGCTCAGGGAGCTTGACGCGACGCATCGTCATTCGTCACCGCCGACCGCGGTGGTGATGGTGCGATGTAGAAGGACGCGTGCGTTAGAGATGTGGCGCGCACGCGTCCTCTTCGCCGTCGTATGCGCGCTCATATCACGGATGACGCCGGCGTGGGCGTTCGCCGCGAGCTTTTCGCCGAGCGTTGAAGTTGGAAGTGAAGCGTGGACCACTTCTCGTGCCCAACGACAATTGGCTGACGACGACGCGAGTGGCGCATTCTCATCTTGGCTCGCCGCGTTTGCATTCACGTTTCCTAATGAAAAGTTCGTGCTACAGTACGCTAGAATCCAGGTAGAGCTAAGCGGATTGTGTACGAACACGCGAATTGGGAAAGTGGTTTCAGAACTCGACGTCGAAGCGGCGCAGTTGGCGGTAGATGTGAACGATGTCGAGTTCGATTGCGCGTTGAGTTGGACAGTTGAAGATTATTACGGCAATCGCGCTGTAGGAGACGCTCGAGCCAACGTGTCGCAATCGAGCGCGCAAGCCACCGTCGCCATTGACGTAGACGATGAATTGCGCCCACCGCTGCCGCGTGAAGTCAGCCTTAAGAATTGCGCTATGAATCTTATAGTGCAAGAACTAGCATTTAGTGGGGGTAAGTTTGCGTCAATCTTGAATGCTGCATCTGTGGCAATTCGGAAGGAGCTGGGGCATAGCTTGAATACAGCGTCTTGCAAGCAAGCGACAAAGGCGCTTACGCTCTTCAGCGAAACTGCACTCCCTCAGGAAGAGCGCGCTCTTGCGCAGTATTTCACTCCTATAGATCCACTAGCATTCCCAACCCATGCACATGCAGTGGATTTAGGCTCGAGCAAGCTGAGGCGATGGCTCGCGTTCATGGTTGAGCACTACATTTCTGCGCAACAAGGCACGCGATCGATTGGCGCGTTTGCCAAGTGGCTGGAAGATCAAAATGAACGCAATCATGCGTATAACGCCAAAGTCATTCAAGTTCCACCGTTATGGCTAATTGATCCGGAAACCAAGCAGCCAAAGCTAAGCATTGCGATGCCGCGTGACATTCTTGGCGATGCGCTCGACGATTTGCGATTTATATTGTACGAAATGAAGATTTTAGGTTTAGAGACGGCCAATGCGCTGCATGGACCGGATGTCGTGATGAGTGGCAATAACTCAGAACTGCTCACTTCGTTCAATTTTGGTGTCGGTTGGGAGAAGATTACAGTGAACGTGTCAGGCGTCCTTGAGGTCTTGCCGACGGCAGTCGAGCTCGATCCCTTTCTCGAACCATTGACGGTGAGTTTTGAGCTGCGAAATCCTCAATTCAATACTACTTTTGGACTTGCGATTGATTCAATCGCAATTGGTGCACTGCGAGGTGCACGCGCGACAAATCCATCGTGTCTCGCGTCAACACTAATACAGACACGCCTCCGCGCTCTCGATTTCAGCGGCGCTCCAGCAGAAGTAGTCATCACTCCTTGGCGTATTGGAAAGGCTGCCAACGCAAGCGATGACACGCTAGAAGCGAGCCTGGATGAACTTATTGCACAGGCATCAAAGTTACTGGCGGAAACGCTTCCCGAGGCGCTAGAAGATACCATAAAGCACCAACTTGGTTCCACCGTTCGTGGCGTGTTTGACGACGCGTTACAACGACAAATTGAATCTCTTCAAGCAGAGAACACCTGTCCAACGGTGAGCAAGGCATCTCATAGATTAAATGCCCTCAAGCTTGGATTGTCAACAGCGCTTCTGTATGGTGCCGGCGTGTGTTTGGTGCTGTTTTCTTTACTCATGTTTGGGTACTCGTCTGTCGTCGTGTTTGCATGGAAATGTACGAAGAAGACTTACACGTTGCTTTGGCGGTGCGTTCACGGCGATGATGACGAAAACGATGGCGCACATGACGAAGAAAACAGCTTAAACACGACCCAAACCGTTGCGACTCCTCAATCATCGAGACGCAACTATTCGAGGGCAATGTTCAATCGCGGTGGCAGCGGCGGCGGCGGCGACGACGGCGTCTCTGCGACGATTGATGACGACACGAGTATGATTACTGAAAGTCTTCTCGGCGATGCTGAAATAGATGATGAGGGCAACATTGACATCGATGCCAAATCTCTCAGCCGACGCCAGGCAGCGCTGTATAAATCTTTGGTCGTTTCGAAACGCGCACAATTCGGCTTGCCGATTCTGTACGTGATGACCGTGATGTTATTCTTGGCGTCTAATCTTCGCGTCGGCGCGACAGTCAACGTTCGCGCGTCGATGGGATCAAGTGGCTTGACCGACAACATTTCAGATGTAGTGGTTATTCATGATGTTTTCATTTTTGGTCTCGGCGACACCGTTGCGAATATGTGGCGGGCGGGTGTGTATGTGCTATCAATTCTTATTTTTTTGTTCTCGGGCGTATGGCCGTACGTCAAATTGGCGCTGATGTTTAAAGCCTGGTTTTTGCCTTTCGATTCATCCAAGGAGCGAGGCGCGTTACTTTCGAAGCTTGACGCTTTCGGTAAGTGGTCGCTGTTGGATGCGTTCGTCATGATTTTATTCATGGTGTTGTTCCACTTTGAAGTGTCTACGAACGACGGCGGCGGCAGCGGCAGCGGCGGCGACTTTCAAACATTTGCTTCTTTAACGGTGACGGTTGATCCAAAACCTGGCTTTTTCATTTTTCTTTTCGCGACTTTTCTATCCATGATACTTGGGCAAGTGACCAGTTTGTATCACGACTTGGATGAAGCCGGCAGAGACGAAAAACAGCATGAGCAACAGGAAATCGATGAGAATCCAGACGTTGTCGCAGCAGTGGATGACGAAAAACGAAGCCTCATTTGGATGCAAGCGACACATGGCGACGACATTGCTAGTCAAGACGCCGCGATGCAAATCACCGTTGGCGTGTGCGGCTCGGCGCTGATCATCGCGACGTTCGTATTGCTAATGTTGGGCATGAAAGCGATCGCCATAGAGATTAATTTTCTGGGCGTAGCTGGCGCAGCACTCGGCCCAACCGCATCGAACAAGGCGTTGTCGCTCATCTCAGTTGCGACCGACGTTCCGAAAACGGTCGCGTATCGCGGTGTCATTCGAGCGACGCTTGTGACGTTTGCCTTCGTCGTACCATTAGCACGCATTGTGTTTGTGATGCTGTTATGGCTCGCGCCACTCACCCGTCGTCAGAGACGTGCGTTTTGGCGCGTAAAAGACGTCATCGACGCGTGGAGCGCGCTCGACGTTCTCGTCTTTTCTTTTGTAGCAGCGATGCTACAGATTCGTCAGTTCTTAGGCTTTATGATGGGTGGCAATTGCGACGCGCTGAACCTCACGCTGCAGCAGCTCGTTGAAGGACCAGTAAACGACGGACGCGACTTGTGCTTTGACGTCGACGCGCGCATCCGTAGAGGGGTTGCCTTGTTTGCGTTGAGCGTTTGCGGGAGTTTGGCGAGCACGGCTCTGTTGAATACGTACAAAGCGAGAGAACAAAATGATGATGATGATGTTGATGATGATGATGATGAACGCTGATGATGATGATGACATAGCTTTGTTGTAATGTAAACATATGTACTGCGTAAACCGTGACCGAGGCACATGAATAGACTTTTCTTTTTCTGTCTGCAACGCTCTGTTCGACACAACTCGACTCGCCGCGTTCGCGCGCGCGTACGGAACACCGCAAGCGAACACTCCGTCTCTCTCAGCTCGTATTTATTCGAGAGGTATCGCAGTTTGCGCGGTGTCCGCCATGCGCGCGCGCGAATTTGCCGTCGTCGATGCCGCGCACGCGACGCGGCGAGAGCAATCGGCGTCGGCAACAACGTCATCAGTGGTATGCCATGCGCGCGAGCGCAGGGTCGTATTCGATCTCGCGCCGTTCGAGCACTTCATGCGCGTCGTGTATGGATCCCCGTCGGCGTTGAGTACGCGCATCGACGGCAGCGCGTTCGCGCTCAGGCGTCAACGCGTAGGGGGGACTAAACGAGGAGGAGGAGCAAACGGGGTCGGCGCGACACGCGTCGTGATGTCTCACGCGCAAGCCTCCGAAAAAGCACGCTGCGATACAAGACGCGACACGAAGAATACGATATTTGATACGCTAGGCGGCCGTTGGGTAGTTGCGACGCTGAAGAGAAGGCAAAGCTTCCGCGAAGATGGGCACGACGACGCCATGCGACGACTGTTACACCTAGGCTACTGTTTGAACCGCGCCAACTTAGTCAACGTGCACAAAATGCAAATAGATGGCACTGTGAGAGATCGCGCGTGTACTCTGATCATGAAGCAGCACGTGTTTGGTCTCGCAGACGGCGCCGTTGACGACGACTCGAGCGTCGTCAGAGAAAGCGAACAGACACTCGTCGTGAAAAAGTCCAAAACCAGGCGAGGAAGCACAGCACATGATGCAATTATCGCCATAGAGCGTGCTATAGTGCTCGCACGCTCCATTGCTCGCACGGCCAAGTTTGCGCCGACGCGGCCCATCGGCACGCCAGAAGATGCGCGGTTGGCTAGAGAAATGAACAAGCAAAAATCACAATATGGTGAGCACTTGGTGCGAGAACTGCGTCGCAAAGTGAGTCAATTACGTGGTGAGTGTGCTCAACCAACGTCTCCGTCAAACAAGACGACGAAAAGACACGAACAGTCGCCGCAGCAGGTTGTAGCTCGGCCGTCGATGAAGCGGCGCGCGCCGTCACCAATGGCGCACACCAATTCATCTGCGTCAAAAAGAGCCCGTCGAAAGAGCAGAGAACCGCTCGTGTTGAGGCTCAAAGAACCCAAAGTTGTTATTCCGGGAATAAAACGTGCGAGTGCTTTTGGACGAGACATTACGAATGCGACTTCTGAAAAGACGAAGCGCGTGGTGCAAAGCGTATCAAAAGCCGCGGCGGGGTTCGTGCGTCGTCAAATGTCCGTGAAACGGGACGTGCTGACAATGGCGAGTAGTAGTTTTGCATTCTCGCGGGATAGAGATTAAAAATAATTCAACAATTATCACATGGTAGCTTTCAAACCTATCAGTACTGCCACGGCGCAAACTCCTCTGGAATTACTTGCGAATCGCCGACGGGCTTTTTCACATCGTACTCCCCATTCCATTCCCATACATCCGTACCAACATCCTTTTCCAATTCGTGCAAGTCCGCATGCTCGGCCTTTTTAAACCATCTCGGCGTCCAAACATCTCCCTTTTCTTTTCGAGTACGTCGTTCCGCGCGTTGTCTCTCCTCGAGCAACGTCTTCTTCGACCCAGCTACGCTATTGTCGCCCTTTTCCAAAGCGATTCGATCCGGTCGTAAACGAGAATCAGACGGCATGACACCGGCTTTCGGGGCGCTGGTCATCTCGTTGCACTTGATCGTGTAATGTGTGAAGCCATATTTCGATGGCTTTTCGGGCCACGCGTCTACTTCCCAGAGCTTCACCTTTTCGCCTTCACCAATGCGCTTGTAGCTTAAATCTCTGTTCCAATGACCAGATATTTCAAGCGCTTTCGAGCGATCCGCGCGAACGATGTGCCCATTACACTCGTAACGATTGTAACTCATGATGCTTCCGCAGGCTTTGAAATCAAGTTCAGCCGCCGCGCCCGTCGTCAGGTTCAAAACTTTCATCGCGCCAAACGTGTCGACCCAGATCCTACCGATGATTAAATTGTTCACTCTAGAGGACGGTGGCACAATGTTAAAAACCTCGCCAGTTCGGTGGAGCGTAATTCGCGTACGTCCGACCGGAAACACGTCAACCCAGTTACCCATGAATTTGGTCGTAACCGCAGATGTGATGTCGTACGTAAATTTGCTCGTCTTGACGTGCCCAGCACCGATTGGCGGATGGTGGCTCACTTGCTCAGCTAAATACGTACTTCCATCATTCATTTTTAATTCGAACGTCTCGCCGAGTATGGGATTGAAAGGCTTCTTTGACCGCTCCATGGTGGAATAAACGGCGACGGCAAACGCCGTCACCTTTGCAAGCCTTACGTCAGGATCTTCTTCGTCATCCGCCTCCTCGAGCAAGTGCTGGTACTGCATGATTTCAGCCATCTTCTGCAAGGTAGATAGAGGTTCCATAATGAACGTCGGCACCGAGAACATACTCATGATGTCCGCTCCCATCATGTCTTTGAGCTGGCTCCACATCGCTTTTCTGTCATCCACCGCGTCGACTTCGGTGTGTTCGCCTTGATGCGCTCCGTCACCGCCTTCTGTGACTTCAAGGTCATCATAGCCAGCCAAGTAATTCAATCCATCGCCTACGGCGTTGACCAGGTCCGAACCCCACGTCCCGACGCGTGACAACCAAGACCTGTGTCCGCCTGGCGCCGCTGCCGTCGCGGCATCGCCATCAGCGCCCGCGCTCTTGGGCGGCAAACTGTCCGAAGACATCGCGGCCGATCGTTCGTCCAAGGTGTCGCCCTGTGCACACGCCGTAAACGCGTCGTGCGGCTGTTATTCCCGTACCCACGAGAGTTGATCAACAGCTTGGACGCCGAGCGAAAGGCTTCGCGTCGGACGGGCGCACGTCGACGCTCGATCGATGCTCGGTCGACGACGACGTCGACAAGAAGGCTTATGACTGCGCTCGACGACCACACACGACGACGACGACCACGCGACGACGACGACGACGACGACGACGTCGGGTGCGCGCCGAGTTCTCGCGCGCGTGTGCGTCTCGAGTGGATAGACCATCCTACTCTGTGTGATTTTTGTCCATCAATCCATGGTCTTGTACTTGTACACGACCGCGGTGTCACCGCCGCCGGCACACACGTCGTGCCGAGTCAGCTGACTTCAGCTGCCTTGGCGTGCGAACACGACCACGAACACGACCACGAATACACGTTCGAGCGCGCGAAAAGCGCCGAACGCGTCAGTGCACGTCGAGCTTCGTGGTGACCACGAACCACGTCGTCGTCGTCGTCGTCGTCGTCGTCGATCTACACACACACACGCGCGCGCGCACACGTTCGCACACGTTCGCGCGAGGACGATGATGCCGATGACGATGAACGCGTCGTTGGCGTTGGCGGCACGCGTCGCACCTCCGACGAGTGCGGGACGACGCAAAGCGCGCGCACACGGTCAACGCGCGAGTGCGATGATGACGACACACACGATGACGTTGTGCTCGTCGACCGGCGCGCCCGGCGCCGCGCGACGCGGTGATGCGACGACGACGACGACGCGCGTGAACAAGGGGGCGCCGCGATCGGCTAGGTTCATGGACGCGAGTGGGCGGGACGGGCGACGCGGGGCGACTGTGGTGACCGCCGCGAGTGCGTCTGTGGCACCCATGGAGCAGTTTAAGAAGTTTTCTGAATTATTCGCCAACTTGTTTCCAATTTGGACCATTCTCGCCGCGGTGGTTGGCGTCATGAGGCCCGCGACGTTTGAGTTTATGACGTCCAACATGTACACGGGCTGCTTGGCGTTGTTGATGTTTTCCATGGGTATCACGTTGACGATTGATGATTTCAAGCGCGTATTCGCCAAGCCTGGGGTGATTAGCCTCGGGTTCTTGGCGTGCTACGTCATGATGCCCGCGTTGGCGTTTGTCATCGGCAACGCCCTTGGTTTATCTGGCCCGCTGTTGGCTGGCCTCATCCTCGTGGGTTCCATCAACGGTGGTCAGGCGTCCAACTTGTGCGCGTACATTGCCCGAGGTGACGTTGCGTTATCTGTGTTGATGACTACCGCCACGACTGTCGGTTGCATTTTCATGACGCCGCTCATCTGCAAGCTCGCGCTCGGCGCCGTCGTCGACGTCGACGCCATCGGCATGGCGGTGTCGACTATTCAAGTCGTTCTCGTGCCCGTTGTCGTTGGGTTGTTCTTGAATAAGAACGTCCCCAAGGTATGCCGTTCTATCGAACCGTTCTCTCCCGTCATTGGTGTCACGATGACCATCATTCTCGTGGGTGGGGCGGTTGCAAACTGCGCCGCGGGCATCCTAGGCGCTGGTATGGCGTTGCAGGCGGCGGCATTTGCGTTGCACTTTATCGGTGGGGTTGCCGGTTACTGGATCATGCGCGTTTTCAAGTACAGTGAAACGACGTGCAGAACGGTTGCGATTGAAACCGCCATGAAGTCGTCCGCATTCGGCTTTTTGTTGGCGTCGCTTCATTTCCCCGAGTACCTCGTGCGCGTGCCTTCGGCGGTTTCCGTCGTCTGGATGGCCGTGCTCGGCTCTACCATGGCGGTTGTGTGGAGATTTATCCCCGTTGAGGACAAGTAGACGTGCGAATCCATTAATACTGCTCTCGTGCTTCTTTCATTCCTAGTCGTGTAAATTCAAAGCAATGCAGTGCATTGAATGCACATAAAGTACTAACGTCGCCCCACACACGTCGCCGCGCATACAAGACAACATGCCGATACCACGAACAACTTTAAGACGCATCCCGCTGGGTCACACCAAAGTCATGGTCACCGACGTGTGTCTCGGTACGATGACTTGGGGCGTGCAGAACACGGAAGAAGAGGCGCACGCGCAACTGGATTACGCGATCAAGGAGCGCGGCGTGAACTTCATCGACACGGCGGAGATGTATCCCGTGCCATCGACCGATCCACGATGGGTGCCGGGGACGACTGAAAAGTACATCGGTACGTGGTTGGCAAAGAACCGAGATTTACGACCGGAACTCGTCATCGCCACTAAAGTCAGTGGCTTTCAAGCCAAGAGCGACACCGTCGCCAACAGAACAGAGCCAGCTGGAGAACCAGCGCCAGCGCGGTTAGATCGGGCATCTATCTTGGCTGCGTGCGATGCAAGTTTGAGACGATTAAACATTGATTACATCGATGTTTATCAGCTTCACTGGCCGGATCGCTACGTGCCTATTGGAGCGTTTTACGGCACGGCTGAGTACGACCCGAAGAAGGAACGTCACGACGCCGTACCCATAAAAGAAACCGTTGCCGCGCTCGGAGAGCTCATCGCGGCTGGTAAAATTAAACACTACGGTCTTTCAAATGAGACTACCTTCGGCGTGTGCGAATTCGTGCGAGTGGCGGACGAACTCGGCGTGCCGCGTCCGGTGTCTATTCAGAACTCGTTTTGTTTGTTGCATCGTTCATTCGAAACTGAGCTCGCCGAGGCGTGTGCGAAGAGAAACTACAACATTCTCCTCCTTCCATGGACGCCATTGGGTGGGGGCGCATTGACAGGAAAGTATCTCGATGGCGCACGACCGGAAGGCGCTCGCATGACGCTCTACTCACATTTCCATCACCGCTATCTCAGCGACAGTTGTCAGACAGCCACGGCAGAATACAAGAAAATTGCCGATGAGGCTGGCGTTTCGTTGACTACTTTGGCATTAAACTGGTGCAAAACCCGTTCATTCGCGACGTCGACAATCATCGGGGCGACAAATATGGAGCAGTTGCGAGAAAACATCGACGCCTTTGAGCCGACGGTTCAACTTAGCAAGGACACCCTAAAAGCCATCGACGCAGTGCACGCCAAATGCCGCGACCCGTCGGTGCCTAATTAAATTAACCAATGCCATGTTTATGAATATCCATATCATCCGATGCACGAATGATGACATATTGACGAGGCCATGACGTATATTACCAGTACGTCTTCGAATAAGTACATACACTACACCAACTGTTGGTACATGCATACTCGTCGGTGCACCAGAGCCGCGCGCGGGCCAGGAGGCGTCCGTCCTTTGTCGAGGTGGCGATGTCGTTTCAGTCGTCGTACGCGCGCGCGAAAGGGATGATGGATGACGCGCGCGCCATCGCGCGGGACGCAGCACGCACTCCACCGTGGTTCGCGGCGGCGGTGGCGATCGTCGCGGCGTGGGTGTGGACGAAACCACCGCCCGAGGCGTTTTATGCGCATTGCGTGAGCGCGCGCGCGGTGCGACGCACGGTGGGGGATGTCGTGCTCGCGGGCGCGATGTCGCCGACGTGGGTGTGTTCGAACTCGGGCGTGCGTGCGCTTGTACAAAAGGCGGCGTTTACGTGTCACGACGGCGTCGTCGCGACGGTGTGTCGAACGCGCGACGGCGCGGCTTTCGTCGGCGCGTTGGGGACGTGGATGCGCGTACCGTTTCCGTTGGACGTTGTCGTGAACGCATTGGTGCATGTCATTCGAGTGAATAATGCGCTGCTGTCTTTGGCGTCGCTGGGCGTAGTTGGTGTTGTAGCCATGAAGACGCTAAAGGCTTTGAAATTGTTGGTGCTCGGCGTCTTTGGCGGCGCCGCGGTATACTTTGGCTTTCCTAGATATGCCGGCGTCCCGAGGTGGTCGATTGCGTTGACCGCGGGGTTATACTATGTAGCCTATCGCAAGCATCTCCTCGATGGCGTCTTACGCGTGGTTAAAGCCATAAAACCGCCACCGCGTCGCCGTCATCGCTAACGCGCGCGCGCGAACGCGCGCGCGCTCCAAACGCGCATCCGCGTCGCGCGCACCATCGCCCATCGACGTCTTGTCACCTGCTGAGGTGTGTGATTGTAAATATTTTGTTATCATACTCATCCCATACTTCACGCCGCGTCACGCACGCGCGCATCGTCGACACTTCGTCGCGAAACGCTCTCGCTAAACCCCGAGCGCGCGCATCCATCGCCACATTGGCCATTGGTTCTCGTGGTGTCGCTGGCGCCTCCACTATACGTGCGTGGATTATTCGTGTGGATGGACGCGCGCGCGCGCCGCCAGTTTGTGACGCGTCACGACCGAGTGCGTGTATCTCAACACACACACAAAAACAAACAACACCAAAACCAACGCACGCTCCACCGCACGCAACCATGGCCATGAGCACCGCGCGCGCCGCCAAGGTGGCACACGTTGATTTCACCGGTGCGCGATCGCGACGCACCTTGAGAGCGAATACCACGCAAGTGAGCGCTCGCCGATCGACACGGGCGGCGATGACGACGACGAGCGAATACAAAGTTGCCGTTTTGGGCGCTGGTGGTGGGATTGGTCAGCCGTTGAGCATGTTGTTGAAGATGAACCCGCTCATTTCCGATTTGCGATTGTTCGACTTGCGCGGGACGCTCGGCGTCGCGGCGGATTTGTCTCACACCAACACCACGTGCCAAGTGCGCGGTTTCGAAGGTGATGAGCAGCTCGCTGACGCATTGAAGGGTTGCGATTTGGTCATCATTCCGGCTGGTGTGCCGAGAAAGCCGGGTATGACGCGCGATGACTTGTTTGCCATCAACGCCGGCATCGTGAAGAACTTGGCTGAAGCGTGCGCGAAGAACTGCCCGAAGGCGTTGATTAATATCATCTCCAACCCGGTGAACTCTACGGTGCCGATTGCCACGGAAGTGTTCAAGAAGGCGGGTTGCTACGATCCGAAGAAGATTTTTGGCGTCACCACGCTTGACATCGTGCGCGCGAACACGTTCGTCGCTGAAGCGAAGAGTTTAGATATCAACGACGTTGATGTCCCCGTCATCGGTGGTCATGCGGGTATCACGATCTTGCCTCTTTTGAGCCAAACGTACCCGAAAGTGGACTTCTCCCCGGCCGAACTCGAAGCGCTCACGGTGCGCATCCAAAACGCTGGTACTGAAGTCGTCGAGGCCAAGGCGGGCGCGGGTTCCGCGACGCTTTCCATGGCGTACGCCGCCGCTCGCATGGCTGAGGCGTGCTTGCGTGGCTTGAGCGGTGAACCTGATGTCTACGAATGCTCCTTCGTTGCGTCTAACGTCACCGAACTTCCGTTCTTCTCCACCAAGGTGAGACTCGGCCCGAATGGCGCCGAGGAAGTCATGCCCATTGGAGACATCACCGCGTACGAAGCTGAATGGTTGGCCAAGCTCAAGGAAGAGCTCAAGGGCAGCATCGCCAAGGGTGTTGATTTCGCGAACCAATAATTTACCTCAACTGATACCAAAACAGAGAGATTTCGCCACGGGGAGTCGCCTATGACTAGAGCGGCGGAAAGAGTCTTATATATGCGCGCACGCACCACTCACAGATGATCACGAGACTTTTTTTTGTAACGCCGCCGTTTCACATTTATCGCTAATCGTTCTCCTAGTCATTCATCTCGGGTAGGCGCGCGGGGGCATGTGTGTTATGTGTATTCAACTACGTTAGTTACATTTGCTGTGTATGTTTTGGATTAATACGGCGAGTGTCGACGTCCAGGTGGCCGGGCGCGATCCACATGGACTGGGGCGCCATCCGTTTCAACACTAGGACGCCATGAGCACACGAGGGAATCTTCGCCGCAAGTGAGCGGCACGCGCGAAGCCTCTGACATAGCAGCATTAGCATCCCAGTACATTGAACGAACGATATCGCGATGGCCGTTGCGTAAAATTGCCACGGGTGCATCCAACGTAACATACCCAGGCATACCGATAGCCGCCGGCGCGCCTCGTACGACGGGAAATACGCCAATGGCCCCACTTTGCGTACCAGCGCTCACGTACAACTCTCCAGGCGCCACACCGTCGTGGACACCGATTAAATAATCCACTTGTGACGCAAAATCGGGGGCACTCGCCGCCGAAACCCTTTGCGCTGCTTCGCGGGCGTTGGCGACGTGTGCCAATGGCACTCCGACGCGTCTTGGGTCGCCGCCCGCGACGAAAATGTGCACCTCTTCGATCCCAGTCGTACACCACACCGCGTCGTGCTCGGTTCCAGAACTCGCGCCAGTACGGCAAAAACCGATGTTATTCACCGCGGCATCCGTAGACATGATTGAAATTAAAGCGTCTTCGTCGTTAAAGCCGCCGCTCGCCGCTCCGCAGTCGAACGCACACACCAACCCATCTACGCTCGCTGTGTACAAGTTGGACCTTCGCTCGGGATGAAAGCGTACACACGTCACAGTTTCAGAGTGTGCGTCTTGAAAAACTGTCAGGGGCGCCGTTGAGGTGCCCCGACGGTCGTAAAAAGCTATGTGCGGCCCGACGGCTACGGCGAGCAACGCGTCGCTTGCGTCGCCACCCAACGCACACGACTCCACGTCCTCGACGTTAAACGGTGCTCTATACACCGCCACGGGTGAAGATGTTCCCATGCGTCCGTCGTACACCTTACACGTCCCATCATTGCACGCCAAAGCGAAAACGTGTGGGTCCGCGCTCGATGCAAAAGCGCACTCATTCACGCCACATCCGACATCCACCACGAACGCCTCGCGCGTGGCGCCAATACCGTCTCGATCGTACACGTGCACGCGCCCAGATGTCGTCACTACGCCGACGCGCGTGCCGTCACACGACGCCGCAATTGACGTGTTGTACGCCCCGTCGTTCGACGTCGTGTGCGATTTCGCCGTCAACAGAGCCGCCGCCGCGGTGTTTGGTGCGTGCGTTGGACACCAACGGAATGCCTCGTCATCCGCCATCGTAGGTTCGACGTAGCCATCGTTGATGAATCTGTTTTCTCCGACGTCGACGTTATCATCGTCGTCGTCATCGTCGTCTTTGTCGCCACGACTCGCCATGTCGCGAGTCGAGTTGTGTGGTTTGGTCTGGAAACATTTTGGCAAGACGTGGGCGTGTGAAACTATAACGCGGTAGTCGTCCGTTACAAAGCTAGTTTTGATTATTGGAGACAGAGCGTAAACGCACGCGCGCGCGCGAACGTGCGACTAAATACCTTCGGCGAGCCATTTGAGATTTCCGACGAGGAACACGCTCGACGGCAAATCGCCCGGGCACGGCGATAGGTACGTAAACTTCTTTGCCACCATGTCTACTTCCGTGATGTAAATGAAACCCGCGACATTGGACGATAATAACTCCCCTTGCGTTTTTCCATGACTCACAGCTAACACGGAGTGCAAGAGCGACGTCGACGGCACCACTGGGGCTACGCGCATGGGATCCGTACTCGGTTGTTGCCCGATTGGGAGCGCCGACGAAGGCGCGCGCGGGCCTCCACCGATGCGATACAAACTTATGGATGAAAAGTACGCGGTCTGCGACGCCGGAGCGAACTCTCCAGTAGGGCCGTAGAAGTACTCTTTAAACATTCGGTCGCGCGACGCTCGGCGATACTCTGGCGTTCGTTCCACGACGCCGCCCGACTTTTGTAATCTAAACACCTGGCACTCCGTCCCGGCGAGCTTTTGTTGAAGCTGACCAAAGAGCCGCTCTTGACCAATCACGAGCACGTGGTCGATGTTCAGCGCCTCGCGAGCGTGCAGTAACAACTCCAATCCCAAGCCGTCCACCCAACCCATCGTATTCACCACGCACCCCGCCGCTCGAGCCTCGTCATTCGCCTTACTGCGCTGATCGAGCATGTTGCCCAAACGAGTGACGATGTTCTTGTAATAATCTGGATTGTTCACCGTCAGGTCACCGTAGTAGTACACCAAAGGCATCTCTAAAGGAATGCCTTCCTCGAGGTCTATTTGCGACTCAATGGGCGCCGCGCCAATCGTCCCCGGCACCGTAATCGACCCTTGTCCTAAATCTAAATCCACATAGAGCGGTGAATATCCGGCTCGCGTGGCATAGTTACACAAAATAGAGCACACCGTAGACTTCCCCACGTCCGTAGGTCCGACGCACATCACTCGAGGTCCCTCCGCGCCCGCCGCCTTGGCCGCATCTCGCTTTGCATGCAACACCGAGTGCGTATTCGCATACGACACCATGGGCGTCTCCCCAGCCACGTACGCAATCTCCACCTTTCCTTGCACCTCCACCCGAGCGCCGTGATAGGTGAAAATCGCCATCTTTTTCCCTGGTTTACACGAAATCGTCTGCCCTTTGGCGATCTCAGCCCCGAAGCACTCCGCGGTGCCATCGACGAGGGTCACGCGCGCGCCGTCGTTCGCGCATTCCACGCGAAGCTCTTGTTCGGGTTCGAGCTCGAACGTCTGCGCATCCGTCGTTGTCGTTCGGTCGTCGTCCGCCATGATTATCCGCGACAATCAATGACGCATTCGACGCCGCAGTGTGCGCCGCGACGTCGTATCGTATGACTGTCGCCGACGACCTCGGGGCGATTGATGCGTGGGCACGCGACGTCGTTGATGCGTTCGCGCACGACATCATCGATGGCGACGCCGAACGCGTGCGTGACGTGCGAGAGACGTCGTCGTTGGCGAGGTCGTCGTCGTTGTCGTTGGCGCATCGACGAGCGTTGCATGAACACGTGAGACGATACCACGCGCGAGGGATGCGAGGGAAATCTATAGATGACGATGATGGTGATACCGGGGGCAAGTTTGTGCGGTTGAGTGTGATTGATGTCGATGCGCGAGAGGCGATGGAGGCGAAGCGAACGCGGCGCGCGGAGGCGGCGGCTGCGACGTCGACGACGACGGAGGAGAAGGATGCTCACGCTAATATGGATGAGCAGGAAGAGAAGGCGCGATGGTGTGAGTCAGGATGGATGGATTTACGTCAGCAGCCGTTTGATTTATACGACGAGTTGCGCATCGTAAAGAGAGACAACGGGGATTACGCGGGCGGCACGGCGAGAGCGCGGTCGGCGTATCATCGCGAGAGCGCAAAGTGGCATCCGACGCACGTTCTCACGCCGAACGATGACGGCCCCGCGGCGATGAATGGTTTTTGTGACGCGTGTTCTTGCGTGCTGCAATATCAGCGATGGTTTCACGCGCACGAGACGAGCGAGCGCGGGCGTGATTTTTGCGTCGGCTGCGTCGAGACGTCGCGGCGCGTGATTCCTGGACGCGAGTGGGACCGCAAGTACAACACCCCACCACTCGTGCTCGAGGGTGAATACGTCGTCGTTAACCAAATAATGGATTTAGAGCCCGCAGACGTCCGGGCGCGATACGAATCGGAACCTGGAAGTGGCGTCACGAAGGCGTCAGCGGCGTGCGCAAAATTTCAACGCGTCGCCGTGGCGTTCTCCGTCTTTAAAGATGTGGAAAAGTTTAGAATCTATCGCGACCATGGGTACGAGGGATTGGTGAAATCTGAAGCGCACGCCGAGAATGATGTGTTTGATTTAGAGCCTTTTGCGGTATATGAATCTTTCTTTGCGGGTGAAGATCCCGAAGACAGAGAGTATCTGCTCCTCAACGGCGCCGAACCCGAATCAGAATCTGACGACGACGTCGCCGTCGCCGATGACGATGCGGCCGGCGCCCATGCGAATGGATCAATCTCAGAATCCGACGACGACGACGACGACGACGACCCGGATGACGTCGTGGAAGAACTCCTCGCTCGAGGCAAAGCCGAGCTCGCGTCGGCGCCGAAAAAGCCGCGCGTCGATGTCGAGGATTTTCCCACTCCCTCCATCGCCGTGCGCATCGCCGCCTCCACCGACGCCGATGTCGTGCTTCCCAAACCTCTCGCATCTTGTGCCCATCACGATGATGTGGTAAACGACGACGTATGGTCCGCCGTCGCCGCTCGTTTTCACCCCCCGCACGCCAACGATGCGGCGTGACTTGCATCACGTGGGGGGTTAAAACCCACTATTCAAGTACTCAAAACACCATTGTACATATGTATGTGACTTGATATCATAAACCCAAGCCATCGACTCCTATATAGCCACGTATATAACATGCACACCTTGAGGTCATCGTCGTCTCCCGTCGTCGTCATGCATGCATTCGCATTCGCGGTGTGACGTCACTGTCGTCCACGCACGACGATTACGAACGCGACTCGTTTCGATTTGCCCGCGACGCGCACGTGACACGCGTACGGTCGTCTTCGCGTCTTCGCACCGCGCGTATCGTCGGTGAATCGTCGTCCAAAGTCGCGCTCTACGTCGTCGGCGTCAACGTCGTCAACGACGTCGCGCAGCCATGGCGAACGCGGCGATGACGGCGGATGGGAAGAAAACGCTTGAAGACGTGGAAAGTGGCGCAAAGGTGGCGTTACCACCGGTGGATTGGAGCAAGAAGAATCTATTCAAAGCGTTGTTCTTTGCGCAAGTCACGCCGTTGATTGCAGAGGGCACGGTACGGAGATTGGAACCGACAGACTTGTGTCATCTCGACGCTTTGGATAGCGACAGGGTGCGTATTCGTTTTCGACAACGCGCGCGATGTGATGCGCTCGATGTAGTCCTTGAGATGGATATGCGATATGATTGAGTGATACAAAGACTAACGTCTCCTTGTGTTTTCACCCGCACGCAGTTGAGCGCTATTTTCGATGAAGACTGGGCGCTCGAGAAGACAAAGGAAAAGCCCAACTTGGTGAAGGCGTTGTTGGTGAGACACAAGTTTACCTTTTTATGGACTGGATGTTTGTTCGGTATCGCCCAAGCGTCGTTGTTTGCCGGGCCGTTGTTGTTGCGTGAAATTCTCATGGGTATCGAGTGCAAACGATACGCTGGTGATCTGGCGTCGACTTTGTGTACGTCAAACTCCAAGCTTTACACGTACGGTATCTGGCTCGCCGCTGCGTCTATATTACAAAACTTTTGCGCGGCGCATCAAGAATTCGCATTGCAAAAAGTTGGTATTTCCGTCCGTAACAGTTTAATGTGCGCGTTATATAGAAAAGTGTTACGTTTGTCGCCAAAGGGATTGCAAGCTGAGTCCACGGGACGCATCGTGACGTTGATGTCCAACGACGTGAATAAGTTGCAAGAACTCTTCGCAATGATTCACAACTTGTGGGCCGCTCCAGTATTCATTATTGCGTCTTTCGTCTTGCTCTATGACGTGATTCAGTGGAGCGCTTTCATTGGTTTTGCGTGCATTTTCATCGCCGCGCCGTTTACGTTTTATGTTGCCATGACGCTGTTCAAAGTTCGAAGAGGGTTGACCAAGTGCGCGGATGAGCGCATTAACATTTTGAACGAAGTCTTCAACGGTATGCGTGTGATTAAGTACTATGCGTGGGAAAATACGTTCGCCAAGCGTGTGCGCGCTATTCGTGACCGTGAAGTTGGGTTGGTTTGGAAATCTCAAAAGGTGGGCGCCCTCTTCGGCGTCGCCCTTTTCAGTACTCCCGTCTTCATCGCGGTGTGCTCGCTCGGGACGTACTCGTTGAATGGCAACCCCATTACCGCGTCTAAGGCGTACACCGCGCTCGCGCTTTTCAATATGCTTCGTTTCCCGCTGGTTCTCGTCCCATTTCTCCTCAACACTTTGCTCAACGCTTTGAATGCTATTCAGCGTTTGGCCTCCTTCATGGAAGCCGATGAAGCTTTGGAGTATGAAATGGACATGAGCGAGCCAGGCACTGTGCGCGTGACGAACGCGGCGTTCCAGTGGCCAACGCTTCCGAAAGCTCCCGAGCCGGAAGCCCCGAAGGGTCCTCCGGCGAGACGAGGCAAAAAGGAAAAGAAGGAAAAGGTGCCGGATGTGGTGGTTGAGGAATCCGCCGTCGATGTTTCCAAGCTCGAACAAGAGCCCTTCGAACTCGCTGATGTTGACTTTGAAGTCAAGCCTGGGACGTTAACCATGGTTGTTGGCCCGGTCGGTTCTGGTAAATCTACCCTCGTGTCTGCGTTGAACAAGTTTGTCACGTGCAAGAGCGGTGACCTCTCTGTAAGCGGCAGAGTGTCTTTTTGCGCGCAGCAAGCGTGGATTTTGAACGCCACGGTAAAGGAAAATATTCTTTTTGGTCAAGATTACGATCAATCCAAGTACGAAAAGGCAGTCAGACTCGCACAACTTACCGCTGATTTGGAAATTCTTCCCGCGGGCGACGCAACGACTATTGGCGAGCGCGGTGTGACTCTGTCTGGAGGCCAAAAGCAGCGCGTCGCCATTGCTCGCGCGCTGTACGCCGAGAGTGATATTTACATCTTCGATGACCCGTTGAGTGCGGTCGACAATCACGTCGGCTCGGCACTTTTCAAGCAAGTCATGACGGGAGAATTAAAGTCAAAGACCGTAATTCTAGTCACGAACGCATTGCAATACCTGCCAAAGGCGGACCAAGTTGTAGTGTTGGGCGACGGCAAAATGCAAGAAATCGGAACGTACAAGTCGCTGATGGCCAAGGGATTGGAATTTTCCAAGCTCATGAAGGCGCACGGGATTGATAACGACGACGGCGACAAAAAAGAAAAGGGCGAAAGCAAGCCTGAAACGAGCGCAGGCGCCGCAGTAAAATCGGCGTCTCAAAACGACGACTCAATCAAGGAGGAAGAACGCGCCATCGGTAACGTTGGGTCTAGAATTTACTTAGAGCTCTTCAAAGCTACTGGCACGCAGTGGAATTTCGTTTTTGTCGTGTTTTTCTTTGGATGTGAGTACGGTACCAAAGCTTTCCTCGATTACTGGCTCACCTGGTGGGCGACGGATAAGTTTGGGTGGACGAGTAACGAATACTTGCTCGTGTACTTTTGCATCTTTGTCGCTAATGGTCTCTTTGTCTTCACCAGAAGTTTCATTCTTTACTTTTTCCTCTGCCGTGCATGTAAAACTTTGCACGAGCGTCTACTTTCTCGTGTTTTGAAGATGCCCATGAGTTTCTTTGACACCACCCCGAGTGGGCGGATCATTAACCGCTTCAGTCGGGACACGGAGACGATTGACATTGTCTTGCCAGGCATCGTGGTGCAGTTTATGGGGTGCATCGCAAACATCATCACCACGCTCGTCATCGTATGCGTGGCGACAAAATGGTTCACCGTGGCGCTTCCCCCAATCTTGCTCATCTACATCATGATTCAGCGATTCTACATTCCTGCGTGCCGTGAATTGCAGCGCATCGAGTCAATCACGCGCTCACCCATTTACAGCGGCTTGGGTGAGGCGACGAATGGGGTGGAGACTATTCGGGCGTTCCGCGCTGCCGGTCACTTTACGAAGATGGCATACAAATTAATGGAGAAAAACGCTGATGCATTCGTGACCCAGCGTCTCGCCGCGCTTTGGCTCGCGATCCGTTTGCGTTTGATTGGTTCTGTCATCGTCATTGCGGCTACGTTTTTAGTGATTCAAGGCAATGTGAACGCCGGTTTGGCAGGTTTGACTTTGGTGTACGCGCTGGATGTCACCAAATACATGGAGCACGGGACGAACATGGCGAGCGAATTGGAAACCAAGATGAACGCTGTGGAACGAATTGTTCAATATTTGGACAAGGAATTGGAGAGCGACCATGAAACCAAACCTGACGTTGCCGTCGGCCTCCCGGTGGGCTGGCCCGCAAACGGTGAGTTGGCGATTGAGAAGTTGAGCATGCGATACCGTCCGGGCTTACCTTTAGTGTTGAAGAACTTATCATTCACCGTGCATGGAGGTGAGAAGGTTGGTATCTGCGGTCGCACGGGAAGTGGTAAGTCGTCCATGTTTGTTGCTCTGTTCCGAATCGTTGAACCGGCGAGTGGTACAGTTCGACTCGACGGCGTAGACATTATGACCCTCGGCTTGCGTGATCTTCGCTCGAAGATGGCTATGATTCCGCAAGATCCTTTCATGTTTGCTGGTTCTATTCGCACGAACCTTGATCCGTTCGACGAGCACAAGGATGATGAAGTGTGGGACGTTCTCACCAAGGTTGGTTTGCGTGCAATGGTTGAAAAGGCGGCAAAGAAAATTGACATGGAAGTCATTGACAATGGCGCCAACTTTTCGCTCGGTCAGCGTCAGCTTCTTTGCATGGGACGTGCGTTGTTGAGACAATCGCGCGTTTTGATGATGGATGAAGCGACGGCGAGCGTTGACATGGATAGCGACGCGTTGATTCAAAAGACTGTCCGCGAGGCGTTTAGCCACTGCACGACGCTCACCATCGCGCACCGCTTGAACACTATTATGGATAGCGACAAGGTAGCCTTTTTGGAGGATGGTGAGTTGTCAGAGTATGGTGAGCCGGACGAGTTGTTGAAGAACAAGAATGGTAAGTTCAGCGCCCTCGTAAGTGGGTCGGGTAGCACGAAGAATGAAGCCTTCTTGCGCGGATTGGCGTCAAAGGCGTCCATTCAACGTCGCAACAGTTCGCAATCGTCGCTTTCTGGTCTCGCCGACTCGCCGAGCAAGTAGATTACCACCACTCTAATACACATTTCGCATTATTTTACTGTTGTAAATAGTTTTCACTTTATTAAAAATATTAAATGTCGCAGTCGCGGCGTCTCATTTCTTTTTCTGTTCATCCTCGCTCAAATAAAAAAGTCCTCCAACATTGTCGCACCATCAATCATATTATTACTTTGATTTCTTCGATGCAATCTTCGCGTTATTCTCCGCCTCCGCCTTGTCTTGCGCCGCCACGAGTTCGGTGTACCACACTCTACATCGTCCGTAGAGGTGGTACAAGCCAATCACGAAACCGGCGAGGATGCACTTCAACTCAAACTCTTTTCTGGTGTACGTCTCGGTGATTTGTCCGGGAATTCCAGACACACCCGCGTGCCACGACGCGGCGGCGACTAAATTCATCAAGAAATAATATACCACATTCATCCCAATACTATTCGGCGCCACGGTCACCATCACCCCGAGCATCGCGCTCATCAGTCCCACCGACACAATTTGCAACCCGTATCTCCACGGCGTCAACGTCAACGCCACCGCCGTGAGCTGTATCACCGACATCTCATTTGACAAGGGATGAGGAAACTTCCCCTTCATCAACCGCATGTACGACGTAAACGTACATAACACGCGAAACAAGTTGACGCTGTACTGAAAACCAAGTCGGTTGAAAAACGCCTCGCTCGCGTCGGTGATGATGTCGTACGCCTGATTCGCGCTCCACATATTTGATGGACGTACTCGATCTATTGACGCTGATTAAACCGTTACGACAGCCGTGCGTGTGCGATGACGCGTCGTCGTCGTCGTCGTCGTCGTCGTCGTCGTCGTCGCTCTCGCGCGCCAGTGCGGCGCCGTCCGTCGCGCACGAAAAGTATATTCCCGCCACCAATGTTCGGACATGTGGCGTCACGCCGCCCGCGGTCGCCCGCTCGGTTGGATATCGCCGCCAGACGCCGCCAGACGCCGCCAGACGACGACGACGACGACGACGACGCCAGGCGTTGGGTGGATCGAGCATAGCGTAGGACAAAAATCATCATGAGTACTCACGCCACACCCGCACGCGAGCGGCGGGACGACGGTGGTGGCGATGCGAAGACGCAGAAGATGACGATGGATGATGCGACGATGACGATGATGTCGCCGCCAAAGGCGCGGTTCAAGATGATGTTTCGGTCGAATTCGCCGCGCATCGCGGTGAAAGACGAGGAAGAGAAGAACACGACGGATATGGAGATGTGAGCGGATTCCGATGCGCGAGCGGCGATGGAGCTTCATCGTGCGCTGAATAGGGTGTCGGATAGGGCGGCTCGAGAAAAGCACGCAGAGACGGCGCGCGACGCGGATGATACGCACGGCGAAGATCCTGGGATTTTACCGTCGTGCTGAGCGTCGTATCCACGGAGTGCAACAGATTCTGTACCACATGGGTACATCTGTGGTTACCCCGTGGAGAGCATTAGCAGTGAATTGTACGGCTACGTTCGCGGCACTCAGACGCAGCGCGGCGAACAAAGCGAAGCTGTCGTACGCGTCATGCGCCTTTGGGGACGAGTGAGTGATGATGGGCAGATGGCGACAGAATTGCACGTTCCTGTGTGTAAACGTGGGTACGTACCGTTCGATGCTGAAGGAAATCGCATGTATGGGTGTGTAAAACACTCGCAAATCAGGCGGGCAAAGATGCGTTCGATTGGCGATGACGACGACGGGTACTCTCGCCCTGGTTGGGAACCGTTCAATCAGTGGAATGCGCCTTAGGGGCATCGCGACGCGATAAAACGCTTCGTTTGTGACGACTCGATACGAATCACATCTTTCTAGCGATATATGTGGGTGTCGGAGTCTGATTCGACGTTTTATCTCGCTCGCAAAATATTAGCAAAACAATTATGACACAAACAAGGACGCGCGTCATTTGGCGTCATTAGATGAACCGCATGTAATACGCGCGGTTTTGGACAGTAGCTATAGTCAAATCAAACATGTGTATATATATATTACGAATATATCAGTTGATCGCTCACTTACTTTTTCTTTGGTGTCTTTGCCTTCTTACTTTTTCCACCCGGCGTTGAAGACTTCTTCGCTAATTCTGCCTCAACTTCAGCCTTTGCCGCCTTGACATAACCGGGTACACGCTTGCGCTTCTTCTTTTCTTGCTGCTCGGTTGCAGTTGCCGCGTTAACGTCATCAATCCGCGTGTCGTCGTCGTTTCCTGCGTCAAAGTATCCGCTCGCCATTGCGGCGCGTGCTTCGTCAAATGCGTCGTTGCTTGTCGGTACAGTTCTGTTGCTAAGCTTTTTAAATTTGCACACGAAGAAACCATCCATATTGTGCACATGAGGATAGAATCGTCGCGCCATCTCCACGGATGGGTGAAAGTTCTTTCCACGGTAGCTCGTGAATCCTTTACGACCAAACTCCAACCCAGATGACACAATCTTCACGTCGCGTTTTCTCAAAATGTAATCAACCACGGCTTCGTTCTCTTCAACTGCAATCGAACATGTGGAATAAACAACGTATCCACCAGTTTTGCTGTTTGCATCACAGCAATCAATAGCGGCAACTAAAAGTTCTTTTTGCAAGTGCGCACACTTTGCAATGTCCTCTGCGCTCTTGCTCACCTTCACCGAGCTATCCTTGGCGATGACACCCGTACCAGAGCACGGAGCATCGAGCAAGACACGATCGACGTGACCGATAACCTTTGGCAAGGCGCGACCGTCGTAGTTACACACTGTGGAATTCGTGCACCCAAGTCTTTGCAAGTTTGCCACGAGCGAAGACAAACGCTTCTTTTGATACTCGTTGGCGAAAATCATCCCAGTGTTTCGCATCAACGCCGCGAGGTAGGTGGTTTTACCACCTGGTGCCGCCGCCATGTCAAGAACGCGCTCACCTTCCTGCGGTGCGAGCGCCATGCATGGTAAGAAAGACGATGCAGACTGCAAAATGTAATGCCCCGCCATGTACTCTGGAGTCGCCCCGATGGGAACGCGCGAGTCGTACACGAGTAAACCAACCTTGGACCATTTCCCGACCGGATCCAAATTCACCCCGCGGTTAATCAAGCTTTCGGCCAATTCCCGTCGTCGAACCTTGAGCGTGTTCGTGCGAATCGTCACTGGACGTTGTTGCTCGTTCGCTTCGAGTAACTCCATGGTTTCCTCGACGCTAAACGTGTCCAAAAAGTATTGAATCAAAAAGCTATTATACCCGTAGTACGTCGCCAAATCCGAGACGAGACGCCCGATGTAATCTGCACGACTTTTACCACTCTCGCGACGGTTCTTAAAGTCTTTCAAAACGCGCACAATTTCTTGAATTCGCATCTGAATTGCACTCAAATCTGGCACGCCATCGTCGTCGTCATCGTCAGAATCGGGAAGCTGATATACGTCATCCTCTTGAATGTTCGTCTCAAGCTGCTCGGCGCGCGCATCTTCTTGCGCTTTGGCACGACGAGCGTCTTCTTTTAAAGCCTTGCGCTCAATAGGTAACATCGCTTCCTCCTCCGAAGAGGATTCCGAGTCGTCGTCTGATGAACCCGAGTCATCGTCTGAGCCTTCCTCCTCGTCCTCGTCCTCCTCGTCGTCATCACCAGCGCCATCGAGTGCGGCAAACTCGTCATCATCGTCTCCATCGTCGTCATCACTACTACTACCTTCATCATCGTCATCGTCATCGTCGTCGCTCTCTGAGTTTTCCTCGGCCCGCGTCTTCGCGCTCGGCTTCAACCACTTTGCATTCTCGTCACTAAATCCCTTCTTCTTTGTCGACTTCTCCACCACTTCATCGTCGTCTTCACTCGCACTCGAACCATCATCCTCACTCGAACTCGCCCCCGTCTTCCCCGTCTTCCCCGTCGTCTTCCCCGTCGTCGTCGTCGTCGTCGTCCCTGTCCCACCCTTCGCACGACCTCGACCCGCCGCCGCCGCCACGCTCGGCGTCGCCTTGGCCGATCGCGCCTTGACGCGATTCGCCCTCGCCGTGCGCGGGGTCACCACATCATCACGCGCACCGCGCACGGGCGTCGTCGTCGTCGTCGTCTTGATCGCGCGTGGCGCCATCGTCCGTCGTCGTCGTCGTCGTCGTCGTCGCACTGCCGTC
>Ga0181595_10001521_pt1 | contig 24905 bp, 37 predicted proteins | sample 041ome_7_FD_145604 | JGI IMG/M metagenome (GOLD analysis project Ga0181595, IMG submission 145604) | Coastal salt marsh microbial communities from the Groves Creek Marsh, Skidaway Island, Georgia - 041401AS metaG (spades assembly) | ecosystem: Environmental > Aquatic > Marine > Intertidal zone...
GATCGAGGCAAGAGGGTGACCGCATTTATAAAGCTGAATTGGAGCGACACATCGAAGCTGGTACGATGCCAGCGAACCCAACGAAGGAATCTCTCATCTTGGGCTATGAAATCCCAGTCATAGAATCGATTAATACTTTACCAATTACAGAATTGAGTAATACTTTACCAATTTCTAACTAAACACTTTCACCACGAATTGCTTCGCAACTCCACACCAAACCCATTTAATAATTCTCCCCCGATATATTAAATGGCCTACCTGCCACTATCACCATGGAACTCTGTAACGTTTGTTACAAAACCATCCAGACTAGGCACACCGACCCAGAGGAGTGGGTGAACAGTCTCGTGAAGAATAGCATTGAATACGGTGCAGAGTCCATTTATAAGCTCCAGCTCGAAAAACACCTCTCCGAAGGTACGATGCCCGCAGGTGCCACTAAGGAAGCCCTCATTCTTTCCTACGAACATGACCCATCTAGACCTTTGCCACCATAGGAAAGTTCTGTGAACTTGAACACTTAAAAATAAAGTCTTACTATAATATAAAATGTCTGGTGGTATTGCCCAACTCGTCGCCGTCGGTGCTCAGGATGTGCACCTCGTCGGCAAACCCGAAGTTAGCTTTTTCCGCTCAACTTACAAACGCCACACGAACTTTTCCCAAACTGTCGAACGTCAGGTGATCCAGGGGAACGTGTCCAACAATGGTATGTCTACTGTGCGCTTCGAGCGCAAGGGTGATCTCTTGGGTTATGTTTACCTCGTTCCCAACGACGGTACCAAAACTGTCGCGGTCGCCGATTGGACAACTATGATTTCCAAGGTCGAGCTTCTCGTCGGTGGTCAAGTCGTCGATGAACACGATTCAACTTTCTCAACCCTCATCGCCCCAACTCTCTTCGCTACAACATCAGCCAAATCTGTGTCAGGCGATATTTACGGTGGTGCGAGCAGTGAACGCTTCTACCCACTCCGCTTCTCTTTCTGTGAAAACTGGCAATCCGCACTTCCATTGATCAGCCTCCAATACCACGATGTGGAACTCCGCATCACGTGGGGTGCCAACGCCGCGGACGCCAGTAAGAAGTGGGACGTCTACGCGAACTACGCCTACTTGGATACCCAAGAACGTGAAGTTTTCGCGTCTCAACCACAAAACATGATGATGATCCAAGTTCAAAAGGCCATCGCCTCCGGTAACAAGATTCAAGAACTCAACTTCAACCACCCAGTGAAGTATTTGGCTTCGGCCGATACCGGCGCGTTGTCGATTCTTAACGACGACAACAAGCTCAAGCTTCAAATTAATGGTACCGATGTGGCTGACTTCAAGTTTGCTGATCCAAACTTCACCACTGTGCCACTGTACTATCACACCTCCAATGGTTCTTTGCCAGCCACCGCGAAGACTTTGTTCACGTACCCATTCTGCCTCGAGACTGGTAAGCTTCAGCCAACGGGTTCTCTCAACTTCTCGCGACTCGACTCGGCGCGCATCATCAACAGCGCTCGTGACTGCACTAAAGATATCTACGCCGTGAACTACAATGTCCTCCGCATTGAGAACGGTATGGGTGGTCTTTTATATTCTAACTAATTAATAAAACAAATGTGGAACGTAGTTTTCCTCCTCGCCATCGTTTTTGTATTGACGTACGATCCAAAATCCAGGACGCTTGAAAAGTTTGTGGGACAACCCACCCCACCAACTGAAAAGTCCTGTCAACCTACGCATTACGAAGCCGTACAATTCGCCCAAGCACCTTATGAATGCCCAGCCCCAGGCAAAGCACGCATGGGTGTTCTTACTTAAAAAGAAGAACTGTAAATAGTTTATAATGATGCAAATGGACCGTGAAACCCTCATGATGATCGCGACGATTGTGTGTATCGTGGGTGTGATGTTCTTGTTTAAGGAAATGAACAAGACGAAGACGGAAGTCGAAAACTTCCGTAACTTCTCGAATCATCTTATGCACCAGCTCACAGCGCAATTACCAGATGAAGATGAAGTTGAAGTTGAAGATGTGAACGAAAAAGGGGGGGAAAAAAGCGAGGAATAAACATATTCACTTATTATAACTTGCGAATGCGCAATGAAAAAATACAAGGCTATAGCGATCCCGGTAAGCTTTACTGACGATAAACCAAAATTTTTAACGGTGAGAGATCGCCGCTTCAAGGATTGGATTTTTGTCACAGGCGGTTGCCGAAGAAGAGAGATCTTTAACCCTTTACGTTGTGCTTTACGAGAGCTTGAAGAAGAGACGAGAGGTGTTGTATCCCTCAAGAGTGGTGAATATACTACATATAAATTTACAGTCAAAGAGAGTCCCACGGTTGACCTTGAATACAATGTTTTTGTATTTTTTGTGAATTACAAAAAGACCGAACAACAGACACTCGTCCGAAAATTTTACGAAGAAAAACAAAAAACAAACCTTAAAAAGATACAGAAACAACCAATAAAGAAAACATACGATGAAAATGATTACATGAGTTTTGATACTCTTGAAGAATTCAATACACGTAAACGATGGAAGCTTATAGTCGATAACGTCCTTAAAAATCCAGAATTTTACGCGTGTGTTAGTTCTTTAAATAGAAAAACCTTTTCTATAAAATAGAATGAAGTCCAAGGCTTATATTTTAATGCAAATTCGTCAACTTTTGGAATCGAATCGTGGTCTTTGCGACGAGGAGATTGAGGAGTGGATAGAAGAGAATAAAGAAAAAACTGTATACGAACTTTTAACCGTTAAGAAACACCTATCCGAGACGCTGGAGTTCCCGGATGTATCATGTATGTCGAGGTATAGAGAATAAAGTTTATACTAAGGTATGTTTAAAAGGTGGTGCGCCCAACAAAAATTTAACAATGCAACCAATCTATCACATGTGCTCATGGACGGTGGTGTCCTTTCCGTGCCTTTTGATAAATTGAACGACTTTCACGAAAAGTACATAGAGGCTGTCAAGTCGGGTGAAAAACTTTTCGTTGTCGAACAAAAGAGTGACAACTACAACTTCTTTGTAGACATTGATTACAAAGATACACGCCCTCTCACGATTGAGGAGATTCAGGACATTTGTAAAATCATTTGTGATAAAGTAAAGCGTCACGGTGGCAAGGATTGTTTGATATCTGTGTCACCAACTAAAAAGGTGGGTGAGTACACAAAAACTGGAGTACACCTCAATTGGCCGGGTTTTGTGTTGAATCAATCGTCTGCTGTTGCTCTGAGAGAACACATTCTCGTGGCGCTGTCCAAGGCAAAAGGTGGTACAGATTGGAATGAAATTATAGATTCATCTGTGTATGGCTGTACACATAGAAAGACGAGGGGAAGTGGTTTTCGCATGCCTTGGTCTCACAAGATGGCAAAACATATGTCATGTGGTGGTCAGGGGTGTCCCGAGTGTGGTGACTCTGGTAAAATTATACAAGTGGCATATCTTCCCGTATTTCTATATAATCATGGACCATTGAGTAAACTTACGAGAGTTGACCAACAACCAAATATCGAATATCTCAAAATGTCTTCAATTCGAACGAATGAACCACAGCACATAACTATAGAACCACCCTCATCTGTGATCAAGGAGGGTTCGTTTACGGATGCGCAGACAAAAGATGAACTCCACGACGATGAAGTCAGAGGACTCATCGAAGACTTTGTTCAGAAAAATATGGAAGGACAGAATGGGTCAATCATTAAGAGTCTCTTCAAACACAAGGACACGTATTTAGTCGCTACGAATTCTAAATATTGTGAAAACCTCAAAAGATCCCACAATTCCAATCATGTGTGGTTTCATATAAGTGGACGTGTCATTGCTCAAAAGTGCTTTTGTAGGTGTGAGACGATTCGCGGTCGAAGGGATGGCTTTTGTAAAGATTTTTATGGAAGAAAACACATACTCCCCCCTAAAGTAATTGAACGATTGTATCCCAAAAAGGAGGACATCAAGAAGTGTCCAGAAATTAAAAAGTTTGAAGAAAAGCCTAAAGTCAAACAATCGGATGTAAAACCACATTTAGAATCTTACATGCGAAGGTGTATGAAATGTCCAGAGGATATCCGTGTCGTGACTATTTCCAAACAAAAAAACGAGTTCGTCGCTCTCACAACATCAAACTATTGTGAAACCTTCAAAGGTGTACACGGGGAACAGACAATGTCCTACGTAATTAAGAATAAAACTATATCACAAAAGTGTCCCGTGTGTACGAAACAAAATTCTAGAGTTCACAAACTAAGTTCAAGTGTTATTTCCATTCTGTATCCAGCTCAAAAAAAATAAACCAGAACATTAGAAGAATGGCACTCATTCTGGTTGGAGCCTCTATTTACCTTATAGCATCTTTAGTTGGTGACGTTGAAAATGTAATTAAACTTCCAGAACCAGACGCATTTTATGAATATTCAGGTATTCAACCAGAACTGTATAAACAATACTTATCAACGAAAGACTTGGATTACATCGAAGAACTCGCCCTATACGCCGACCTCGACGTTAGAGATGAAATTCACGAAAAGATACTTAAACAGAAGTCTTTATTTATATAAAAATGGTAGAAACACGAACAAAATCTGGGCGTCAGATAAAGAAACCAGCGTTGTATAAACCCGAAGAAACCAAATTTGAGGATGATTATGCAGAAGATGAGCATGATACGGATTTTGATTCAGACTTGGATACGGATGAGGAACTCTATTCCGACGATGACGACGACGGTGACGACGACGATGGTGGGGATTTGGATGGTTTTGTGGTCGACGATGAGGATGAAGAAAGTGAGGAAGAATAGACTTAAAAAAATCACTTTCTATATTTAAAATGGAAACCGATATTGGAAATCCAATTGAATATGATCCAACAATCGACAATTTAAAAGACGATAAGAGTGAGGATCACGACTTGCAGCAACCACAACAAGTCGAACCACAATATTATTATGAACCTCAACAACAACAAATGATGTATCCAGATCAAATGGCTCATCAAGAAAAGTTCGATATATTATCAAGTGTTGATAAATCTACATGGATCATCGCATTCGCAGTGTTTCTACTTGGTTTTTTCATGGGTAAAACTATGCAACCCGTGATACTCAGATATAGTTAAGAATCCCAAAATCAGATGACTTTTTATTTAGGCGTATGGAAATCCAAAGTTTGGAAGACTTGTATTACCAACAAATGTTCCAATATCTCCATATTTAGGTGGTATAAAGCGATCCGTGATAGGACCACGATATGTATCTTCGATAAATCCCTTTGTTGTACTGGGTTTTTCGACAGGTCTCTTCTCCTTTTCCCTTTTTTTGTTTTTTGTTTGGGAAGTAAAAAACAAAATAAAGAACGCTGAAGTTAATATCACTGTTATGATTATCTTAAACATTTTGTTTTAGAATTATATTATATTTTTTATTTACGCGGATGAAACTTCTGGCTCGCCCTCCTCCTTTGACTCTTCGATCTTAGCCTCGGTCGACGACTCAGCCTCAATCTCCGATTCGCGCAACTTGCGACGTTCCTCAATCTCCGCCGCCACGAGAGCGTCAGCTTCCTTGACGAGATCTTCCATTGGACTGTCAGGCTTTTCCTTTTGAAGACGTTCCAAAACCTCCGCTGGGTGGGGAATTGGTGGCTCATCTGGTTTGGTGTAAAACTTGGAGTTTTCGTCACCAGGGGAGATGTAGTCCTTGGCTGCCATCATGGTGGTCTTTCTTTCTTGGAACATGCGCGCGGCTTGTGCTTGATTCTCCTTGTATCCACTCATGATTTCCTCCAATTTCTCATTCGTGTAGTGGACGTCTTCAATCTTTGTCGGATCTGGTGGGATCAGCAACCACTTGTACATGTCAACGACATAAATGTCGAATGTTGCATCTTCCTTCTGAAGACGCTTCGCGTGATTCGCAGCTTCGTCACGAGTTGCGAATGCCCCACGAATCTTGATTCCAAATTGATCATTCTTTTGTGGTGCCTCTGGGCCAACGACCGAGAGGCAAGCAAATAATTGACCGGGAACAGTGGTGTAATCTTGTTCGAGAGACATGGTATTATACCCATATTAGACTCCAAAACTTTAAGCTAACTTAAAAGGTTCAGTTCTATTTTAAATAATGAGAACCTTTTGGGATAAACAACCTGTACCCCAAGCTGGAGTTACATATGATATGGGGTGTAATATCGAAAAGGATCAAAAATTAGATACAAACCCCACTACACTCCCCATTGGTTTTGAATGGGATGAACCATCACTCGATGAAGCACACAGACTTCTTAAAGATCATTACGTGTCTGATGAGACCTTCAATCTCCATTATTCTCTGGGAACACTCAAATGGGCGGTAGAATTTCCGGGATATAAAAATATAGGAATTCGTGTGTGTGAGACTGGTGAACTTATTGGGTATATTTCGAGTATTCCCCAAAATGTACGTGTGTGTGACAAGAATTTGAAAATGGTTCAAATCAACTTTCTATGTGTACACCCATCCCACAGATCTCATGGTTTTGCACCAATTCTAATTAGTGAAATTAAACGAATTGCGAATGTAAATGGTATATGGCATGCCGTTTATACGGCTGTAACAAAAATTCCAACACCAATCACTAAATCATCATATTGGCATCGATTCCTCGATGTAAAGAGACTCGTTAAAACCGGGTTTTACCAAACAAATCGTTTGAGGGAAAAATACTTTGAACTACGTGGAACGTCGCGATTTAGAAAGATGACTTCTAAAGATGTTCCAAAAGTTACATCTATACTGAAAAAGTATTTTGATGAATTCAAGTTGGCTCCGGTCATTGATAAGGAATGGGTCAGATATTGGATTCTACCAGTGAATGCATACGTTAATGATGACACGGACGAATTCATTTCATTTTATGATATTCCATACAAGCGAGTTGATGACTCGGATGAAGTACGTCAAGCGTATGCGTTTTACATGGTTGGTGATGTATACAACGACGCCTTTTTAATCGCAAAAAATTTAGGATACGATGTATTCAATACACTTGATGCGGGGCAGAAACGTTCTCATTTGGAAAAATTAAAATTTATAGAGGGAAGTGGTCATGTATACTATTACTTATTCAATTGGCTTCCTTCATCTACGGTTGAAATTGAAGATATACAACTTAAGTTACCTTAAAAGAATTGTTCTAATGTAAATCATGGAAGAGATCCGTCGAACCCACAATGATGCCAAGCGAAACCTGATACAGTCTGTCACTCAAGAAGGAAATCAGATACTTGACGTTGGCTGTGGTTTTGGTGGTGATCTTCAAAAGTGGCACAGGTGTGGTGCAAACATGAGTATGTGTGACCCGGAGCCATCGGCCCTCGTAGAAGCCAGAAGTCGCGCAAAAAACATGAGAATGCGAGTAAATTTTTACGAGGGGGACATACACAACTGCCCGAATAGAAAGTTTGACATTGTGTGTTATAATTTTTCACTTCATTATATTTTTGAATCAAAGGATACATTTTTTAGTTCAATTAGGGAAATCAAGAAGAGAATGAAACCCGGTGGACGTCTCATAGGGATTATTCCAGATTCAGAAAAGATTATATTTCGAACACCTTATAACGATGATTTGGGAAATTTCTTTTTAACTAAGACTAAGTGTATGGGTCGTTATGGTGAAAAATTATTTGTGAATTTAGCAGACACACCATTCTACGCGGATGGTGTGAGACCTGAACCCATAGCGTATAAGGATCTCCTGGTAACACATCTAGAAGAGATTGGCTTCACACTTGAGATGTGGGAGGGTCTCGAGGGAAATCCAATCTCCGAATTCTATAGCAAATTTATCTTTGTATATAAGAGATGATCGCATTCATTGTATTGTTGCTCATAAATTTATGGATTCTTCAACGAACACGCGAACCCCAGGAACTCACCGAGGTCAAAGAAAAGTACACGACTCTTCGAACACATCTCGTGAATACTGAAAATCAAAAGTATAAAATGTTGACGCGTTGTATTCCAATAACCGGAATTCGTGGTATGCGCGGCACCATTGGTTACAATACGAATAAAGGACAAGAAATAGCCATATGTGTCGACGGAACATCAAATGAGATGTTCCACGTTCTTATTCACGAACTCGCACACTGCACAGTTGATGAGTATTCTCACTCCCAGGGTTTTTGGGACAATTATGCAGAACTCCGAGATATGTGTATTGAGATTGGAATATACGAAAAAATTCCAGATAGAAAGGCTTTCTGTGGTCAGAAAATACAGGATAAATAATCTTCTTTACATATATTAAATGAAAACCCCTCTCAGTGTCTTACTGACGGTTATCTTATACTACATCGCCATATATGGGATAACAATCATACCACACATCAGTAACAACTATTATGGGAATTTGATCATTCTCACATTGGTGATACCAAACATCTTTAGACATATTGTGGGAAGTGTGCCACGCTTGGCTGTTGATCGTTTGTTTGTATTTTCGACGACGGTCATCGCGTTCGTGATAACTTTTCTCATGAACAAGTTGTGGGGTGATACGAAAGACGCGGTAAAAGAGTACGGGAGTGACAGAAGCAAGACACTTAAATTGAGTGCCTTGCTCATGACAGCTTTTACTGTTGGAGCGTTGATTACCTATTATTCGGGTATTGATAATTCAATCTATTCAAATATGGGTTGGGAATCAAATCAGGGTTTCACAATGTAAGTCTTCCCGAAGTAGAAGACAATCGCCGCAACCAAACCAGTTGACGCCAAACCAACCATGCTTCGCGCACCTTGTTCGTTGAGGAACTTGGGAACGGAGGTGACAAGTTTGTCTTGAACCGGCTTCGACACCGCGATGGCAGCCGCAACACCCGCAACGAGGGCGATGAGTTGATCATCGGTGAGGTTCATTGGGTTCTTGCTCTCTGGCGCCTTCTCAGCTTGCTGCTGCGCCATGAAAGCACCCTGGGGGTTTGGTGCTGTCATTTGTGGCATCACACCTTGCATTCTTGGCTCTTCCATCATCATTGGGGGATCCATCATAATGTCATTAATTGGAGTAGAGTCCATTGTCTGTTTATTTTGTCCCACATTTTTTTCCTGTTCTTGTGACGCTCTATTATCAATAAACACGGTAGATCTATTATCATTCAATGGAACCATCCCATCTCCATTGTCTGAAAGATTCATGGTATTTACGTTGGTAGCCATTTAGTATATTCATATGTTTTTGAAACATCTGAGTAACGCGGCCTGCTACTTTGTCTTAGTAATTTTTAAATTTGTCTTTTTTGTGGCTTTTTTTGCATCATCTTCTCGATGTTGCATGTGTTTGGGATTATACATCTTCTGGTGAAGTCTCCACAGATCGGGACTTCCAACCCTAAAGTTTTTTCTGACTGTTGCTTTATACCAATATACACAATCCTGTATTTTATTGGATTTAACGGTATTATCCAATACGAGACACTCATAGTTTTCTGTACATGCATCCATCACCTTGCAAAACATATCAAATGATGGGAAGATACCGAAGAAAGATTTATAAAGTTTTTCTCTATTTTGTATAATATTTTCACGGAGAATGAATACATAATCTACATTTGCACGAAGTGCTGGTGGTAAATCCATGACATATTGCATCGTGAGCATGAAGAAGATTTTCCAGTGTCGTCCATTCATAAAACACTGTCTAATACACGTATCTTTCAGAAACTTTGAATCGTACATACAATCATCAAGAAGCATAAAAGCACCACAATTGGTTTTACCCGCACCCACGAGTTTACGCTGTCTTGACATGACTCTTTCTATGGCATCTCGGTCGTAGTCTCCATAGACGAAGAGGTCTGGAATAAATTCTGAATAAAAATGGTTACCTTCTTCCGTCCCTGATAAAACAATGCCTGCTGGGAGGTGTTTTTTATAATACATGATGTCTTTGACTAACGTAGACTTACCAGTATTACGCTTTCCAATAAAAACACATACCCGATCATCGCCCATTGTTTCGGGTTTGAATTTCTTCAATTGAAGATTCATTCTACTTTAGCGTACCGTTTTATTTAACAAAATTTTACTCACATAAAGTAGGAATGTCAGGTCGTTTAAGACTTGCGGCCACTGGAGTTCAGGATCAATGGCTCACAGGCGATCCACAATTTTCATATTTCCTGATGAATTTTAAAAGACATACAAAGTTTGCGATTGATTATTTCGAGAATCAATTTGATGGTAACATAGACTTTGATGAAATTATAACAGCTCGTGTACCAAGTGACAAGGGTGATCTCATAAAGAATATGAACTTGAAAGTTACACTGAGTGATCCAAAGCCGGATACACCTGGAATTAACGATGTATATTGGAATCCATCTATCGTCACAAATCTCATAGAGTACGCTGAATTGGTAATTGGTGGTCAAGTTATTGAAAAAATTACAGGCGAGTATATCTATATTCACCAGCAACTACACAACAATAACGATGATACGACACAAACACTGTATTTTTTAAATGGGCATGGTAACTTTTTAACGTATACTGGAGACTATACATACTACTTGGATCTTCCATTCTATTTTTTTAGAAATCCAACTTTATCCATACCAACCTGCGCCCTTACAAAACAAAGCGTCGAAGTAAGAATTAAAACGACGCCTCTATCCAAATTAATATTTTATGGCGCACCATCGAATGTAAGTGCATCAATAAGAAAGATTTCTCTAGACGCTGAATTTATATACGTTGCCGACGAAGAGAGGAACTTTTTAATGTCCAGACCAATTGAGTATGCTATCACACAACTTCAGATGTCACAATTTAAGATGAAAGCGGGTGAGACAAAAAAAGGTGTCATGTTAAATTTTAAACACCCCGTCAGAGAGTTATTTTTTGCGTGTACACCGGACAGCTTTAGTATTACAGCTAATGCACCAAATGCGTATACAACCATAAAGAATGTCGAATTACGTTTTAACAATCAAGTTGTATTTGACAACGATACAAAATTCCTTGTGTATGAACAGGCGTTAAAGCATCACACAAATTCACCGTTGGTTCTTCGTACACTTGCACCATTATTGGGTTTATTCACTCTCAAATCTGATTTTGGAATGTATAGTTTTTCGTTACACCCGGAAGTTCATTATCCAACTGGGCAAGTAAATATGAGTCGCATAGTTCACAAATTATTCACAATAGAAATAGAACCATCCAACTTAACATATGCGAACGATGTACGCGTCTATGCGGTGAACTACAATATTCTTCGCTTTGAAAGTGGATTAGCTGGTTTAAAATTTTAGATTGTTATATTAGTAATGGCTGGTCGTGTTCAGCTCGAAACATTTGGACCTCAAGACAGGTTCTTTACACTCGACCCAGACTATACACATTTTCTCCAAAGTTTTAAGAGGCATTCAAACTATTCAACAGAATATGTTTACATGAAACCAGAGAATGAAGCCGACTTTGGAAAAAAAGTAAAGTTTACGATTCCCCAAGATCAGGGTGACCTTCTTAAAACATTGAGTGTTAAAGTCAAGTTACCAGCTTTGACATCACCATATAATATTGGTTACATTGAATCCATTGGTCACGCCCTCATAGAATATGCTGATATCATCGTGGGTGGTGAAGTTATTCAGAGAATCACAAGTGATTATTTACAAATATATTCAGAACACAACTTTACACAAACAAAACAAAAGGCTCTTGAAAAATTAATTGGAAAATATTCGTTGAGAACATCAGCGGTTCGAGTTTCTGACCCAACTATTATAGGTTTCCTTGGTAAAGCCACAACTGAACAAGACTACTTTATAGATTTACCATTCTATTTTTACAATAACCCCAAACTTGCCATACCTCTTTGTGCCATCACGAAACAGGAAGTTGAAGTTGAGATTAAATTGAGAGACTACACAAATCTTATTATTGATACATCGGATGGAACATACAAAAATCTTACATACACACCAAAAATAACAGATTTCCAATTATGCAGTGAGATCGTTTTTGTAGACATATGTGAACGTGTAAAGATTAAAACTTCAAAGCATGATTACACAATTACACAAATTCAACAAAATACATTTGACATTCCGGAAAATGTTTCTACGGGTAAATTCAGATTAAGTTTTATAAATCCAGTGAAGGAATTGTATTTCGTGATTCAACTACAAGGTGCTTCGCCATTCGATTATGATAATACATTATCGGTCTCGAATAACAAATTGGTACTGTACGAAAACTTGAACTATCTCACACTAGACTTGGATGGTGAGCCAATAATCACAGATGAAACTGGAAATGTTATATTTTTGAAAGCCGTTCAGGGTGCAATTCATCATTCAAAAACACAACTCATTCGTAGATTTTACTCATATAGTTTTGCGTGTGAACCAGAAAAGTGGTATCCCACGGGGCAGGTTAATTTCAGTCTCGTGAAAGAGCAAATCCTCAACCTAAGTATGACACCTTGCATCTCTTATGCAAGACAACTTCGTGTTTACGCGTTAACGTATAATATCCTTCGTGTACACGGGGGAATTGCTCAAACACTTTTTAATTCGTAATAATAAAGATGATGAAAACAGGATTCGGTGAATCGTCAGGAGAATACGAAAACGCTCAAAGTAATGCGCTCATTGGCATCGTCACACCAGTGATTGAAAAGAGTTTAATCATTGCGTGTCAATATTGTAAAGCGTGTGGTCGCACAGCTGTGACAGCGGAAGACATGGAATATGCCGTTAAGTTTTGTGTCATGCACACTGTGGGAGAAAGTATCGGTTCCATCGTTCCAGAAATATACGATGAGGAGGAATCCGATGAGGATGATATTGAAGAACTTACGGAAGACGAATGCCCCCCATTCACCCGATACACAGGACAAGATCTAACGTTCACACGCGTGAATGCCGCATACGACCGATGGGATGAATGGGAACCACAAAACCCGGTGGAAGAGATGTTAAAAAATGCTATTAATAGTAATGAGTACATTGGAGCCGGAGGGGTGGACGATTTCTGAATATAAGTCATTTAAAGTTCAGGAGGACGAAGATACAGATACCAGTACCGATGGAGATTCTTCAGACGACGAGCAGTTGTTTACACAGACTAAAAAAACCATCGGCAAAAAAAAGTACAAGCGTATCTATGAAGAAGAATTGTTACCGGAATAAATTTTCCCAGTGTAATATATAAAACCCTCATCATGGAAAACGCGATTGAAACTGTCAACCTCGTGACTCAAGAATTGGAGACCCAATCCCTCAATGCGATTGTTGCGGGCTTCTCCTTCGCCGCGGCCCTCAGCTGGAACGACCTCGTCCGCTGGGTTCTTCAGCAACTTATCCGAGTTCCAAAGAACAGCGGTGCTCAGTACACCCTTGTCGCGGTCCTCACTACTCTCCTTTCCATCGCAGTGTACCTCGCCATCTCTCGCATTTCCAAGCGCGTGAGCCGACCAGCTCAGCCAGTCTATGCGATTACGCAATAAGTTTGGGTTTTCGTTTCATAACTAAAAGAAGCATAACTCCGACAAAAACGATGGCAAATATAGCCAGGTAATTACCCCTACTATAAGGATTCTCAATTACAGGAATGCTTATAGGTGGAGGCAGAGATCGTTTCAAAATATCAGGGGAAACTTTGGGGAGACCCTCGAGTTTATCAGTAGAACATTCGACTTCAAATTTCAAAATATGATCTTGATTTCTGAAATCGTATGGAATGAGCCTTCCGTGACTCATATAGAAGAATTCAATTCTAATGTCTCGAACATACTTTTGTGTACCCGTGTGGAATTGATGTGTAAATGGATCATCGGCGTGACTAAAATTAATCACATCCGTTCCATTTGTTAGTATATGACCTGTGTAAAAAGGTGTCGACGAATATACATACTTGTTGAATTCATCCGACCCCGCACTGATTCGCAGAATTAACGAATTTACACCTTGTAAATTGATGGCACCGGATGATAATGTGTTACTGGTTGATACAGCATCACCTGAACTAAATCCCAAAACTTGATGTGGGGTTGTCAAGGGTGATACATTACTCGCGTATCCATTTGTTCCACTGTTGAATTCAAATACAAAGTTATTGTCCCCGGCACTTGTGTTTGAAAAAATGAGTGAATTTGTATCAGTGTCAAATACAACTGAATCAACATTTGATTCGGGGGGTTGCAGTTTAACGTCTAAATCTGTTGCGAGATCTGTACCATTTGTATAGTTTGTTTCATCCAATGTAATGTTTACTCCATCAACACTAAAAGTCTTATTTAAACTATTTATTAGAAGTTGTGGAGTTGGAATACGAGCAGATAGAAGGCTTATTTTTGAAATGTCATAAATTGGATTTTTGAGAGTTACGACATAGTTATTTGCGTGCGGGTATATAGAGGTATCGCGTTCGCTACTATCTATGTCAAGGGTATGAACCTTCATTAAAATTAGTCCATATAATTTTAATGATTGTTTTTGTCTAATCAAGTTAAATTTAATTTAAGAAAGGCTGTGTGCCAATGGGTTGTTGTGGAGTTGCTTCTTCGCCAAATCCAACGTCGCCGCGTGTGGATTTTCGTTACACTTGTAGGCGTTGAATTGGTGATAAGGTTTTTGTTGATAGTGTTGTGTCCATGCACCGTTGGCGGCGTTCACACGACCGTCGATGCGTGTAGTATCAGTCCGAACCGTTGTGAGATGACCCCTGGTCTGGGTAACATTCATTCTTCCTGGGTTACCCATACGATTCGCCTTACCTCTGCGATCTTCTGGACGGAATCCATACTTCATCAATTCTTCGTTGGTCTTCGCAGACACTTGGACAGCCACACTGTTCGTGTAACCGCCGTGGAAGCTGTGAATACCTGGTGCTGGTTGATTGTTGTAGTTGTACTGTTGATCGTTTCGGTCACTCTTGAATCGGGTTGGATCTTGGGAAACCGCCAAAGCTGATGTGAAACGCTTCGCGCCGTTGTAACCAAGGCCATCATTTCGAAGACCGGTCTCCGATCGATTTGTAGTACGCATAGTCTTTTGGTGACTGGCTCTTGGGGTAACACCAGTCATACCCTGAGCCCGACCGGCCATCGTTGGGAGGCGGGATGGAAGGAATGCAGTCTTTTCTGGCATATTGTGTGTCAACTGACCAACAACAGCTGAACGACCACCGGTAATATCCATAGCTGGCCCGGATCGGCCTGGAAGTGTTGTGAGTCTGTATTCACCAACATTGACTGGGTTCACTCTAAACATTTGCTGATAACCACCAACCGCTGGAACATCCGCACCAACACCCAAACCTGGACCAACCATTTGCTTTTCAATTGGTGAAAGGTTGTTCATCACCCCTCGGTCATACATACGGTCACGCATCGACAATAACTCTTGGCCACCACTTCTTGACTGAACCCCCATATCAGCAAAGCTCGTGACTTCTACCTTTCTTGGTACTTCAACACGTGATTCAAATATTGGTTCTTCAAATTCCGGCTCTCTTTCTCGAAGGATTTGTTGTTCTTCTGGTTTCCATTGAACAACTTTGGGAGGTTCGCTTTTGTTACTCAACGCGCGACCAGCAAAAATCAATCCCGCGACAGCTGCTAACGAAATGGGATCAGCCATTCTTATTTCTTATTAACATTTTTATTAGCGTATCTTTGGTCAAAAAGTTCATTCTGGATTTCAGCACGTGTACTCGAAGGTTCGTAAGTCATAGTACGAAGTGGAGTCTTACACTCCATGTTCGACAATGGAAAGAGATTACGTTCATATGTGGGAACGATAACCTTGTTAAAACGTGAAGTTGTTTGAGGCCTGAGTTGATCACTTGTGTCAATGAAATTGGCAGGGGCGCCCTTACCAGCCATGTATGGAGCCGTACCATACAACATTGTATTTGGACGGCAATCACCACAGTTTAATGAGCTGGGCTGGGGATAGACGAAGATTTCGTCCGTCGCTTTGACAGGGGCAATTGCTCCGGTATTTTGGACAATTGATAAACCAGGCTGAAGTTGGTACGCCATTTATTATTACATAAGAAATATTTATCGTCTATCACCACTAATATCAAGACCTCTGAATGGACCGAGCTGAGCACCACGGGCATTTGGATCACATAATTGTGGTCTTGTTCTACAATCGGGACCACCCTTTGAACCGTAACACCACTCGGCAAATGCAGTCTGATCTCCTGGTATCTTAGACACTGGGGCGGTCACAAACTGACGAGCCGCCGCGTTGCGCTGATATTGTGGAAGTGGTGTCCTCGAACGGCCGGAATCCGTGGGGAATCTATCATCGAGAAAACTCTTTACGAATGGCTTAACACTTGGGTAATAGCAAGCTTCTAATCTATTTGGTGCATCCGTGTAATCGGTGACGAGGACATTTCCCATTGGATTATCAATAGATGGCATGTGGCATCCAGTATCTCCAGAAACTGGAGTACCATATGTTTCTCTAACCATATTTGTCTTGTACATAACATAAAGAACACCCAAAACAGTACCGCCTAAAATAAAGATCCGTGGATCACGGCGTGTGAGGTAAATAATACAAGTCGCGTAAATAATAAAACGGGAAGCAGCATTAATTCGGTCTTCTGATGTTTGATTTTTATTGGGCCAGAATTGTGTAATCTTATTTTCCTTGATGAGTTGCTTTGGATCGTCGAACCAAGCCTTCATTTAGTATATCATGAGGTTTATTTTTTGGGAAGTCCACCAAGCATACTGCCCATCATCTTCATGAGCGCAGCCTGGTCGAGTTCACCACCTTCCGTCTCCATCTTTTCAGCGCAGTCCTTGGCGATACCCTCGATGAGGTTCAATGTGTCCGCTGGAATCGACGTAATAGTCGTACCGAGCATGTACAGAGTTTGAAGATATTGCCACGTAGCATCTTTCGTGCCTGTACTCATACGAGTCCAGTAACTCTTAATGTTCAATTCCTTCAAGAAATCAATCGTGTCAATCTCGTTCAAAAGGAAGGTTTCATCCTTCGCCGAGATTCTATCGGCGTACGGACTCACACCTTTCATGAAACCGTCAACCACCAAACGGGGACTCGTGGTTCGCAAGACTTCGAATGAAGTCATCATTTTCTTAACGTCTTTTTCCTCTGGAAAAGTCTTGTGCAATTCCACAAGAAATTGACCGAGCATGTCGTTGAAGGCATTCACGGAAGTCATTTTCTTATAATATGAAGTAAATCTTTAAGTTTAAAAAGGGTCTGTAGATATAGTCTCTTTTTGACCAAGGCCGTTAGACACGATGAAATAAACGAGGATGGCATTGAGCAACGCTGGTTTTGTGTATTTATTTAGTTCTAATTTTCCTTCATTATTGAGATACGCCTTGAAGTGAATGTAACCAGCAGTTATACCGGCGGCGATCATCGCTGCGCTGATGGGGTCTCGGAGATATTCGGAGAGATCTTCCATTTAATTATACGCAACTTTTTTTGTACGGCTTTCTGGTGCATCACCGAAGAAGACGTTATCATCTTCCTCTGGTTGTTGTGGTTGGTGTTCCACTGGTTGCATCTCCGGTTCACATTCTGGTTGAAGGGCCTGGACACCGGGGACGGTCTTAAATTCATTTTCGAGACCGGTTGGTTGCAACTGTTCCACCTCACCACCAATTTCGGGCATTGGTTCCATTTCTTGTTCTTCTTCTGGGAATGGTTCTGGTTCGGCATCTTGTCCCTCGAAAACGTCGGGGTCTTCGCTATCCTGAATTTCTCCATCCAAGTCAATGTCTCGGGTCTCTTGGGACATGTATGTTTGAAGAATTTGTTGAACTGGGATAAGCTCTTTAACACTAGCTTCGATACACGCACAGAAACGCTCAGTTAACTTCTCATCACGCACATATTCACTTTGTTCGTCGTGGAACACGTAGGGGTCTTTGTAGAGATCTTTCGCAGCATTGTTGTAACACGTTTGAATGAAAACTTCATTTGTTGGAAGTTTGAGACTAATCTTCTTATTGTCCGCCTTGAGACGAACAGCTGAAAGAATCTTAGTACACGCAACAAAAACAGCCGCCAACAAGTCGTTAAACCACGCACAGCGGTTCGCGATGTTATCGGTGTGCTGCTTCGACATGGCGTTCGACCAGTTTGGAACTTCCTTGAGAAGTTTTTGGAACATGACGAGAGTCTTTCGCCCCTTTGAAAGTTTTGTCGCTTCATCATACATATCTTGGAAAACTTCAATCATAGCTGGAGACATAATAAGGCAAAGTTGACCCAAATATTCGCGCTTGGCTTCAACCAGTACATTTAAATTATCCATTTATGATTAAGAGGTTTTTTAATTACACCCTTTACTACGCACCTCTCCTGTACTTATTTGCAATCTTTTTAAGGTTCATTAAATCAGGGAACTGTGTTTCGTCTGTATGTTCAGTGTTTCTCGAATCTTTCTTTTTATCTACAATCCAATTCACATATATTTCGTATTCACCGACGACGTTTACATTGAAACCACCGTGTTTGAATTGACGTGCCACGTAATGGGCGGCCGCTGATCGATCAAATACCGGGTATCCAACTAAGAACGTCGGAATTGTAAGAAATATCTGCTTATTACCAAACTCAACCGCCTTTTTAATCTTTCGAGAAAACTGTTCATATATCTTTTTGTATATTTCCTTTTTGATCTGTTTTCTTTTTTCATCAATTTTCGTCACATCATTGATACTGATCATTACAATTACCGCAATTTATTTTTAGCCGATTCAAACTCACTCAAAGTTGGTTCTGACTTTTCTTTTACTAACTTGTAATCCAAGAACTCTTTACCAGACGAACCCTCTGTGTATGGCGCGACATTGGTTGGTGTTTGAACACCAAGTGGTTGTGAGCGGAGAGAGACAAGTTTGACATCTTCACCTTGAACTTCAAACGAAGCTGTCACAGAGAAACCGAATGCAAACCCGTTATTCTTGACAACCATAAACGCACACTGATACAAATTGTTTGAACTACTATCATATTTCTTCACTGAAGTGGTTTCGATAACATACGTGCAAAGCCCCGTGCGCTTTGAAATTTCTTTGTTTGTCATCATGATAAACTTTTCCATGAGATCGTTGCTGACCTTAGCCTCGGCCTGAGTGTAAGCACTGAGGTCCGGGTTGGCATCATCAAATCTAATAGATCCGGTTGGTTTTGTGTAGCCTGAAAGACCAAAGCTCTCTGTGAACGATTCTCGTTGAGTCAACAGGACAATAATCACAAGAAGTGCGATTATCAAAAGGACATTCATCTTTACTAGTATGCGTTAATTTTTTTTTAGAAAATCCCATATACATATTAGATGTCACTCCTGGTCTACAGCCCGAGGTGCAAACATTCAATGGAGATCGTAGAGTATGTGAACAGACACACTCAACTGAAACAAATTGTACACTATCACAATGTCAATACTCAAGGTGTCCCACCCGCATACCGCAATAAAATCACCAGAGTACCCACCATGTTAACGAAAAATGGAAAGATTTTGGTGGGGAACGAAATAAAAAATTGGCTGGAATCACTTTTACCAGCCAAAGATGTAGAACATTGTGGCTTGGGTGGGGCCTGTACTATGACTACCCTTGATAGTAATGATAACGACACTGATATATTTTCACTTGATAACTACGGTCAGTCACTACAGCCAGCCATGACACGAGATCTTGAAGACAAGATTAATAGAGATGTCGCGAAAGGCGTTGTTTATTCGGAACAGATTTAAAGATCTAACGCACAATATTGTATAGATATGAAATTAGTGACTATACAAGCTTCGGCCGTAAAGTCCATCTTTGAAGTACTCAAGGACATTCTAAATGATGTTAACATTTACTTTCAACCGGATGGAATGTATATCGTAACCCTCGACACAGCTAGGACATCCCTAGTTGATATGTATTTGGCAGCAGACAATTTTGAGGAATATTCTTGTGAACAAGAGATTATCGCTGGAATTAATATTTCAAATACTTTCAAACTTTTAAAAACAATTACAAATAATGATGTCTTGAAAATTGAAATCAATTCAAAAGAACATATGGATATTGAAATTATAAGTGAGTCTAAAAATACGAACACACATTTTCAACTTAAACTTCTCGACATTAATGAATCGCGCATTGAAGTTCCAAATGTTACGATGACAAGTAATACAATATTACCATCGGCGGATTTCCAGAGACTCTGCCGGGACATGTCAAATATTGGAACGGATATTGAAATCACGAGAAGTGGATTTGATTTCAGACTAAAATGTAACGGTGATTTTGCCTCACAGGAGACATGTATTAAATGTCCCGAAGAAAGTTCTGAAATTGGTGGACTCTATTCTTTGAGGTACCTGAATATATTTACAAAGGCGACGAGTATGTGTGCGTCTGTGCAAATCATGCAGGAAGAGGGTAATAGATTCCTAATCTTGAAGTATAACGTCGCCAATCTAGGTGATCTCAAGTTCTACCTCGCAACTAAGGTATCCGAAGATCAGTTGTAAGGTCTTCACGTGTAAGTAAAATCTTTTTCATACCTATTGTATTTAAAAGTAACACTTTGGGGTACTTCTTCTGAAGCATCTTCGTTGTGTAATATAGAAAATCTTGTAATGGTACAGATTCCCCGTGGAAATCATTTCTCGGTCCAGCATATCTTTTGACCTTTTCAGTAATGTTTACCTGTGGTTTATCATCATGATCCACGATCCAAGCACTACTAATTGGGATTGAAAACTTCATACCTTCCTCGACAACTTGCCCTGGTTTGAAGTTTATATTCGTTGATACCGCCTTATATATTTTACCACCATACCAATACTTGACTCTTAGTATCAGTTTCTTGACATTTTGTGGAACAATTGTATTTCTGAAGTTCTTACCACTCACGAGTACATAGAATTCATCGAGTACACCATCCCAATCCTTACTTTCATTTTTCCAGAATTCATCTTCGATTTGATACTTTATTCTATAGTCTATTTTATACTCAAGTTCCTCTGAAATAATGTGATAGTCTGGATATGTAGTCAATTTTTTGTACCAAAATATAACAGTACTTAAAAGTTTGATCAACATTCTTAATTATAATGGAGGGAAACTTTTTAAGTAGGTATAACAATAAGATTGAAAATTGGAACAATCTTATTGAAACCAATCCTTCAAATAAAAGCAGGTACGAAGATGAGATGTCTGAGTATATAATCAAGTGCATGCCATATATGAATCAATATGTAGAAGAGAATGGTATCGAAACAAATACTGATAATGTATTCAACGTGAAAGAGACAGTGGGTCTAAAACGTAAAGACATATTCATCGATTATCTCGCTGAAGTAGAAAATCAAAATGTAGCCAGATCGAAAGATCGTATAATAGAACAATGTATGAACTGTTCATCGAGTAACATAGTACATTTTCAGGATACAAGTGAACTTGTATGTGATTCATGTGGTCTAGTCATAGCGTGTCTGATTAGCGAAGAGTTGACATATAGAGAAGAACAAGAAACATCGGAGAAAGTTGTTAATTATAGTTACAAAAGGGAGAACCACTTCAATGAATGGTTGAGTCAGTTTCAAGCACAGGAAATGACAACGATACCCGATGAGGTGATGGAACAATTGAGATCTGAACTCAAAAAGATTAAGATCAAGAAATTGGATGAAATTACACACGCTAAAATTAGAGGATTGCTCAAAAAGTTGAGATTAAACAAGTACTATGAACATGTTCCATATATAACAAATATTCTGAATGGCATCAGAGCGCCTAACATGCCACAAGAACTGGAAGAACAATTGCGAATTATGTTTAAGGATATTCAAAAACCATTTGATGACAACTGCCCTTCCGAAAGGAAAAACTTTCTTAGTTATTCATACGTCCTCTATAAATTTTGTGAACTCTTGGGAGCAGATGAATATCTTCAGTACTTTCCATTACTCAAATCTAAAGAAAAACTTTATCAACAAGATGTAATATGGAAAAAGATTTGTTGCGATTTGCAGTGGGAATTTATACCGACTATATAGTAATGATCAAGGAACCCTGTCCTAATTTTGATGTCTGTCATAAACAGATGTACTTGGGATTGAAAGTATGTAGTCTCTGTTTCTGGAAATTCGAGAATCAAATTCTTGATTTTAAGGATGACACAGAGTGTCTACTCTGTCTTAACATCAAGAAATGTGTAAAGTTTAGGAAATGTCCTCACTATGCATGTCTAACATGCTTCCCAAAGTACCATAAATGTCCAACATGTTTCATGCTTAAAGAAGCTGACACACAAGTGAATAATGAATGAACATCAAAAGTTCTGTATAGAGGAAGCCCGGTATCATCTAAATAGAGCCAACGAACTTCTCACAGATGGTCTTCAAGATCCAAAAAAATACCACGATGAAGCTCGAGAATTTTATGGAATATTGGCTAAGATGTTTCCTCTAATGATCCTAATGCAACAATGTGGCGGACCTCAACCTCTCGGTTCGGAAACGGGGGATAATTTATCAGATACGCTCTCTTCAACCCAGTCAGATGAAGATAGTTTTGTGCCTGTAAGTCCGCCGCATCGTTCAGAGTCTTAATCGCTTTGAACTCTAAGATTGTCTCATTGTTAATAATAATGTCGGCCCTCAAGTTTCCAATCACATGACCCTCAAATGGGATTGGAACTATGCGCTCACTCTCATATTGAACACCATATTTTCGTAGAAGTACCTCCATAGCATTGTGGTATACTCTCTCACTGTAACCAGCACCCAGTTGAGAATATATTTGTTTGGCGAGGGCTTCTACATCAACCATATTAAAAAATATGTCGCTTTCTTTTAATATGATGTGGTGGCTATTCAAACGTATCAAACTATCAACGTCAAGGTCTATGAGCTATCTGTGGGGAGAATAATGTTCATTTACACTATATGTCTACTTACTCCCAGCCCGTGTGTGAATTTGTCTACCGCGTCTCCTCACTAGAAAAAGTTGTCGATGGTGATACCATTGATGTGACCCTTGACCTTGGTTTTGATGTGTGTACTCGTCAAAGGGTACGCCTCCTTGGCATCGATACCCCAGAGTCTCGTACATCAGATAGAGAAGAGAAGAAGTATGGACTCCTTTCCAAGAAGAAGTTGAAGGAATGGTGTCTCAAGGCGATCGCATCCGAGAAGGATGATATTGAGATTGAACTCAGATGTCCCGAGAAGGACTCTCGTGGTAAGTTTGGGCGCATCCTCGCAGAGGTGTGGGTCTCCGAGGATGGTCAATGGACGAATGTTAACAAGTGGATGTGTGATGAAGGCTACGCCGTCCCATACGTGGGTCAAAATAAGAAAGATGTGGAAGCTCTCCACATGATTAACCGTGAAAGAGTTGCTCACGAATTATAAGGATACTTATGTACCCATAAATTACAAACCCACTTTTCCCCAGACTTTACAGGTTTCCCACCATGTAAAGCCTTGGATGTCATGAGTTCATAATTGTCGAGGGTGTGAAAAAGGAGAGCATCACCCGCTTTCAGCTTGTACTTCTTCTTTAGATTGGGGAACTCCGTTTCACCCTCTTCATAGTCGTCATTGAGAGCCAATATCACCGTGTACATTCTCTTATTACCTTTGGTGTCACTGAATGTATCTTGGTGGGGTCTATAATGACCACCCGGTTTGTAACGAAGAACTTGGAGATGTTCGCAGTTCATAGTGGGTCTATCTGTGAGGGACGCACATCTACGAGCGACACGCATCACCACTGGATCCGTAAAATCAAGCCACGCAGTTTCACTGTCTCGCACCTTTTTATCAACTACCCGATTTTCGGCGATAGTAGAGACATCTAACTTTGTTTTAGCCTTTTCCATGATATGTTTCCTTTCATCTTCTGTCAGAAAGTTTGGAATGACACGAGGCTCTCGGTATATTGGTAATAGGTAAAGTACCAATAGTATGAGAGCCAATACAAGTAGTATCATCTTACTTTTAGAAAAGATTAATATTGTAGGGAACCAGACAATTGTATCTTGTCCGAATGGTCTTCATGACATCATTCGCATAATCTACAAGTTTTAATCCTATATCTATGATTTCATCAACTCTATCGGGTTCAAGTACATACTGTCTTAGGAGATCCCCTCCTGTATCTATGACCATTCTAAATATATTGTTAATGTCCCTGTATTTCTCCCGTTGTTTGTCTCGTCTTTGGAGTTCCTTCTTAAACTTATCTTCTTCTAGTTCATTCAACATGTAGGCAACACGAAGATATTGATTATCCCCATCATATATATCACCGTATCTGTATATGAGATCTCTGTCAAGTTGGTAAAGTACCATCGCAAAACGCATGACGTCATCGGGTGCGTTTATTTGTCGTAGCTCTCTGAAAGATGGTACACCACCACACGGTATGTCTGCGTGTTCTCTTGAAGAGATATGACCCCTCTTAAACTCCATATAGTGGGGGTTGTGAATGCGACCCGTCTCAATTTGACCTGTGCGCCAGTCAAAGGCTGTGTGGCAATCTGGACACCACATCTGAGAACATCCACTTAGTTTCTGTATGACTGTTCCACATTTGGGACATGGCTTCGTATCCTTCTTTAGAAGTTCCATAGTCTTTACCGCATCTGGGTCACACACATGATCATCCTCAATCTTTTCATTACAATGCTCACAGAAGTGTCCATCACAAAGACCACAAAACCAATTCTCATTCATGAAACCTTTACATTCCTCCGTTGGACATTTACGAACAAACTTTTTGGGTTCTTCACCGATGACAAGTTCCCCACCGTGACGAAGGCGTTCTAGTTCCCGATAACTCTGTTCCATATCTTCGCGGAGTTCAAGAATCTCATCGGGTA
>Ga0181595_10001535_pt1 | contig 24781 bp, 24 predicted proteins | sample 041ome_7_FD_145604 | JGI IMG/M metagenome (GOLD analysis project Ga0181595, IMG submission 145604) | Coastal salt marsh microbial communities from the Groves Creek Marsh, Skidaway Island, Georgia - 041401AS metaG (spades assembly) | ecosystem: Environmental > Aquatic > Marine > Intertidal zone...
TTGCCCGCCTCGACGCACAGCGCATAGGCGAGTTCGTCGGCGCGTTCCTTGAAGCGCGTGACGCAATGGTTGAGCACGTTCTGCCGCTCGTAGCTCGGCATCGCCGCCATCGGCTCGGCTGCCTCGACCGCGCCTGCGATCCCCGCATCGATCGTCGCCGCATCGGCCTGCGCCACACGGAACGCGACCTCGCCGGTGAACTTGTCGGTCACCTCCAGATCGGTGTTCGGCTGCTGCGCCTCGTTGTTGAGATAGAGCGGGTAGACGGATTTGAGGGTAGTCATGTGCTGATCCCATAAAGCCCTCTCCCCTTCAGGGGAGAGGGTTGGGAGAGGGGACCGCCCTCCCCCGTTGCAATGAAAGGGCAAGCGGGGCGCATTCCCCCCTCCCCGACCCTCCCCCCTGAAGGGGAGAGGAGTGCGCTGGCTTAAAGCTCCTTCGCCATCCGCTTGATGTCGATGTTCAAGATCTGGTCGTTCTCCGAATAGTCAACCGGACAATCGATGAGATGCACGCCCGGCGTGTCGCGCGTATGGGCGAGCAGCTGTTTCAGATGCTCGGCGCTCTCGACGCGATAGCCGTTGGCACCATAGGCCTCGGCATATTTCACGAAATCGGGATTGCCATAGGTCAGGCCCCAGTCCTTGAAGCCCATGTTCGCCTGCTTCCAGCGGATCATGCCATAGCTGTTGTCGTTAAGGATCAGCACGGTCATGTTGAGCCCCAGCCGGACGGCGGTTTCCATTTCCTGGCTGTTCATCATGAACCCGCCGTCACCGCAGATCGCGAGCACCTTGCGGTCGGGATAGACCATCGACGACATCATCGCCGACGGGAGCCCCGCGCCCATGGTGGCGAGCGCATTGTCGAGCAGCACGGTGTTGGGGCGATAGGCGCAATAGCCGCGCGCGAACCAGATCTTGTAGACGCCATTGTCGAGGCAGATGATGCCGTCATCCGGCATGGCGTTGCGGATTTCCTGCACCAGATAGGGCGGGAAGATCGGGAAGCGCGCATCCTCGGCGAGCTTGTTGGTGTGTTCGAGCTCGGCCTTGCGATAGTCGAGCATGTGGTCGAACTTCCACCCGCCATTGGGGACGATGTCTTCCTTCATCTGCCAGATAGCGTTGGCGATATCGCCGATCACCTCGATTTCGGGGAAATACACCGGATCGACTTCCGCCGTCTTGGTCGAGACATGGATGACCGGGGTGCCGCCCGGCTGCATGAAGAAGGGCGGTTTCTCGATCACGTCATGGCCGATATTGACGATCAGGTCCGCCGCCTCGACCGCGCGATGGACGAAATCGCCCGCCGAGAGCGCGGCGCAACCCAGGAATTTGGGGTGCCGCTCGTCGATCACGCCCTTGCCTAGCTGGGTGGTCAGGAACGGAATGCCGGTCTTCTCGATGAACTGCAGCAGCATGCGGCTGGTCATCGTGCGGTTGGCGCCGGCCCCGATCACCAGGATCGGCGACCTGGCCTGTTCGAGCGCGGTGACGGCGGCGCGGATTGACTTCTTGTCGGCATTGGGGCGGCGGGTCGAGCTGGGCTTCAGCGGCACCGACTCGGTCTTTTCCTCGGCAATATCCTCGGGGAATTCGATATGCGCCGCGCCCGGCTTTTCCTCTTCGGCAAGGCGGAAGGCTTCGCGCACGCGGCTGGGGATATTGTCGGCGCTGGCAAGCTGGTGGGTGAACTTGGTGATCGGCTTCATCATGTCGACCACATCGAGAATCTGGAAGCGGCCCTGCTTGGATTTCTTGATCGGCTTCTGCCCTGTCACCATCAGCATCGGCATGCCGCCGAGCTGCGCATAAGCCGCCGCAGTGACGAAATTGGTCGCGCCGGGGCCCAAGGTCGCCATGCAGACGCCCGCCTTGCCGGTATGGCGGCCATAGGTTGCGGCCATGAAGCCTGCGCCCTGTTCGTGCCGGGTGAGGATCAGCTTGATCTTGGTCGACCGGCTGAGCGAGTCGAGCATGTCCAGATTTTCCTCGCCGGGAACGCCGAATATATACTCGACACCCTCTGCCTCGAGGCATTGGACAAACAGATCGGATGCTTTGGTCATGGAATTTCCTCCCCCGGAAGCCGAAAGTGGCCCGTCGTTGCATTCGTGCGACCGAAAGGATGTCCGGGCGGCGCTTGCTGCTTGTTTACGCCCGGGCGGAACCGCTCGTTACCGGCATGGCATCCGCCCTCCATGCTGGCTGTGACGCAAGGCATAACCCCAATTTTCTGTCGAGTCACCCGCCAAAAGTGCGGCCTTCCCCTCCGTCACAGCGGTACGAGCGCCGCCCGACACCAATGGAACATATAAAGAACATTTGGCTGGGAATGTTGGAGAACGACGCGTAACCTGTCCAATTACCCCTCAGAATTTTGCAGGCCAGACGCGTTTCGTGGCGGGGGCTCACCGTGTTTGCCTGCACCTTACCCGTTGGAGAGTAGACGTCATGAACCGTGCGCCTGTCTTTTCTGCCATCAAGTCGCTGCGCCAGGGCAAGGCATTTTCGCCGGCCGAGGTTATCGCCATCGACAGCCTGCTGGGCACGCTCGGCATTGCCCCCGCTTCGAACGGTGAGGCGACCCCGATAGCGATCGGCCTGACCCTCGCCGACTTCCGCACCGCCGCCGCAACCCTTGGCTGCACCAGCGTGCAGATCCGCGCGGTCTGGGAGGTCGAAAGCGGCGGCGGCTGGTTCACGGACGTGCGTTCCGATATCCTCGCGCTCGACGGGCCGGGCGGCTTTCTCGACGGGCCGCATCTGCCCAAGATCCTGTTCGAAGCGCATGTCTTTGATCGCCGGACCGCTGGCAGATATCGCGACAGCCACCCCAATCTCTCGAGCAGGGTCTGGAACCGCAAGCTCTATATCGGCGGCCAGGGCGAATATGTGCGGCTGTGGAAGGCAATGCAGCTCGACCGGCACGCTGCGCTGATGTCCGCCTCGGTCGGCGGCGCGCAGATCATGGGCTTCAACCACAGGCTTGCCGGGTTCGACACGGTCGAAGCCTATTGGGAGGCGATGAAGGTTTCAGAGGCAGCGCATCTCCAGGCCTTTGCCACGTTTATCGAGAACCGGGGGCTGGTGAAGGCGCTGAAGGCGATCAGCAACAGCCCCGAGGACTGTATCGCCTTTGCCAGGGGCTATAACGGACCCGGCTACGCCCGGAACAATTACCATGTGAAGATCGCGCAGGCCCATGCCAGATATGCGTGAGCCACGCTGACGGATCAGTAGCCCAGCGCCAGGTCGACCTCGTTGACCAGCATCTCCCCGCGCACGAACCGCCCGAGATTCTCGGCGAACAGCGCAGCCGAGCGCTGAAACATCCGCGTCTGCGCCCGACCCGACAGATGCATCGAGATCTGCACATTGGGCAGCGTCCAGAGCTCGTGGTCGGCAGGCAGCGGCTCGGGCGTGGTCACGTCGAGAAACGCACCCGCGATGGTCCTGGCCTTGAGCGCGGCGATCAGCGCATCCTGATCGACGCATTCGCCGCGCGCGATATTCACCAGGATGGCGCTGTCCTTCATCGCCGCAAGCTCGTCCGCACCGATCAGCGCGTCGGTCTCGCGCGTCGAGGGCGTCGCGATGACCACCCAGTCGAATTCGCCGATCCGCGCCTTCCAGTCCTGCGCCCCGATGATACCCTGGTCAGGCCGCGCGGTGCGGGCAACGCCGGTCACCTCCACACCAAAGCCCTTCAGCCGGTCTCCGATCGCAGACCCGATCGCGCCATAGCCGATGATCAGCGCGCGTGTTTCATCGAGCTCGACGGTGCCTGGCGACGCCCAGAGCCATTCACGCCGGTCGGCCGCACGCACGACATCGGCATAGCCCTTGGCCATGCTGAGCATGCCGAGCACCGCATATTCGGCGACGGCGATTGTGTTGACGCCGACGCCATTCGTGACTCGGGTACCGCGCTTCATGAGCTGTTCGACGGGAAAATGATCGAGCCCGGCATAGAGCGTCGACACCCATTGCAGCTTCTCCCCCGACGCGATGATGTCGCGCATCGCCTGCTTGTCGTGCATGTCGACCCAGGCGATGTCCGCATCGACAACCTCGCGTAGCGCTTCTTCGGCCGAGCCGATCCAGACGACCTGCATGCCTTCGGGAATCACGCCCTCGATCAGCGGGCGCACGAGCGCGGAAATCACGGCCTTGGTCATGCTCTCTCCTCTTCCTGGCACCGCGCCGCTTTTTCGCTTTCCGGCGAAAGCCAGAAACCAGAGCGGCTACAGCGCGATTTTGCCCCTGGACTCCGGCTTTCGCCGGAGAACAGGCACCACCATTTCTCCACCCTATCCGTTTGTCCCGAGCGAAGTCGAGGGACGCATGCACGACCGTTTCCGATCACGTCCCTCGACACGCTCGGGACAAACGGAGGTGGTTCTTGGAGAGGTTAAACCTCGATCCGCCATTCCCAGCCCAACGGGTCGCCGTCCATCACCTCGATTCCCGCCGCGACCAGCTCATCGCGGATCGCATCGGAGGCGGCGAAATTCTTGTCCGCACGTGCTTCCTTGCGCAGCTTGAGCATATGCTCGATGCGGGCTTCATCGATTGTCGCTGCGGCCGGGCGGATGCGCAGGTCAGCGCGTTCGAGGGCCAGCAGGTTGAGCCCCAGCACCGCGTCCATCGCGGCGATAGCGGAGAGGCGCTGCCCGGCATCGACCTTCTTCTGCGCCAGAACGTCGTCCAGCACGGTCAGCGCCTTGGCGGTGTTGAGATCGTCGGACACGGCTGATGCAAAATCGCCGAGCAGCTGTTGGAGACGTGGATGCTCCACCGTCCCGGCCATCTCTGCCTGCCCCCGCAGCGCCGCGACCGCCATCACCAGCCGTTTGAGCCGGGTCAGCGCCGCCAGCAGATTGTCCCAGCTGAACTCGAGCTCGCTGCGATAATGCGCCTGCAGGCACATCAGCCGATAGGCGAGCGGGTGGATGCCCTTGGCAACGAGCAGCGGCAGGCGCAGGAACTCTCCGGACGACTTGGACATCTTGCCCGTCCGGTCGATCAGGAAATTGTTGTGCATCCAGAAGCGCGCGCCGCTGCCATGTGAGCAGGCATAGGCCTGGTTCTGCGCTATCTCGTTGGGGTGATGGATCTCGCGATGGTCGATGCCGCCGGTATGGATGTCGAACGGAAAGCCGAGCAGGGCCTCGCTCATCACCGAGCATTCGAGATGCCAGCCGGGCGCCCCCTTCCCCCAAGGTGAGTCCCACTCCATTTGCCGCGTCTCGCCTGCGGGCGTCTTGCGCCAGATCGCAAAATCCTGCGCGTTGCGCTTGCCCTCGACCGCCTCGATGCGCCCTTCGCCCGCCTCGGTCGCCGCGCGCGCCAGCGATCCGTAATCGCTAACGGTCGAGACGTCGAAATACAGGCCACTGGGCAGCTCGTAGCAATGCTTGTCCGCAATCGACCTGGCGAACTCGATCATCTTCGGCACATAATCGGTCGCGATCGACCATTCCGCCGGCTGGCGGATGTTGAGCGCCTTGATGTCCTCCCAGAACGCCTCGGTATAATGGCGGGCAATGTCCCAGATCGATTGGGCACGCTCTGCCGCCGCCTTTTCCAGTTTGTCCTCGCCATCATCGGCGTCATCGGTCAGGTGCCCGACATCGGTGATGTTGATGATATGCCTGAGCGCAAAGCCTTTGAAGCTCAGCACGCGCCCCAGCGTATCGGCGAAGACATAGGCGCGCATGTTGCCCAGATGCGCATAATTATAGACCGTCGGCCCGCAGCTATAGACCCGCGCTTCGCCGGGATGGACCGGCTCGAACGCTTCGAGCGAGCGGGTGAGGCTGTTGAACAGCATCAGCGGGGCGGTATCGGCAGGGCTCGTCATGGCATCAGCCATTGCCTGCAAAGCGCGCGCGCCGTCAAGCCGACAGGCGTGCAGAAAAACCCCGCCCGCACCAGTCGCAGCAGCGCGGACGGGGTCTGAATGTCGGCTCGATGCTTACCGATCGCCGCTGGTACCGCTGGCCTGGTCCGCCGCCGCCATGGTCTCGACCAGCAGGCCGAGCTGGTTTTCGCAGCCATTCTCGATCAGCGTTCCGGCGAGTTCGTCGACCTCGGCCGGCACGCTGGGAAGAACGACCAGATCGATCTTGCGCGCGACGCCGTCGGGGCCGGTGAGCGTGTAGCTGCCGGGCGCAACGGGCAGTTCGGCCATCGGCCACAGCCGGTTGCCCGATCCCTTCTTCCAGTCGATCGTGGCCGAAGCGCCGGTTCCGGCGAGCTTGAGCTGGACATCCTGGTCGACCTTGGCGCGCCAGAACATCAGGCGGGCGGGTTCAGCGACGCAGAACTTGCCCGACTGGCTCGCATCGATGAACCACAGGTTCGGGCTGCGCGGGGTAGCGGGAGCAGCAACCTTGGCCGGAGCGCCGCGGACGGCCCCGGTGCGGCTGCGCGTCGCAGGGCCACCGGTGGCGAGCAGGCTGGCAATCTGGGTGCTCTGCGTCTGATCGCGCTTGACCGTGCCGTCGAGCGTGAAGGTACCAGGGCCGGACAGGACGCGCGTGCCGGCCTTGTCGAGCACGGTCACCTTGTCGCTGGCCTTCAACACCACCTTGGTGTTGGCGGGCAGCTTCTTGCCGGCAGGAAATTGCGCTGCCGAAGGACCGACCGAGCGTACGACCATGGACTGCGCCATCGCTGCACTGCTGCCAGCAATGCCCAGCGTCAACATGGCACCCATCGCAAGTGCCCGGCGAAGTACGGACTTCCTTTCAACCGAGAACATAGCTTTCTCCTTTTTGTGTCTGACCAAGTCGCTTGAACAAATTCGCGATGGCCTCTTCCTGCCCCAATTCTGCAAGCTGCGATGTGAGTTGAACCACAGCCGCATCATTTCCCGCCTGGTGCGCCGCAACCAGCTCGGCAATGGCCTGGCGCTCGCTCTCCGGCCTGTCGGGCGCGGGCTCGAAAATGTCGACCGGCTTGGCGCGTCCTCTTAGCACGATCCGCCCCATCGGGCGATACCAGTCGAGCCCAGAACGCTCCGCCGCCTCGCGGCTGACCAGCACACGCGTGTCGAGATTCTTGTTCGCCGCCTCGAGCCTGGCCGCCGTGTTCATGCTGTCGCCGAACGCAGTATACTGGATGCGCCCCTCGCCGCCGAAATTGCCGACGATCGCCTCGCCGAAATGCACGCCGACGCGCGTGCGGCCGATCGGCGGCACACCTTCGGGCGCGGTCCTGCGAAAATCCTCACCCGCTTCGTACATGGCCCAGGCCGCACGCACCGCGCGCTCGCCATCGTCGGGAAAGCCGATCGGCGCCCCCCAGAAGGCGACCACCGCATCGCCCACGAACTTGTCGAGCGTACCGCCATATTGCAGCACCACGTCCGCCAGCCGGTCGAGATAGTTGTTGAGCAGGAAGGCGACCATTTCCGGTTCGATCGCGTGGGTCAGCTTGGTGAAGCCCTCCAGATCGGTGAAGACGCAGAAGATCTCCCGCTTTTCGCCATGCAGCGCCAGCTTGTCCGGGTCCTTCAGGATTTCCGCCGCGACCGAACGAGGCAGATACTTGCCCAGCGCGTTCTGCGCGAACGCGCGCTGCTTGGACCCGACCACGCGTGCGGCCGCCCCCACCGAGGTATAGGCGAGCAGCCATCCGGTCGCCCAGCCGAAGCTCGGCAGGTTGAGCGTGTCGAAGCCCTGATATTGCAGGATGAACGGCGCGGTCATGAAGAACAGGATCTGGCTGCCGAGCAGCAGCCCCATGATCCACGCGCGCGCCTGGCTGATCGCGGTGATGCAGCCAGCGATCACCACCGTCAGCGCCATGGCCCATAACGACCAGTTCGGGAAGGCGAAGGGCCGATCCTTGTCCAGCAGCTGCGACATCATGTGCGCGTGCACTTCCAGCCCGATCATCTGCGATTCACCGGTCACGACATCGCCGATCCGGGTCAGCGGCGTATCGAACTTGTCGAAATCGACAAAATCGCCGCCGATCAGGATGTGCCGCCCCTTGACCTCGCTCGCGACGAACTCGGCACTGGCGGGGTCGGCGAACAGATCGATCGGCAGCTTGTTGATCACCGGGCGGTCGGAAGACAGCGGCAGGCGGAAACGGATGGCGCCGCGATAATCGGCAAAGGCCGGGTCCGGCGGCGTCATCGCGCGCACCATGATCGGCGGCAGGTTCTTCGGCTGGTCGGGCCAGCGCCGGGCAACACCATCCGAATCGGTGACCAGCCGGATGCTTGTCGGCTTCGTCTTGTCGGTGGTGACGTCCTTGAGGAACTGCTCGAGGAACTGCTGCTGGCGAAACTGGATCGCCTCGGTATTGGTCGCGTTGCTGGCATAGGCGACATGCGTCGGCGTGCGCATGCCGCGCAGCGCGGTTTTCAGCGCCTCGTCATCGTCCTGCGGCTGATCGAACAGGATATCGATTCCGATCGATTTGGCCCCCATCCTGTCGATATTGGTCAGCGCATTGGCCAGAATGGTGCGATCGACCGGCGAACGCTGGCCGGTATCGATCAGTGTGTCGTCGGTATAGACGACCATAAGGATGCGCGGGTCCTGATCCACCTTCTTGGCGAAATTGGCCGCGCGCATGTCGTACATTGCGTTTTCGGCATCGCCGAGCAACGGCATTTCGGTGCTGTAGCGGGCAATGGCGAGCGCGAAGACCAGAAAGCCGAGCGTCGCGAGCAGCCGCACCAGCCCGAGCTGGCGGATCAGGCGCGTGGCCGAACGCCCCATCTCGTCGCGGCTGGTCGCTGCCGCAGCGACGCTGTCTGCCCGGCTTGCCATCGGGTCAGCAGCCACCCGGCGCTGCGCACATCAGGCGCGATGCCATCAGCGTCACACGGGGCGACCGTCTGACCGGCACCACCCGCGATCGTTGCCTGCTTGCGCTTCCATGTCGCCCATGTCGCATCATCGCACCCCCAGGCGCGTCACCCCCGTGCAGCGCGCCGATCCAGAAATCTGCCCTCGGTGCGACCCGGTCGGGATTCGTTTCCATCGCTATAGTCTGCCCGTGCCGTGCTGACCAGTTGTCGCCGCAGCATCTGGAGCATTATGGTTCGTTGATGCCAACGGCATCCGGTGGGAGATAAACGGGATCAGAACCCCCGGAACTGGACCGCGTCATCGAGTGCGACGCGCGGGACCGCAAAATTGTTCACCGGCGCGTCCGGGTTGCGATAGCCCACCGCCATGCCGGTGAAGAAGATATAGTCATCGCTGATCCCGAGAAGCTCGCGCATATAGCTGCCGTACATCGCCCAGATTTCCTGCGGGCAGCTGTCCAGCCCCGCTTCGCGCAGCAGCAGCATCACCGTCTGCAGCCACATGCCCATGTCCGACCATTGCGGTGGTCCCATATAGGTGCGGCAATAGGTGAAGATCTGCACCGGCGCGCCAAAGCTGTCCCAGTTGCGCATCATCTGGCGGACCCGGCCCGCGCCATCCTCGCGGGCGATGCCCAGCGCGTCGAACATCGCCTGGCCGACAGCGCGCCGCTGCTGCTCGTAGCGCCCCTCGAGATCTGCGGGGTAGATGGCATATTCCATCCCCTCGCCCATCGGCGCGCTCTGCGCCTTGGCCTTGATCTTGGCGGTGAGATCGGCAAGCGGCTCGCCGGTGAGCACCACCGCGTTCCATGGCTGGGTATTGCCGCCCGAGGGCGAACGCTGCGCCTTGGTCAGAATCTCGCGGATCGTCTCCAGCGGCACCGGATCGGGCAGAAAATCGCGGACGGAACGGCGCGTGGCGACAGCTTCGGATACGTTCAAGGCGGGGGCTCCCTGCGTGGTTTAATCGCTTGATTAAGTGCGAGCAGGAGGTTTGGCAAGGCGGGGTTGGGGGAGGTACTGCAATTTCGACAGTTCGCTACATACGTCCCTCGACTTCGCTCGGGACAAACGGGTGTGGGTGCGTAGTCGATAATCGCGAGATAGGTTGGCGCAAAAGGCGCACAACGCTTCCAAACCCAGATCAGCCAAAGCCTTCCCCGTTTGTCCCGAGCGCAGTCGAGGGACGTGGCACGCCAGCCCGCCTCCGAAATCACTCGTCGTCGAACAGCCCCGCCAGCTGCTCTACCATCGTGCCGCCCAGCTGCTCGGCATCCATGATCGTCACCGCGCGCCGATAATAGCGGGTCACGTCATGGCCGATGCCGATCGCGATCAGTTGCACCGGCGACATCTTCTCGATCCAGTCGATCACCTTGCGCAGATGCTGTTCCAGATACGCGCCATGATTGACCGAGAGCGTCGAGTCATCGACCGGCGCACCGTCGGAAATCACCATCAGCACGCGCCGCTCTTCGGGGCGCGCGATCAGGCGGTTGTGCGCCCAGAGCAGCGCCTCGCCGTCGATATTCTCCTTGAGCAGGCCTTCGCGCATCATCAAGCCCAGATTCTTGCGCGCGCGCCGCCAGGGTTCGTCGGCCTTCTTGTAGACGATATGGCGCAGGTCGTTGAGGCGGCCGGGCAACGGCGAGCGGCCGTGTGCCAGCCAGTCCTCGCGGCACTGCCCGCCCTTCCACGCCTTGGTGGTGAAGCCCAGGATCTCGGTCTTGACCCCGCACCGCTCGAGCGTGCGCGCCATGATGTCCGCGCTGATCGCCGCGATGCTGATCGGGCGGCCGCGCATCGATCCCGAATTGTCGATCAGCAGCGTGACGACGGTATCGCGGAACTCGGTATCGCGCTCGATCTTGTATGACAGCGAATGGCCGGGAGCGACGACGACGCGCGCCAGCCGCGCCGCATCCAGCATGCCCTCTTCCTGGTCGAAATCCCAGCTGCGGCTCTGCTGTGCCATCAGGCGGCGCTGCAAGCGGTTGGCGAGCTTGGTTACCGCGCCCTGCAGATGCGCGAGCTGCTGGTCGAGATAGGCGCGAAGGCGCAGCAGCTCGTCCTCGTCGCACAGGTCGGTCGCCTCGATCACCTCGTCGAAACGCGTCGTCCAGGCCTTGTACTCGAAATCATTGGGCAGATCGGTCCAGGGACGGTTCGGCCGCGTCGGCATCATGCCGTCGTCGCCCATCTCACCGGGGTCACCATCGTCCCCCTGCTCCATCTCGCCTTCGGTCTCGGAGGAATCGCCCTCTTCGTTCTCGCCGGTCTGCTCCTCACCGCGCGCTTCGGTCTGGCCCTGGTCGGTGCCGTCCTGCTCACCTTCCTGATCCTCGGGCTCGCCCTGTTCGGACGAATCGTCGTCGTCACCCTCGTCCTGGCTGTCCTCCTCGTCCATCTGGCCTTCGGTGAGCTCAAGATGCTCCAGCAGCCGGTTGGCGAGCGCGGCAAAGCCGGCCTGGTCGTCGAGCGACAGCGCCAGATTATCGATATCCTCGCCGCCCTTGCTCTCGATCCATTCGCGCACGAGGTTGACGCCCGCGACGCTATCCGCAGGCATAGGCGTGCCAGTCAGCCGTTCGCGCACGATCAGGCCGAGCGCGGTCGAGATCGGCACCTCGTCGGCGCGCGTCGCGCGGCTGATCGGGTCGGAGCGCATCCGCATCTCGAGCGCCGCATCGAGGTTCGCGCCGAGGCCGCGCATCGACCGCGTGCCCAGCGCCTCGATCCGCACCTGCTCGACCGCATCGAAGGCCGCGCGCGCCACTGCTTCGCGCGGGGCGTTGGCGGCGTGCTGAGCAGGGTTATGGTGCTTCAGCCGCAGCGCATAGAGATCGGCAAAGCCGCGCGCCTCGGCCACCTGATCGGCGGGCAGCTTGCGCCCCGGCATCGGCACGCGCAGCTTGGTGCCCGATTGCGACGGCGGATCGGCGGTGAACGCCACCTCGATCTCGGGCTGGCTGGCGATCGCCCGCGCGGTCCCGGCCAGCACGTTCTTCAGGTCATCAAGCGGAGTGCGGTTGGTCATGCGCTATCGCTGGAGGGGCGCGCCGCGTATGTCAAGCGACCGGCGCAGCGCTATTGCGGCGGATCGGATGGCGGCGGCCGCTGCCGCTGCACATTCGCACCATTTCCATCGACCGTCACCTCGACCGGCGCGCCGCCGACATCGCCCGAAATGGTGAGCCCTTCCGGCGTGACGCGCACGTTCGCGCCGCCGACCTGCCCCTCGATCTCGCCTTCCAGCAGCGGGCCGATCACCGGATCGGGATCGACTTCCTCGGGCGGCGCAACCGGCGCGGCGCGGCGCTGAGGCACAGCCCCAGGCAGCGCCTCGCCCATGAACTGCCGCCAGATGCGCGCAGGCAGCCCGCCGCCGCGAATGCCCTGCATGGGGCTGTTGTCATCGTTGCCGATCCACACGCCCACGACCAGGTCACCCGCATAGCCGATGAACAGCGCGTCGCGATTGTCCTGGCTGGTGCCGGTCTTGCCGAAATTGGGGATGTTGAGGCTGGCCGCGCGTCCGGTGCCGCGATTGACTGCCGCGCGCAGCATATCCTGCATCTGCTCGTGCACGCGCGACGAATAGCGATCAGGCCCATCGACCAGCCATTCGAACCAGCCCTGTTCCTCGCGCTTGAACGCATGCGGCTGAACCGGCCATTGGTTGCCCGCGACCCCGGCATAGGCGGCCGTCATCTCGAGCAGAGTCGCGCTGCCGCTGCCCAGGGCCAGGCTGGGATCGCCTTCAGCAAAGGGCCCCTTGAGGCCGAGCTGCGTCGCCTGCTTGATCACCTTCTCGCTGCCGACCTTCTGGAACAGCCGGACGGCGGCGACATTGCTCGAATGAACAAACGCCTCTTCCAGGCTGATCACGCCGCGATAGCGGTCCCCGGCGTTGCGCGGGCGATAGCTGCCGGTGGTGATCGGACTGTCCTCGATCACCGAATCGGGCTCCATCCCCGCTTCGAGCGCGGCGAGATAGACGAACAGCTTGAAGGTCGAGCCGGGCTGGCGCTTGGCCTGGGTGGCGCGGTTGAACGGCGATTGCGCGTGGCTCTTGCCGCCGACCATGGCGACGACCTCGCCATTGGTGCGCATGGCCACCAAAGCGACCTGCGCCTTGCCGAGGCCGGAGCGTGCGACGATCCGTTCCGCGGCGCGCTGCAGCCGGGCATCGAGCGTGGTGGTCAGCGTCAGGCGGCTGTGCGACATCTCGGTCAGCGCGCGCGCCTGCGGCATCGCCCAGTCGGCAAAATAGGTACCGTTGGCGAGCTTGGGGCGCTCATGCACGTCGAGGCGCGGCTGCGGAAGCGCGTCGGCCTCCCTCTGGGTCAGATAGCCAGCATCGACCATCGCCGCGCGCACCATCGCCGCGCGCCGGCTTGCCCCCTGCCAGTTGCGCGTCGGCGCAAAGCGCGACGGTGCCTGCACCAGCCCGGCGAGCAGGATCGCCTGTTCGGGCTTCAGCTTTTCGGGCTGGCGGTAGAAATAGTGCAGCGAGGCGGCGCGCAGCCCGTACACATTATCGCCGAAATAGGCGTTGGACAGATAGCGCCCCAGTATCTCGTCCTTGCTCAGCCACGCCTCGAGCCAGAAGGCGATCAGCATCTCGCGCAGCTTGCGCGTCAGGCTGCGTTCGGGGGTGAGGAAGCTGATCTTGGCGAGCTGCTGGGTGATCGTGCTGCCGCCCTGGACGCTGCTGCCGGTGATGTTGGACCAGAGCGCGCGCGCCAGCCCGCGCGGATCGATACCCCAGTGCGAATAGAAGCGCCGGTCCTCGATCGCGAGGAACGCTTCGACCACATGCGGCGGCAGCCTGTCGACCGCGACCGGCTCCTCGACCACCGCACCGCTGCGCGCGATCGGCGTGCCATCGGCGGCGAGCAGCGTGATCTCGGGCGGCGCAATCGGCTCGAGCGATTTCGACAAGGGCGCGGTGATCGCCAGCCAGGCGAGCAGGATCAGGAACAGCACGAACAGCGCCGCGAGCGCGCGCTTCGCCCACCACCAGCGGGTGCGCGGGGGCTTGATCGGCTCGGGCACCGGTGGATCGATCTCGGCCGGATCAAGCCAGGGATTGCGCGCTTCGCCCAGCCCCGGCGGCGGCCATGGCGCATCGGCAGCAGAAGCCCCGCCAAACCCAAAACGCCCCGATCCGAATCGCATTTTCCTGAACACGGCTGGTGTATTATATGATTATGACAGCTCTGGCCAGACGTGCATCATTCGTCAAGGGCCGCGCGACAGCGTTCAGCAAGCCGGGGCACATCGTTGACGGCGGCTGCGTAGATTATTTCGTGATCGATCATCTCATATTCGTGCCGCAAGCGGTTCCCGAGACCACGCAATGCATGGAAAGGTATCTCCGGTGCAATGGCGGCAATTCGCTCTTCACCTATCCGGATAACCGCTTCGGTAATCCGCTGAAGGCACCGTTCAATCGCGTCAACGGTCATGCGACTTCCGGCAAACTGCTTGAAGCCCATGCCGTTCAGATAATCAGCGACATATTGCGCGTTCTCGACAATATCGAGCAGCCTATCTCGTTCGCGGTTAGAAGACATGGACCCGATCCCGATCTATAGCGATCTGCATGCGTGCCTTGCGGGCCGGTTCTGCTACCAGGTCGACCTTGGTCGTCAGGATTTCTTCGAGACGATCGGCAATTCTTGCATATTGGAAAAGGCCTACCTTGGCCTCCGGTGCGAACCTGGCCGCCAGATCAATGTCGGACTGGGCGCCTTCTTCACCGCGCGCGGTTGAACCGAACAGGGACAGCTGGGCGACCCCCAGCTGTCGAAGCTCAGCCTCGTGCGCCTTCAGTCTCGCAATCGCTGTCGCCTTGTCCATGGCATCCCCGTTCGCTCACCCCCGGCCGACGATGCTCTCCGGAAGGTCCTCGCCGAATACGCGCTGGTAATATTCCGCGACCAGCATCCGTTCGGCCTCGTCGCACTTGTTGAGGAACGACAGGCGGAAGGCGAAGCCGATATTGTGGAAGATCGCGGCGTTCTGTGCCCAGCTGATCACGGTGCGCGGGCTCATCACGGTCGAGATATCGCCGTTGATGAAGCCCTGGCGCGTCAGGTCCGCGACCTTGACCATGTTCTTGACCACCTTGGGGTCGGTCTCGCCGACCTTGGCGAGCACCACCTTCGCTTCGGTCTCGGCGGGCAGATAGTTCAGCGTGCACACGATGTTCCAGCGGTCCATCTGGCCCTGGTTGATCTGCTGCGTGCCGTGATACAGCCCACTGGTATCGCCCAGGCCCACGGTGTTCGCGGTGGCGAACAGACGGAAATAGGGGTTCGGCCGGATCACGCGGTTCTGATCGAGCAGGGTCAGCTTGCCCTCGGTCTCCAGCACGCGCTGGATCACGAACATCACGTCGGGCCGGCCCGCGTCATATTCGTCGAACACCAGAGCGGTCGGCGTCTGCAACGCCCAGGGCAGCAGGCCTTCGCGGAACTCGGTGACCTGCTTGCCGTCGCGCAGCACGATGGCATCGCGGCCGACCAGATCGATACGGCTGATATGCGCATCGAGGTTGATGCGGATGCACGGCCAGTTCAGGCGTGCGGCGATCTGTTCGATATGCGTCGACTTGCCGGTGCCGTGATAGCCCTGCACCATCACGCGGCGATTGTGGGCGAACCCTGCCAGCACGGCGAGCGTGGTTTCCGGATCGAACACATAGGACGGATCGAGATCGGGCACGCGTTCGTCCGCCTCGCTGAACGCGGGCACCTGCATGTCGATATCAACACCGAACACCTCGCGCGCGTTGACCATCTTGTCGGGCGCATCGAGCAGGGTGCCATCGCGGCTGTCGGGCTGGGTGTTCGAAATATCGGTCATGGCATTATCCGGTGGTCTGAGTCGTCGAAAGGGCGCTCCGCCCGGTCAGGCGAAGGCGGCAAGTTTGCGCAAGTGCGTATAGGCGGCGATGACCTCCTGCAAGGCTTTCTCGTGGCTGCGGTCACCGCCATTGCGATCGGGATGATAGGTGCGCACCAGCTGCGAATAGGCCTTGCGGATCGTTGCGCGCGTCGCATCTGCGCCAAGCCCTAGCGTCTTTAGCGCATTCTGATCCGCCGCCGACAGCCCGCGCTGCTGCGCCCGCGCATTGTCCGCCGAAGCCCGCGCCCGGTCTGCCATGTTCTGGCGGAAGCGCGCGCCGATGGCGTCGAGCGGATCGGCAAAGTCGCTCCAGCGCGGAGTCTGGCCAGCGCCCGCGGCAAAGGCGCGAGTCTCGCGGTCCCATCCGGCCGTGGGCCGCTGCGCCTGGTAGATCTCCTCCGCGCTCATGCCGGCGAAGAAATTGTAGCGCTCGTTGAATTCGCGGATGTGCTCCAGGCAGAACCAGCGATAGCGGCCCGGCCCGTCGAAGCGCGATCCGTGGCGCTGGTCCTCGGCTGGCGGGGCGCGAAATTCGCCATCTTCCTGGCATCCGGCCCAGTCGCAGGCCCGGCCCGTGCCCTCGACCCGGCCATGAAAACGCGCACGCCGCCGCGCGGAGCCGCCATCCTGTCCCGAGTTGCCGCTATCTGCCAAGAACTGTCGCCATTCCATGATGAGGCCGCCTCGCCAAGGGGCGGAAAGCGGCCTATATAGGTGTGCATGACAATGAAAACCAAGGGGCCGATGGCCCATGAGATCGAAACCCGGCTGATGACGGCGCTGTCGCCGACACGGCTCGACGTGATCAACGACAGTGCCAAGCATTCGGGTCATATGGGCGACGACGGCAGCGGCGAATCGCATTTCACCGTCGAGATCGAGAGCGCCGAATTCGCAGGCAAGTCCCGGCTGGAGCGCCAGCGCATGGTCAACCGCGCGCTGGGCGAGTTGCCGGGGCAGAAGGTGCACGCGCTGGCGATCAAGGCGCGGGCACCAGGGGAATAGAGCTGAGCATCCGGTCGGCCTCGTTCTGCTCTACGCTCGCGGCCGATCGCGGGACGGTCTGGCAGTCGGCCACCTCGATCGCCGGGCTGCGGCGCGAAATGATGCCGTTGCTGGCCATGACCGCACCTGCAGGTTTCGAGTGCCTTGCCGATGGCAACATCGTGCCGGGCAAACCGGTGTTTCGCAGTCGTCTGCTGATCGGTGGTGTTCTTCCCGTCGGAACCAGTATGCTGACCTTCAGCAGCTTCGAGCCGGGTTTCGGCTTTGTCGAACAGTCGCCGATGACCGGGATGCGTCGCTGGCAGCATGAACGGCGCATCGACGACGTGCCCGGCGGCTGCCGCGTGACCGACATGCTGAACTTTCAGCCAGGCCTGTTCCCCGGACTGACCGCGCAACTCGTCGCACTGTTCTTCCACCACAGGCATCGCCGGTTGCGGCGCATGTTCGGAGAAATTCAATGACCTCCCCCATCGCCCTTACTCTGCTTCCCACCAGCCATGATCTGGGCGGCTTCACCGTGCGCCGCGTGCTGCCACAGAAGAAGCGCGCGATGGTGGGACCGTTCATCTTTGTCGACGAGTTCGGCCCGGCACAGCTCGATATCGGGCGCGACCTGGGGGTGCGGCCGCATCCGCATATCGGGCTCGCCACGGTCACCTATCTGTTCACCGGCGGCATCGACCATCGCGATTCGCTCGGCACCTTCCAGACCATCCATCCAGGCGAGGTGAACCTGATGACTGCCGGGCGCGGCATCGTCCATTCGGAGCGCAGCCCGGAAGCCGAGATGGCGACCGGCGCACGGCTGTTCGGCATGCAGACCTGGCTCGCGCTGCCCGATGCGCTGGAGGATACCGATCCGGCGTTCGAGAATATCGGCTGCGATGCGCTGCCGATGATCGACGACGGCAAGGCCGGCGCGCGGATCATCATGGGCTCGCTCTGGGGCCAGGCTGCGCCGACCACCTGCCACAGCCCCACCATCTATGCCGACATCGTGCTGCAACCGGGCGGTTCCATCCCGATCGACAGCGAGGCGGACGAACGCGCGGTGATGCTGGTCGAGGGCGACGCGGCGCTCGACGGGCTGCCGCTCGAACCCTATCTGCTCTACCTGATCGCGCCGCGAGCAAAGCCCAAGCTGGAGAGCATCGGCGGCGGGCGCGCGATGCTGCTCGGCGGCGCGGATTTTGCATCGGAGCGGCATATCTGGTGGAATTTCGTCGGTTCGTCGAACGACCGCATCCGCGAGGCGGCGGATCGCTGGAACCGGGGCGCGTTCCCCAAGGTGCCGGGCGACAGCGAAGAGTTCATCCCCATACCAGAAGTGCCGCTGACGCGCGGGCGGACGTAAGGGATCAATCAACACAGCCCTCATCATTCCCGCGAACGCGGGAATCCCGCTTTCCTGCTGAGCGCTCGAGAACAAGCGGGCCCCCCGCCTTCGCGGGGGTGACGGGACGGAAGCGATGGCATAGAACCGCCGGACAACGACACTCCGGAGAGCCAGCCGCATGACCGACTTCCCCCTCACCCGCATCGCCTTGCCGACCGGGGTAGAGCTCGACGTCGCCATCGCCGGGCCCGAGGACGCCCCGCCGCTGATCCTGCTCCACGGCTTTCCCGAATCGCACCGCACCTGGCGCTATATCATGCGCCATTTCCAGGACCGCTACCGGCTGATTGCGCCCGACCAGCGCGGCTTCTGCCACTCGTCCAAGCCGCAAGGGGTCGAAAATTACCAGCCCAAGCACATGGTCGCCGACCTGCTCGCGCTGGCCGATCATCTGGGCATCGAGACGTTCACGCTGGTAGGCCACGACTGGGGCGGCGCGATCGCCTGGATGGCGGCACTCAACCATCCCGACCGGATCACGCGGCTCATCATGGCCAACGCCGCGCACCCATTCACCTATCAGAAGGCGCTGTTCGACGATCCCGACCAGCGCGCCTCGGCGCAATATATCACCGAGATGCGGCAACCCGATTTCGAGGACAAGGTGCGCGCCATGGGCTGGGACGCCTATTTCGATTCGCGCTTTGCCGAGCCGAGCGCCGCCGTGCACATCACGCCCGGAGAGCGCGCAATCTACCTCGCGCAATGGCAGACGCCCGGCGCCTTCACCGCGATGGTGAACTGGTACCGCGCCAGCCCGCTAATCGTGCCGCCGATGGATGGCGAGGTAGAGCGCCCCGCCTATCTCTCGCGCCCCTTCCCGCCGGTCACGCAGCCGACCCTGCTCTATTGGGCGATGGACGATTACGCGCTGCGCCCCTCGCTCCTCGACGGCATCGAGACGCTGGTGCCCGATCTCATGCTGGTCAAGGCCCCCGGCGGGCATTTCGTTCCCTGGGAGCAGCCTCAGGCGCTGATCGCGGCGATGGAGGCGTTCCTAGCGCGCTAGAGCATCCGCCGCTTGAGCTGGGGCACCGCCAGCGTTTCGAGCGCGGCGGCAATGCCCTTGAGCGGCCAGCGGCGCGCACCGGGCAGATGCGCTGCGTGGATCGCCATGTAATCGATCTCGCTGCGCGCTCCGCGTTGCTGCTTGAAATGCCCCGCGCCTGCCGATCCGTGCAGCCGCAAGCCATGGCGCAGCGCGAAATCGCCGACCAGCCACGAGGCGATGCGGTAGAGACCGTCCGATTGCGGCCGCCCCATATCATAGCCCATCATCGGATTGGTCGCGATGCCGCCGCGCGCGACAACGCCAACGGCGGCTAGGATCTGACCGGCACGATCACGCACGACGCGCAGGTGAAACAGCCCGCTCTCGACCGCCAGCTGCATCCATGCAGCGCTGTACTGCGGGTTCAGCGCTGAATATTTGGCGATGTAGAGCATCGCATAAAGCGCTGCGACCCGCGCGGCATCGGCGTCATCGAGGTGCGTCACGTCCTCGGCGACCAGGCCCGACTGCGCCAGCTTGCGGCCATCGTTCTTCACGCTCTTGCGCACCGCCCAGTCGCGCTGCAGGTCATCGGTCACCCAGATCTGGCGGCAGGGCAGCAGCAGCCAGCCATCACCGCGCAGCGCGGCGGTCAGCTCGGGGCACGACCAGTCATCGACCGAGCGGATCAGCAGATAATGGCCGGGAAAGCGCGCCGCCAGCCGCTGCCGCAATTCGGCCAACCCCTCGCCTTTCCAATTCCCGTGCAGGCAGGTGGAGAGCAACCAGTTGTCGATCTGCACCGCACGGTTGATGTCGAGCGTTCGCAGCAGCCGGTCCGCCGCCGCGATCGCCGCAGCAGCGGGCATCCGCATCCACCCCAGATCGACCAGATCGAGCTCGGCGCGCGGATAGAGCGCATAGGCGCTGTGCGGCGCGGCGACATAGCTCATGCCGATCGCGCCATCGGTGACGATCACCGGCAGCGGGTGCCCGCCCGCCTGCTCGACCAACGCCTGGGCCTCGACATTGGCAACCAGCGCGTGGCTGCCCAGCGCCTGGAGGCGACCCACGAACTCCGCAGCATCGGGATCGGTCCATCCGGGCGCGCCAGCCTGCTTGAACTGCGCCGCGGGCGGCTGGCTGGTCATCGGATGGAGGCTCCTCATCGCATCGCGACGCGCGGACCGTGTGCGCGGTTCTTGTCGCCCGGTTAGCGGCGCTTGGCGTCAATGGCGTGACAAGGCTTGCACAATGGCGCTCAGCGGCCTTGTGCAGGCAATGCCCGAGGCTCAATCGCGCTGGCCGATAGGCGACCGAAAGGCGGAGCCGGCCAACGTCCGACCCCGCCCACTCGGTCAGGCGAGCGGCTTGGCAAAGGTGACCTTGTCGTCGCCCGTGGCCCAGTAATCGCGGATCACGGCTTCGCGCCGGTATCCCAGCTGCTGGTAGAAGCGGCGGGTGCGCGCGAACGCCTCGGTGCCCGAGGTATCGACCAGCAGCAGCCGGATGTCCTGCGCCGCCAGCTCGCGTTCGACCGCAGCCATCAGCGCCGAGCCCAGCCCCTCGCCGTGCCGCGCCGGGTCTACCGCGATCAGCAGCAGGTTCCAGACCCGGTCGGCGATGGCTTCGGGGACGAAATAGCACACGGCATCGACCTGCCCGTCGTCGAGGACCAACCAGCGCTGGTCGTCGGTACCGCCAAAGAACGGTGCGGTCATGTCGTCGAGCATGTCGGGCGGAAACATCGCATTGGCCTCGACGAGAAAGCGGACGCGATCGAGGTCGCCGCGCATCAGCGGGCGAATGGCATCATGGTGCATGGTAAACCTTCAAAAATTTGGAATGTGACTGTCGGATCGGAAAAGCGAAGCCTTCCGTCGACCGTTTCAGGATGCCGAACCCGCTAGGGTTCAGCCGAAGGATGCAATCCTGGTCAAAAACACTCCATGCGCCGCCGATGGGCGCGCCCGGTTATCGCGCAGGCTGCGACGACACGCAAGCGGCGGCCATGGCGTCCGAATGGATTTTCGCTTATGCTGCACTGCAGAAACAGCCCAGGGAGCGGCGCGCCTGCCGCATGCGGGGCTGCGCGCAAGGGAGCCCGCGATGCCCGACTGGAAACCCGCCACCTATCCCAGCCTCAGCCCCTATCTGATCTGCCCGGACCCGGAAGCGCTGATCGCCTTTCTGGCGACGGTATTCGGCGCGAGCGTCGCGCGGCGCTTCGACAGGCCCGACGGATCGCTGATGCATGCCGAACTGCGGATCGATGACAGCATCGTCATGGTCGGCGGCGGCGCGACCGAATATCGATCGGGCGAGGTGCACCTGCATCTCTACGTGCCCGATGCGCAGGCGGTTTACGACCGGGCTCTGGCCGCGGGCGGCGAAGCGGTACGCGAACCCGAACGCAAGGCCGACGACGACGACCTGCGTGGCGGCTTCCGCGATCCTTCAGGCACGATCTGGTGGGTGGCGACGCAGTAGGCGCTAACTGCATTCTTCCGAAAATTTTAGCTATGTTAACAGGCTCCGGCCTGCTGCGCGCCATATGTTGCTTGCTCGACAGTATATTTTTCTCCAGCACTCGAAGATAACTGCTGGATTAAACCATTACAGGAAAATCCAGTCATACTTAGGTATTGCTTTGCAGAGCGCGCAGCATTCTCATTCCAGTCAACATCAAGACTATCGACTGCAATAGTTGCGTCTGATTCTGCGTAACCATCTCCGGCAGGTGACGAAAGCTGCTGTATCAGGCCATCTCGAGAAAACCCAGCCATATCCAGGTACTGCTTCGCGGATCTTACTGCATTAGCCTGCGGTCCTGACAAGGTTTGCAGCGACTCGCTCGGGCTTGCATCCACGGCCGAATCTTCGCTTACTGCCCCGACTGTTTCCTCAAGCTCGTTTATCGAATTGTCAGCTGCAGTTTGCCCTGCGTCACCACACCCTATTACGGACAAACAGCAAAAAATAATCATCGTTCTAACTTTATGCACATTGCTCTCCACGCAACCAACTGATCGTCCACCTTTGCTATCAAAAATAAACATCAGATGGAACTGCCCTCGTCCCTCTATTGCGGTATTTTTAATCATGCATCGCTCCCGATGCAATGATGCTCCAAGCAATTAAAGCTCAACACAAGTTAGTCTTAAGCCCACCGCACCCACGCCCCATGCGCATGCGCCTCGCCGAGCAGGTGCGCCTCCCCGCCCCCTGGCCAGCAGCGCACTTTCAGTTCGTGGCGGAAGGTCGCGCGGTTGGTTTCCAGCGCGATCCAGGCGAGCGGGCGCTCAGGGGTCGCGCGCGCGGCGGCCTCGGCCATCGCGGCTTCGATCATCACCTGGCGGTCGGGCGGGATATATTGCCAGACGATCGAGTGCATCAGCACGCGGGTGACGCCGGCCTCTTGGGGTTCGGCCAGCCGCGCGGCGATCCAGTCGGCGGCGTCGGCGCGGACCAGATCGACACCGCGCGTCCGGATCATAGCGATACCAGCCTCCATCCGCGCGAACCGGGCCTCGGCTTCCGGCCAGATATAGGCCATCAGCCGGTCGGCGGCGGCGGCATCGCGCACGTCAATGGGGTTGAGGTCGCATCCGCGCACCGCTTCGATACGGAAGGGCACAGAGGGCGGCGGCGCGCCCTGCCACTCGGGCGCGATCAAGCACGGCGCGTCGGCGGGGCCGGAGCGCACGCCGCCCAGATCATAGCCATAACGGTCGATCAGCAGGTTCATCCCCGCGCTCGATCCGATCTCGTTGAGCTCGAACCGAGAGGTGGTGCGGCTCGCCAGCCAGTGCAGAGCGGCGACGAAGCTCGCCGAGCGCCCCGCCTCGTTGGTCTGCGGCGGGCCATCGAGCCAGGGGAGCAGCTCCGCATCGTGCCGCGCGACGACCGCCGCGACGATCGCGTCCACGTCCGACTGCTCGGTCACCTCCTGGGCATAAACCGGGCCAAGCTCGGGCGCGGCGCCTCGGCGGAACAGATGGTGCAGCCCGCCTGCTAGCCTCAGCGGCATCGCATCGGTAAGCACATGGCCCGGCCAGTCGGCTATCCGACGTCCGCAGGCCGTACCCCCCGCCATCAGCGCGATCTGCGCGCGGCACACGGCCCCGGTCGCCGGCGCGCCATTATGCGCGGCATGATCCGCCTGAAACGAGATGCCGCTGATGATTTCATCCTGCCGGTTCATATTGCCCTTTGCCCTGCTTGGCCCTACATGCCGCGGCCATGGCCGATACGCTGATCTTTGCCGTGCCCAAGGGGCGCATCCTCGACGATGCCCTGCCCGTGCTCGAACGGGTGGGTATCATACCGGCTAAAGAATTTCATGATCCGAAGAACCGGTCGCTGCGTTTCGGCACCAATCGCGCCGATATGGACATCATCCGCGTACGCGCCTTTGACGTTGCCACCTTCGTCGCGCATGGGGCCGCGCAGATCGGCATTGTCGGCTCCGACGTGATCGACGAATTCGACTATTCGGACCTGTACGCGCCGGTGGACCTCAATTTCGGCCATTGCCGCCTGTCGGTTGCCGAACCCGCGGACGAGGCGGCGAGCAACCAGCCGCGCCCCTCGCATATCCGCGTCGCGACCAAATATCCCAATATCACCCGCCGCTATTTCGAGCGCCAGGGCGTGCAGGCCGAATGCGTGAAGCTCAACGGCGCGATGGAGCTGGCGCCCTCGCTCGGCCTGTCGCGTCGGATCGTCGATCTGGTGGAATCGGGCCGCACGCTCAAGGACAATGGCCTGGTGGAAACCGAAGTCATCACCCAGGTTTCCGCCCGGCTGATCGTCAACCGCGCCGCGCTGAAAAAGGACCATGCCCGATTGGGGCCGCTGATGTCCGCCTTCCGCGATCTGGCCGCAGAACGCAGGCAGGCCGCATGACGCTTCGTCTTTCCACCCGCGACAAGGATTTCGCTCAGGCTTTCGACAAGCTGGTTCGTGGCCGGCGCGAGAGCGATATCGAGGTCAGCCGCGACGTCGCCGCGATCATCGCCGATGTGAAGGCGCGCGGCGATGTGGCGCTGGCCGACTATACCGCGCGCTTCGACGACCATAGCCTTGACGGCAATGGCTGGAGCATCGGCAAGGACGCGTGTGCTGCCGCCTATGCCGCGCTGTCGGACGATCTGCGCGCCGCGCTCGATCTCGCCGCGAACCGCATCCGCGCCTATCATGAAGCGCAGCTGCCTGAGGATCGCGATTACAAGGACGCTGCGGGCGTGCGCCTCGGAGCGCGCTGGAGCGCGGTCGATGCGGCGGGGCTGTACGTCCCCGGCGGCAGGGCAGCCTATCCCTCATCGCTGCTGATGAACGCCATCCCCGCCAAGGTCGCCGGGGTCGAGCGGCTCGTCGTCGTGACGCCGACGCCAAAGAGCCAGGTCAATCCGCTGGTGCTCGCCGCCGCGCATCTCGCCGGGGTGGACGAGATCTGGCGCGTCGGTGGCGCGCATGCGGTCGCAGCGCTCGCCTTTGGCACGCAGAAGATCCGCGCGGTCGATGTCATCACCGGCCCGGGCAATGCCTGGGTGGCCGAAGCCAAGCGCCAGCTCTATGGCGTGGTCGGCATCGACATGGTCGCGGGGCCGTCGGAGATCGTCGTC
>Ga0181595_10001543_pt1 | contig 24733 bp, 25 predicted proteins | sample 041ome_7_FD_145604 | JGI IMG/M metagenome (GOLD analysis project Ga0181595, IMG submission 145604) | Coastal salt marsh microbial communities from the Groves Creek Marsh, Skidaway Island, Georgia - 041401AS metaG (spades assembly) | ecosystem: Environmental > Aquatic > Marine > Intertidal zone...
ATATCTAATTGTGGGTTGTGGACGGTCAGGCACAGGTTTTTTGGCCTCAGTAATTAGTGCCTCTGGGAAGAATGAATGTGGACACGAAAAAATTTTTAATGTGTATGGTATAAATAAAAACGTAAGTAATGAGTATGAAAGTTCCTGGTATAGTGTTCCTTATCTGAATTTTTTGAGCCCAAATGTAAAAATCGTGCATATTGTTCGGCACCCCAAAAAAGTTATTGAGTCATTCCACAGGATTGGCATGTTTTCTTCCTCTATAAAACAGCATTTAACTAATGGATATGTGGAAGAACATTTTTTAGCATTAGAGAAAAGCCCAGAGCTGATAATGAGTCGATTAAAGTATGTGATAGCGCATCGAAAAATGTTTAATAAATACTGTAATATTCTTCAGTTAGAAAATGAATTACTTCGGTTGCAGGAATATTGGTTTGTGTGGAATAAAAGAGTAGAGCAATTCGTTCATCATAATAAAAATGATTACATACGTGTTAACATAGAAATTTTAGAAAAGCAGCGAGATAAGCTTGAGCAATTTATAGGTATAAATCTCAATCTTGAAGAACCGATAGAAAAAAATGAAAAGAAACATATTAAACGAAGCTCTATTGGGGCTTTTGAATTACTTCCTAAAATAAGAGAATTGTCTAAGTTTTATGGTTATAAGGTTTAATCAAATTCTAAACTTCAAAGGAATTGGAAAAGTGTGTTTCTTGTTATTTTAGATTCAAACGACCATAATATTACTCGAACATACAGTTTTACAGGATATGGTATTGAATGTTTGAAATAGCATATATTAACTTAGAGAAACGTAAAGATAGAAAAAAAGCACTCCTTCAAAATTTAGCAGATTTTGGTTTTTCAAAATTTAATATAAGTAGGATCAATGCTATTGAAGATAAATTTGGAGAAATAGGGTGTGCTAAAAGTCATTTGTTAGCGCTGACAAAGCTATATACTGAAACAGTATCCGAATACTTATTAGTTCTAGAAGATGACTTTAGATTTAGAATTCATTCAGAGCAATTAATTAATATTTTAAATTCAATTAAAGCTTCAAAAGTAAAAGTTGACCTAATGCAATTGTATGCATTAAGGGTTCAACCATCGTCAAAAATTATGATACAGTATGGGAAAGAAAAAATTTTTCTATATAAAGTATTATTTTCTCAGTCATGTACGGCTTATCTGGTCCAGAAAAGAATGGCGCCAAAACTCATCAATTGCTTTTTGGGTTCTTTAGAGGTTTTTGAAAATAATAGAAATGCTATGCATAATCAGCGAGTAAGAGGAAGTTTAAATACAAAATTTGCGATTGATAATGCTTGGCATTCCATACAAGCCAACGGGAATAGTTTTGTGTTGGATTTTGAAATTGGTGTTCATGAGGACGGTTATAGCAACGTACAGAATAGGCATAAGGCGGTAAGTGAAAAGTCTATGGCAGAACCTTTTGGATATAACAAACCATTCCCGAAATTTATCAAATCACCTTAATGTTTTTCTAATGAAGTCTATAGTTATTTTATCATCTTGGGGAACAGGTTCCACCGCTGTGACAGGGTATCTTGATAATCTTGGTGCATATTCCTGCGGTCCTTACTTTTACACAAATGATGACAAAACGCCAAATTCCTTTGAGCCCCTCGAGCTTCGTAATTTACTAAATGAATACGTAAATGAACTTGATTTTAAATTAAAAAAAGACCCCAAGCCGTTTGAGGAAGCTTTCGCAAACTGGATATCTAATCAGACCAGCATAGCAAGTGAGCAAGGGCATACTCATTTAGTGTTAAAGCATCCCCTCCTAATTTTTTTCCTACCAACCATATATCGATATTGCAACGCTTCATCGGTTTACATTACGCGTAATATAGACAAAGTCGAGAAGACTAGGGAGAGGAGACAATGGCCTGAAAACTTTGGTAAGGCAGGCGCCCTCAAAATCCATAAAATATTATATGATTTATCTCTTAAAATGAATAAGCCAGTGCTTCAACTACCGTTTGAGAGTTTTACGTCCAATATAGAAAGTCGCTTAGAATTAATCAGGTATACGGGTCTGAGGCCATCCAAGGAGCAGATAACCGAAGCAGAGAACTGGATAAAGCGATAAGCATCAGCTCATAACTTGAGGTTAAGTATTAAGCATTATCAAACATCAGGCTTTTTGAACCTGATATCCTTTATTCACCCAACGCGTCCAAACCACTTAAATGATAAATACTATGTGGTATAGTATTATCCTCAAGGAAATGATTTAAAGATGGAATACATGATAATAGCTCATCGATAAAAATCGCATCTAATTCATTTATCTCATTAGGCTTATTAAGATTAATATATCGAATTTTATCATTCGAATTCATAAGTTGCTCTCTTAAATCACGCTCAGATTTTCTGATGAAATGTCCCTGTGATAAACTTACAAGATAAGTTATGTCTTCAATGATAAAGGATAAATCAAAATTAACCACACCAGAAAAATTGCCTTGTTCATCGCACATCGTCACCCTCGGATGAGGGAGTGGAAGAGGGGCTTTAAAAAATAGCTGCTCAACGTTACTAAATAGTGGGTCAACTTCCTGTGAAGACTCTTGGAATGCAATGCATTTCTGCTCAACCCACTGGAAATAGTGGGTTAAAGCATTTTTAATTGGTTTGCTAAAAGAATTAACTTTTGAGGAAATCAATTCTTTTGTAAATACTACCAATTCAGCGTTATTTTCAAACCTTAGTAACTCTTCGGGGTTCATTTCAGTCCAACCACTGCTCCCAATTTTCACAGTGGTTGGTTTATTTTCTAAGACTATATACTGTCTATTAACGTGAGGGGTATCTTTACTCGCAAGGTAAGCATTCCATAAAATAGATGGCGTTTCACAAATTCCGAATATTAAAATGGATGATTTGTTTTTTGACATAAATCAATAATTAGCTAAATGTCCATTTCTAGAACATAAAGACCGCCTGACCATCGGTCGACCGCATAGACTATTCCATTTTCATCTGCGTAAACATCATTCATCTGTATTGCATTAACACGTGAATTAGCAGGTTTAGGTGGCACAAAATAGGCAATTTCCTGCGGTTGATATGGATTTTTAATATCATAAATCCTGATGCCAGCATTAAAAAAGGCCCCGATTAATATTTCCTCGCTTTTGAAGGAAGGACCAGGTCTGTTTTCATGAAGGTTGTGAGAGCCAAAGCGTCCCCCTCTTAATCCAAATTCTTCAACTGGGGGAAGAGGAAGCGTACTGATTGGCACAAGATTTTTTTCATTTCTTGCATCTAAAATCCAAGTGAGTTTGGGCCAGTCTGCCCCATCATCCTTAATACATTCATCAGAGACAACCATCAGGTCGCGCCCAAATAAAGGAAGCGCAGTGTGAGAAAAACCAGGATATGGGTTATGAGGGTTCCAGTTACTTATTACCTTGGGTGCTGATTTATCACTTATATCCATTACGTAAACACCACCATCTATATAGCCAAGATAGGCTCTATCAGGACGTTCTGCATAGACATTCACGTTATGAAGCCTAAAAGCATCACTTCCCATTGGGTCTACACCGCCTTCTGGGTTTACCCTTGGCGGCAATTCTTCTTCATCACCAACTTTTGAGCCAGGCATCCACCATCGACCGATTTCTTCTATTTTGGCTGGGTTTCGCACATCTAATATTTGATAAAACTGATCATCTCTTGGGTGTTTCGGCTCAAAATCTGGCGCACCACTTGAGCAGTGTACTGTTTCACCATCCACAAACCATAAACAATGCATGCCTCTTGAATGAGGACCAGCAGTCGAATGAAAACCAATAGATTTGGGCTCTTCTGGTTTACTAATATCAAATAATTCCATACCTGCAGGCTCTAAGCCTTTTTCATAAACTTGGTAGGCAACAGCTAATACATTCCCGCAAACTTCAAGTGAGTTAGACCGCATTTTCATATGAGGTAATTCTGTTTGGCAAACAACTTTGGTATTTTTAGGGTCAGTAACATCAACGCCCGTAAAATTTTTAGGAGCGCCCTCATGTGCAAGCCAGATAATTCTTCTTCCATCATCTGCTATCTGCATTGAAACACCCTCCCCAATTCCGCCAAAACCATTCAATGTATTTTGTGAAAGTAGGGTCATATTTTTGATAAGCGTATCTGACATCGTTTCCTCTTTAATTTAAAATAAGAAAAAATTACTTTTCCTGCCAAGGTTGTGGCTTAAAGGAAATATAAATTATAAATGCAATGCTAGCCACGAGAACTAATGCAATAGGTCTCGTTAAAATATAGCTAACTGGCGCATTGTTCGAGACAATTAACAAGTCTCTCATTCCATCTTCAGCAATTGGGCCTAAAATCAATCCAAGAAGTAATCCAGCTGTTGAGAAATTGGTTTTCATCATAAGATAACCAATGACCCCAAACCCAATCATAATCCAAACGTCATATATATTATTAGTACCAGCATAAGTTCCTATAACGCTGAAAATCATAATAAGAGGAGCTATCAGGCCTCTTGGTATAACTGTGAGATAGGCCATGATGCGCGCAAGAAAAATAGCAAAAAAGCCCATGATTACATTTGCGGCGATGAAACCCCACATAATGGTATAAATAATTTCAGGCGAGTTCTTAAATAAACGCAAGCCTGGTTGAAGGCCATGTATCATTAAAGCCCCAAAAATAACAGCTGCAGAAATCCCGCCTGGTATACCTAATACAAACATCGGAACGAGCGAGGTTCCTGTAACGCCATTATTGGAGCCTTCTGTTGCTGCAAGCCCTTTTGGCTCACCCTCTCCAAATTTATCTCCTGGTTTTGCTCTTCGGATCTCCCAAGCATAGGCTATCCATTGTGCCACGCTGCCACCTGCCGCTGGGATTATTCCCATAATTAAACCCACAGACCATCCCCTTATCAGTGACCATCTAAGGCTGAAAATTTCAGATAGGTCTGGCCAAATACGCCAGCTTAGTTTTTGGACACCAGAAATTGTATTTTTTGCATCTCCTTCACTGAGCTCTAATGCCTGAGCAAATGCAAAAAGGCCTATGATAGCTGGTAGGATCCCCAAACCTGCCTCAAATCCTATGAAATCAAATGTAAAGCGCGGAAATCCTGAGTATTGGTCTATCCCTATTGTTGATATCAATAGTCCAAACGCCCCTGACAGCAGCCCTTTAAATACAGAGCCAAATGAGACAGACGCGATGGCGGTTAAACCCAATATTGCAACTAAAAAATATTCAGCTGGTCCAAATAATAACGCTACTTGCGCTAATGGAGGCGCAAGTATAAGCAGAACGATGCCGCTTATAATTCCTCCTACAACAGAAGCAAATGTGGAAATCCTAATAGCCTGAATTGCTTTTCCACGCCTAGTCATCTCATAGCCTTCTATCGATGAGGCAGCAGATGCTGACGTTCCAGGAGCCCTTAATAAGATAGCGGAGAATGAGCCACCATATATTCCCGCTGCAAAACAGGAAACTAGCAAAATCAGGGCAGTCTCAGGTGGGAATTGAAAGGATACGGGTATCATCAGAGCAATCGCCATCGGAGGGCTTAAACCTGGGATTGCGCCAATCACCAGTCCAACCGTAACGCCAAGTAACATCGCTAACAAATTTGCAACGTCAAAAATATTTCCAAGATAGTTGAAAGCGATAAAATCCATTAAAAAAAACCTAGAAAAAAATGCCTTTTGGGAGCCCTGCGTTCAGAAAACCCTCAAAAAAAGCATACATAAGTGGAAATAATACTATCGCTGTTATAGCGATTGCGCGAGCATCTCTTAAGCCTATCAGAACAGAACAGCCAATTAAAAATAACAAGGAAGAAGTAAAATATCCAAGTATAAAAATAAATATGACATGAATGATTACAGCTAGGGAAACAAATAGAGGTTTCCAAGTGAAAAAATCGATTTTTATTTGAGTGGATTTTTGTTCAGTTTTTTTTAAAAACGCCTCAATAGCAAGCAGGCAGCATAAAAAAACAATACACCCGAATAAAAACAGTGGAAATAGTTCACCACCAGCTGGAAAATCCAAGCTTTCTAGCCCAAAAAATATCGCCAAACAAATAAAAAGCAAACAAGTAAAATAGGTTGCTAATTTTAATGGAATATTGATTTGCACTATAATTTTTCCTCTTTAAAAAAGGCGGCCTTAAAAAAGGCCGCCTACAATATATTATATTTGGAATTATTCTTCCATTTCCCAGAACTTAACTTTTTCTACCATTTCCTTGGAAGAATTAAGAGCGGCCCACATATCATCGCCTTCCTTGAACAATAATGGATTTTTATTATTAATCTCTTTCATCACGTACTCTGGGTTGACAAGAGCACGCTTAATGGCATCAAGAAGGACAGTTCTCTTATCTTCAGACAGCCCTGGAGCAGTCGCAAGTGTGCGACCTGCATAAGAAATATTCATAAGCCCTGTGACTTCTGCAAAGGTTGGAACAGACGGAAGATTAGGAGACCTCTCTGCGCTCAAAACAGCAATTGGACGAAGCTTACCCTCCATGATTTGTGGCACATAGTATCCAACGTTCCCGGCAACAGCATCAGAAGTACCAGCTAGTACCTCCTGAATCTTCTTGGAATCTCCATTCGCGTAGATTTTTCTTACTTTAAAATCTGGGATATTTTTTTCAGCAAATGCAATACCCATATGGTCGTCAGAGCCAACGGCAGTTGAACTAATGATAACTTCGTTCGGGTTCTTAGCTACGTAATCAAGAAATTCTGCTAATGACTGAAAGCGCTCATCACCCTCGCGGACGGCCCAAATGCAAGGGTCTAGTGAGTGCCAAGCAAGAAAATTAAAATCCTCAAGTGATTCAGAGCGCTTCATTCTTGGGTCTAGCATAGATAGCACATGGGGTAGGTTTACCACTTGTAATTTGTGGTCATCTTTTTCTGCGTCCCACTTAACAGCTTGAGCCCAAGCAACCCATCCGCCGCCGCCAGCGATATTCACAACATTAACAGGTACACCTAATTCCTCTGAAAGATATGGAGCAAACAGTCTAAAAGTTCTATCAGCACCACCACCAGGCTTAAAAGGGACTACAAGCTGGATAGGCTCAGTTGGATATGCAAAAGCTACATTTATTCCCACAGAAGATAGCACCATAGCTGATGCGATGGCTGCTCCTGCAAATAATTTATTGAATTTTCTCATTTTTTCCTCCCAATTTTGAAAAAAGACACTCTAAACTATTCCAGTACAAGAAATAAAAAACAAGCATTTTTTAAAAATATTTAAATATATTTGGGGTGTAGTACCTGTAACTCGTAGCTCTTTTGAAGCTTCTTTATTTCTATATCCTTGAATATAAAGACTAGGGCAGAGAATTGCTGATTATCCTCATTTAATTTTATTTCTGTTATGATTGGTCCGACTGCCTGAATCAAATACTGCCCTTCGTTATTTTCAAAGTTTACAAATCCTTTTAATCTGAGAATAGAGAGGGGATATAGCGAATACAGTGAGGCAATCCATTGTTTAAATAATTTTTTGTTTATCGGTTTTTCAGAATTCAATGACCAATTCTTAAATTTTAATAAATGGTCTGAATGTTCAAAAGAATGATTGCCTTGATGAGAGGAATGGTCATGTTCAATTTGATGATTATGTGACCCATCTGAACATAAGAAACACTCAGCTTGTTTAGAAAATATTCCAAGTGGGGTTCGTAATAATTTTGAATTTATATCATTCTTCACTAAAGCTGATGAGTTGATACTTGTAATAATATCATGGGTATTTTTTATATCTTGAGTTTTTGCTATATCAGTTTTAGACAAATAGATAAAATCAGCCTGAATAATTTGAGTAACTGGTTCTTCAAATTGTTTTATCTGATGATTTAATGAGATACAGTCAACGACAGTAATAACTTTATCAAATTCACATCGTGTGTTTAATGAAATATCCGATTTGATTGTTTGAACTATAGGTCCTGGCTGTGCAAGTCCTGTTGTTTCAATAATAATATAATCAAACCTTGGAATATCACCATTGTCAGATTGAGCAAATAAACCTGAAATTGTATCAGATAAGTCGCCTCTTATTGAACAACAAACGCATCCGTTTTCTAATAATAACGTGTTTTCTACACTAGATTTTACTAATAAATTATCAATTCCAATTTCACCAAATTCATTTATAATAAGCGCGGTATTTTGCATATCATCTGAATTTAAGAGTTTTGATAGTAGAGTAGTTTTACCACTTCCTAAAAATCCTGTGATGATTGATATAGGTATCTGAGACATATAAAATTTTTTATTTTTTGTAGACAATCAGGAACATTTATCCTTACACATATGTCTAGGTCTTTCAACTAATTCGTTTACAAGTAAATAGTTCACCAAATGGAGTGTGGTGTGTCAAAACAAAGCGTACGAAATTTATTAGAAGTAGGTCAGGGAAATGAAATCGCCATAACCGCGCCTAATAGAAAGCCATTAAATTATAATGGGCTAAGAATTCACGTTGATTTAATCGGAGAGCAACTTGCAAGCATAGGGTTAAAGAACAGTGATAGGGTAGCGATTGTCTTACCTAATGGCCCGGAAATGGCTACTGCCTTCTTAGCGGTGGCGTCATATATGTCAGCTGCTCCTCTCAATCCTTCCTACAAGGAAGCTGAATATGAATTTTATCTTGAAGATTTAAAGCCAAAGTTGGTAATTGTTGAAGAGAATACTTCCAATCCTGTAGTAAAAGCTGCAAAAAAATTATCAATTCCAATTGCCGAGATATCAGTAGATAAAGATAATGCTGCGGGAGAATTTAGTTTATTCGAAACTAGAAAAAGTATTGATATTCCTAGCATAGAAATGGAGGCACTTGTTCTACACACCTCTGGCACCACATCTCGTCCTAAAGTTGTGCCCCTTAATCAATCAAATTTAGTAGCCTCAGCAGGAAATATTTCGGATACATTAAAATTAAAAGAAGCTGACCATTCCTTAAATATAATGCCTTTGTTTCATATACACGGGCTGATCGCAGTACTTTGTGCTAGTATATCAGCAGGTTCATCTGTTTGTTGCACACCTGGTTTCAACGCTCTTAAATTTTTTGAACTTGCAAATAGCCAAAAAATTACATGGTATTCAGGTGTTCCAACAATGCATCAAGCGATTCTTCTTCGTGGGCAACGTCAAGCCGATGTTGCAAAAGCACTTAATTTACGATTTATTAGGTCCTCTTCTGCTTCATTGCCTCCAGCTGTATTTGATGAGTTAACAACATTATTCAACTGTCCAGTTATTGAAGCATATGGAATGACTGAAGCAACTCATCAAATGACTTCTAATCCCTTGCCCCCCAAAAAACAAAAGGCAGGATTTGTTGGTTTACCAGCAGGACCGGAGGTCTGCATTATGGATGCCGCTGGTAATAAGCTTGCTGAGGGTGAAGAGGGAGAAGTTTGCATAAAGGGTGATAACGTGACACCTGGATATGATAAAAACCCTGAGGCTAATTCACAAAGCTTTACAGATGGCTGGTTTAGGACAGGCGACCAGGGAAAATTTGATGAAGATGGATATCTCAAAATTACTGGCAGATTAAAAGAAATTATAAATAGAGGCGGAGAAAAAATATCTCCGCTTGAGATAGATAATGTTTTGATGGAACATCCCGCAATACAACAAGTCGTCTCATTTGCAGTAGCAGATAAATCTTATGGAGAAGAGATTGGTGTTGCGGTGGTGCTCGATGAGGGACAATCTCTCTCAGAGAGAGATTTGAAATCCTATGCAAATGAGAAGTTAGCAAAATTTAAGATTCCAAAACATATTTGTTTTGTAGAAGAAATTCCGAAAGGGGCTACAGGTAAAATGCAGCGCATTGGTCTTGCGAAGAAACTTGGTTTAGAGGCTGATTAATGACTTCAAAAATATGTATCTTCGGGGCGGGCGCTATTGGCGGGTATTTGGCTGCTTGTTTACATGATGCTGGAGCAGATGTTTCTCTTATTGCAAGAGGGCCGCATCTCAAGGCTATAAAAGAAAATGGTTTGAAGCTTGAAATTAATGGGGAAATGCGCTCTTTTAACCTAAACGCAAGTGATGACCCGGCAGATTTTGGTCAACAAGATTATGTTATTATCGCCCTCAAAGCGCATGGAATAATACATATTACTGAGTCAATTCAACCTCTTCTAGGCCCAGAAACCGCAGTAGTTTCCGCCGTGAATGGATTGCCTTGGTGGTACTTCCATAAAGCTAATACAAATACAGTATTAGACGATAAACCTCTGATATCTGTTGACCCAGAAGCAAGCATTTGGACTAAGATAGGGCCAAAAAGAGCAATTGGTTGTGTTGTATATCCAGCCTGTGAAATCAGTAAACCTGGAACAATCACACATATTGAGGGAAATCGCATTTCGCTTGGTGAGCCAAGTGGCGAAAGTACAGAAAGGCTTAAAACTTTATCAGATTTAATGATAAAGGGTGGTCTTAAAGCGCCACAAAAAAAGCGGATACGAGACGAGATTTGGATAAAGCTATGGGGTAATTGCTCTTTTAATCCAGTTAGTGCGCTTACTGGCGCATCTCTAGATAAAATAGCAGAAGACCCAGATGTACGAAAATTAGTTGCTGAAATAATGAATGAATGTAAACAAGTGGGTGAGGCTTTATCAATACGATTTGCTGTATCGATTGAAGACAGAATAAATGGTGCAGGTAAAATTATTGGCCATAAGCCATCTACCCGTCAGGATATTGAAATGGGTCGTCCATTAGAAATAGACCCTCTTGTTACTGCATTGATTGAAATTGCAAATCAACTTCAAATTGATACGCCAAGGCTAGTGGGTGTCACGGCACTATTAAAATTACAGGCAAGAACATTAGGATTATATACATCTTAAAGGACTTCATTTCTCACAAACATTTAAATTAATCGTTAAGAAATTATTAGGGGTGAAGCGCCAAGATAAATAAGTCTGATCGCGAGAAAAATAAGAGTTAATTTAACTAATTTAGCAATCAATTCATTTTTTAATTTATACATTATTTTTACCCCTAAATAGGTGCCTAACATGCCCGCTATTATGGCCAAGATCATTAGCGGTAAATAATGTAAATAGTTAAAACCTAATAGCCAAAATGCCGCAACTTTAAGCCCATGTTGTGCAAATAATACTAATCCAAGGGTGGAAACAAAAGCTTTCGGTTCTATCGAAAATGAGTGCAACATAGCAGCTACCATCGGTGCTGTGCCTCCAATAATAAAACTAAGAACCATAGATATCGTTGAGCCAATGAATAAATAGCGTTTAGACAAACTCGGTATTTTTCCTAATACTGAAATTAGCACGAAAACACCTATACTTATTTTTAAAATGGGAGCTGGCAGATTTACAACAAAAACCATGCTTATTCCTGTGCCGACTAAGAACCCCAAAATAAAACTGCGAAGCACAGGTGTATGAAAATCCCTAGTTAACATAGCGCGCCATAGATTATTCCAAGTTTGTAAAAAACCATGTACTGGGATAACCGCAGTTATTGGCAGAATTGATGCATAGAATATTAATAAAAAAAGTCCCCCACCAATGCCGACAACACCACTAAAAAAAGAAGTGATAAAAGCGATACTTATGAGCGATACTATTTGAAATGAACTCAGTTCGACAGGAAATGGGATGATGGAAAGAAGCGTCTGAAACAAGAATTTAAATCTTCGTTAGTTATATGTTTATTTTAACTATTAGAGTTAAAAGCCAGCGAAGCACTGTTCATTTGCTCATTAATATATTTGTTGATGACTAGCCAAATAAACGTGATTCTGGAAATGGAACATAGAATATATGGGTAAAAACTACGTAAGCAACAATACAGCTGATGGTTGCTATAAGCAATGATTTTATGATGGTTTTTGGAGTTTTATCTGGGTTAAAATAAGCAATAGACGTCCATAAAAAGGCAAGAGAAGCAACCCAAAACCCAAAAGCGAACAATAGTAAAAGAAATATAAAAATAAATAGTGAAAAGAAAATCACATTTATAATCGAAGGTATTTGATCAGTTTCAATGTCTAAATCTGAAACTATTGTTCCAGAAACAATTTTTAGGACGGATTTAATCAGAAAAAATAATGTTATGCCAAATAAAGAAAATATTGCCATTAGAGGAAATACCCAGTCCTTTGCGTCTGCTCCAGAACCTGAGTAAAAAATAAACGAGATTCCTAACAGGAGAATGGTTGTTATCACATCGCTATCTTTTAATATCTTGGGTATCTGAGGCATCGTTTGTCACTCTTTAAAAATCTTATTTATAAAAATTACTTACGCTAGTTTCGCGGCTCTTCTGGCTTTGAAGCGAGATAACGCTACCGCTGTAATAGATAGGATGGAAAGGCTTATTAGCGTAATATTAATGGTTCCGCTGAAAAATATTTTTTGAACGCCAACAGCATCAGAAATATATAATGCCTGCACTAGTGATGGCTCGATAATTGGCCCAAGAATAAATCCTAAACCAATAGGACCCGGGTGAAACCCTAATCTTCGAGCAAGGAATACAAAAATACCTATGGCTAACATTAAATAAACATCAAAGATATTATTTCGTATGGCATAGGCTCCTATAATAGCTAGAAACATGATAAGAGGAGCCAGTAGGCGAAGGGGAATTTTTATTACTTTCACAAGTAAAGGTGTTGCAAGCAAACCAACGAAAAATACAACTATCCCGGCTATAAACATGGACCATCCAAAAGAATATACTAGAACACCATCCGTTGCGAATAATTCAGGGCCAGGATTTAGACCCCTTAGCATTAATGCACCTGCTATTACTGCAGCTGGAGATGAGCCTGGTACGCCAAGTGTAACAAGAGGTATCATTGCAGCGGGTGCTGCCGAATTATTAGCAATTTCAGATGCGGTTACACCATGTATATTACCTTTCCCAAACTTGGTCTTATCCTTACTCCATCGGACAGCTTCATTATAGGATACGATGGCAGCAATAGGACTTCCCGCTCCTGGAAGTATTCCGATAAAGCTTCCGATAGATGCAGAACGCAAAAAGTGAATGGGCTTCGATAAAACCTTAATCATTGTTTTTAGAATAACGCCTTTTTCTGCTCGATATTCAGCGATATATTCTTGTTTCCTAAGGCCTAAAACCATAGACAGAACTTGTGGAACAGCAAACACGCCAATTAAAGCGGCAACAAGTGATACTCCGCCCCGAAGCTCTGGAATATTCATTGTAAAACGGTTAAGCTCGGTCGCATGACTGATGCCAATGCAACTTATCAATAACCCGATGGCACCGCCAGCTAATCCTTTCAAGATAGAGTCACCAGCAAGACTTCCGATAATGGTAAGTGCAAAAATGCCAAGCCAAAAAAACTCTGGCGGCCCAAATTGTAAGGCGATTGAAATCATAGGCCAAGCAAGTAAAAGGTAACAAGCCGCTCCAAACATAGTGCCAAGAGCAGAGGAAAAGCAGGCCGCAACGATGGCTTCCTGCCCTCTTCCTTGTTTAACCATTGGGTGACCATCAAAACCTGTGGCCATAGCAGCAGGGGTTCCGGGTGTATTAACAAGACAAGCTGGAATTGCATCTGAAAACATTGCGCAGACATAGAGTCCGCCGAGCATAGCAATACCTTCACCTGTTGGTAAGGCAAATGTAAAAGGCACCAATAGCGCCGTCCCCATAGTTGCTGTCAGTCCAGGTAACGTTCCAACGATTAAACCCAGCAAGATACCAATAGTCATATACATTAAATAAGAAGGGCTTAAAGCTATGAAGAATGCTTCAATCATTTTCAGAGAGCTCCGTGGGTAAAAATACTACCAGTTGATGTTTAATTTTTTAATTAGGTGCTTTTTGTTGGAACACTAGCAACAGAAAAGTTGCTAGTGTTCAAAATTTTAAGAGGGCTACTTAATGTTTACTCATATGCCTTAATTTGCGCATCCATAAATGCATTTACTTCATCTACGGTTTGAATAATCGTGTTGTAACCGGCTTTTGCTAATGTATCAGCAACAGATGGGTCGGAAGCTGCTTCATTAAGAGCTGCATTTAATGTAGCTATAATATCTGCAGGTGTGCCAGGAGGTGCCATAATGCCCCATGTTGTGACGTAACTCCATTCTGGCTCAAAAGGAACACCTTTTAGGGTCCCTACCTCTTGGGTGCCGGCAACTACAAGCGCATCAACAATTGAGCTATGCTTGGTTGCATGATTAGAAGCAGTCATCCCTGCGTCAACGTGTGAGCCTGCAAGCATAGGCATCATTTTACCAACGCCGCCTGAAACAGGAACATAAGTTGTCTCAATACCAAGAATATCAGCTAACGCACCCCACCTATCAGCACCTGTTCCACCAACTCCTGCTACGGTTAGCATGCCTGGCTTTTCTTTAGCGGCTGCAATGAAGGCATCTAGAGACTTATAAGGGCTATCCTTTGGAACCATCAAAGCACCAACAGCAGACTCTGTCATACCGATATATTCAAAATCGTCAGGCTTATACCCAACACCATCACCTTTAGAAGATAGTATAACGTTCGGAACAACAACGTTGGAGATTGTATATCCATCTGGCTTAGAGCGATGTAATTCACTAAAACCAACGGCGCCGCCACCACCAGTCTTGTAGACGATACGTACATTTACGCCTAGCGCTTTTTCAAGTCCAGGCTGTAATCTTCTTGCCATTTGGTCAGAACCGCCACCAGGTGAATAAGGCACGATAAAAGTGATGTCTTTTTCTGGATATTCTGCAAGTGCAACATTCGCCGTCAAAGCAAAAGCTGCCCCAACAAGGGTTGCAAGAGAACCCTTAAGAATAGTCTCAAATTTATTTTTCATAGTTTTTCCTCCTTTTGCATTTCAATTAAGTTTGAAATGGTACCGTTAAAATTTTTTTTTTGTAAAGTAATAAAAATTTAATATACCCATAAAAAAATTTTATGTTTCATATTAAAACAGCAAATTTTCATAGTTTCTGAGGTTCTTAACGTTTTTACAGTTTTCCGTGTGTTTACTGTTTTTATCCTAATATTTGTTTCTATCCTGCGTAATTTTCTAACTTTTCCACTAATAGTTCAAGATTTTCAACTTGCGTATAATCCTCACTTAAACCGCCAGACCCAGCTGGGCTTTTGCACGTAAAAAATCGGCATTTTTTATTTAATAATTTGATGCCATGTACGATATTTCTAGGGATATAAATTATATCTCCCTCTGATGCGGTGGCTACTTCCTCCCCCATCAAAACAGCCAGACTTCCTTCTAGCAGATAAATCCATTGCTCATCATTTGGATGATAATGAGGCGGCGGTGCATCACCCTCATAATAGGTTACAAGGCCTGCTTTAATCAAATCACCACCATATTGTATCATGCTAATATGGGGACGTTTTACATCTGGTGTTTCCTTCATTTCATCAGCTTTATATATAGGCATTCTATCTCTCCAATCACGAATCATTCATGTGAAGTTGAATATAATTTTTAAGAAATTTCAATTAGAAAACCGATTATACTCGCTTAAGATAGGTTTAAAAAAAGCATTTATTTGATAAAAATTGGCATTAGGTTAAAATTTGACAGTTTGTGAACTTGCGGTCAAAGTCAGGTCTATATACATGTTATTACTGATATAAATGGGAGACACCAAAATGGGTAACGGTCTGATAAAAAACATGAAACTTCTTGCACATAATACCTTAAACGGGTTTGGCGGTGTAGGCGAGGGCATGTCAATGCAGGTTGCAAAAGATGGAAGACGTATCCTTTGGATTGCTCATGAAGGACCCCCTAAAAACTTTTCAGGCGTAGATGTCACGGACCCAAGAAATCCCAAGGTAATATGCCAAACTGAATTAAAACACGGTAATATGAGGTCTAATTCCCTTGAGGTTTGCGGAGACATTCTAGCGGTTGCTTATCAGGTGTATCAGCTAGGATTGCCTGAAGCAGGTGTGGAGCTATTTGATATCAGCCAGCCAGAATCACCGCGCTCCATTAATTTTTATTCAACTGCTGGGCCACATTCCAGAGGGGTGCATTGCCTTTGGTTCGTTGACGGCGAATATATTCATATGGCGAGTGGAGCACCTGATTTCATACCAAAACACCCACGTGATGACCAAATTTATCAAATAATTGATGTTAAAAATCCGGCTAAAATGACAGAGGCTGGTAGATGGTGGATGCCAGGCACAAGAAAAGAAGATGATGAACCAATGCCTGAAAGAATAGTACCAGAGCCGCTAGAAAATTTGCGAGGAGGTGATGCGTTTAGATTACATAATGCAAATGTCTATCCTTCTCACCCAGACAGAGCTTATCTTGGTTATATTGACGGTGGAGCATTTATTCTTGATATATCTGATAAAAGTAACCCACAAATTGTATCACATTGGTCCCCTCACAATCCCTATCCTGGTTTTACCCATACCGTAATGCCGTTATTTGATAGAGGCTTAATTATAGTAACCGATGAATGCATAAAAGATGATGGTGCTGATTGGCCAAAGCTTTCATGGATTTTGGATGCTCGTAATGAGCAGAACCTAGTGCCAATTAGCACATTACCGCTTCCACCTGTTGAAGAATATATCCAAAAAGGAGGGCGTTTCGGCTCTCATAATGTGCATGAAAACAGACCAGGCCCTTCTTTTCATAGTGAAGAAATAATAATTGGCTGTTTCTTCAATGCAGGCATTAGGGTTTATGATATTAAAAATCCATACCAACCTAAAACAATTGCCTATTTTGTTCCTGAGGGTCCAGAGAATTCAAGGGTTCCGGCAATTCAGATGAATGAGGTATATGCAGATGAAAATGGAATTATTTATGCTGGAGATAGATGGTCAGGAGGTCTGTATATTTTGGAATTGGATATCTAATTGAAGGTCTGAATTTTTTATGGAAAAACTGACAACTAATCCAGATTTTATTATTATTGGAGCTGGCAGCGCTGGTTGTGTGTTAGCCAATCGGCTAACCGAGACCGATACGCACTCTGTATTACTATTAGAAGCCGGCCCTAGAGATTTAAATCCATGGATACATATACCTATTGGATATGGAAAAAATTTCAGAAATCCAAAAATTAATTGGATGTTTCAAACCGCTGCTGGGGATAATTGGGTTAAGAAGCCGGTCCCCACTCCACGTGGAAAGGTTATTGGTGGTTCTAGCTCCATAAATGGAATGGTATATATGAGAGGTAATCCAGATGATTACAATCATTGGCAACAATTAGGAAATAGGGGTTGGAGTTTTGATGATGTTTTGCCCTACTTTAAAAAATCCCAAAATCAGCAAAGAGAAGAAGATTTCTATCATGGAAAAGGTGGGCCATTGTGGGTAAGTGATCCCGCTGAACCGCATCCCATCGCGGAAGCTTATATTAAAGCGGGGTTGGAGGCTGGTTATGAATACAACCCTGATTTCAATGGCAAACAGCAATCTGGATTTGGACCTATTCAATGGACTACGAAAAAAGGAATACGTTCAAGTGCTGCGACTGCCTATCTAAACCCTGCAAAAAAACGCAGAAGTCTGTCTATTATTTCCAAAGCTCAGGTTTATAAAATTATTTTTGAGGGTAAAAAAGCTATTGGCGTAGAGTATGAGATTGACGGGAAAAAGTATTACGCACACGCCAATAACGAAATAATAATATCCGCAGGTGCTATCCATTCACCTCAGATACTTCAATTATCAGGTATTGGAAAAGCTTCCGAGTTAAAAGCTCTTGGCATATCTGTTGTAGCAGACCTACCCGGAGTTGGAGAAAACCTACAAGACCATGTAAACGCGCCGTTATTATATAAAAGTAAATTATCTTTAACTGCCAATACCTTGTATCATAGCCCTCTTAAAAAAGTGCAAGAGGGTCTGAAATACCTATTTTTTAAAAAAGGAATGCTTGCTATGGGGGCCTGTTATGCAGGTGGTTATTTAACCGTCCAACCAGAATCAGAAAATCCAGATATACAAGCTTTATTATTGTTGTTTAGCACAGAAGATCTTGGAGGTGTTCCGCATAAATTCGATGGTATTACTATAAATGTTGCACTAATGCGGCCCGAGAGTAGAGGTTTTGTCAAAGCCAAAGATAATCATATTCTGACCGCGCCAATTATACAGCCCAATTATCTAAATGCTAAAAAGGATCGAGATACACTTGTTGGTGGCATGCAAGAAATACGAAGAATTATGCGAAAATCAGCCTTACGAGATATCATCTTTTCTGAATATAGTCCTGCTGCTGATTTGGAAAGTGATGATGATTGTTTAGAATTTATTTGCGAGCGAGCAAGAACTTCTTATCACCCTGTCGGAACATGTAAAATGGGGCAAGATGAATTCTCGGTTGTAGATGAAAAATTACAGGTAAAAAATATTTCTAATTTGCGTGTAGTTGATGCTTCAATTATGCCAACTATTACATCAGGAAATACGAATGCACCCACAATTATGATTGCTGAGAAGGCTGCAGATATGATTTTATCTGATTACAGAGTTTGAATAAGACAAAGGTTTAGATGGCTTTACAGCTTTTATATTCAATAAAGGAGAAGTAAATGAAAAAACGCCAATTGGGAGAATTAGCTGTATCAGAAATTGGTCTTGGTTGCATGGGAATGTCTGCTGTTTATGGTGAGAGAGATGATGCAGAGTCAATTGCAACCTTACATCAATCAATTGAATTTGGATGCACATTTCTCGATAGTTCTGATGCATATGGAAATGGACTAAATGAGGAATTGTTAGCAAAAGCATTAGTGGGCAAAAGGGATAAAGTTATTTTAGCGACAAAATTTGGTAATCTCGGGATGATAAGCCCAGAGACACCTGTTAATGGGCGACCAGAATATGTCCAGCAAGCTTGCGAAAAAAGCTTAATGAGATTGAATACAGATGTAATAGACCTTTATTTTCAACATCGTGTTGACCCAGATGTGCCTATAGAGGAGACGTTTGGTGCAATGTCTCTTTTAGTTGAACAGGGAAAAGTTAGATATCTTGGTATTTGTGAAGCCAGCCTTGAGACAATAAAAAAGGCACATGATACTCACCCTATCGTTGCTGTGCAGACTGAATATTCTTTATGGTCTCGAGAACCAGAGGAAAAATTAATTCATGCGCTAGCTGATTTAAATATTGGTTTTGTAAATTATTCACCAATGGGGAGAGGATTTTTAACAGGGACTATTTTATCCTCAGAAGATTTAGCAGAAAATGACGGCAGAAAAAGGCACCCTAGGTTTGCTCCAGAAAACATGGCTAAGAATGCATCGTTACTAGAGGTGTTGTCTGATATGGCAAAAAATAAAGAATGCACTATGGCGCAGATTGCTATTGCTTGGACGATGGCAAAGGCTGATTATATAGTTCCAATTCCTGGAACAAAAAAACGTACCTATCTTTCTGAAAACCTAGGGGCGGCTGATTTGAATTTATCCATTTCAGAAATAGAGTTGCTCGATTCTAACTTTCCGCTTGGAATTACTTCTGGCACACGATATCCTGAAAAATTAATGGGGGGCTTGGGTATATAACTACCATAATAACTATATCTGCTGATAATTCAGATATAGGAATGAGTATGATTTAAGGAGCATTAGCTAGATAGAAAATAAGTGATTGAGGGATAAAAAATTGACAAAAATAAAGGGTTTTTTCGATTCGCAGACTAATACTATTAGCTATGTTGTAACAGATGTGCAGACTGCCCAATGTGCGGTTATCGATTCTGTACTTGATTTTGATTATGCATCTGGAAAAATCAAATATAAAAATGCGGATAGCATCATCTCCCATATAACCGAAAATAAGCTAACGCTTCAATGGCTGGTAGAAACACATGTTCATGCAGATCATCTGTCAGCTGCCCCATATATTCAAAAGCAATTAGGAGGCAAAATTGCGATTTCTAAGGAAATCATAAAGGTTCAAGACATTTTTGGGAAAATATTTAACGCTGGTACTGAGTTTGAACGCGATGGAAGCCAATTTGATTTGCTTCTTGGAGATAATGACAGCTATCAAATCGGCACACTTCAAGCAACCGCCATTCATACCCCTGGTCATACACCAGCATGCATGGCACATATAGTTGGTGATGCTGTCTTTGTTGGTGATACGTTATTTATGCCAGATGGCGGCACCGCACGGGCAGATTTTCCAGGTGGTGATGCACACATGCTATATAAATCAATTCAGAAAATATTATCGCTTCCAGATGAAACCAGATTATTTGTTTGTCATGATTATATGCCGAATGGCCGCGCTGTTTCATGGCAAACAACTGTTGCCGAACAGAAATTGAAAAATATTCATATTGGCGGAGATATAACGGAAGCAGAGTTTGTTAAGTTAAGAGAGGAAAGAGATAAAACATTAAGCAGTCCAACCTTAATCATGCCGTCTATTCAAGTTAATATGCGTGCAGGCAATATGCCACCCTCTGAGGATAATGGAAGCACCTATTTAAAGCTCCCTATTTCAGGATTAAAAGGCTAATTTTTGAACATGTGTTGCTCAACAGCGCCGCAAATTGCATGCCCTGCAATCAAGTGGCCCTCTTGAATAAGCGGTGTATGTTCAGATGGGATTTGAATGAGATAATCGCACATATCATCCATCTTCCCCTTGCTAAACCCGGTCATTCCAACAACGCAAATATTCATTTTTTTTGCTGTCTTAATAGCCCCTAGAATATTCTCCGAATTGCCGGAGGTTGAATAGCAAAACAACAAATCACCTGATGCCCCTAGAGCTTCAACCTGTCTTGAAAAAAGATTTTCAAAGCCATAATCATTTCCAATAGCTGTCAAAATGGAGCTGTCTGTTGTTAATGCAATTGCTGGCAGGCCGTCCCGGTTGAATAAAAACCGGCTTACATATTCACCTGCCATATGCTGACAATCAGCGGCGCTTCCGCCATTGCCTGCGAATAAAAGTTTTTTGCCCTTTTGAAGTCTGCTTACACATTCGTCTGCAATATTTGTAACTTCAGACATTAATTGAGTGTCAGAACTCATTCTAGATAGGCTAGCGGTGCTATCTTTTACATAGCGCTGGATAAAATCGTTAGAATTCATAGGTCTATTGGCTTTCTTCACTATAAGTTCTGAAAAATAATATTATAGGGTACACTGTTCCGCTATATCATTTTCTTGATTATATTCTCGATAATATTTAGGCGTATCTGGAACTTTAAACATAGCGGTTTTTATCAGATAGTTATTTCGAGGTCACTAAGATTAATTCTGATATCAAAAAACTTAGCTGCTTATAAACAAAAAGGTATAATATGCGCGACAAGCCACTAAACATAACTCGCATTCCAGTTGATAAAATGAAAAATTTTGCAGCAGAATGTCTTCAATCCATGAAGCTTGAAAAAGAGGATGCCGTAGTGATAGCCGATAGATGAATTTAATGCAGATATGGAAAGCTTGATAAAATCGTCAAAAACAGCACCGACACAAAGCGAAATATTCTATCCAGGCGAGTTAGAGGCCCGCAATCATGAACGCATCTCGCATTCTGGAATTGAGTTAAGCGAAGATGTGCGAGCTCAATTACAAATAGGCGCAGAACAGCTAGGAATAAAAACGCTGTTTAATTAAATTAGTGGCTTTATGTGCGAAGAGTCAGGTTTCGTACAAATTAGTGTTCATAAAGATATCAAATCGAACAGACTTCCCCACTAATTGATGGGAAAATTCTGGCAGACCATCTGGCAGGGGTGATTTTGCAGGCCATTTAACTGCTACCCGCCTGCAATTAGCGCCAAGCGCTGTTTTTATTAGCTGAAGCTGGTCTAAATCCTCACCCACGATAGCGCGAATTTGTCTCATTTCGGTTTTTACAAGAGCTGATTTCTGTCTTGGTGGATGCATCGGGTCAATATAAATCACATCTGTTGAAGTCTGCGGCAGTATCTCAATGGCATCGCCATGAATAAGCGTCATACGGGCGATGATCTCAGATAATTTGCCGCCCTCGCGTGAAGCCTTTTTCATACCATCTGCAAGCAAATCATGCATTATTTGCGAACGTTCAATCAGCGTTATATCGGAGCCCATAGACGCAAGAATAAAACTATCTCTTCCAAGTCCTGCTGTTGCATCAATAATATCGGGCCTGATACCAGGTTTAATACCAACTGCTTTGGCTAAGTTCTGTTTTATACCGCCACCGAAATTTAGTCGGTGATTAAGAGAGCCTCCAATAAAATCAACGATTAGCGGTCGGGTACTAGTTAAGCTGGTTGATTTTTTTCTCATAGCTCTGTTTCTGTGTATTTAAAACCTATCATTTTGTATTTAAAAAAACACCTTATGTTTTTTGACCGCATTATTTTGAAAATATAGTGTCGATGGCAAGTGGAATATATGGATGTATCATTATTCCATATATGCAGATAAATGCAATCTGTGTCATTATTGTCTTAAATAATTCATAAATTTACAAAAATAGGGCTAGGGGATGCAGTTTGATTATATCATTATAGGCTCTGGCTCTGCTGGTTCTGCACTTGCGTATCGTCTGGGGGAAAATAAAAAATACTCAATTCTGGTGCTTGAATATGGGGGAAGTGATGCTGGCCCATTCATTCAAATGCCAGCTGCTTTGTCTTATCCGATGAATATGAAACGCTATGATTGGGGATATATAGCAGCGCCAGAAGATACTCTTGATGGGCGCGCTCTTGCGTGTCCTCGTGGCAGAGTTATTGGTGGCTCTAGTTCAATCAATGGAATGATTTATGTTCGTGGTCATGCAAATGACTTTGATCACTGGGCAGAAATGGGCGCTACTGGATGGCGATATGCAGATGTTCTGCCCTATTTTAAAAGGATGGAAAATACCCATTTAGGCGAAACTGAATTGCGCGGAAATAAGGGCCCTTTGCATGTAACACGTGGCCCCCGCGATAATCCACTTCATGACGCATTTGTAAATGCTGCATGTCAGGCAGGATATGCTTATACAAAAGACTATAATGGATATCAACAAGAGGGGTTTGGCGCTGCTGATATGACAGTCTGGAAAGGCAGGCGTTGGTCAGCTGCAAATGCATATTTGCGACCTGCATTGGAGCGCGGAAACGTAAAGCTGGAAACAGGAGCATTAGTTGATAAAATAGTTTTTAAAGATAATCGGGCTACCGGTGTTATTTTCTTCAAAGGCAGGCAAAAATTCAGCGCAACAGCACATGCTGAAATCATTCTTGCAGCAGGTGCGATAAATTCACCGCAAATTTTACAGCGATCGTCTATTGGCGATATTAAGGTTCTGAAATCGGTAGGTATAAAGCCTTATAAAGACCTCGCTGGCGTTGGCGCTAATCTTCAAGATCATCTAGAAGTTTATTTTCAAATAGAATGTTTGAAGAATATTACCTTAAACAGATATTTAAATCCGCTATCTAAGGCACTGATTGGAGCGCAATGGTTGCTATTTAAGAATGGAATAGGCGCATCTAATCAATTTGAAACGCTTGGTTTTATTCGCTCACAAGCAGGCATTTCCTATCCTGACATTCAGTTTCATTTCCTGCCAGCCGCGATAAGGTATGACGGAAAATCTGCATCTCCCAAAGATGGGTTCCAGTTGCATGTCGGCCCAATGCGCTCTCATTCTAGGGGGTTTGTGTATGTGACCTCTGCTGACCCCAAAATAGCCCCTCATATAAAATTTAATTATATGAGCCATCAAGATGATTGGGCACAATTTAGACAGTGTATCAGGCTCAGCAGGGAGATCATAAATATGCCAGCCATGGCACCATTTAAAGGTAGGGAAATTCAACCAAGCAAGACAATTCTAAGTGATGAGCAGATAGATAGTTTTATCAGGCAAAATGTAGAAAGCGCCTATCATCCCTGTGGGACACTGCGTATGGGGCAGGCAAATGACCCAATGGCGGTAGTTGATAGTGAATGTAGGGTGCATAATGTAGATGGTTTGCGAGTGGCCGATTCATCCATTTTTCCTAGAATCACAAATGGAAATTTAAATGCACCGACGATTATGGTTGCTGAGAAAGCAGCAGATCACATTCTTGGGCGTGAAATGCTTGCGCCCTCTAATCAAGATAATTTTATTCATCCTGATTGGAAAAATAGCCAACGTTAATCCTAATTTCAAATTTATAATCTAGCGTAATTAGAATAAAATGGATGCTGAGCAAGAATTAAGCTGGTCAATTAGGAATGAGTGGACGCAAAATGCAGATGATTTTCTATGGCGCAGAACGCGACTTGGTCTGAAATTAAAGGATGTAGAAATAAAGCAGATAGCTCATTTTAACAAGCATTTCAAAACTCAAGAAACAGGCTGAAAAAGCCCCCATAAATAGCCTTTAAGCCCAACTAGCCTTATCATTGTGTCAGGTAAGCTGGCCAATCAGAGCCTTGCTGGCTAATAATAATGGTTAATTCATCATGACGCTTACACAAATAACGCTCATTTTGAATTTCATCTCCAATTTTTGTGCTTATGGCTAATACTGAATTCTCGAACGTTACGACATCAAACCGACTATCCCCCATATCCGTAACAGGGCTATAAAATAATCCCTGATTTTTAAATAGGCGCTTGAAGTAGAGCTGGTCTTCATCTGTGACCAATAGGGATAAATGTGCGATTAAGTGTTTTGTTAAAGTTATTTTTT
>Ga0181595_10001545_pt1 | contig 24729 bp, 23 predicted proteins | sample 041ome_7_FD_145604 | JGI IMG/M metagenome (GOLD analysis project Ga0181595, IMG submission 145604) | Coastal salt marsh microbial communities from the Groves Creek Marsh, Skidaway Island, Georgia - 041401AS metaG (spades assembly) | ecosystem: Environmental > Aquatic > Marine > Intertidal zone...
TAAAGCTTTAGCAAAATTTTTTGTAATTCTTGCTGTTCCAATCCCTTCAGTGATTGAACTACCTGAATTTTCTAACTTATTAAATTTTATATGCGAATATAAAGATGATCCCATCGGATCCGATAAAGCTATTTTGATATTTTTATTTTTTTCTTTTAATCCAATTGATACTCCCGCTAAAGTTCCACCAGTACCTACAGCGCAAACAAATCCATGAACTTGGCCTGCTGTTTGTGTCCAAATTTCTTGTGAAGTTGTTTTTATGTGAGCTTCAGCATTAACCGTATTGTCAAATTGATTAGCCCAAAGAACTCCATTTGAGTTTGATCCAGCTAGATCTTCAGCAATTTTTTTTGATTGTTTAATATAATTTTTTGGGTCAGCATAAGGTACCGCATCTACTTCTATTAGCTCAGCACCTAAATCTTTAAGTGTTTGTTTTTTTTCAATAGATTGAGTTCTTGGAATTACAATTTTCAAACTTAAATCGTAAGCTTTTGCCACAACAGCTAAACCAATTCCTGTATTACCAGCTGTACCCTCAACAATTATTCCACCTTTTTTTATTTTTTTGTTTTTAATTGCATCTTCAACAATAAAAAGAGCTGCACGATCTTTAACAGATTCCCCAGGATTAAAATATTCTGCTTTTGCAAAGATATTACACTTGGTTAATTCTGAAGCTTGTTTTAATTTGATTAATGGTGTATTTCCGATTTGTTTTAGTACACTACTGTTATCCATATTCTAAAATATATGAAAAAAAAATTTCTTTCAATTATATTATTAAGTTTCTTATCAGTTTCTGTATTTTCACATAATGAACATTACACAAACCTTAATTCATTAGAATATGACCTCTACAGAAATGATGAATTAATTGGATATCATAATTATTTTTTTAAAAAAGAAGGTATAAATTTAAAAGTTTCAAGTATTCTTGATATAAAAATTAATAAATTAGGCATCGATTTATATAAATATAATCTTGAGAGCATTGAAGAGTATGAGGAAGATCAACTAGTTAAGTATTCTTCTAAGACTCAACAAAATAAAAAAACAAAAATGACAAATATTGAGCTTGATAAAAAAAACGATAAATTAATAATCAGTGGAACAGAAAATCAGTTAATTTCACCAAAAGAATACCCGGTGGGCACCTGGTGGAATCATGAAATAATTCAATCAAAAGCTCAAATTAGCGCAATTTCAGGAAGAATTATTGAACAAAGGGTTACTTTTCTCGGAAAAGAAAAGTTAAATTTATACGGAAAAACTTATGATGCCTTGCGTTTTAATTTTTCATCTAGTGATGAGAATTTACCAAAAAAAAAACGGATGAATACCGACATTTGGTATGATGAAAAAACTCATATTTGGCTTAAGGCAGGTTTTGAACAAACCGGATACTGGGAATACAGATTAAAAAGTTATAATTAGTAAACTTTTAAGACTTAAAATTTGATTATTTGTCAATCTTTTTTTAAAGAATTTATAGGTTTTTTCGTCTCAAAAAAAATTTTTTTTTAATGTTTTAATGGTTGCAATAAATTTAATTTTACTGTTCAATCCAAATTTATAGGGAGTTCATATGGAAGAAAATTTCAATATTCATTTAGGAAAAAAACTTAGAATGAGAAGATTGTCACTAGGTTTAACTCAAACAAAAGTCGCTCAAGCAATTAACGTTACATTTCAACAAATTCAAAAATATGAAAAAGGTACTAATGGCGTGAGTTCAAGTCGTCTTATGCAATTAGCTCAATTTTTAAAAGTACCAATAACTTATTTTTATGAAGAATATAAAGACTACAAAGATATGGCCGGTACAAACGACACCACAGAAGATTTAAATTATTCATTTTTAACAAAAACATTTTCTTCTCTATCAAAAATTGAAAAAGAAAAAATCCTTCAAGTATTAAAAAATATAGAATCTCTAGATAAGACTGGTTAGTGTGGCTCCTCGGGCAGGACTCGAACCTGCGACCAATTGATTAACAGTCAACTGCTCTACCAACTGAGCTACCGAGGAATAAAAGGCAACATACTTTTTTTAAAAAAATAAAACAACCAATTTTTTGGAGGCCACGCCCAGAATCGAACTGGGATACAAGGATTTGCAATCCTCTGCGTAACCATTCCGCCACGTGGCCAAAGTATTCATAAAGCTTATTTAAAACATTTAATTGCTTGATTAAAGAAAAATCTATAATTTTAAGAATTGAATTGGTCTGATATAAAATCTATAGAAAACTTACCTATATATTAATATGGAATTTGAAAAATACGATCATTCTATTCAAGAAAAAAAAATCTATGATTTTTGGGAAAGCAAGAACTTATTTAAGCCAGTAAAGCAAAAATCCAATAAAAAATTCTCAGTCGTTATACCGCCGCCAAATGTAACAGGAAGATTACATATGGGGCATGCATTAAATAATAGCCTGCAAGATGTTCTTGTTAGATTTTACAGGATGAATGGATTTGAAACTTTGTGGCAACCCGGAACCGATCATGCGGGTATAGCTACGCAAGCGGTTGTAGAAAAAAACCTTGCTAGGGAAGGTATTAATAAAAATGATATCGGAAGAGATAAATTTATTGAAAAAGTATGGGCATGGAAGGCTGAGTCTGGCGATCTAATACTTGATCAATTAAAAAAACTTGGTTGTTCTTGTGATTGGTCTCGTTCTAGATTTACGATGGACGAAGATCTTTCAAAAGCAGTAATTAAAGTATTTGTCTCTCTTTACAATAAAAAGTTAATTTATAAGGACAAAAAATTAGTTAATTGGGATACCAAATTGCAAACCGCAATATCTGACTTAGAGGTAATTCAACAAGAAGTTCAATCTCAACTTTATTATATAAAATACCCAATTGAAAAAACTAATGATTTTATAACTATTGCAACCACAAGACCTGAAACAATGATGGGTGATACTGCTATTGCAGTTAATCCAAAAGACAAAAGATACAAAAGTATAGTTGGTAAATTTGTTGTTATACCGATTGTTAATAGGAAAATTAAAGTTATCGAAGATGTATATGCTGATCCAGAACAAGGAACAGGAGCAGTTAAAATTACCCCTGCACACGACTTTAACGATTATATGGTTGGTAAGCGAAATAAATTAGAAATCATAAACATATTAGAAAAAGATGGTACAATTAATGACAAAGGTATTAAAAATTATGTTGGATTAGATAGATTAGAGGCAAGAAAAAAATTAGTTCAAGAACTAAAAGAAAAAAACTTTTTAGACAGAATCGAAAGCATAAAAAATAAAGTTCCCTACGGCGATAGATCGAATTCTATTATTGAGCCATTGCTAACCGAACAGTGGTTTGTAGATGCAAAAAAATTAGCAAAAAAATCTATAGAGGTTGTTAAAAAGAAAAAGACAACTTTTTTTCCTGAAAATTGGACTAAAACTTACTATCAATGGATGAACAACATTGAGCCATGGTGTATTTCTAGACAGATTTGGTGGGGTCACAGAATTCCTGTATGGTACACTGAAGACAAAAAAAAATTTTTTGTTGCTGAAGATAAAAAAGCAGCTGAACTATTAGCTAAAAAGCATTTTAAAGATAAAAAATTTAATCTTTTTCAAGAAACAGATGTTCTAGATACTTGGTTTTCATCAGCTTTATGGCCTTTTGCAACTTTAGGCTGGCCTGAAAAAACAGAGACTTTAAAAAAATTTTATCCAACTTCTGTATTAGTAACTGGTTTTGACATCATATTCTTTTGGGTTGCCAGGATGCTTATGATGGGAAATCATTTTTTAGAGCAAACTCCTTTTGAAAAAGTTTATGTACATGCACTTGTAAGAGATGAAAAAGGGCAAAAAATGTCCAAGTCAAAAGGAAATGTTATCGATCCTCTTGATTTAATAAATGAATTTGGCGCAGACCCCTTAAGATTCACTCTAATTGCAATGGCATCTCCAGGTAGAGATGTAAAATTATCAAAAGATAGAATCGTTGGATATAGAAACTTTATAACCAAAGTTTGGAGTGCAAACAATTTTCTTAAATTAAATAATTGTTCAATTGATACTAAAAGCGACACCAAAAAAATTAAAATAAAAATTAATCAATGGCTTTACCAAGAGTATGAAAAAACTGTTTCCGAAGTAAATAAGCACATTAAAGATTTTAGATTTGATGAAGCTAGTAGAGTGATTTATAATTTCGTTTGGCACACTTATTGCGACTGGTATATCGAATTTACTAAGCCAATTTTTAATTCAAATAATAAAAGTGCTATAGAAGAAACACGTAATTTTGCTGCATATATTTTATCTAATATATTAAAGCTTTTACATCCGTTTATTCCTTTTTTTACTGAGCATACTTGGAAGACAAATGATTTTAATAAAACTTTTAAATCAGACTTAATTAATGCAGAGTGGCCAAGTCCAAAAAAGATAAGCGCTTTTAGTAAAAGTTCATCCGAAATAGAAGCTTTAATCCAAATTATTTCATCAATTAGATCAACTAAAGTTCAACTAAACATACCTCCTAAAGAATTTTGTGAATTAATGCTTTCAAATGAAAACAAAAATACTAAAAAATCTATAACAGATAATGAGGAAGTGATTAAACAAGTTGGTAGAGTAAGTAAAATTAATATCAACCAAAACAATTCAGAAAACAATGTTCAAATTGTAGTGTTAAATGAAAAAATCGGATTAAAGTTTGAAACGAATATAGATTTACAGTCACAAAAAGAAAGATTGTCTAAAAAGCAAGAGGAGCTTGAAAAGAAAATTATTTCACTAGACCAAAAATTAAAAAATAAAAGCTACGTAAGCAAGGCTCCTAAAGAAATTGTTGAAACTGATAAGCTTTTATTGAAAGATTTAAAGATTGAACAAACTAAATTAAAAAGTATTGTATCGAGCATCACTTAAATGAAAAAATTTGATAAAAAAAAATTACCTAGCCGTCACACAACTTTAGGTCCAGATAGAGCTCCTCATAGATCTTTTTACTATGCAATGAAGCTTACTCAAAAAGATGTTGCAAAACCTTTTGTGGGAGTAGTTTCAACTTGGAACGAAGCGGCTCCATGTAATACTGCACTGATGAGACAAGCTCAATCAGTAAAAAAAGGAGTTAGAGAAGCACATGGAACTCCTAGAGAATTTTGCACAATTACAGTTACAGACGGAATAGCAATGGGTCATGAAGGAATGAAATCCTCCCTAATTTCTAGAGAGGTAATTGCAGATTCAACTGAATTGACAGTTAGAGGTCACTCGTACGATGCGCTAGTAGGTGTAGCGGGTTGTGATAAATCTTTACCAGGTTTAATGATGGCAATGTGTAGACTGAATGTTCCAAGCGTATTCATCTATGGAGGATCAATTCTTCCAGGTAGATACAAAGGCAAAGACGTAACTGTAGTAGATGTATTTGAAGGTGTTGGACAATATTCAGCTGGAAATATTTCTGAAAAAGAACTTACCGAATTAGAATTAGTTGCATGTCCTAGTGCAGGAGCATGCGGTGGACAGTTTACTGCAAATACAATGGCTTGTGTTTCAGAAGCAATAGGTCTTGCTTTACCTTATTCATCAGGGACGCCAGCTCCTTATTTAGCAAGAGACAAATACGCTTATTTGAGCGGAAAAGCTGTAATGAATTTATTAGCAAAAAAAATTCGACCTAGAGATATTGTAACTAAAAAGTCATTAGAAAATGCAGCAGTTGTTGTTGCAGCTACTGGAGGCTCAACCAATGCAGCGTTACATTTGCCAGCCTTAGCAAACGAGTGTGGAATTAAATTTGATCTTATGGATGTTGCAAAAATTTTTAAAAAAACCCCTTACCTTGCAGATTTAAAACCTGGTGGTAAATACGTTGCTAAAGATATGTTCGAAGCGGGTGGAGTGCCAATTCTTTTAAAAACATTATATGAAGGTGGATATATCCACGGGGATTGTATGACCGTAACAGGTAAAACAATGAAAGAAAATTTAAAATCGATTAAATTTAACGACAACCAGGATGTAATTAGAAGGTATAATAATCCTTTATCTCCAACAGGAGGTGTTGTGGGTTTAAGAGGAAATTTAGCTCCAGAAGGTGCCATTGTTAAAATAGCAGGATTAAAAAATTTAAAATTTACTGGCAAAGCAAGATGTTTTGATAACGAAGAACAAGCTTTTGATGCTGTTCAAAAAAGAAAATACCAAGACGGCGATGTAATTGTAATTAGATATGAAGGTCCAAAGGGAGGCCCAGGCATGAGAGAAATGCTTTCAACAACAGCAGCAATTTATGGGCAAGGAAAAGGAGAAACAGTAGCTCTTATTACCGATGGAAGATTTTCTGGAGGCACAAGAGGCTTCTGTATAGGCCACGTTGGTCCAGAGGCTTTTGTTGGCGGACCAATTGCATTATTAAAAAATGGAGACATCATTGATATTGATGCAGTTAATGGAACAATTAATGTTAGATTGACTAATAAGGAATTAGCTCAGAGAAGAAAAAAATGGAAAGAAAGAAAGATTAACTTTGGTAGCGGAACTTTATGGAAATACGCTCAGACTGTTGGACCTACATATCAAGGCGCCACAACACATCCAGGTGGCAAAAAAGAAATTAAGTGTTACGCAGATATTTAGATGAAAGTTAAGCCAGTAATATTATGTGGCGGTTCAGGCACTAGATTATTTCCTAATTTTAAAAAAAACCCTTCTAAACAATTTATTGATTTTGGTGGATGGACCTTGTTTCAAAAAACTCTTGAGAGAGTTAAATCACCAATATTTGACTACCCAATAATTAGTACAAACATTGAATATAAAAATTTAATAATTAATGAGTTAAAAAAACAGAAAATTAAAAATTATAAAATTATTTTAGAACCAGTTAAAAAAAATACTGCCCCAGCATTCATTTCCTCTACTTTAATTGATGATATAAAAATTAATCAACCCATTATTTTTTTACCTTCCGATCATTATATTCCTGATAAAAATAAATTTAATAAAGTTTTACAAAAAAATGTTAGTTATTTGACTGCTAAAAATATTTTCTTATTTGGAATAAAACCTAAAAGTCCAAGATCAGATTATGGTTATTTATCTATTAATCATAAAGATAAAAGCATTAATAAAGTTATAAAATTTATAGAAAAACCAAAAAAGAATAAAGCAATAAGCATTATAAAAAAAGGAGGCTTGTGGAATTCAGGCATCGTTTTTGCTCGAAAAGATTCTATTATTAATAATTCAAAATTATTACAGAAAAAACTATTTAACGACTGTCTACTCTCACTAAATAAAGCTGACCAAAGAAAAAAAATTTTTACTTTAAATAAAACAGTATTTAAAAAAATTACTCCCATTTCTTTTGATTATGCAATATTAGAAAAAGCAAATGAAATAAACTCTATTGAATTAAACACCAAATGGTCGGACCTTGGCAGTTGGTTAGAAATATTTAAAGTTATAAAAGATAAAACGAATAAAAATTTTATATTAAAAAATACTTTTTTTAGACCTTGGGGAAATTATAAAAATTATTTTAAAGGAAAAAGTTTTTTAATTAAAGAACTAACTATTAATAAAAAATCCTCAATCAGTTTACAGAAGCATCATCACAGGTCTGAATTATGGACTGTAACTAATGGAAAACCTAAAATTACATTAGGCAAGAAAACATTTTTTAAAAAAATAAATGAAACTATTTTTGTGCCAAAGGGTACCATCCATAGAATTGAAAATTTATATAAAGAACCAGTTAAAATTGTAGAAGCACAATTAGGGAATATATTAAAAGAAACTGATATAGTTAGATACCAAGATATTTACGGTCGAGTTAATTAAGCTCTAGCTCTATTGGAGTATGATCAGAAGGTTTTGGTTTTGATCTAGGTTTTTTATTTATTTTAATAGTTTTTATATTTTCAATTAAATTATCAGTTATCAAAAAATGATCTATTCTCATTCCATTATTTTTTTGAAAAGAGCCTGCCATATAATCCCAAAAAGTATACTCTTGTTTGTCTTTATTTAAGAAACGATAAATATCTTTAAAACCATAATTTAATAATTCTCTATAGAACTTTCTAATTTCAATTTTAAATAGCGCATCATTTAAGTACTTCTCGTGATTATGAACGTCTATTTCATCAGGAATAATGTTAAAATCACCTGCAATAATTATATTTTTATTTAAGGTTAAGTTTTTTTTAATAGATTTTAAGAATTTTGTTAGCCAATTATTTTTATAGGTATATTTTTCTGTATTAACGGGATTACCATTTGGTACGTAAATGTTTATTAAGTTTATTTTTTTATTTTTTAATTGGATATCTCCTGCAATTATTCTGGATTGTTTTAATTCATCCTTAAATAAGTTTGTCTGAATATTTTGGATTTTAATTTTAGTTAAAAAAGCAACTCCATTGTAACTTTTTTGACCAAATACATAAGAGTCATATCCTAACTTTTTAAACTCATCTGTCGGAAAATTAATATTCTCAGTTTTAATCTCTTGTAGAAAAAGAATATCGGGTTTATCCGTTTTAAGGTAATCTATAACATTATCAATTCGTGCTCTTACCGAATTTACATTCCACGATGATATTTTCATTTAAATAGAAAATGATAATCCGCAACCACAAGAAGCAGTAGCCTTAGGATTTTTAATTACAAATGAACTTCCTATTAATTCATCTTTGTAATCTACTATTGAACCATTAATAAGTTTTAAAGAGTCGTTATCAATTACTGCATTTTTTACGACCACGTCGTCTTGATTGATTTTTTCATCAAATGAAAAATTATACTTAAACCCTGAGCAACCACCACCTTGCACGGTAATTCTAAAGTATGTTTTTTTTCCCAAATTAGTTATTTGTTTCTCAATTTGTTTAATAGCTTGTTCTGTAAATTCAATTTTATTAGTCATCTAATTTAAATAATGTATTATACATTTAACTTTTTTATATGCAAAAAAATTTAAATCAAAAATATTCTAAATTAGCGGTTCCAATTAAGTCAAAAGGTAGAATTTTTTTTGAGCCTACTAATATGTTTAGAACACCCTATCAAAGAGACAGAGATAGAGTTGTACATTCGACAGCATTTAGAAGACTTAAGCATAAAACCCAAGTTTTTGTTAATACTACCGGAGATCATTACAGAACTAGAATGACACACTCAATAGAAGTAGCGCAAATAGCAAGAACCTTAGCAAGATATTTTAATTTAAATGAGGATTTATGTGAAACGCTAAGTCTAGCACATGATTTAGGTCATACTCCATTTGGACATGCTGGCGAGGAGGTCTTAAATGATTGTATGAGTAACTATGGAGGTTTTGATCATAATTTACAAACACTTAGAATTGTAACATTATTAGAAAATAAATATTACAAGTTTGATGGCTTAAATCTTACATTTGAAACATTAGATGGTTTAATTAAACACAATGGTCCCGTTGCAGAGACTGATGAAATTAAAAAAATCCTTGGAAAAAAGTTTAAAAATAATAAATTAAATTTTAATAATTATCCCTCACTAGAAGCACAGTTAGCTGCTATTTCAGATGATATTGCTTATAACAGTCATGATTTAGAGGATGGTCTTAGAGCAGGATTATATAAATTAGCAGACTTAGAAAAAATTTCTGGTTTATCTTTAATAATTCAAAAACATAAAAAAAATATTAGATTAAGGGGTACTGATTTAGTTATAAGACAAATTATAAGAGATACGATTAATATGATGGTTAACGATATTATAAAAAATACAAAAGCTAATATTAAAAAAGGAAAAATAAAATCAATCTCAGATATTTATAATTGCAAGAAACCCTTAGTAGAGTTTTCATCAAAAATAAAATTATTTGATGTTGAAATTAAAGACTTTTTGAAAAAAAAAATGTACTTTAGTAAAGAAGTCTTTGCTAAGACTAATCTAGGAAAAAAAATTATAAAGTTTTTGTTTGATAAAGTTAAAAAAAAACCTAATAAATTTTTTAAAAAAAACACAAATAATAGTGAGTCTTTAGAAAGACAAGTAAGTGATTTTATAGCTGGGATGACTGATAGATACGCAATTAATTTATACGACTCTTTGAAATGAATATTTTTGAAAACTATTTAGAGAAATTTAATAATTTAGTTTTATCAAATTTAGATAAATTAAATTTAGAAAAAAGTATTAATTTTGATGGCGTGGTAATAGAAATACCTCCACAAGAATTTAATTATGATCTTTCAACTAATATCGCTTTAGTTCTTGCAAAAAAATCTAAACAAAAACCAGTTAAATTTGCAACTGATTTCATAGAACTTTTAAAAAATAATATTGATGATTTTTCAGAATTAAATGTGGCAGGCCCTGGTTTTATCAATTTAAAATTTTCCAAGCCCTCTTATCAAAAAATAATTAAAGATATTATAGATAACAAAAATCAATATGGCTCTAATAAGAAAAAATCTGAAAAATATAATATCGAGTTTGTTTCCGCAAATCCAACTGGACCAATGCACATAGGCCATTCAAGAGGTGCTGTTTTTGGTGACACGTTAGCAAATCTTTTGATTTTTAATGGAAACATTGTCACTAAAGAATATTACATAAATGATTATGGAAATCAGATAATTAATTTTGCTGAATCAGTTTTTTATCGTTTAAGGGAAATTAAATTTAACGAAAAATTTATCAATAAAGAAAATTTATACCCTGGTGAATACATCATCGATATTGCTAAAAAAATATTAATAGATTACCCAAATATTGATTTATCAAACTTTAAAGAAAATTTTGAATTATTAAAGAAAGAGTCTTTAAGGCATTCTATGAATCTTATTAAGGATGATCTAAAGGCATTAGGGATATCCCATGATAATTTTATATCTGAAACAAATTTAGTTGAGAGAGACCTTGTTAAAAAATCTGTAGATCTTTTAGTAAAAAAAAATCACGTTGAAGAAGGATATCTAAATCCACCTAAGGGTGAAGACTCTAAAGATTGGAAAAAAACTAAAAGACTTATTTTTAAATCCACAAATTTTGGTGATGATACTGATCGTGCACTTCAAAAAAATGATGGTAGTTGGACTTATTTTGCAAATGATATTGCTTATCATGCAGATAAAATTTCAAGAAATTATGATTATTTAATAAATATATTAGGTGCTGATCATACTGGTTATATAAAAAGAATTACTGCAGCAACCAAAGCATTATCTGATAACAAAACAAAATTGATTTGCAAAGTTTGTCAGCTTGTTAAATTATTTAAAGATGGCATGCCATACAAGATGTCTAAAAGAGCAGGTGATTTTATTTCAGTTAAAGAATTTTTAAATGAAGTTGATAAAGACTCGGTTAGATTCATGATGTTAAACAGAAGTAACGATGTAGAGTTAGATTTTGATTTTGATAAAGTTTTAGAAAAAACAAGAGAGAACCCTGTATTTTATGTTCAATACTGTTATGCCAGAATTTCTTCTTTGTATAGAACTTTAAATATCAGCACAGAAACAAATTTTGATTTTGATAAAGACAATTTTGAATTAAATGATCAAGAATTAAATTTATTCAGAAAGGTATTAGATTGGCCTAAAGTAGTGGATACCGCATCTAATAAATATGAACCACATCGTATACCTTTTTATTTATATGAACTTGCAACAATTTTTCATTCTTATTGGAGCAAAGGTAATGAAAATGAGAAATATAAATTTTTAAATGATGGTAAAATTAAAAATAAGAACACTTTTTTAATTATCAAACTCGTTGAAATTACAATTTTAAACGGAATGAAAATACTTGGTGTTTCTCTTCCAAATAAAATGTAATGATAAAAAATATTTTTTTAGTATTCATAACTATAATTATATTCCTTTTCTTTTTCTTTGTTATATCAACCTATGTTTCAAAAAATAATGTAAACAAAGTCGATATAAATAAAAAATTAGTTGAAAAAAAAATTGAAGAAAATTTAGATAATTTACCTTTTTTACCGAATGATACTAAAGATGTTATTCAATTTAATTCAGGCTACGATAACGATAATATAAAGATTAAAAGAAACTTTTGGGATTTATTAAAAAAATGAAAAGAAAAGCAGCAATCATAAGCCTAGCGGGCACAAAACTTAGAAAAGGTGAAATACAATTAATTAAAAAAGAAAAACCTTGGGGTATAATTTTATTTAAAAGAAATATTGTTTCCGAGTCCCAATTAATTAACCTGATTAAAAAAATTCGAACTATTATGAGAGACAAGTTTTACCCAATTTTAATTGATGAAGAAGGGGGAAAAGTATCAAGATTATCTAATTTTTTTGATAATAAATTATATAGCCAAGAATACTTTGGAAGTATTTATGAAAAAAATAAAACCATTGGATCAGCAATATACAAAACTTATATTGATTCAATTTCAAAAAAACTTAAATTTATGGGTATTAATATAAATAACGTTCCTGTTTTAGATATAAGAGATAAATCAGCACATAACATAATTGGTTCAAGAAGCTATTCAAAGAATTTAAAAACTATAAATGAATTAGGTAACATCTGTATTGATATCTATAAAAAAAATAAAATTGCGACTGTTATTAAGCATATTCCTGGTCATGGTCGAGCTAAGTCTGATAGTCACTTTAAATTACCCGTAATAAAAGAAAATTTTAAGACTTTAAAAAATACAGACTTTAAATGTTTTAAAAATAGTAAAAGCTTTTTTGCTATGACTGGTCATATCCTTTATTCAAAAATTGATAAACAAAATAACGTTACTCACTCACCTAAAATAATCAGCAAAGTAATAAGAAAATTAATTGGCTTTAAAGGTATTTTAATTTCGGATGATATTTCAATGAAAGCTTTAAAATATGACATAGTTCAAAATGCTGAAATGGCTTTAAGTGCTGGGTGTAATTTAGTTTTATACTGTTGGGGAAAATTGCCTGAAATGAAAAAACTATTAGCCAGAATGCCTAATATAGATAGTTTCACTAGTAAAAAAACATCAGAATTTTACAAATTTTTAAGTTAAAATTAAAAATGGAATCAAATTTAAAAAACTCTATTCCAATAGAAATACCCAATTACTCAGGCCCTTTAGAAGTATTATTAGATTTAGCTAAAGCTCAAAAAGTTGATCTAACAAAAATTTCAATTACAAAATTAGCAGATCAATTTTTAGATTATATTAAACAAGCAAAAGATTTAAATTTAGAACTGGCTTCAGAATATCTTTTAATGGCTACGTGGTTAGCTTATCTAAAATCTAAATTACTTTTACCAGAAGACGAGGAAGATATATTCAAGGCTTCTGAAGTTGCTGAAAAATTAAAATTACAATTAAAGAAATTAGAGCTTATTAGACTTCTATCAGATCAGTTAATTAAAAAAGATAGGATTGGAGTAAGTATTTTTTACAGAGGAATGAAAGGGGGCATTAAGTCAATTAATACTCCTATTTATAAAGTAAGCTTATATGAATTACTCAAAACCTACGCTACCATTAAGATGCAAAAAGCCTTTCAAACAATTAATATTCCAAAATTACCTGTGTTCACAACCGAAGAAGGCATTAATCAAATAAGAAATAACTTCAATCAAATTTCTGATTGGAAAAATATCGAAGATTTGATTCCAAAAAATTTTGCTATAAATAAAAAATTAAGAAAAAGTGGATTAGCGGGTATTTTCGCAGCAAGTTTGGAATTAACTAAACAAGGAATAACTGCAATTACACAAAAAAAATTATTCGAAAAAATTTTGATTAAAAAAGTTTCATAATGAATAAAATTATAAAAAAAACAGATAATATTATTAAATTTCCAAAAAGTTTAAATAAATTAGAAAAGCAGGTTGAAGCGATTCTTTTTGCCGCTGACGAGCCTTTAGATATTGAAACAATTGAAAAAAGAGTTCAGAGCACCAATAACATTAAGAAAGTTTTAGAAAATCTTCAGCAAGATTATTTAAATCGAGGTATCAATTTAGTATGCATAAAAGACAAGTGGTCATTTAGAACAGCAAAAGATTTATCAAATTTGATGTCTTTACAAAAATCAACAGAAAAAAAACTTTCTAGAGCTACTTTAGAAACATTAGCGATCATTGTTTATCATCAACCTGTGACAAGATCTGAAATTGAAGAAATTAGAGGTGTAGCTTTTGGAACTAACACCATTGAAACTTTACTTGAGTTGGATTGGGTTAGGCCAGCAGGAAGAAAAGATGTAATTGGCAAGCCCATACAATACGCAACTACTGAAAACTTTTTACATCATTTTAACATTCAAAAACTAACTGATCTACCAACAGTAGACGAACTAAGCTCAGCAGGTTTAATCGATTCTGCCACAATAGATGCTTCAATTTTTGGTACTGGAAAGTTTTACAAGGAGCAGTCTCAAAATAAAAAGGAAGATATTTACTCAAATATAGAAAAAGCTATAGATGAGACTCCTAAATCAGACTAATTAAATATATTTATTTAGTCTAAATTATCGTATATATATCAAGTATGAGTATTGGATTTTGGCAAATTGCTATCGTAGTTATTTTAGTCGTTCTTCTATTTGGTAGAGGTAAAATCTCTGATTTAATGGGTGATGTAGCTAAAGGAATTAAAAGCTTTAAAAAAGGAATGTCAGACAATCCTGACTCATCAGATCAAAACAAAGACGATCAAAATAATTCTAATAAGCATTAGTACTAAATGCCACAAATTGGATGGTTTGAACTATTAGTTATAGTTGTGGTGGCTATTATAGTCATCGGCCCTAAAGATTTTCCTGTCGTATTAAAAAAAATTGGATCTTGGATAAGAACTATCAAAGGATATTTTACTGATGTTCAATCAAACTTAAATCAAATTACAGATATTGAAGGAAATCAAAAATCAAAGTCAGAAAAAGATAAAACTAAAGAAGAAAATGAGTGAAAATCAAAAAGATGTGCACGGAAGTTTTGTAGGACATTTAACAGAATTAAGAGCTAGGATTATTAAATCTTTTATTTTTTTAATCGTGATTTTTGTGATTTGTTACATTTTTTCTGAACATATTTATCGTTTTTTAGTTCAACCATATTCCGACGCAGTGTTTGACAACAATCTTGATAGAAGATTAATTTTTACAGCTTTACATGAAGCATTTTTAACATATTTAAAAGTAGCTTTTTTTGCTGCTTTTTTTATTTCAAGTCCTATTTTTTTAACTCAAATCTGGAAATTTATTGCACCTGGTTTATATAAAAATGAAAAACAAGCCTTACTACCTTATTTGATAGCAACACCATTATTATTTATTTTAGGTGGTTGTTTGGTTTATTATTTAATAATGCCTCTTGCTATAAAATTCTTTTTAAGTTTTGAAACTGTTGCTCAACCAGGAACTATAGCGATACAACTTGAGGCTAAAGTGAACGAATATCTTTCTCTGATAATGAGATTAATAATTGCTTTTGGTTTAAGTTTTCAATTACCAGTAATACTTAGCTTGCTAGCCAGAATAGGTGTGATCAATTCTGAATATTTACGTACAAGAAGAAAATATGTAGTTGTAATTATATTTGCAGTTGCAGCTGTGTTAACGCCCCCAGATCCAATTACACAGATTGGTTTAGCAATGCCTTTATTACTGTTATATGAATTATCTATTTTTACAGTTAAATTTATAGAAAAAAAAGAAGAAGAAGATGCATAACATTAAAGATATTAGAAAAAATTTAGATCTATATAAAAAAAAAATAGCAGAACGAAATGCTTCAGTAGATTTTGATGAATTAATATCATTAGATAAAAAAAATAGAGACTTTATTCTAGAGAAAGAAACAAGAGAACAAGAAAAAAAAATTTTATCAAAATCAAAAGATGAAAAAAATTTTAAAAAATCAAAAATATTATCTAAAGAAATTGAAGATATTTCAAATAAACAGATAGTTTTGCAAAATAAAATTAATGCTATTATTTCGAATATTCCAAATATTGCTCATGATGATGTCCCCATCGGTAAAGATGAGCTATCAAATAAGATTGTAAAAAAAAATGGCAAAATTAGAAGTTTTGATTTTGAAATCAAATCACATGTAGAAATTGGTGAAAAAAATAAACAAATTGATTTTAAAAATTCTGTAAAACTTTCTGGTTCTAGATTTGTAATACTTAATTCTAATTATGCTTTATTAGAAAGAGCTTTAATAAACTTTATGTTAGACACGCATGTAAATAAATTTTCATATAAAGAAATTTCACCTCCATTATTAGTCAATGAAAAAGTTATGTTTGGCACTGGCCAGTTACCTAAATTCGAAGAAGATCAATTTGAAATTAAATTATCTAAGGATGAAGAAAGAAAATTCTTAATCCCAACAGCAGAAGTTGTTTTAACCAATTTAGTAAGAGAAACTACAATTGATGAAAAAGATTTACCTTTAAGGTTTGTTGCGGCAACCCCATGTTTTAGGAAAGAAGCAGGTAGTTATGGAAAAGACACAAAGGGAATGATGAGACAACACCAGTTCTATAAAGTTGAACTAGTCCATATTGTTGATCCAGCCAATTCACTTAAAGAACTTGATTTTATGTTAAGTTGTGCTGAAGAGATACTTAAATTATTAGAAATTCCATATCAGGTAGTTTTATTATCTTCTGGTGACATGGGATTTAGTGCAGAAAAAACATTTGATATAGAAATTTGGATTCCAAGTGAAAATAAGTACAGAGAAGTCTCTAGTTGCTCATCTTGCGGAACCTTCCAAGCAAAAAGAATGCAAACAAAATTTAAATCATCTAAAGAAACAAATTTCGTAGCTACCTTAAATGGTTCAGGATTAGCTGTTGGAAGATTAATGATAGGTTTGATTGAAAATTATCAAAATAATGACGGAACGATAACTATTCCATCAGTTTTAAGAAAATATATGAATAATCAGGAAAAAATTTAATTTTTTCGCATAATATTCTTGTTAAAATATTTTATATAATATAATTACACATAATTATGAGCGGACAAGGAATAGCACAATTTATACCACTGATTTTAATTTTTGTAATTTTTTACTTTTTTTTAATCAGACCTCAGCAAAAAAGAGCCAAAGATCATTTAGCTATGGTTGCATCGCTAAAAAGAGGCGATGAGGTGATTACATCTGGCGGAATTATAGGAACGGTAGATAGAGTTTTAGAAGATGATAGAATTGAAGTTAATCTAGCTGATAACGTTAAAGTTCAAGTTATTAAATCTACAATAACTAGTTTATTAAAAAAAACAGACTCTAAATAATTTTTTTTTGTGCTTAATTTTACAAAAATCAAAGTAACTTTTGTATATCTAATTCTTTTAACTCTAATTTTTTTTGCATCATTAAATTTAAAGTTTAATAATTCAATTGAAAAGAAAATTAATTTAGGTCTAGACCTTCAAGGTGGTTCTTATATTTTGCTTGAAGTTGATACCAATCCATTAATTAATCAAAAAATTCAAAGTAAAGTTATTCCTATTAAAAAATTATTAAATGATAATAATATTATTTATAGCGATTTCACAATTTCCAATAACTCTATAAGTTTTATAATTGATACTGACAAACAAAACTTATTCAAAAATATTTTTTTAAAAAAAAATGATAATTTAGTAAATAATTTTATTACAGATTATAATACATTTGAATTAGATATTACATTTAATGCTAATAAAGCTCTTATTAATTTTTCAAATTATGGATTAGTAAGTCTAAACAATGCTGCGCTTAAACAATCAATCGAAATTATAAGAAGACGAATTGATGATGTCGGAACCAAAGAACCTACAATATTACAAAGGGGAGATAAAAGAATACTTGTTGAGTTACCCGGCATTGATAATCCTGAAAGAATTAAAGATTTATTAGGAAAAACGGCTCAATTAACCTTTAGGTTGGTGCAAGACGATGACGGTTTTGGTTCTGAAAAACTTATTATTTCAGAAACAAATGAAGAATTAATGGTTAATAAAAGAGTTGTTATAAGCGGAGAAAATTTAATTGATGCTCAACCAAAATTTGATAGTCAATCTAATCAACCTATTGTTTCTTTTACACTGGATCGTTTAGGTGCACAAAAATTTGGTAAAATCACTACTGAAAATGTTGGTAAAAGATTAGCAATAGTTTTAGACAACGCTGTAATTAGCGCACCTCAGATTAGAGAACCAATAACCGGTGGCACTGGAACAATTTCCGGAGGGTTTTCTTTTCAAGAGTCTACAGATTTAGCATTGTTACTCCGATCAGGTGCTCTTCCAGCACCAATTAATATTGTTGAAGAGAGAAGTGTAGGTCCGGATTTAGGAAAAGATTCAATTGAAGCTGGTATCTTTTCTTTGGCCGTTGGTTTTATTCTTGTGATTATCTTTATGCTTATTAAGTATAAAATTTTTGGTTTAATTTCTAATATTTCTTTAATTTCAAATTTATTTATGCTTTTGGGTGTAATGACCTTATTAGAAGCAACTCTTACTTTACCTGGAATAGCGGGTATTATTTTAACAGTAGGTATGGCAGTAGATTCAAATGTGCTGATATACGAGAGAATTCGTGAAGAACTTAAAACAGAAAAATCGATCATACATGCTTTTGACACAGGATATAACAAAGCAAAAATAACAGTGATTGATGCTAATATAACAACATTAATTGCAGCAGCTATTTTATTTGTATTTGGTACAGGTCCTGTAAAAGGCTTTGCGATTACTTTAGGTGTTGGGATAGTTACTACTTTATTCTCAGCATATTTTATAGCGAGACACCTTACATCACTAGTTGTTCTTAATGACAGAGAAGGGAAGTATTTTAAATTATAATGGAATATAAAATTAATTTTTCAAGTTTGTTTAAAATTGCTAACTTAATTTCTTTTATAGCAGTTCTTGTAAGTATTTTTTTTCTTTTCTTTAAAGGATTAAACTATGGTGTGGACTTTAAAGGTGGAACATTATTAGAAATAAGAATTGATAATCCAAATATAGAAATTCAAGATATTAGAAATTCCTTAAAAATTAAAGATTTAGGAGATGTAAATGTTAAACAATTTGGAAAAAAAGGAGATTTTCTAATTAAGTTTGAAAAAAGCTCCAGCGAAAATGATCAATTTATTGGAGAACTAAAAGGAGAAATATCAAAATCTCTTAATACGGAAGTTAATTTTAGAAGAGTGGAAAATGTTGGTCCAAAAGTTAGTAGTGAGCTTTTGAAAAATGGACTTACTGCAATTGCATTATCTTTAGCTGCAATGTTATTTTATATTTGGATTAGATTTGAATGGCAATTTAGTCTTGGGTCCATAATTGCCCTAATTCATGATGTTATTATTACTTTAGGTATTTTTTCAATTCTTTCGTTTGAAGTAAATCTTTCAATTGTAGCAGCTGTTTTAACAATTGTAGGTTATTCTATGAATGACACGGTAGTAATATTTGATCGTATAAGAGAAAATCTTTTAAAATTTTCAAAAATTGAAATTAATGAAATTGCTAATATTTCTATTAACGAAACACTTTCAAGAACATTAATTACCTCACTTACAACTTTATTAGCACTATTATCAATATTCATTTTGGGAGGTGAAATTTTAAAAGGTTTTTCCTTCGCTATGATTTTAGGTGTAATAATTGGAACTTATTCTTCTGTATTTGTCGCCAGTCCAGTATTAAATTATTTCAAAGTTTCTCAAAAAACTTTGCTAAAAGAAGAAGAAAATTAATATAAATTTTGAGCTGCTACCATTGAAAGTAACATTGGTAATGAGAGTAATGTATTTGTTCTTGAGAACAACATTGCTGTTCTTGCTGATTTTGCTTTTTCTTCAGGTGAGCTTTCAACTATACCTAAAGCTCTTTTTTGATTTGGCCAAATAACAAACCAAACGTTATAAGCCATAATTATTCCTAACCACATTCCAATTCCGATTGCAGTATTTTTTCCAAATCCACTTCCAATACCTAGCATTAATGCTTGATGTACATAGCCATTTAAAGTGGCAACGATTAATCCGGTAACAATAGTAAAGAACGCAGCCCATCTAAACCAAAACAAAACATTTGGAGCTATTACTTTTGATATGGCAGGTTTATGTTCATCTGGAATTTTTGGCATTGAGGGAATTTGCACAAAATTTAAATACCAGAGCAATCCAATCCACATCACTCCAGCTAGAACGTGAAAGTATCTAAACAACCAGCTCCAAAACAATCTATCAAATGCAAAACCGTCCCCAAAAAAATGAAGACCTAAAAATAATAAAAACGCTAAAATAACCGATGCGTGTATAGTTTTTGGTAAAGATTGTAATAAATTTCCCATATGATTCTCTTATAACACAATTTAATAAGATTAAGCAGTTTTTTTCATTGTGTCCTTAAATAGAATTTTCTTCAAAAATTCTCCTGTATAACTACCTTTAGTTTCAGATACTTTTTCTGGAGTGCCTTCAGCTATAATTTTTCCACCATTAATACCGCCCTCGGGACCCATATCAACAATCCAGTCCGCAGTTTTTATTACATCTAAATTATGTTCTATAACTACTACAGTATTGCCAGTGTTTACAAATGCTTGCAGAATTTCTAATAATTTTTTTATATCGTGTGAATGAAGACCGGTTGTAGGTTCATCAAGTATATATAAAGTTCTTCCTGTAGATCTTTTAGAAAGTTCTTTTGCTAATTTTATCCTTTGTGCCTCTCCTCCAGATAGTGTGGTGGCTTGTTGGCCAATTTTTATATATCCTAAACCAACATGTTTTAAAGTAATAAGTTTTGATCTAATAGATTGAATATTTTCAAAGAAAGCACATCCTTCATCAACTGTCATATCTAATACATCTGCAATGTTTTTATCCTTAAACCTTATCTCTAAAGTTTCACGATTGTACCTAGTACCTTTACAAGTATCGCAAGGAATAAAGACGTCTGGTAAAAAATGCATTTCATAAGTAATTACACCATCGCCCTCACAAGTTTCACATCTTCCTCCTTTAACGTTAAAAGAAAAACGACCTATTTTATAACCTCTTGCCTTAGCTTCAGGTAGAGAGGCAAACCAATCACGTATAGGTCCAAACGCTCCTGTGTATGTAGCTGGATTTGATCTTGGGGTTCTTCCTATAGGCGATTGATCTATATCTATAATTTTATCTATTAATTCTGTGCCTTTATAGTTTTTAAAAGCTTTAGGGGTTTTTCTAGATTTATTATTGTTTAATATTAAGTTTAATGCGTTAAATAAAGTGTGCAAAATTAAAGTTGATTTTCCACTACCAGAAACTCCTGTAATACAAGAAAAAGCACCAATTGGTATTTTTAAATCAACATTTTTTAAATTATTACCTGTAGCTCCTATAATTTCTAAAAACCTTCCATTTTTTGCAACTCTTCTTTTTTTAGGCAAAGCAATATATTTTTTTCCTGATAAATAGTTTCCAGTAATACTTTTTTCATTTTTAATTATTTCATCATAATTTCCCTCAGCAACGATTTCACCTCCGTATAGTCCAGCTTCAGGTCCTAAATCAATTATATGATCAGCATTTTCCATTGTTTCAGTATCGTGCTCAACCACTATGACTGTATTTCCAAGATCTCGAAGTTTTTTTAAAGCTGTAATTAATTTTTTATTATCTCTTTGATGCAAACCAATTGACGGCTCATCCAAAACATATAATACACCAGTCAAACCAGACCCAATTTGAGAAGCAAGTCTAATTCTTTGAGCTTCGCCACCAGATAAAGTTCCCGATTCTCTTGAAAGTGTTAAATAATTTAGCCCTACGTTTAATAAAAAATTTAATCTTTCATTAATTTCCTTTAATATGTGTTGAGCAATCTTTTTATCTCTATCATTTAAAATTGTATTTAAATTATCAAACCACTCTTTTGCTTCATCAATAGATTTTTTTGTCACCTCACTTATATTTAAATCATTGATTTTTACGCAAAGAGCTTCTTCTTTTAATCTATATCCTTTACATTTTTCACAATTTGTTTCACTTTGATATTGTGAGATTTCCTCTCTTTTCCATTCACTATCAGTTTCAAGATATCTTCTTTCTAAATTATTAATCACTCCTTCAAATGTTTTTTTAGTAGTGTAACTTTGATAGTTATCATCATAGGAAAATTTTATTTCTTCCTCATCCGATCCATAAAGAATTATATCTTGAATTTTTTTTGGAATTTTTTTCCACGGTTCTGACATTGAAAATTTATAATGTTTAGCTAAAGATGCTAGCGTTTGTACATAATATAAAGATGTTGATTTAGCCCAAGGTTCGATAGCACCGTCTTGTAAGCTTTTTTTATCATTTGGCACAACTAAATTAGGATCAACATTTAAATTATGACCGATACCCTCACACTCTTCACATGCTCCATAAGGACTATTAAATGAAAATAATCTTGGTTCTATTTCTTCAATTGTAAAACCACTTTCTGGACAAGAAAATTTTGATGAAAATGTTATAGATTCTTTTTTTCTAAATTTTTTTGGTAAAGTTTCGTCTTCATATTCTACATTTAAAAGTCCACCTGATAGATTTAAAGCAGTTTCAACACTATCCGCCAGTCTATTTCCGATGCTTGAATTAATAACAATTCTGTCAACAATTATTGAGATGTCGTGTTTGGTTTTTTTATTTAAATCTGGGAAATCATTGATTTCGTAGTAGTTTCCATCAACTTTAATTTTTTGAAACCCTCTTTTTTTATAATTTAAAATTTCTTTTTTATACTCACCCTTACGACCCCTAACTATTGGTGCCAGAAGGAATATAGTACTACTTTTTGGTAATGTTTTTATTTTATCTACCATTTCACTAACAGATTGGGATACAATTGGCTTTCCTGTAAATGGAGAATAGGGTACGCCAACTCGAGCGTAAAGAACTCTCATATAATCATAGATTTCAGTTACGGTAGCTACAGTTGATCTTGGATTTTTTGAAGTATTTTTTTGTTCAATTGAAATAGCTGGACTAAGTCCTTCAATTAAATCAACTTTTGGCTTCTTCATTTTATCTAAAAATTGTCTGGCATACGCAGACAAACTTTCAACATATCTTCTTTGTCCTTCAGCATAAATCGTGTCAAAAGCTAAGGATGATTTTCCAGATCCAGATAGACCAGTGATCACTACTAATTTCTCTTTAGGAATATCAACGGAAACATTTTTTAAATTATGTTCTTTAGCGCCTTTTATAATGATTTTTTTCATCTCGTTTTATACTTTAATTAATAATGAACTTATAATTTGGTTGTTAATATGATATAAATTTAATTGTTATTAAAGAACAAATCGCATAGTAAGACTTAAAAATATGGCTGGAAGTTTAAATAAAGTATTATTAATCGGAAGACTAGGAGCGGACCCCGAAATCAAACAAATGGTTAACGGCAAAAGTGTCGCAAGGTTAAGTGTAGCTACTAGCCAATCATGGAAAGATAAGTCAACAGGAGAGAGAAAAGAAAAAACTGAATGGCACCGAGTTGTAATTTTCAATGAAGGACTTGTTAATGTGGTTCAACAATATTTAAAAAAAGGTGCAAACGTTTATATTGAAGGCGCACTTACTACCAGAAAATGGAAAGATGAGGCTTCTGGTCAAGACAAATATTCTACTGAAGTCGTTCTTCAGGGTTACAATTCATCCTTAACAATGCTTGATGGACGAAGCAAATCTGAAAGTTCTAATTTGGTAAGTGAAAATAAAAGTTCGTTGCCTAACGATGATTTTCAACCATCAAATAGCGATTTAGATGACGAGATTCCTTTCTAAATTTAATGGAAAAAGTATCTACCCAAAATAATAATTCTTTTAAACCAATTTTAGTCTCAGATGAGATGAGTTCGTCATACTTATCTTATGCTATGAGCGTAATTGTTAGTAGAGCTCTGCCAGATGTACGTGATGGCCTGAAACCAGTTCATAGAAGAATAATTTATGCGATGTACAAAGGGGGCTACGATTGGTCAAAACCATTTAGAAAATCAGCAAGAATAGTTGGAGATGTAATTGGTAAATATCATCCACACGGAGATCAGTCGGTTTATGATGCTCTTGTAAGGCTTGTTCAAGATTTTTCAATGAGCGTTCCATTAATTGAAGGCCAAGGAAATTTTGGATCTATCGATGGAGATCCTCCTGCAGCTATGAGATATACAGAGACAAAATTAGGTAAAATCTCACAATTTTTAACTGAAGACTTAGAGAAAAATACAGTTTCATATAGAAAAAATTATGATGAAACAGAAAATGAGCCAGTTGTTTTGCCATCTCAGTTTCCAAATCTTTTAGTAAATGGTGCCGGAGGTATAGCAGTAGGGATGGCAACTAGCATACCACCTCATAATTTAGGAGAAGTTATTGATGCTACGAATGCTTATATAAGCAATCCTAATATTACTATTGCTCAATTGATGAAGCATGTTCCGGGCCCTGACTTTCCAACTGGAGGTGTAATAATTGGAACTGATATTATTAAGCAAGGCTACAATAAAGGAAGAGGTTCTTTTAAAATCAGAGGTGAGATAGAAGAAGAAGTTTTAAAAAATGATAGATCAATATTAATCATTAAATCAATTCCATATCAGATTAACAAATCAGTTTTAGTTGAGCGTATAGCTCAATTAGCTAGAGAAAAAAAAATAGAGGGCATTAGTGATATTAGAGATGAATCTAATAGAGAAGGTATAAG
>Ga0181595_10001553_pt1 | contig 24622 bp, 19 predicted proteins | sample 041ome_7_FD_145604 | JGI IMG/M metagenome (GOLD analysis project Ga0181595, IMG submission 145604) | Coastal salt marsh microbial communities from the Groves Creek Marsh, Skidaway Island, Georgia - 041401AS metaG (spades assembly) | ecosystem: Environmental > Aquatic > Marine > Intertidal zone...
TAAATCCCAGGTTTTATCTGTTAGCATTAGTCTCGGCATTTGAGTTCGTTGTTTTGTTTTTTGGAGAAACCATTATAACTTACTCATTTGCCGTTCGTTTTTTATACCGCAAAGATCAACACGCTCTAGTAATAGTAGTATTGACACAGCGCCGCCCGCTGGTGCTGTTTAACCGGTAGTGTGCCGCTGGATGCGCGCTGCCTGTTTTATTCGCCTTGATGCTGATATACTCAGCCGGCTTTGTTTGGCTGCGTTTTAAACAATTTCCATACACGGGTGGCGATGGCCTTGTCATGGCGATCCGGCGCTAACAATACAGGAACTAACATGTCGAAAGAAAGTGCAAAAATTATATACACCATCACTGATGAAGCGCCAGCGCTGGCGACCCAGTCGTTATTGCCGATTATTGAGGCCTTTTCTGCCGCGGCCGGTGTAGCCGTTGAAACCCGTGATATTTCTTTGTCGGGCCGTATTATTGCGAGCTTTCCGGAATTTTTAACTGCTGAACAGCGCATCAACGACGATCTGGCTGAGCTGGGCGAGCTGGCGAAACAGCCGGATGCCAACATTATCAAGCTGCCAAATATCAGTGCCTCTATTCCACAAATGAAAGCAGCGATCAAAGAATTGCAAGCCCAGGGCTATGCGCTGCCAGATTATCCGGAAGAGCCGAAAACCGAGCAGGAGCGTGATGCTAAAGCACGCTACGACAAAATCAAAGGCTCGGCAGTTAACCCGGTATTACGGGAAGGTAACTCTGACCGTCGCGCACCGGCTTCAGTTAAACAATATGCCCGTAAAAACCCGCACAGTATGGGTGCCTGGAGCAGCAGCTCTAAGTCTCATGTCGCCCATATGACGGCCGGCGATTTTTATGGCTCTGAGCAATCCGCTACCATGGCTGCTGATGATGTGCTGAAAATCAGCCTGCAGCAAGCCGACGGCAGCGTCAAAGTACTCAAAGAAAAAGTCGCGGTGCTGGCAGGTGAAGTGGTTGATGCCACCTTTATGAGTGTTAAAGCGCTGCGTGACTTCTATGCCGTTGAAGTAGAGAGCGCGAAAGCGCAAGGCGTACTGTTCTCGCTGCATTTAAAAGCCACCATGATGAAGGTATCAGATCCCATTATGTTCGGTCATGCGGTAAAGGTGTTCTACAAAGAAATCTTCGCAAAATATGCCGCCACCTTTGACAAGCTGGGCGTGGATGTGAACAACGGTATTGGCGATCTGTATGCCAAGCTGCCACAGCTGCCGCAAGCCGAGCAGGACGCTATTGTGGCCGATATCAAGGCGCTGTATGCCAGCAAGCCTGCGATGGCGATGGTGAACTCCGATAAAGGCATTACCAACCTGCATGTACCAAGCGATGTGATTATCGATGCGTCTATGCCAGCAATGATCCGCAGCTCCGGTCAGATGTGGGGCCCGGATGGTCAGTTACATGATACCAAAGCCGTGATCCCGGATCGTTGCTATGCCGGTGTCTATCAGGAAACGATCGAATTCTGTAAGAAGAACGGTGCTTTTGACCCGCGTACCATGGGCTCAGTACCGAACGTCGGCTTAATGGCGCAAAAAGCGGAAGAGTACGGTTCACACGATAAAACCTTCGAAATCCCGGCCGCCGGTACCGTAGTGGTAACCAACAGCCAGGGCGAAGTGGTATTTAGCCATCAGGTCGAAGCCGGTGATATCTGGCGCATGTGTCAGGTAAAAGATGCCCCTATCCGTGACTGGGTAAAACTGGCCGTTAACCGCGCCCGTTTAAGCAACACGCCAGCAGTATTCTGGCTGGATAGCGCCCGCGCTCATGATGCTGAGTTGATTAAGAAAGTACAAAGCTACTTAAAAGAGCACGATACTACTGGTCTGGATCTGCAGATTATGTCGCCGGTTGATGCTACCCGTCATACTCTGGCGCGGATGAAGCAAGGCCTGGATACGATTTCGGTAACCGGTAATGTGCTGCGTGACTATCTGACTGACCTGTTCCCAATCCTCGAATTGGGTACCAGCGCCAAGATGCTGTCTATCGTGCCACTGATGAACGGCGGCGGCTTGTTCGAAACTGGCGCCGGTGGTTCAGCACCTAAACACGTCGAGCAGTTTGTTGATGAAAACCATCTGCGCTGGGATTCACTCGGTGAGTTCCTGGCGCTAGCAGCATCACTGGAGCATCTGTCTCAGGTTGCCGGTAACAAGGTGGCACAGATCCTGGCCGATACTCTGGATCAGGCGACAGCCTTATTCCTGGACAACGACAAATCACCACGTCGTAAAGCCGGCGAGCTGGACAACCGTGGTAGTCACTTCTATCTGGCGATGTACTGGGCCCGCGCCATGGCAAAACAACAGGCTGACAGCGCACTGGCAGCACGCTTTGCTAAACTGGCGGACACCCTGGAAGCCAGCGAGCAGCAAATTCTGGCCGAGTTAAACGGCGTGCAGGGTAAGGCAGTGGATATCGGCGGTTACTACCGTCCGGATCAGGCCAAGGTGGCTGCAGCGATGCGGCCAAGTGCAACCTTAAACGCGGCGCTGGCAGCACTGTAATAGCGGTGAGCGGCCCGCTATCCGGTCATAACCGGGTCTCGGGCCGGGATAATGTCTTGTTTGCTGTGTTATTAGCGCAGTAATCTTAAGACAACAAAAAAGCAGGCGCCGCCTGCTTTTTTGTTTTCAGGTCCGCTGTGCTATTCATCGACACCGGGCAGTTTGATATTGACAGCGTGTAAGCCTTTGGGGCCCTCAGACAAGTCGAATACCACGTCCTGGCCCGCTTTCAGCGTGCGGTAGCCATCCATGTTAATGGTTGAATAATGTGCGAAGATGTCCTCGTCACGTCCGTCTTCCCGGATAAATCCAAATCCTTTGGCATTATTGAACCATTTCACTTTACCGGTAGCCATACTACTTACTTCCTTCTCTAAGTTAGCTATATTCTGTATGCTAGTGAGGCACATAGCAGGAGCCGCAACAGGCCCCGTTATTTAATGTAGATAATTTGAGCAAACAGTCAAGGTATTTGCAAAAATAAGCTAAAACCTTTACGCAATTTTAATAACACGCGCCTTTGCTGGATGGCGCTCGCATGGCTATAGTTAATTTATGAGCGGTAAGCAGAATCCCAACGTACATTTTGATGATATTGCAGAACTCACCCGGCAGCGGCTGGCACCGCCACCGATGTATAAGGTGATTTTGCATAACGATGACTATACCCCGATGGACTTTGTCATCGATGTACTGAGCCGGTTCTTTAATATGCAGTATGAAAGAGCCACCGAAATTATGCTGAAAGTACATTACGAAGGCAGTGCGGTTTGTGGGGTCTTTACTGCCGAAATTGCCGAAACCAAGGTGCAGCAAGTGATGACCTATGCCAAGGAGCATCAGCATCCGTTGCTTTGTACCATGGAACGCGCTTAAAACCGTTGGCATCCCGGGGCTGTGGCCAAGGATGTCTCTAACTCAGGTGGATTAGGAGTGATGTATGTTAAATAAAGATCTTGAGTTAACGCTGAATATGGCATTCAGGTTTGCGCGCGAACGCCGGCATGAGTTTATGACGGTTGAGCATTTGTTATTAGCTTTGTTGGATAACCCTTCGGCCGGTGCGGCTTTAAAGTCTTGCGGCGCCAATCTGGATAAATTACGGCAGGAGCTGGCCAGCTTTATCGATTCTACCACCCCGGTGCTGCCGGAAGGCGAGCTGGAGCGGGATACGCAGCCGACACTGGGCTTTCAGCGCGTGCTACAGCGCGCGGTCTTTCATGTGCAATCCTCAGGTAAGTCGGAAGTCAATGGCGCCAATGTGCTGGTGGCGATCTTCTCTGAGCAGGAATCGCAAGCGGTTTATCTGCTGAAAAAAATCGATATCACCCGGCTGGATGTGGTGAATTATATTTCGCACGGCATTACCAAAACTGAAAAGCTGGAACAACATGAAGACAGCCCTCAGGACGAGATTGGCGAGCAGGGCGCCGAAGAGCATCGCTATCTGGAAAACTTTACTGCTAACCTGAATGTGCAGGCAAAAAATGGCCTGATTGATCCGCTGATTGGCCGTGATGCAGAGGTAGAGCGGGCAGTACAAATCCTTTGTCGACGCAAGAAAAATAACCCCTTGCTGGTCGGTGAAGCGGGTGTCGGTAAAACCGCCATTGCCGAAGGTCTGGCCTGGCGTATTATCAAGCAGCAAGTGCCGGATGTGATTGCTGATGCCACCATCTACTCGCTGGATATGGGCGCTTTGCTGGCCGGTACCAAATACCGCGGTGATTTTGAAAAGCGCTTAAAATCGCTATTAAAAGAAATTGAGCGCGAGAAAAACGCTATCCTGTTTATTGATGAAATTCATACCGTGATTGGTGCCGGTGCGGCCTCAGGCGGTGTGATGGACGCCTCGAATCTGATTAAGCCCTTGCTGTCGAGCGGCCGCTTACGCTGTATGGGGTCGACCACCTATCAGGAATTTAAAAATATCTTCGAGAAAGATACCGCACTGGTACGGCGCTTTCAAAAAATCGATGTGGTAGAGCCCAGTGTCGAAGATACCACCCGCATACTGCTGGGCTTAAAAGAACGTTACGAGCAACACCATAATGTGAAATACACCCAGAAAGCACTGCGCGCTGCTGCTGAATTGTCGGCAAAATATATTAGCGAGCGGCATTTACCGGATAAAGCCATTGATGTGATTGATGAGGCCGGTGCCTCACAACGGCTGTTACCGGCATCGAAGCGCAAAAAAGTGATTAACGTCGCGGAAATTGAGCAGGTGATTGCTAAGATTGCCCGTATTCCGGAGAAGTCCGTATCGGCCTCGGATAAAGAAGTGTTGGCCAATCTGGATCGCAATCTGAAATTGGTGGTGTTTGGCCAAAACGAACCGATTGAAGCCTTAACCGCAGCAATTCGCTTATCACGTTCCGGCTTGGGTAACGAGGAAAAACCTATTGGTAGCTTCCTGTTCGCCGGGCCTACCGGGGTCGGGAAAACCGAAGTCACCAAACAGTTGGCTAAGGTGATGGGCGTAGAGCTGCTGCGCTTTGATATGTCGGAATATATGGAGCGCCATGCAGTCAGTCGCTTAATTGGCGCGCCACCGGGCTATGTCGGTTTTGAGCAGGGCGGCTTGCTGACTGACGCGGTCTCCAAGCATCCGTACTCGGTGGTATTGCTGGATGAAATCGAAAAGGCACATTCGGATATCTACAATATTCTGCTGCAGGTTATGGATCACGGTACCCTGACCGATAATAACGGTCGCAAGATTGATTTTCGCAATGTGATCCTGGTAATGACGACCAATGCCGGGGTACAGGAAACGGTGCGTAAGTCGATTGGTTTTAAACAGCAGGATCATAGCCATGATGCGCTCAGTGAAATCAACAAAACCTTTAGCCCGGAATTCCGTAACCGGCTCGATGGCATCATCTGGTTTCAACATTTGGATCAGGAGATTATTCTGCAAATTGTTGATAAGTTTATTTGCGACTTGCAAGTACAACTGGATAAGAAACAGGTATCACTGGAGCTTAGTAGCGAAGCGCGGCAGTGGCTGGCGGCTAAGGGCTATGATCATGCAATGGGCGCCAGGCCAATGGCAAGGGTGATCCAGGAGCAACTGAAAAAGCCGTTGGCTAATGAGATCCTGTTTGGGGTGCTAACCGAAGGCGGTGATGTGCGGGTTGAACTGGTGGCGGATAAACTGGAATTTCACTACCAGACGGCTAAAGCCATTGCCACCGAAGCACAGCCGGGCTGAGCACCCGGCGACTGCAACAAAAGCCATGATGTTATTACAGTGACAGTATTGGCAGCTAAAACGCAAAAACCCGGCTAAGCCGGGTTTGCCTGGTGCGCTGCCAACATCCTGATATTTGGCGGCGGCTAAGGCTGCTTAACGCTGGCGGAATACGATCCGGCCTTTGGTCAGATCATAAGGCGTCAGTTCTACGGTAACCTTGTCACCGGTTAAAATGCGGATATAGTTTTTGCGCATTTTGCCGGAAATATGTGCGATCACCACGTGACCATTTTCCAGCTCAACTTTGAACATGGTGTTTGGCAGGGTATCCAAAATGGTACCTTGCATTTCAATTACATCTTCTTTCGCCATTCAGCGTACTCGCCTCTAATAAAATTTGGTGCCTTTGGAAAAACAGCGCAGATTGTGCCGAAAAGCAGCCGATAAGTAAAGCAGCAAGCGCTTTTTTAAGCAAATGAGTGCCAGCTACCGTTAAAATAACGCTGATGCGGTAAGAATTGCTGTTTATACGCCATTTTACGACAACCATCGACCTGATAGCCAAGGTAAACGTAGTCGGCATTCTGGCTTGTTGCCAGTTGTAGCAGATATAAGATCGCCAGCTTACCGGGCGAGAAGGGCTCACTTTGCTGGCTAAAAAAGGTATACACTGCTGAATAAGCGCCAGCGAGTTCATCTACCACCATCACGGCTTGTAACACCCCGGCCTGATACAGCTGCAGTAATCTGATCGGCTGCCATGTACTGTCCAGCAGAGAGTCCAGTTGCTCCTGAGTTGCTGGGTGCATTACGCCATCCGAATGTTTAAAGGCAATATAATCGGCAAATAAATGAAATAACGGTTGCCGCTCCGCGGGCGAAGCGGGCACTTTAGTCAGTTGATAATGCCAGCCGCTGCGTGCCGCTTTGTTCAATAGGCGGCGCTGACTGGCACTGGCTTTAAAATCGGTTACCGGGATCCGCAATGACTGGCAGGCATGGCAATTGGGACAATGTGGCCGGTACAGTTGATCGCCGCTACGCCGGAAATTATGTTTGATCAGTAATTGGTATAAACTGGCATCCAGCGGTTCTGGTGTTAACAGCACCGCCAGTTGTTCCTGCTCCGTTGCCAGGTAACTGCACGCTGCGGGCGGTGTTAAACCAAATTGTAGGCTTTGTTCAGTCACGGTGTTACTCCAACACCAAAGGTTGCGGTCGCCAGTGCCCCGGAGGGGCCGCTTGTGAACTTAAGCTAGTCAATAACGGCAGATAATCGTGGCGCGGCAACACGGTCGCCCCCAAGCGCATTAGAAACGGGTTGGGTAACTGGCAGTCAATCCAGCCGGGGGCATAGCGCTGCAAATGCTGTTGCAGCGCTATCAACGCAAATTTGGCACCATTATCGATGCGATTAAACATCGATTCGCCACAAAAAATTTGCCCCAGCTGCACGCCATATAAGCCACCGACCAGTTGCTTGTCGTGCCAGACTTCGACACTGTGCGCCAGTCCCTGTTGGTGCAGCGCCAGATAGGCTTGCTGCATCGGTGGCAGGATCCAGGTTTGTGCCTGACTGGGCCGGGGTTCGGCACACTTGCTGATCACTGCAGCAAACGCCTGATTTAGCGTGACAGTTAACTGCTCGCGGCGTAATTGCTTGCGTAAGGTGCGGTTTAAGCTGAGCGTATCGGGCGCAAAGACGGCGCGGGTAGCAGGGCTCCACCAGAGTAGCGGGTCGCCTTCAGAAAACCATGGAAAGATGCCGCTTTGATAGGCCAGCTGCAGGCGTGCGACCGAGAGATCACCGCCCAACGCCAGCAAGCCATCGGGCTCCCGCAGCGCCTGTTGCACGGGCGGGAACCAGAGTTCATCTGCTAATAGCTCCGGCAGATAGATAGGCATCATGCAGGGCGCGAGCAAGCTGAAGCCGCATGTTGCGGCTTCATACGCGGTTATTTACCCAGGGCGTCCAGATAGCGCTCGGCATCCAGCGCTGCCATACAACCGGAGCCGGCTGAGGTAATGGCCTGACGGTAGATATGGTCTGCCACATCACCGGCAGCGAACACCCCGGCGATGCTGGTCTGAGTGGCATTGCCTTCAGTGCCGCTTTGCACTTTCAAATAACCACCATTCATCTCCAGCTGACCGGCAAAAATATCGGTATTCGGTTTGTGGCCGATGGCGATAAAAACGCCTTGCAGTGCCAGCTCTTTTGCCGCTTCGCCTTGAGTCGATTTTAACCGCACACCGGTCACGCCCATCTCATCACCCAGCACTTCATCCAGCTCGCGGTGGGTATGCAGGATAATATTGCCGCTGGCAACTTTAGCCATTAAGCGGTCAATCAGTATTTTTTCGGCTTTAAAGCTGTCACGACGGTGTACCAGATGCACTTCGGCCGCGATATTGGATAAATACAGCGCTTCTTCCACCGCAGTATTACCGCCACCGACTACCGCGACTTTCTGATTGCGGTAGAAGAAACCGTCACAGGTGGCACAAGCTGACACACCACGGCCGCTATACGCCTGCTCCGACGGTAAGCCTAGATATTTGGCGGAAGCGCCGGTGGCGATAATCAGCGCATCACAGCTGTACTGGCCGTTGTCGCCAGTCAGGATAAAGGGCCGCTGTTGCAGGTTAACGGTATGGATATGGTCAAACACGATTTCGGTATTAAAGGTTTCCGCATGCTCACGCATCCGTTCCATCAGCGCCGGGCCAGTTAAACCGTGCGCATCACCGGGCCAGTTTTCGACTTCGGTGGTGGTGGTCAGCTGACCGCCTTGCTGCATCCCGGTTACCAGTACCGGTTGTAAGTTGGCGCGGGCCGCGTAAACGGCGGCAGTGTAACCGGCAGGGCCAGAGCCCAGAATAAGCAGTTTGCTGTGTTTAACCTCTGACATCAGAGCACTCCATTGGAAAATAATGCAAAAAAGATAGCGGGATTCTACGGAAAGCCAGCACAAAGCGAAACCCCGTTGTCGGGAAATGGCGACGGTATAACTGTAAATAAAGGCGCACGCAGCATTAAAAAATAAGTTGTTGCAGATGAGGATTATCGACGGTTACCTTTAGCTGGCGGATCTGAGACAGTGGTAGCAGCTGTTGCGTGCTCTGCTGCTGCAGCACCAAACATTCCTGTCGCGTCGCGTTATAGCGGGTGTCTATGGCAGTGCCACTTAGCATATCGCCATTGTGCAGTGTCAGCAGCAGCGGATAACGATAGAGGCAGACAATCTCGATATAATCATGTTTGTCACAATCCAGCATAGTCGTGTCATTCCAGGCTCGTTCAGTTCAGCAAGGTATAGCCAAACTCAAGCTGAACTGCAACCTATCAGTCTGTTGTAGCTAGCCGCCTAGTCTGCTCGCTATACCCTGCGGCTTTGAACCGCTACAATACGCCCTTTTGTAAGGAGGCCTTATGCCATTACTGGTGGTTATCGGCTATGTCTGGCCTGAGCCGGCGTCTTCCGCGGCAGGCAGTCGGATGCTGAGTTTAATTCAGCTGTTTCAGGCGCAAGGCTGGCAGGTTTGCTTTACCAGTGCGGCTGAGCCCGGGCCGCATCGGTTGGATTTACCGGCCATTGGTGTGACGGAACAGCGCATTGCCCTAAATTGCGATAGCTTTGACCAGTGGCTGAAAGACGTGAACCCGCAGGCGGTGTTATTTGACCGTTTTATGCTGGAAGAACAGTTTGGCTGGCGGGTCGCGGCGAGTTGCCCGGATGCCTTGCGCTTACTAGATATGGAAGACTTACATGCGCTGCGTCAGGCAAGGCACGACGCCGTTAAAGCCGGGGACGCGCTGGTGGCAAAAGAGGTAGCGGTAGCGCGGCTAAATAACGAGCTGGCGCTGCGGGAAATTGCCGCCATCTATCGCTGTGATCTGACATTGGTGATTTCCGATTATGAGATGCAGTTGCTACAGCAGCATTACCGGGTGCCAGCTGAGCTGCTCTGTTACTGTCCGTTCTGGCATGCAGCCAGGGTGCCGGCCGTGCCGGCTTTTGCTGAGCGCGCACACTTTATCAGTATCGGCAATTTTCGCCATGCCCCGAACTGGCAGGCGGTACTCTGGCTGAAACAACAACTCTGGCCGCAGATCCGCAAGGCCTTACCACAGGCCGAGTTACATATTTACGGCGCCTATCCGCCGCCTAAAGCCACGGCATTACATAATGCCCGCGACGGTTTTTTGGTGAAAGGCTGGGCTGCGGACGCGGTAGCGGTGATGCAACAGGCGCGGCTTTGCCTGGCGCCGCTGCAATTTGGCGCCGGGTTAAAGGGCAAATTGCTCGAAGCGATGCAATGCGGCACACCCAGTGTTACCACTAGCATTGGCGCCGAGGGCATGCAGGCTGGCGCAGGTTGGGGCGGCGCTATTGCCGATACTGCAGAGGCGTTTTGTCAAGCCGCCGTGGCTTTATATCAGGATGAGGCATCCTGGCTGGCAGCACAGCAGCAGGGCTATCAGATCCTGCAGCAGCGCTTTGGCGCTGAGCAGGCCAGCCGGGTTTGGCAACAATTAGCGCCTTTGCTCAATGCCAGTGCTGAGCAAACCGCTGCGCGGCGGCAACGCAATTTTACCGGCCTGATGTTACAATCACACGCTTATCGCAGCAGCCACTATATGGGGCTGTGGATCACCGCAAAGAACAAGGTTTTAACATGATTACACGGCAGCAACTCGTCGCTTTTATTGATGAAAAACTCGGCAGTGCCCGCATTAAAGATTATTGCCCGAATGGCTTACAGGTAGAAGGGCGCGACACGATCCGTACGGTAGTAACGGGCGTGACCGCCAGTCAGGCCCTGCTGGAGCAGGCGGTGGCCCTCAACGCCGATGCGGTGCTGGTACACCATGGCTATTTCTGGAAAAACGAAGCGATGCCGGTGGTGGGGATGAAAAAGCAGCGCCTGGCCACCTTGCTGAAACATGATATCAATTTACTGGCCTATCATTTGCCACTGGATGTGCATCCACAGCTGGGTAATAACGCTCAGCTTGGCAAAATACTTGGGATCACGGCGCCGCAGCCGGTGTTAACCGCTGAACCTGCTGGCGTACTGCAAATGGGGCAATTACCCGCGCCGGCAAAGCTCACACAGCTTGCGGCATCGCTGAGCCAGCAGCTAGAGCGTGAGGTTTTGCTCGAAGATGCCGGTATTGGTGAGATCCGGACTGTCGCCTGGTGTACCGGTGGCGGCCAGGGCTATATTGAACAAGCGGCGGCGGCCGGGGCGCAGTTATTTGTTACCGGCGAAGTGTCAGAGCAAACCATTCATGTCGCGCGTGAGCTTGGGATCCATTTTATCGCTGCCGGCCACCATGCCACTGAGCGTTATGGCATTAAAGCGCTTGGCGAATACCTGGCGGCAGAGCTTGGCCTTAGCGTCCACTTTATCGATATTCCCAATCCGGCTTAAAGCCGGCCTAACCAGATGCTTTAGCCAACGCCACTATGAGCCAATCTAAGCCATTAAAAGATCGTAATTTTGATAACCTGGCCAGCCGCTTAGCCAGCAATATTTATCAGACTACCAAGGGTAAAATTCGCCAGGCGGTATTGCTGCGAGATTTGCTGGAATTACCCGAGCTCGCTACGCCAACCGCCATTCTCGATGTCGGCGGTGGCCAGGGCCAGCTGGCGCTAAAACTAGCGGCGCTGGGGCATCAATTGCATCTTACTGATATTTCGGCTGAGATGCTGCAACTGGCGGCAGAGGAGGCAAAGCTTCAGGGGCTGAGCGCGCAGTTACAGATCAGTCAGAGTTCACTGCAAGACTTACCGCAGCGGCTTGGCGGGCAAGCTTACCCACTGGTGCTGTGTCATGCAGTGCTGGAATGGCTAGCTGAGCCAGAGGCTGCGATTAGCCAGTTACGGCAATTGGTGCAGCCGGGCGGCATAGTATCGCTGATGTTTTATAACCAGGATGCGCATCGTTTAAGTAATATCATTTACGGTAACTTTGCCTATGTGCAGGCCGGGTTAAAAGCGAAAAAACCGGTTCGGTTAAATCCGCAGCAGCCGTTAGCGCCCCTGCAGGTATTGCAGTGGTGTCAGCAGTCGGGCTTTAGTCTGCTTGGCAAAACCGGGGTGCGTTGCTTTCATGATTATTTGCGCGATCGGAGTCAGCAGCAAAGTCATTATGCTGAGTTAGAAGCGTTGGAGCTGCAGTATAACCGGCAGGAGCCTTATGCTTCGCTTGGCCGTTATATCCATTTGCTGTTAAGAGCCTAAACGGCGTAGAAAAAACGGCTGCCGATCGGCAGCCGCAACGCAGATGACACCTTAATCGAATTCAAACTTGTACAACAAGTCGACCGCATTATCGAGACCCGATACCGCTTCCAGATACAAATTACGCAGCAGCCGGTATCGCAGCGTAAACTGACCGATGGGCTGAAAGATGCCAATGCCGTATTTTAGCTGCAGATCCCGGGTTAAATAGCCACTTACCGTTACCTGCGAATTATCACCGGCACCTTCGGTATCCAACATTAAATCACTGACGCCAAAGGCCTCACCGATTTCGCCAACCAGCTTGCCGCTGGAGGAGATACTCATACCAATCAGGCTGGTGGTGACACTGTTAGCATTAAAGCCCGATTCGCTGTCCAGATCCTTGCCCATAATCAGATAGGACAGGGCATTGGCCTGGGGTTTGGCTGGTTCAGAGAAGATGGCGACTACTGGCTCATCAGCCGGGCCTGTGACCCGGATACCGGCAATAACGTCGTCTTCCATATTGGCCGGATTGCGGATTGCTTCGACGTTTAAAAAGGGTTGATCGGCCGGGCCGTTAAAGGTTAGTTTGCCTTGACGAATTAATAAGTCCTGACCATAAGCCCGGAAAGTGCCGTCGACTAATGACACTTCGCCGCGCACTGTTGGATTAAATTGTTGTTGCTGTACCCTGAGTTCACCGGCTAAGCGGCTTTTTAAACCGAAGGCTTCCAGGCGCACCCGCGGTCCCAATTGCACCCGGATATCGGTTTCAATGGCAAACTGTGCGGCCTGAGGATCGCTAACCGGTTGCAGCCGGCGATCCAGCAGAATATGGTCATCGGATAATCCCACCGCATTCTGCGGCAGGCTGTCGACACTGATTGCCGCCCGTGGAATTTGTACTACACCACTCAAACGAGCGCGACCGGGACCCGCATCTAAACGTAAATCGGGCTTGAGATAGAGTTCAGCTTGCGGGATTTGTAGCTTTAACTGATCACCGCTGACTGCCAGGCTGGCATCCCAGGCCGCCAAATCCTGCCAGTTTGCCAGACCCACTAATTCGATCTGACCCTCTGGCGTCTTTACCAAACCCTCCAGCTCGGCACGTTCACCACGGAAACTCAACACCAGATCGGCTTGTTCAATATCGGTAGGAGCTAGTTTACCTTTAACCCGCAAATCAGCCAGCCGGAACTCGCCCTGTACCTGGGGTTCGGCGAGGGAGCCATCGACGCTTAGCCGGCTGGAGACTTGGCCACTGAGTTCACTATACTCGTCTAATAGCGGCTTTAAAAACTCTAAGGTCAGATCTGACAGTGTCAGTTCTGCGCGCAGTGGTCTATTGCTTTGATCCAAATCGCTGACTAACGCCTGCGCCTGTAATTGACCACTATTACTGAGCTGTACGCTGAGGTGACTGCGCAGCTGATGCGCTGCCAACTCTGCGTTAAATTCCAGTTGTTGCCAGGGCAGGGTAACAGGGACATCCAGTTGTTGCACAAACCGGCCCTGCGGTGCCTGCACCGACAGCACGGCAGTAGGTGCCTGATTGACTTGCCAGCTCAGATCCAGCTTAGCTTGCAGCACGCCGTCAATAGTGCTTTGTAACGGCAATAAGCTGTTGAGTTTCTGCAGAGGATAATCACTCAGTTGCAATGCTGCGTTAACCTGCCCGGCCGAGATATTGGCGGCGTCGATTAAACAGAGACTGGCCGATTCCTGCTGCCAGCAATGCCGGTCCAGGGTCAGCCTTTGTTCCGGTAGCATGGCTACTATCGCCAGTGGTGCAGTCAGGCGCCATTCACCGAGTAAGCTGGTGATGCTGGCCTGATCGAGGCTACCTTGCCATTGCTGTCCGGGTTCCAGGCTACCCGTTGCCGTCAGGGCAGTGTTTAGCTCATCGGCTTGCAATGCCAGCTTTAGCTGATGCTGTTGCTGGTTACCGCTAAGGTTCAGATCCAGCTGCTGTAACCGTTGCTGCTGCCAACGGCCTTGACGCAGCATTAGCGATAACTCAGTTTGCCACTGCCGGGCCAAATCTACACTGGCAGTTAGCTCTGCCGCCCGCAGCCTGGCATCAGCAAAAACCAAACGCTCGGCACTAAGTTGCAGCTCCAGCTTGGGTGTTGCTGCGGCGCCACGCAGACTGGCAGTGCCTTGTAGCTTACCTGCAAGGCCGGGATGACTTTGCGCCAGATCCGGAAAGTTTAAGTTTGAGTCAAGCTGCCAGTCTTCAGCCAACTGACCGCGCAGTGACAGTTGGTTGCTACCATGTTGTAACTGCAACCCCGGAGAGCTGAACTGCCAGCGTGTCAGCGCCTGTTCGCCACTTAATTCAAGTGCCCCCTGTAAACGTAACGGCAGCTGCCGGAGTTCGCCCTGCAGCGCCAACTGCGGCACACTAAGTTGTAGGCCTTGTTCCGGCTGATATTGACCTGCCAGCTCCAGTTCGCCATTTAAGCGCCCGGGAAACTCTGGCCAGTACTGTTCAGGCGCAATCTCACTGAGCGCGAGTTTTAACTGCCAGCTCAGCATAGGGCTCAGCGCCAGCTCGCCCTGAGCTTGCACCTCACCTTGCAGGGTCTGCAGGCTGAGGTTGGTAATCAAGGCTTGTTGCTGCCAGTGCCGCCAGTTCGCGGTAAGTGATAGCTTAGCTTCGGGTAGTGCAGTCGCGTTGACGGTAGAGTCAAGTTGCAGCTGCAGATCGCTCAATGAACCGGTGAGCTGTAATGAGGTGTCGCTGAGTTGGTATTGCGGCTCGGTCAGTGGCCAGGACAGTGTCGTGGCACCAACGTTCAGCTGCAGGGGCAGATCCGCGCTTAACAACGCGGCTTCCGCCTGGGCCGTTAGTGTAACCGGGCCACTGCTGTTTAGCGTCAAAAGTAGCCTGGCAAGATCGCCGGACAGCTCGCCTTGTACGCGCTGACCGCTCAGCAGGTTATCGGCCAGCTGCAAATCAAAGCGGGCGTTCAGCGGGAAATGCTGGCTCAACTGCACATTGGCTGCGGCCTGGGCTTGAAATGCACTATGCTCCAGTTGTAAGTCGAGGATGCGGATCTGTTGCGGCGTTAGCTGGGCGCTGATATTGGCCCTTTGCAGTTGTTGCTGCACCTCGCCCTGCATAAACTGCAGCTCAGTAAGCTGAAAATCATCCAGATATATTGAAAAAGGCAGTCGGATCTCAGGTAATACTGGCGGGATATAAGCATTAACCGGTTCACTGGCGCTGGCTTCCGGCAGGATTAGCTTCAGGCCGTGCCAGCGGCCCTGGCTGAGCTGCAAGCGGTTACCCCAGGCATTAACGCCAATACTAAAATGTTGCCAGGCAAGGTGCTGCTCAGCTAAGGCAATCTCAATCTGGTCCAGTATCAGGCGGTCAATCCGCACCGGGACCGGAAAGGCAATACCCAAGCCTGCAGCAGATGCCGGCTCACTGACCAGTTCAGTGCTGTCATTTGGCGCTGCTGGCGGCACGTCATGACGCTGATTTAGCTGTAACCCGGCCACTTTTATCTCGGGTATACAAACCCGGAACTGCACCAGACAGCGCTTTTGTAAGCGCAAACTCAGTTCTTGCGCACTCAGCTGAAACTGCGGGTCCTGATAGGTGAGCTGGCGGAAGCTCGCACCGCTTAGCCAGGCACCTTCAACCTCCGCTACTTGTAATGCCGGCAAGGCTTTTTCGGCCACATAGATACTTAGCCGCAAGCCCGGTTGGGTAAACAGCAACCCTAGCAGCAACAAAATCAGCGCCAGCAGTGGCAGCAGCAAACCGCGATTAAGCCAGGTTAGCACACGCCTCATAGTTCCGGCCCCAATGAAAAGTGCAGTTGAAACGGCGAGCCTTCAGCATCAAGACCCCAGGCAAAATCGATTCTGACTGCGCCAATCGGCGAGCCCCAACGCACACCAAAGCCGACACCACGTTTCCAGTCCGGGCTGTCGGTCCAGGCGCTACCGTAGTCGGCAAAGGTTGCCAGCCACCAATTACCCGTTACCCGGTATTGATACTCCAAAGACGCGGTTGCCATATAGCGGCCACCGATTAACTCACCCTGTTGATTCAGCGGGGATACCGACTCATAGGCATAACCACGCAGGTTATTATCACCGCCGGCAAAAAACCGCAGTGAAGGGGGCAGATTCTCGACCGTTTCCATCAAGATGGCGCCGGCGTCCAGCCGGCTGACCATGCGATGGCGATCACCGAAGCTGTCAATATAGCCGGCACGGCCACGCAGTCTTACAAAGCTGGCATCCGAACCCCAGGACGGATCTGACACCTCAATACCGAGTAACAGCCGATCGGCCTGACGCGGCATACCACTGCCACTTTGTCTGGATCGTGAAAAGCTGATGCCGGGCATCAGCAGGCTACTGCTATCCTCCTGGTCGGCCTGAGTATAGTCTTCATACAACCAGCGGATACTGGCAGTACGATACCAGTCGTTAGCCAGCAGCCAATGGCGCTCCAGCGCCAGGTTTGATTCGATAGCGCGGGTATCCTGATAGTCGCGGTTGCGTAAACCGTATTGCAACTGCCAAAAGTCGGTGGCGACTGATTGCAACGGCAGCTTATAGGCGGCTTCAACACTCTGCTCTGCGCCGGAAATTGCCAGTTTGGTGTTCAGGTTATGGCCACGCTCGTTGAGCCAGGGCTTTAACCAATTCAGTTTTAAGCGGGCGCCAACATCGTCCGAGTAACCGATACCGGTCTCAATGCTATTACGCTTGCGTGGCGCCAATTCAATATTGATCGGCAACGTATGCTCAGTAATCTCTTCGGTATCAGCGGTAACCAGTATAGAAGAAAACCAATTGGTGTTGGCCAGCGCCTGATTCAATTCACCTAATTGACTGGCCAGATAAGGTGCGCCGGCTTGAAAGGGCACCAGTGATTGTAAGCGGTCGCTGGCAATTTGCTGGCCGCTAAAGCTCACCTGGCCAAAACGGTAGCGGATGCCACTGTCAAAATGTAAGCGGACAAAGGCTTCGCGGCGCGACGGTGCGACCTCCAGCCGCTGTATGCTAAAGCGGGCATCAAAGTAGCCTTTACGCTGTGCCAGACTATTTAGCGAGGCTTTAAAGCTGTCATAGCGACCATGATGCACAATGTCGCCAACTTTCGGTGCTTGCGCCAGTATGGCGAGAAAATCCGCATCGTTTTGCGCATCGCCAAGAATTTGCAGATCCGTTTCTTTGATTCTGGTAGGCTCACCCGGCGTGACACGAATCAGCAGGCGGCTGCCATTACGGCCATTGCGTTGCAAGCTGATATCGATTTCGCTGTGATAATAACCCAGCGCCTGCAGTGCGGTGCCAATATCCTGCTCTAACCGGGATTGAAAACGTAGCGAGGTTGAGATTTCTGTTGCGGCATAGCGGTCCAGATAACGTTGCACATTCGCTTCAAGCTCACCCGTCAAGCCGCTGAGTCGCAGCGTAGTTTGTGCCTGCGCAGGCACAGTAAACAGCAGCAATGTCAGCAACAAATAACGCATCGGATTCCTGTGCCGTGACTAAACCGGCGGAGCGGCCGGCCGGGTGCTGGCCGCCGTACTCATTCTGTTTTCTGATGACAAAGAGTTTACCTTAAGCTGGGGGAGAGTTCAGTAAAACTGCGGCTAACTGAGGGAATTTTAGGCAGTTATGCCTAGAACATCCGCTTGAAAGCATCACCTCTGACCAGCATTTCAGTTATACTGATTAGCAAAACAGACAAAGGTTCAGTTTCCGGTACTGAATTCAGCATAGAACAGGTGGCAGCATGCAGCAGGTAGTGATTAGCGGCTCAGGATTATTTACGCCGCAACATCGCATCAGTAATGAAGAACTGGTGCAAAGTTATAATCAATATGTCGATCAGTTTAACGAAGAACACGCCGCGGCCATTGCCGCCGGTGAGATCGCAGCGCTGGAATACTCCAGTACCGAGTTTATTGAAAAAGCCTCCGGCATTAAGGCCCGTCATGTGTTGTATAAAGACGGTATTTTAGATCCGAAGATTATGCATCCGGTATTTCGCAAGCGCGGTGAGGATGAGTTACCAGAGATGGTTGAAATGGCTGTGCAGGCCGCGACTCAAGCCTTAGCGCAAGCCAACAAAACCCCTGCTGATGTTGATTTAATTATTTGTGCTGCATCTAATATGCAGCGCCCTTATCCGGCGTTATCAGTGGAGCTGCAGCAGGCGTTAGGTGCCGGCGGCTATGCCTTTGATATGAATGTGGCCTGTTCTTCCGCCACTTTCGCTATCAGTAATGCCGTTAATGCCATCCGAGGCGGGACCGCGAAAGTGGTGCTGGTGGTCAATCCGGAATTTGCCTCACCCCAGGTGGATTATCGCAGTCGCGATAGCCATTTTATTTTCGGTGATGTTTGTACCGCGACCATTATTGAAGCGGAAAGCAGCTGCAGCAGTCAGCAGGCGTTTCGTATTTTGGGGATGCGCCTGAAAACCACGTTTTCGAATAATATCCGCTGTGATATCGGTTACACCGAGCATTGTTTTACCGAGCAGGATCCGAAAGCGCCATTCTTCAAACAACAGGGCCGTAAAGTTTTCAAAGAGTTATTACCTATTGTGGCTGACGTGATTCAGGATGAGATGGCAGCTCAGAACCTGGCGCCGGACGATCTAAAACGCTTATGGCTGCATCAGGCCAATATCAATATGAATATCTTCGCGGCGAAGAAAATTCTTGGCCGCGATCCCTTACCAGAAGAGGCGCCGCTGGTACTGGATACCTATGCTAATACGGCGTCGGCTGGCTCGATTATTGCGTTTCATAAGTACCAGCAGGGGCTGGTCAGTGGTGATAGGGCGATCCTCTGCTCGTTCGGTGCGGGTTATTCGGTGGGCTGTCTGGTGCTGGAAAAGTGCTAAAGGTGTGCGAAAAAACGGATATGAAAGGGGCCTGGCCCCTTTAAATCAGAGTCGGATGACTGAGTTTTCATCATATGAGACGCGTGATGGCAGATAAGCATCTGCAGCTTCGTCATTAAGCCAGGTGCCGCCATCGACCAGATAGCGGAACTGATATTCGCTGTTTACCGGCAAGGTGACAGTGGCGCTAAACTCGCCGCTTTTACTTTTCTTCATCGGCAAGGCTGCCGGATCCCAATCGTTAAACTCCCCCAATAAAGCAACCTGTTTCGCGGCTGGTAGCCTGTCGGCAGTCAGTTTAAAGGTCACTTTGCAAGCGGGCTTGGTCTTTAAATACTGCTTACTTATGCTCATAGCTAGCTCCTGTTGCTTTGCATACCGAAAACTGTATTCGGTACCGGTTTAAGCTACCTTAAAGTTTCGGCTTTGCCAATGCGCAAAAAAGCAGCATAGGTATGCAGTCGCTAAAAAAGAACTTTGTAACAAAATATTTTAGTTGTGCCGAATCGCGTATTAGCTGGCTTAGCGTGACCGGCGCTGTATTAGTGCGCCAAAGCAAGCTGTCACAGGCTTTGCTACCTATCTTGGGTTAAGTTGCGCTCAAGCGCAGCGCCAGAGTGGTTTCAGTATTACACTTTGACTTGATACAAAGATTAACATTCCGCCTGCTGCAGCTCGCTGCTAAGCGGGTAAAATGGTTGCCAGTAGAAGAAAAATCACATTGCAGGATACAAAACGCATGGCCTCAAAATTTATTAAAGTCGGCTTACCGGTCATTATTATCATCAGCTCGGTGTTATTAGCAGTGGGGCTGGGCGCTCTGCGCAAGCCGCCAGCCAAAGTCGCAGAGCAGCGCTTACCCTTACTGGTCAATACGGCTGAGCTGCAACCGCAGGATCTGACTTACCGAATAGCCTCACAGGGCACTGTCACACCCAAGTTAGAAACGACGCTGATTTCCGAGGTCAATGGCCGCATCCTGGCAGTGTCTGACAACTTTGTTGCCGGTGGTTTTTTCAAAAAGGGTGATTTGTTGGTGCAGGTTGAGCCGGCCGATTATCTAACGGCTGTTAAGGCTGCTGAAGCCGCACTGGCAGGTGCCAAAGCGCAGCTGGAAGAAGAGCGGGCACGTGCCCGGGTGGCAGAGACCGAATGGCGCTCCTTTACCGAAGGTAAGGCGCCAGCATTGGGTTTGCGTCAGCCACAATTGGCCAGTGCGCTGGCCAATGTGCAATCAAAAGAAGCCGAGTTGGAGCGCGCGCAGCGTGATTTAGCCCGCACAGAAATTCGCGCGCCCTACGATGGCATGGTGCGCAGTCGTATGGCTAATCTGGGCCAATTTATCAGCCGCGGCAGCCAGCTAGGAGCCATCCTGGGCACTGAAGTCGCCGAAGTACGCTTACCACTGACGGATACTGATTTTGGCTTTTTACCACAGCAACTGGGTTCAGTTTCAGACATCCCCGTCACCCTGAGCGCCGTGGTTGCGGGGCAGCCACAACAATGGCAGGCCAGCATTGTTCGGACTGAAGGCGTGTTAGACGAGCGTAGCCGGGTGATTTACGCGGTGGCCGAAGTGCGCGATCCCTATCAATTAGCCGGCAGTCAGCCACCACTGCAATTTGGCCGTTTTGTGCAGGCAGAAATTACCGGGGTTGCCGCATCTCAGGTTACTAAGGTACCACGGCATTTATTACGTCCCGGTAATCAATTGCTGGTAGTCGATGCTGACAATCTGCTGCAATTTCGTGCTGTCGAGCTTAATCGTGCCGATGCCAACTTTGCTTATGTCGGTAGAGGTACGGTGGCGAACGATCGGTTGGTGGTATCACCGGTAACGAATCCGCTGGCCGGCACCACGGTGCGGGTAGCGGGTGATGCGCCTGCTGCGCCTGCCGAAGCAGCAGAAACCGCTATCGCCGCTAAAGCCACTGAGCCGCAACAGCTGAACGAGGCGAACTAAGATGGATACCAATAAGGGAATTATTGCCTGGTTTGCCCGCAATAGCGTGGCAGCCAATCTGCTGATGATCATTTTGTTACTGGCCGGCCTGGGTGCAGTACTCACCATTAAAAAACAAGCTTTTCCGGAAATTCAGCTGGAGCAGGTGAATATCCGGGTGCCATACCTGGGGGCGGCACCACAAGAAGTTGAAAGTGGTGTGATTGATAAAATTGAAGAGAGCATCCGCGGTGTTAACGGTATTAAACGGATCCGTTCCACCGCGGTGGAAGGCTTGGGTACCGTAGTCGCGGAAATCGCCTCGGGTTACGATATCCAGGAAGTGATGGAGGAGATTAAAACCCAGGTTAATTCCATCTCTACCTTGCCGGAGCAAACTGAACGCCCCGTTGTTTATCGCATTCGCTTCCAGAGTAATGTGCTGTGGTTGTCGTTGTTTGGCGATGCTACTGAGCAAACGCTGAAAGAGCTGGCGAAGCAAATACGTGATGAAATTAAAAAACAACCCGGCGTCAGTAAGGTCGATGTCGTCGCTGCCCGTAACTATGAAGTGGCAGTGGAAATCCCGGAGCATAGGTTACGTGAGTACGGTTTAACCTTTGAGCAAGTGGTCAGCGCCATCCGCGGCAGTTCAGTAGACTTACCCGGCGGCTCGATCCGCTCAGAGAGCGGCAATATCCTGCTGCGTACTAAAGGCCAGGCCTACTACCAGAACGACTTTGACAACATTGTATTGGTAAAAAATGCTGATGGTACCCGCTTGCTGCTAAGTGATATCGCCACGGTAACCGACGGCTTTATCGAGCGGGCACGACTGGCCACCTTTAACGGTCAGAACAGCGTATCCATTCGCATTGACGCCGTAGGTGAAGACGATACCTTGCGCATTGCCGAAACGGTGAAGCAGTATGTGGAGAAAAAACGCGCTGAGCTGCCGCCCTCAGTCTCACTCGACTATTGGGGCGACTCCAGTTATTACCTGCAAGGCCGCCTGGACCTGATGACCGACAACCTGTTAATGGGGGTGTTACTGGTCCTGATTGCCTTAACGCTGTTTCTGGAGTTTCGCATTGCATTCTGGGTTATGGTGGGGATCCCGGTCTGTTTTCTCGGTGCCCTGGCCATGTTGCCACTGCCGTTTTTTGATGTCTCTATCAATATGATTAGCTTGTTCGGCTTTATCCTGGTACTGGGGATAGTGGTCGACGATGCGATTATCATCGGTGAAAGTGCCTACAGCGAAATTGAAAAGCGCGGTAAATCTACCGATGCGGTCATTGCCGGCGCGAAAAAAGTTGCTATGCCGGCCACCTTCGGCGTGTTAACTACTATTGCCGCCTTTGTACCGATGCTGATGGTCGGCGGCGCGCAATCGGCGATCTGGGGTTCGATTGCCTGGGTAGTGGTGTTGTGTCTGACGTTCTCCATTATCGAATCCAAATTTATCCTACCAGCGCACATTGCCAATATGGATACCAAACCCTGGGATCCGGATAAGGGCGGGATCTACGCGCTCGGTCGTTTTGGTAGTAACAGCCTGAAAAAAATTCGTGGCGCAGTATCGCGCGGTCTGAACAACTTTATTGAACAGCGCTATCGGCCACTGATTGAAAAATGTATTGAGTTCCGTTATGTCACCATGGCTGCGTTCTTTGCCATGTTGATTCTGATGTTTGGCGTGATGTCGGCTGGCTTTGTGCGCTGGGTGTTCTTCCCGGATGTGCCGAACGACTTTATGCAGGCGACGGTACAGATGGAAGAGGGCGCCTCGAACGAAGCAACGGTGCTGGCAATTAAGGAAATTGAAGCGGCACTGATGCGGGTCGACCAGCAGTTGTTGAGCGAGGGCGAGGATATGGTGGTAAAACACCGCCTGGTGTTCCTGAACAGCGATACCGCCGGTCAAATTGTGGTGGAGCTGGATAAAAGCGAAGGGCGCGAGGTGGATAGTTTTGAGATCGGCCGGCGCTGGCGCGAACAGATCCCGGAAATTCCCGGTCTGAAAGCTTTTAAACTCAGTAACTCTGGTTTTGGCGGTGGGGCCGATATTGCGCTGCAACTCAGAGGCACCAACCTGGATAATCTGCAAAAAGCCACGGCAGAGCTGAAGCTGGCATTAGCCGCCTATGAGGGTGTATTTGATATCGAAGATAACCTGCTCGGTGGTAATGACGAGATTGTGTTGGCGTTAAAACCCGAGGCCGATCTGATGGGCATTACGCTGGCTGAATTGGCGCGGCAGGTTCGCTACGGTTTTTATGGCGCTGAAGCGCAGCGTATTCAGCGTAACGGCGAAGAAATCAAAGTGATGGTGCGTTATCCGCGGGAAGAACGCCGCTCTATTGGTGATTTGGAGAATATGCGGATCCGCACGGCTAATGGTGGAGAAGTGCCCTTCTCACAAATTGCTACCTACACCTTGCAACCGAGCTTTAGTGCCATTAACAGGGTTAACGGCGAGCGCGCGGTCACTATAACTGCCGCGGCAGACAAAGCCCGGATTGAACCAGGCAAGGTCGTAGCAGAAGTGCGCCGCACCGTGATAAAAGAGCTGGAGCAGAAATATCCTGGTGTCACCGGTGAGCTGGATGGTGCCAGTCAGGATGAAATGGACGCCCAGCGTGATTTAATGAAAGCTGCTGTGTTTGCGCTATTTTGTATCTATGCGTTAATGGCGGTGCCATTAAAATCCTATGCTCAGCCGCTGATTATAATGAGCGTGATTCCTTTTGGCCTGATTGGTGCGGTGATTGGCCATATGGTGCTGGGCTTATCAATGAGCATTATGTCGGTGTTTGGCTTAGTGGCTCTGGCCGGGGTGGTGGTAAACGACAGTCTGATTATGGTGGACTTTGTTAACCGGGCCCGAGCCGAAGGCGTGGCGATCAAGCAAGCTGTGGTTCAGGCCGGTACCCAGCGGTTTCGGGCAATTTTACTGACGTCATTAACGACCTTCGTCGGTTTGGCACCTATTGTGCTGGAGCGTAGTTTGCAGGCAAAAATCGTGATCCCGATGGCGGTATCGCTGGCATTCGGTATCTTGTTTGCAACCGTGATTACCCTGGTGCTGATCCCGGCGCTGTATGTGATGTTGGAAGACGTGAAGAAGTTTATGCCCCGCGCCATCCAGAGTTTTAGCTTTGTGCTGAAAAATTATTTACAGTACAAAGGCCGTGATAATCAGGCACGGTTTTGGACCTTTTGGACCCTGAAAGTGCTGGTATTGTTTGGTCTGGTAATGGTGTTTACTGCTTTACCCTGGGCAAGCTGGTTGGGTTACTCCTGGTTGAGCGTATTAAAGTTTGTGCCGCTGGCTTATGCGATTGCTATCAGTATTCCGACGATCGCTGCCATGAGTCGTCGTTTACATGATGCGAACTTATCTGGCTGGTGGTTGCTGCTGTTAGCGATCCCGCTGCTGGGTTATCTGATAGTGTTATGCCTGGCGATGTTGCCGACGAGTAGTAAAGCAGAGCGTTTCGGCGTAGCCGATGAGTTTGCGCTGAAACCAACGCTGCCAACAAGCGATAGCCCCGGAGCGGAGATGGCGGAGCTAAATCCGATCAACGTAAAATAATGACCTTGTTACAACTGCTGACAGCGGCCATGCCGCTGTTCAGCGTGTGCGCCCAGCATGGGCGCATTCTTGGAGGTGCAAGTCCTCCCATAAGCTGGCTACAGCGAATGAAGTGAAGCGCAACTGCAGAACGGCGACGGACTGTGGGGAGGAAGCGTGGAGCGAAACTGCGAGCCGATGAACAAGAATCGGATAT
>Ga0181595_10001561_pt1 | contig 24573 bp, 21 predicted proteins | sample 041ome_7_FD_145604 | JGI IMG/M metagenome (GOLD analysis project Ga0181595, IMG submission 145604) | Coastal salt marsh microbial communities from the Groves Creek Marsh, Skidaway Island, Georgia - 041401AS metaG (spades assembly) | ecosystem: Environmental > Aquatic > Marine > Intertidal zone...
GATAAATCAGACTGTCAACCTTAATTCGGGTTTGCGTTTCCCGGATGGCGTTCAGGCCAGTGCCAATCAAATGCGGGTAAGAGTTATTGCTGCCAGTCCCTGGCGGATTTGATTATGAGCTGTGAATCAGGCACCAATGAAATTGTGAATATGGATTTTGCCGAGAATACAGGGCATAACAAAATAATCGATTCCGAGCATGTGGAGTATATGCGCACTTCCTACGCAGGCTTAAGCAACTTAATAGTCGACCCTTTTGCCAACAGGCTCAATTCCTGGATAGTAGCCCCTGCACATACTTGATCTGATAGTTTCAAGTTTTACTTCAAATTGATTTAAAACGGCAATTTTTGCTTTAGTAAACCAGATACATTCAAATCTGAAGCTGGCAGAAATTGCCGTTTTGATAATGCTGAGTAAGTATTTCTTTCTATCTATTTTCTCAATCAACTATGGACTTAACTGCGGATAATTTACTCCCAGTTGCTCCAGATAGGTTTCATATCGTGAGGGGTCGTAATAATACTCCTCTAACATGGGTTTGAACTCAGCCATAATTTCTGCATTTTTCTCAATAGCCGGATCATCATCAGGGCCTATAAAAGGCGTATATTGTTCATTGGCTGTCTGGATATCAGTGAAGTAATTTTTAGCTTCCTGGAGTAGCTGTTCATCCAGCAGTAAATCCAACATGGTAGTCGCTACAACCTTGGCACCGGCGGCAGCACCTTTGTGGGCAATCGGTGTCGCCATCGCCATGGCACTGGACCAATGATGCGCCTGCATCCCGGGGACATTTGCAGGAAATCTCAGGGTCACTGTCGGAACGTTCCAGGAAACATCACCAATATCGTCAGAAGGGCCAGATACAGGCGTCTCGGCAGGCTCTTCAATGCCGTCAACTTCGGTCGCCAAACCTACCTCATTGACCCCCATCATTTCTTGTAGTGCTCTGGCAAAAACCTGATCGTCTTCTGACCATTCAGGCAAGCCTACCCGATAAATGTTTTCTGCCATCGCCAAGGCGACTGGGCGGTTGTAATGCTTTGGATAGGCTGTACCAACAATACGTCTGCTTAGCGTAGTATCTGTCATCATTGCCGCACCTTCAGCAATTCTTTGCAGCGTATTAAAATTCTCCCGGATTCCATCTGCGGTAACTTCCCGAACGAAATACCAGACACTGGCATAAGAAGGCACGACATTAGGCTGGTCACCACCATTGGTTATAACATAATGGGAACGCTGTAGTGGGTGAAGATGTTCACGACGGAAATTCCAGCCAATATTAGTCAGCTCAACAGCATCAAGTGCACTGCGTCCAGCCCAGGGGGCTCCGGCACCATGGGCAGCGACTCCTTCAAACATATATTCAACCGAAACAAGGCCTGTGCCTATAGGCCGCCCCCAGCTTACATCCATGTTACTTGATACATGGTTGAACAGCACAACATCGATATCATCAAAAAAGCCATCTCTGGCATACCAGGCTTTTGCGCCGAGCAGTTCTTCGGCTATTCCAGGCCATAAGACAATTGTTCCAGGCAGGCCTTCTCTTTCCATAATTTCCTTGACTGCGAGAGCAGCAGCAACATTCACTGCCTGGCCAGAATTATGGCCTTCACCATGGCCAGGTGCTCCTTCAACCAGTGGTTGGCGATAAGCGACGCCGGGCATTTGAGATGCTCTGGGGATACCATCAACATCAGACCCCAGTGCGATTACGGGTTGACCGCTACCCCAAGTAGCCCACCAGGATGATGGAATTCCAGCAACACCCAATTCCACTTCAAAATCATTTTCTTTGAGCATGTCAGTCAAGTATCGCTGTGTTTCAAATTCCTGGAAGCCCAATTCTGAAAAAGAGAAAAGGCTGTCAACAATCTCTTGAATAAGTTTTGCCTGATTATCTATGGCGTGGACAGCCTCGGATTTTAATTCATTTAAATTCTCTGTCTGGGCAAAACTACTCGATGAAATCAAAATCAGTGCTATGCAGGAAAAAAATGTTAAGTGCTTTGTTTTCTTAAAAACCATTACATACTCCTAATCAAATTATTAATTACCTGATTACCGGTATAAAAATTTTAGTGTCTGCTTTTGAATACTGACTGTCATTATTAATTTATTGCTTGGACTAATCAATCTAATACCCGCGCAGAATAAACTGGAAACAGTTGTCAGTGAGTAAATTATGTAAAAAGGCACGGAAATTGCTGTATTTAGTAAATATTACAAGTTAACGGTTAGAACGAGTATTAAAACTGAGACACAGCTTGATTTGGCCCGACCTGGGGTTTAATAATCATGTTCCAGGGATTGTGTCTTTCGGCAAACGGGGTGCTTTTTGGTGCAGCCGAGCGTGATTAGCACTAAATCAGGTATTTTTAGTTCTAAATTGAAAATTCTGAAAAATTTATTGATTAGGAGAAATTAAATGTTAAAGACTAAATTGGCATGCAGACTGATAGGTGTAACAGTTTTAATGACTGCACTTTCAGCTTCAGTCTACTCGCAAGATCTGAATGATGACCAGATCACTTCAATCAGAAACGATATTGTCGAAGACATTGATCAGAAAGCCAAAATGGCACAGGTCATGAATGATATGGTTTTCAGTTTTGGTGAGCTTGGTTTCCAGGAGTTTGAAACTTCCGCTTACCTAACCGGACTGCTGGCCGAGAATGGTTTTGATATTGAAATGGGTATTTCAGGTATACCAACTGCCTGGATGGCAACCTGGGGTGAAGGTGAGCCTGTTATCGCACTGGGTTCCGATATTGATGGTATTCCAAAGTCTTCGCAAAAACCTGGCGTGGCTTTTCATGATCCGATTATTGAAGGTGCCCCCGGTCATGGTGAAGGTCATAACTCCGGTAACGTTGTGAATATCATTGCCGCTCTCACTGTAAAAGAATATATGGAAGAAAATAATATCCCGGGCACTATTAAAATATGGCCCGGTGTAGCTGAAGAGCTACTGGCTACCAAAGCATATTTCGTCAGGGATGGCTTCTTTGATGATGTTGATGCTGTTCTATTCTCACATGTATCCAATACCCTTGGCACAAGCTGGGGCGGAGGTCGTGGAAACGGATTGGTATCTATTCGCTACGACTTCAGCGGCGAAAGTGCGCATAGTGCTGGTGCTCCCTGGCGTGGGAAAAGTGCTGCTGATGCAGTGGATTTAATGAGTATCGGCATCAACTTTAGACGTGAGCATTTACGATTGTCGCAACGTATCCATTCAGTTGTCATCGATGGTGGAGACCAGCCTAATGTTGTGCCTCCCGAAGCCAGTATCTGGTATTACCTGCGCGAAACCGATTACGAGCATATCAAGGAACTTTGGGATATGGCCGACCTGATGGCTGAAGGGGCATCACTCATGACCCAGACTGAATGGAGCTCTACAGTACTGGGAACTGCCTGGCCACAGCACATGAATAGACCAATGGCTGAACGCTCCTATTACTATGCGCAACAGGTGGGAATGCCTGAATGGTCAGAGGATGATATTGCACTGGCCAAAGCTGTCCAGGCTGAACTGGGTGTCCCAGAAGAAGGCCTGAATACCGAATTACGTGAGCTCACCGATCCGCCTGATCCTGAAACAAATATGGGGGGTGGATCCGATGATATAGGCGATGTTTCATGGAAGGTGCCAACTATCACCTTGCGCTATCCGTCCAATATTCCTAATTTACCCGGGCACAACTGGTCCAATGCCATCGCCATGGCAACACCTATTGCTCATAAGGGAATTATAGCCGGGGCTAAAGTTCAGGCCTTAACCCTGTTTGATCTGATCACTGATGAGGCATTACTTGAAGAAGCCTGGGAATACTATAACGAAGTCCAGACCAAGGACGTGAGTTATGTTCCATTGTTACGGCCCGAGGATGTGCCTGCGATTCACCTGAACGAAGAAATCATGGCAACCTGGCGCCCTGTAATGGAAGAGTACTATTATGATCCAGAGAGGTATGACACTTATCTGGAGCAGCTGGGTATTGAGTACCCAACCTTAAGGTAAATCTGACCTGGTGGACTCTTGCTAAACCATGGATGGTTGAGGGAGAAAGTTGAGAGCAAATAGAAGCAGTTAATTTGTCCGCGCTAGGGGCAAGTCTAAGGACTGCTGGATTGACCTTGGACTTGCTTGGCGGGTCGAACTTGCGACCAAATGGCTTGAAGATTTAGCGGGCGCGCGTCAGATAGGCAATGATATTGTCCAGGTCGGTTTCGCTGACTTCAGTCTTACGGGTGATAGGCATACCGTACAAACCATTCCTCACCACAGTTCTGATATAGATCGGTTGAAGATCAAGCCTGTCTTCCAGTACCGGAGGTAAATCGCCTTTGTACTTCACGCCTAGCGCAGATGTCCCTGGTAAAGCATTCGCACCCAGGCCACCGAAAACACCACCGGCTACTCTGCCATGGCAAGGTTCACACCATTTATTAAACACGACTTTACCACTTGCCTCTGCAGGGCTGAGTTCCTGAGCCTGGGCGTTAGTGATTAATGAGACCAACAGCAAACAAAAAACAGTTATTTTGCTCATCCTCGATTGTTCCTCATATGTGCAGGCCAGATGCCATAGCGGCCTGGAGAAATAATGCCATTCGGGTCAATGCTGTCTTTAAGTTTTTCCTGATACTTCAGCAGGGCATTATCGTTAAAACTGTATTTGCTAATAGCATGTTCCTGGAAGGCTGGATTGGTACGGTAAGTCCCCATGCCCTGTTCCGCAATTTTATCCAGGCATTTTTCATATAATGCCCGCGAAACAGCATTTTTAGCTGGATCTCTCCAGGTTGGGATTAAAACTGCCACAACAAAGGCTCTCGAATAGAAAGTGATAGGTGTCGTGAAGGGGTGGGTCGCTGGGGCAAAGCCAAATTCCTGATAAGCTTCTGCCAGTACCTTGGAAGCCGTGTGAACACCTTCAGCAGTTCTTGGTGTCATGGTAAACATATCGGCATGGCCATCAGGCGGATCATTATCATTCATCGGGTTACGGTTCACGATATGAAAAATTTCCAGATTGGGAATCCCCAATCGGGCTTTATCTGGTAAGGCAGGAATATCTTCAGCAGGAATGGGCAAGTTGTAGAAAACATCTTCCTCGAAGGCTGACCCTGGAATTTTTTCGCTAAAACGTCGTTGGATAGCTACCCAGGTTGCACGGACGATTTCTTCCGGGCCATATAACTGAAAACTGACAGACCAGGCGTGTTTATTTTGAGCACTAACGAAGTCTTCCAGTTGTTCTGTTGTTGGCCAGCCATTTTGCATCAGTTCAGTCAGCGGTGCCGGATCGAACAATCCGCCACCAACAGGACTTCCATAGGTTGGCATGCCAACTAGCATAGAGTCTTCCAGATAATTAACTTCGGTAATCATGGCCTGGAAATCCTGATAACGTGGCACAGTCACAGTGACTGTCATGTAAGTCTCAGGCATAGGCATCAATTTCACGCCCATTTTAGTGACGATGCCAAAATTGGATTGTGCGAACAGCCCGTCTATGGAGGGGCCGGCACCATAATGGAAGTCCTGCCAGGCATCCGAGCCGGGAATGGCTCCTGCGCCCGTGCGAATAAGCTCACCTTCAGCGCTTACAATTTCAAGGCCAATGTGCGAACCAAAATGGTCACGATAGGGCCCCATGGTATAGCCAACACCGTGATCGAGACTGTTACCCATCGGACTTCCCCAGCCGGGGTCAGGGATATCAAGCATGACATTTAAGCCACGTTCGGTAATGTAGTTATATAAATCAAAGTAGGAAACGCCAGGTTCAACCAGTGCATAATTTCTTTCATCATTGACTTCCAAGATGCGGTTCATGCGCTTGAGGTCTAGAACGACACTTCCCGACAAGGTGGGAGCAGCTCCGCCATAGGTCAGATTTCTGCCGGTTGAAATAGGGTACAAAGGAATTCGGTAGCGATTGGCGATGCGGACAATTTCCTGAACTTCTTCTACGCTGTCGGGTGCTACTGCAGCTGAAGCTATTCTTTCTTCTGCTTCCCCCCAAAAAGGAGAATAAGAATCACGATAAAGAGCAACATCGGCATCCGAGCTGAAAACCCAGTCTGCGCCAACCACATTTTCAAATTCGTTCAGGGCTCTATTAAATTCTGCCTGGCTTAAATTAGGAGGTAGTGCCATTGTCTATTCCTTTAATATTTTTTATCTATTTAGTATTAAACTTTTAGCTGATCACCCAGGTAACCAGAGCGGTTTTATCCGATGGAGTAAAAGGTCCGGTTAATTTCTGCACCGTTATTTCTGCAGTCTGGTGACTCAGAGATAAGTCAGCAAGCTCAGCCATTTTTTTACCGAAACCGGCTTTACTCCCTAATTCAACAAATGACGAACCATTCATCTGATGCTCAACCCGGCCGTTCTGATGGATCAGGTGATCAAAACGTAAATGCACTTTCATGCCTACATCACGGGCCAGTTCTTCCAGGCAAAACAGATCAAGGCGACTTGTCATGCCCAGTAAAGGCTTTCTGTCGCTTAGCAATTGGTGGCGGAGCTGCTGGTACCATAAATTGCTCAAATTCCCATTGATATCGGTAATAGGGGTGCCTTTAGCTTTAACCGCAGCAGCGAAACTCTGGCTTTCAAGGTACTGACTATCAAATAAAACGTGAGAATGAAGAAGGTGGGTGTTTGCGGACTTGGAGGAGGAGTTTGCTAGTGACTGCCCGGGCAGATTTACCAAACTAGCCAGTATGCTGGTAGCGCCAAGTTTCAAGGTTGTTCTGCGATCAAGCATTGTAAATTTTACCTCTGGTCGAAGCCGATCAATGACAGCAACTTTACCTCAAAAGCGCATAGTTTTTAAGTAAAGATTAGGGAGTATTGTTAATGTATAGAGCAAAATGAAGTGTATAGTTTTTGTTTTCATCGAAGCCAGGCTCCTTTGTATTCCCCGTAATTTTAATTTTTGCATCTTGTCTCTTTTTGTTATCAAAAATTCCTTATAGCTAATACGCCAACTTGATTATCGTGCTTATTAGATTAATAGACCCTGAATAAGCAGATTTGTTTCAGACTCGGATTGATTATGTGCCTCTTTGCTCTTGCTAGCAAATAGCCTCTACAACCCCCGTTTTATGGGCAGATTGGTGCAAATTTCATCGCTATCGGCCTCCAGAACCTCCCCTTCGTAATAACAATGATAAATTTTGTTACCGTCTGACTGATCATGGTAAAGCAGTATATCCAGCAGCCCATTGACATAGTTTTCTTGGAAAATGATATCGCCATTCTGATAGAACAACCTACCTGTCAATTGCGCGTTTTCAGCAAAAGCAACAAGCAGCATATTTTCTTCAATCGCAGCAGTTGCTATATTTTTATCACTAAAAGGCTTCTCAGTAATTGTAATAATCGCCCCTTTTGAATCTAATTCCTGAGTCGTGAGTAAGTTTTCTGCATAAGTCTGAATAATAGTTGTGTCGGCAAGTTGATACTGTATTTGCCGTTGAATTAAGACACCATGATCAAAAGTAGCGTTGAAAATATAATCGCCATCTCTGGAATAAAAAACGCCATCGAGAAAAGAATTATCGATGTTCAGCTCCAGTTTTAGGGTGCCGCTTTCGTCCAGGAAAACATTTCTCCCATCAAGAGTGCCATTGTCGAAGTGCTGCTCTGATTGTAGCTGGCCATTTTCATAATAAGAAACAGCGGCTCCGGTAAATAAACGATCAGTATCTTTAAGGTAAGCAAGACCCTTGTCTACCTGCAGCATGGATATATCCACTGCCTGCTCTTGGCTACATGAAATCAGTAGCATTGCCATTAATAAGCTTATAGTTGAGATTGTTTTTTTCATTAGCACTGAACGACGGGTAAGTCCTGCCACCGAGTTGTATATCGCGGTGACATATATTCACGTTTCATTGACCAAAGAGGCTGAATACCAGTATTAGCCAGCTTCATGGCATGCTTGCCGTATCTCTGATTGACTTTATCCAATACGCTCATAAGCTTTCTTGATTGTTCTGTCTGCTGGGGATTGAACAAGTCTGCCTGTTCATATTTTTTCGTACGGACATCCAGTAAACCAATGCCGCATTTTTTATATTTGATATCAGGCTTGAATAAATTCACGATGGCTTTAGCGGCCACACTGGAAATATGCCGTGTGTCATTAGTCAGGTGAGGCAGGGGTATTATGCGTTGAGGGAAATAATGACCGACTTTCTTGTCAAAGCTTTCAAGATAAACCCAGATGGTTTGCGTCAGGCCGTTCTGGCTGCGTAGTTTTTCACAGGCCCGTGAAGCATAAAGGCTCATGGCCTGTTGCAGCTCATGTAACTCAGTGACTTTATAGCTGAAACTGCGTGTACAGATAATTTCTTTGCGGGGAGCCGGCTCCAGTTGCAGGTCAAGGCAGGCTTCGCCGTTTAATTCTCTGGCAGTTCGTTCCAGTACCACACTGAAATGCTTTCTTAAATATTTAGGATTAGCCTGAGCCAGTTGCAGCGCATTATGGATGCCCAAGTGATGGAGTCGTTTACATATCCTGCTGCCGACTCCCCAGAGCTTGTCAGTCGTGATTCGCTTTAATACCCATTCCCATTTATAAGGTTCATCCAGCACACAGACACCGTTAAAGCGTATGATCTTCTTGGCAGCATGGTTAGCCAGCTTGGCTAATGTCTTCGTCGGTGCTACACCAACGCATACCGGCATTCTGGCCTGCTTCCAAAGCATGTCCTTAATCTCTTTCCCATGAGTTTGGTAATCGACTTTAGCTAGCCGGAGAAAGGCTTCATCAATGGAATACACTTCCATTTCAGTGCTGAAAGGTTCAAGTAGTTTCATGACCCTGGCTGAAATATCACCGTACAGCTCATAGTTGCTGGAAAAGACATGCACCTTATTTTTTATGACTTCATCCCTGACCTGAAAGAAAGGCACATAGCTGGGAATATTAAAGCTCTTGGCTTCGGCATTAAGAGAGATCACGCAGCCGTCATTATTTGACAGCACGACAATAGGCTTGCCATCCAAATCAGGCCGGAAGATCCGTTCGCATGATGCGTAAAAGGTGTTGCAATCTACGAGTGCGTACATAGTTTGTTAACGACATGAGTAACAACGCCCTGAATAACGCAGTCTGTATGCTCGCTAATGGGAATTGGCGCAAAACTCATATTGGCCGCGCGAAGGACTGAAGCTTCTTTGTCCAAAATCTTACAGGTTAATTCACCATCCACGGCCGCAATGACAATATCACCATGTTTAGCATCAAGTGAGCGATCAACGATCAACAGAGCCTTATCCAGTATGCCCGCATTGACCATCGATAAACCGGACGCTTTAGCAAAAAAGGTCGCTGAAGGATGCTTGATCAGCTCTTCGTTTAAATCCAGCGAGCCTTCAATATAGTCATCTGCCGGAGACGGAAAGCCTGCCGGAACTCGCGAACTGTATAAGGGAAGTGGCTGGTAACTGAGAGTTTCTTTGGGTGCTGTTTTGGGGTCTATCAAAGTAACTTGCATGATTCACCTGGTCAGGAAATCAAGTAGCTCTCTCCAATAGGATTCCACTTACTGGGCTTATCTATAGGGGTGACGCGCTGCGTCTGGTGTATCGCTGGCTTCAGTATGTCGTTGAAAGCCTCAACGTCTTTGAAGTCGGGATCAAGCCACTTGTCGATTAATTCTTCGTTTTCGTAGTCCAACATCAAGGGTATGGACTTGGGATGTATATTCGCCCATTTCTCAACAGGGGGCAAGGTGATGATTGAAGCGGAGTAAATAATTTCCCCCGAGTCCTGATTGATGTGTTCTTTAAACAGTCCACCAAAGGCGATAGCCTCATTCTCCAGTTCTATTTTGTGATAAGTTTTCTTATCACCCAATCCTTCTGCAAAGGCCGTGGCCGGGATAAGGCAGCGTGATTCCCGAAAGGGGTGGTAGCCGATGGAGCGCTTGTTATCCAGCTTGTCTGAGCGGGTATTGAAGGAGGCATACTTGTAGTTGGGCTTATGTGTTTCATGGTCCAGGAGCAGCCACCAGATGGCGCTGTTTATATGCCGATCACCATTCTCATGGATAAAGGATATCCAACTGCCTGGGGAGTAATCATCCGAATAGCGGGGTTTGCCCTGTACTTTAAGCGTAGCTAAGAGCTTATCCGACTTGTTGTCTTTCTTGAGTTGGAAGCGACCACACATGATTTCAATACTAGTATCATTTAATACGGTAGGGAAACGGCTTTATTTTATACGGTACCAGAGGTCGGAGTTGAACCGGCACGCTATCACCAGCACCGCGCACTTGTGAAAAGTGAATCCGGCGTGTCATTTTAAAGCTTAAGGAGATTTAAGCAGACGCCTCTAGGGGATTTTTTTTCAGAGGTATTTTTTCAAAGATGTTATTGATTTTATTTGTCTTTTAGAGCTTTCCTAAACTCCTTCCAGTACTTATCAATCGTGCTTACCTTTAAGCGAAAATGTTTAGATGCTTTTTCTAAAACCTCCTGTCTAGGAGGCCTTGGATTTTTTACACGCTGATACCTTGGTATCGATGGTCTTAACTGGAGATATTCTTCTTCATCAAGCTTTCCATCTAGATGCATATCAAGTAGCGCCTCTGCTTGCTTAAACTTCTTTCTGTCTTTCAATAACTCTTCTTCAATTTTTTCATGATAGTCTTCTTGTTCATCACTCTTTGGGTCAACATAAGCTGTGATACCACCAGATTTGGCTTTTGAGACAGCCTCATCATAGGCTGGCAGACTTGCTTTGACTCTAGAGCGTTTAATCTCACTCAATAGTTGATGATTAAGATTCTCACAGAATCCACCAATCTCAAGAAATCTATAAGGTTGAGATTTCCTGCCAGAGCCTTTTCTTGCGCCACCTTTACTCATTTTTGACCTTATCCAAGTAATCAGCCCACCCCTGCATCATCTCGCGACGACCTTCTAGGTGAGCCGTCCGGTTATAAGCTCTGCCATTAGGGTCTTTTACGGCATGCGCCAGCTGATGCTCAATCCAGTCCACACGGTAGCCTAAAACCTCATCTAGAAGCGTCCTAGCCATCGCTCTGAAGCCATGCGGGGTTATTTGTTCATTGGTGTATCCCATCGTCCTTAGAGCCGTTCTGACGCCATTCTCACTTAGGGGTCTACTGGTACCTCTGGCGCTAGGAAATACATATTTACCCCGACCTGTATGCATGTGTATCTCTTCGAGCACTGACACAGCTTGCTTGGATAGCGGCACAATGTGGTCCAGCCCCATCTTCATTTTAGCTCCGGGCAACTCCCAACGAGACTCCTGCCAGTTAATCTCTGACCACTCCATGTGTCTTATTTCTCCGGGACGCTGGAAGAGCAAAATCGAAATTTTTAACGCAGCGTTAACGACGATTGTTCCCTGATAAGCATCAATTGCTCTTAATAAATGGCCTAATTGTTCTGGGTCAGTGATGGTGGGGTTGTGTCTAACAGCGGGGGTCGCCTTTAGTGCGCCTACCAAATCTCGGCTTGGGTCAATTTGTGCCCTGTTAGTGATAATTGCATATCTAAATATTTGCCCAGTGATTTGCCTTGCGCGTTGAGGTAAGTCTGTACTGCCTCTTTGCTCTATTTTTCTAATTGCAGTAAGTATCTCTAGAGGTTTTATTTGTGAAATTGCTATATCTCCAATATATGGGAATAAATCTTTTTCTAGTATGGCTAATGTTCGACTTTGGTTTCTTTTTGATGATTCTCCTTGTTTTTGGATAAACCACTCTTCGGCTATGGCTTTAAATGTGTCACTGGCAGCTATATTGCGAGTTAATTTCTCTAGACGTTTATTGTGTGATGGGTCTATCCCATTTTTGAGAAGTTCTCGAGCGTTTTGATGTGCAGTTCTAGCATCAGCCAAGCTTATGCTTGGATAAATACCAAGTGCTAATGTTTTTCGCTTATGAGTGAACTGGTAGTCATATCTCCAATATTTACTGCCGTTCGTATGAACGAGTAGATATAGACCATTTCCATCAAATAACTTGAAGTTTTTACTTTTTGGCCTAGCTTGTTTTACTTTAGTGGCGCTGAGCTTTTGAATCATTATTTTTTGGTTTACGGTATATGTTATTTTATACCGTAATTTATACCGTAATTATTGCGGTATATTTTTGGATGTTATTGGACGGCTATAGATAAATTGTATTAGAAATACTCTGTTAATTACAGAGTAAAAGATGATTTTGGAAAATGGTGGAATTAAATTTGGTACCGGAGGCCGGACTTGAACCGGCACGCTTTTAAGGGCACCGGATTTTGAATCCGGCGTGTCTACCAATTTCACCACTCCGGCACGAAGAGTCTGTCTGAACGTGTCTGGCTAGACGAGCGCGGATTATAACGTCTGTTTGTCCTGCTGCCTATGATTTCCCAGATAAAAACGGTAATCTTGCGCCCCCATGAAACGCAGCGACTTTTATTTCGATCTGCCAGAAGAGCTGATTGCCCATTACCCGCCGGAAAAAAGAACGGACAGCCGTTTGCTTTGTATTTCCCGCGAAACGGGTGATGTCAGTCATCGCCAGTTCACGGATTTTCCCGCTTTACTGAACCCTGGGGATTTGCTGGTGTTTAACAATACCCGTGTCATTCCTGCACGCTTGTTTGGTCAAAAGGAAAGCGGTGGCAAGGTTGAAGTATTGCTTGAAAGGGTTATGGCTGAAAACCAGATACTGGCGCAGGTGCGGGCCAGCAAGACACCCAAGACCGGTTCCACAATCATATTTACTGCTGATGCCAAAGCCGAGGTGCTTGGCCGTGAAGGTGAATTTTTTATTCTGGCCTTTCCTGAAACAGTCGACCTGATGCAGTTGCTCGATGAAATTGGGCATATGCCGCTGCCGCCATATATAAAACGTGAAGATGAATTGCTGGATAAAGAGCGTTATCAGACAGTCTATGGCGAAAAGCAGGGCGCTGTGGCTGCGCCGACGGCGGGTTTACACTTTGATGAAGCGTTATTGGCCGAGATCGAAGCCAAAGGTATTGAAACGGCCAAAGTGACTTTGCACGTTGGCGCGGGAACCTTTCAGCCGGTACGCACGGAACTTATTGAAGAGCACAAAATGCATGCCGAATACCTGGAAGTTGATGAAACGGTCTGTGCCAAAGTGAATGCCTGCCGTGCCAGAGGTGGACGCGTGATTGCGGTGGGTACAACCTCAGTACGCTGTCTGGAAACGGCCAGTCAGTCAGGCGAAATTTCACCCTATAAAGGTGATAGCAGCATTTTTATTTATCCGGGTTATGAATTTAAGTCTGTCGATGCGCTGTTGACGAATTTTCATTTGCCGGAATCAACATTGATCATGTTGGTCAGCACATTGGCAGGAAGAGAAAATATTCTTAAGGCTTATAACGAGGCAATTAAAGAACAATACCGGTTCTTTAGTTATGGGGATGCCACCTTTATTAGTTAATAGAGCTATTACACTTGTCATCTCAGCGTTAAAACTAAAATTTATTTCAGTCACTTACTTCTTTGTAAACTCCTTAATGAAATTCTAGATTTGCTTCGTCTTAGCTTCGTTCGTAACGTATTCAATAGATAAAATAAGATAGAAAGCTATTACTCTCTTTTTGGTTGAATTTTGTAGTTAAGGAAGAGAGCGAATCTGAATTCCTACGCTATCCTGGTCAATCAGAAGGTCGGAAATCACCACGACTTTATCGTTGCTGACAAAGTCGGCTTTATCTTTTAATTCCTTGAAGGCACGACTCAGGGTTTCTTCAGGGTCTTTGCTGAATTCGATTTTGAAGGGATAAACATAACGGTTCAGCGTCATCAGGCGGCGGGTAATGCCGATATTGGTAAAGGCGAATATGGGTGAGCTTTCAGGATGACAATTAGTCACATAATTAGCCATGATACCGTGACGGGTTACCACAACAATGCCCTTGGCGTTTAAGTCTTCGGCAAGTTCAACAGCCGTTGCTGCCAGATGTTCCTTATCCGTTGATTTAATCAGTTCACTGGTAAAATTCAGGCCCGGCTGTTTTTCTGTGGCGCGAGCAATGGCATCAAGTTGTTTAACGCAGCGCACCGGATGTTTCCCGATCGTGGTTTCACCGGACAGCATGATGGCATCAGCCCCTTCGTAGACGGCGTTGGCAACGTCGGTCACCTCTGCTCTTGTCGGAATCGGGTTTTCAATCATGGATTCCAGCAAGTGTGTTGCGACGATCACGCGTTTGCCATAGCGTGCGCACAAACGAATAATATGACGCTGTACAGTTGGCAACTCAGCTAAATCAATCTCTACACCAAGATCACCACGGGCAACCATAATGCCATCGGCAACCTGAATAATTTCTTCCAGATTTTTAACACCTTGCTGATCTTCAATTTTGGCAATGATTTTTACTGTGGATAATTTATCAGGAAAGTTGTCAGCAATTAATTTTCGAAGTTCATCGATATCACCGGCCTCCCTGACAAATGACAGGGCGATATAGTCCAGTTCATGGGTCAGGCCATATAGAATATCTTCACGATCTTTGTTGGTAATTGCAGGCAGATTGACTCTGATGCCTGGCAGGTTGACATGTTTTTTACTGCCCAGTTTGCCACCATCCAGAATCTTGCAGCGCAGAACGGGATTGTTTTTCTCCAGCACCTGAAGGTTGATCAGACCATTATCAACAGTGATTTTATCGCCGACATTGACGGCATCAATCAACTCGTCGTAATTGATACGGATTGATGACTCTTCAACATCGACACCATCACGCACAGTAATGGAAATTTCATCACCGGCTTTTAAATCCATATCATTTTCCAGCACGCCGGTTCTTATTTCCGGCCCTTGTGTATCAAGTAATATGCCGACGGGAAAATCAGTGGTTTTATTCAATTCGACAATATGATCAATCATACGATCAACCCATTTATGCGGCGCATGTGACATATTCAGGCGGATGATATCCATGCCTGCTTCATGCATTTCTTTAAGTTTTTCGAAATTACTGGTGGCAGGACCGAGGGTACAGATTATTTTGGTTTTGCGCATGAATGCGTCCGTTAGATGAGCTGATTGCTGTACAGAAGTAATGATGATTTTAACAGAGAGCTGGCCTGCAAGGCAGTATTTTTGCGGTTTACAGAAAAGTATTTGCTGCTTCGGCTGATTTGGCAATAAGCATTTAAGTAAAAAACATAGAGAGCTTCTTGATTGACCAAAACTTTATAAACAATAATCTAAATGATATAGATTATCATTTAGATATAGCCTAGAATTGCTCGCACTTAAATTCGAGATCACAGAAGTTATGAAATTATTTCCAGGCAGGCAGTCCACTTTAACGGCAATTGTATTTGTATGCAGCGTACCTATGGTTAATGCACAAGACTCAGAACACAGAAGTATCACAGAAATGATGGTCAGGGGAGAGTATCTGGAAAGAGAGCAGGTAAATGCGCTCAGAACACCAACGCCGATCATTGATGTCCCCCAGAGTCTGTCTATTGTGACTGCTGACCAGATCAGATTACAGGGTTTTACTGCTATCGGTGACATCATTAACTATACCCCCGGAGTCAGTACCTCGCAGGGAGAAGGACACCGTGATGCCGTGGTATTCCGTGGTGTACGTTCAACAGCTGATTTCTATATTGATGGCGCAAGGGATGATGTTCAGTATTACCGTCCACTATACAATCTGGAGCAGGTGGAAATTTTACGGGGACCGAATGCCCTTTTATTCGGGCGTGGTGGAACTGGTGGAATATTGAATCGTGTCACCAAGAAGGGCTTAATTGGTGAAAATTTCACAAACTACCAGGCCGGCGTTGACAGCTATGGCGAATACAGTTTGCAGATCGACAGTAATTTCGATATCAGTGCTGATTCCGCTTTACGAATCAATGCCTTTTATGAACGTCCTAACAACCAGCGGGATTTCTATGATGGTGAGCGATTTGGTTTCAACCCAACTATAAAATTCCAGTTAAGCCCGAAGACAAGCGTCGATCTTTCCTATGAATATGTTGATCATCAACGTTTTATTGATCGCGGTATTCCTACGGGTGCCGATGGTCGACCAGTAGAAGCATTCCAGGAGATCATTTTCGCTGATCCAGCCCTGAACTCAACAGAACTGGAAGCCCATTTGCTGCGAGCAGCTTTAGAGCATGAATTCTCGGATACGCTAAAAGGAAATTTTAGTGTTTTCTATGGTGATTATGACAAACTCTATCAGAACTTTTATGCATCAGCTTATGATCAGTCACTTACTCCAAATGAAGTAACGCTGGATGGTTATCTGGATACAACACAACGAGAAAACATGATTCTGTCGGGCAATCTGATTCGTGAGTTTGCTACTGGCAGTGTTAATCACACTGTCATTGCCGGTGCTGAATATATAGGTACTTCATCAGATCAGGATCGATACAATTCATTCTGGAACACGAGCTCGGATGACAATGAAATCTTTTCAATATCCCGCCCTCTGATGTTGAGAGGAGGAGTCGGTGTTAACTCTTCCGGAGTTGCGACAACGAATAGTTTCACTACCGATATCAATGATGATACACGAGTAAATATCGATGTATTTTCGTTTTATATGCAGGACGAAATTTCACTTCACGATAAGCTGGATGTGATTCTCGGAGCGCGTTTTGACAGCTTCGATATTCAAGTGCTCAATGTGATTGCCAATGAAAGCAGAAGTCGAAAAGATGAAGAAATAACGCCGCGTCTTGGTGTTGTCTTTAAACCAGTGGAAAACGTTTCAATCTATGGAAGCTACAGCGAGTCGTTCCTGCCACGTAGTGGTGAACAATTTGCCAATATCAATGGCAGTAATAACCAACTGGATCCGGATACGTTCGAGAATCTTGAAGGCGGAGTGAAATGGGATTTCAGTCAAGGGCTAAGTTTGACTGCAGCTGTTTTTGAAATTCAACAAAGTTCTCCGCAGGTAGCAGACGCAGACCCTGACACACTGGATGTGATTGATTCTGAAATTAGTGGTTTCGAGATTCAGCTACAGGGCCAGTTAATTGATAGCTGGTATGTATCTGCAGGCTACAGCTATCTTGATGGTGAACAGGTTGATCGATCTGGACCAACGGGTCTGCGCCCGCGGGAACTGCCGGAAAACATGTTTTCATTATGGAATACTTTCCAGGCCAGCAATAACCTGGGCCTAGCACTTGGTTTGACCTACCAGAATGATAGTTACATCGATAACAGTAACAGCGCTGAATTGCCGAGCTATACCCGTGTAGATGCCGCAGTTTACTATGATGTTTCAGAAAAACTTCGACTTCAGCTCAATATTGAGAATCTGACTGATGAGCTGTATTTCCCGAATGCTCATAGCACTCACCAGGCAACTGTTGGTGTTCCTCTTAATGCAAGTGTAGCAGTCAGTGGTCGTTTCTGAGGGGTGTCAGGTCCTTGAATCTGCCCCTTCGAAGAGAAACTGGATAGTTTTCTCCTGCTTCAATAGACATCCCTGCCAGTCGGGGATGTTTAATGTTGAAAATGAATGCTGCGGGCAGTTTAGGGCAACTGGTGGTGTTTTTATTTTGTTTCACTGAATTAATGCTTCAGCTGTCCATGAATTGAAAATTTGCTATAATCGCGCGCTCACGTCGCCAGCAGTATTTTTTCGGCGCTGTCTTGATACTATTTTTATAATTACGCTAAAGGGATCCCATCAATGAAATCACCTGTACGGGTTGCAGTCACAGGGGCTGCCGGTCAAATCAGTTACTCACTTTTATTCAGAATTGCATCTGGCGCCATGCTTGGACCAGACCAACCGGTTATTCTTCAACTTTTGGAAATTACTCCGGCACTGGAAGCCTTAAAAGGTACAGCAATGGAAATTGATGACTGTGCTTTCCCACTAGTACACGGCATCGTACAAACTGATGATCCAAATATTGCCTTTAAAGATGCGGATTATTGTCTGCTGGTTGGTGCTCGTCCCCGTGGACCGGGTATGGAACGTAAAGATTTACTGGAAGCCAATGCAGCAATCTTCTCAGTACAGGGCAAGGCAATCAATGATAATGCCAGTCGTGACGTGAAAGTGATTGTGGTTGGTAACCCTGCCAACACCAATGCCCTGATTGCTTACCGCAATGCCCCTGATCTGGATCCTGGTCAGTTCACTGCCATGACCCGTCTTGACCATAACCGCGCCATGGCGCAGCTGGCAGAAAAAACCGGCAAGCACAGTGCAGACGTCGAAGGCATGATTATCTGGGGTAACCACAGTGCAACCCAGTATCCCGATATTCACCATTGTACGGTTGCAGGCACCAAGGCCACTGAGCTTGTAGACAAAGACTGGGTTGTTAATGATTTTATCCCAACTGTTCAGCAACGTGGTGCAGCAATTATTAAAGCACGAGGCCTTTCCAGTGCTGCCTCAGCAGCTAACGCAGCCATTGAGCATATGCGTGACTGGGCTCTGGGAACAAATGGCAAGATTGTCAGCATGGGTATCCCTAGTGATGGCAGTTATGATATCGCTGAAGGCTTGGTCTACTCATTCCCGGTGACTTGTGAGAATGGCAAATACACCATCATACAAGGACTCAATGTTAATGATTTTAGTCAGGAATTGATGAGAGCAACAGAAACTGAGTTATCAGAAGAGCGTGATGGCGTTTCACATTTGTTCCCTTAAAATTGCGAAGGTCTCAGAGTGATTTTCTATCCTGAGACCTTTGCTAGAGCCTGAAGCGAAGTAATAGTGCTCAATTGCTAAAATCTCTTGGACTGCTAATTCTACTGAGCAAGTAGTTGCATAGTGACCGGCAATACTTTAAGTGCAGTAATATAACCCTGGTGAGCAGTAAGACTCGGCAACCATATATATAAGAATAACTTAAGAGGCAATTTAAAATGAGATTATTTAGAAAAACATTTGCTTTTCCGCTGCTGTTAACTATTTTTTCCTTTCAGCTTGGTGCCTGTGCGGCTGAGCCGAATGGCATTGAGCTTGAAGTATATACAGGTCAGCTCAGTGGTATTGGTGAGAATTCATATTTACTACTTGGTGAAAATGAGGCCATTCTCATCGACTCTCCCTGGCTACTTGGTGATGGCGAAACTCTTGCAATAAAAATAAAAGAAAGTGGCCGGGAGCTTACACATATTTTACTGACACATGGTCACCCCGATCACTATATGGGGCTTGCCCCCATTGTTGACGCTTTTCCCAATGTAAGTGTGGTTGCACGCCAACCAGTAATTGATGAAATCTCTACACAGTTTCAATCCAAATGGGTTCACTGGGAGCCACTCTATGGTTCTCAGCTTCCAATACGACCAGTCATCCCTGCATTGTTAGAAGGTAATAATATTTCTATTGAAGGGTATGAAATTCAATTTATGGATTTACCACCTGCAGAAACAATGAATGCGACTATATTTTACATTCCTTCATTAGAAGCCCTAATTACAGGTGACTTAATCTTTTCCAAGATGCATCCTTATTTTGCAGATTTAAATAACCCGTCTAGTTGGAAAAATGCACTAGAGTTGGCACAAACGATTTCTCCTATAACTACGGTTTATCCCGGACACGGTCCTAGTGGTGGACCTGAATTGTTGGATGAAGCAATAAACTATATGGACGTTTATTCTGAAATCGCTCAACCAGGAGTTCCTTTGCGTGACTTTGCGCCAATAATGGCTGAACGCTTCCCTGATTATGCGCCTACTTTTTTGTGGTGGACTCGTGGTCCAGGGTTTGGAATTGTCGGCCCAGGTCCTTTAGGTGTTCCTGCAGAGATTACAAATACTTTGCCTCCTTATTTACTTCAGGGTGAGCCACCCCCTTAAATCAGTGTATTGAAGCAATGTCTGTTTCTGGTAAAGAGCGGATATTGTCCGAATAACTCATAGAAAAGGAAGTGTGAACACTTCCTTTTCTTTTATTAAAAAGAGTATAAATACCAGTGAAATTTTCAATCAGTACAACAGATGGCGAAGCCCGTCGTGCCTGTATGACTTTTGTGCGTGGTGAGGTGCATACTCCTGCTTTTATGCCGGTTGGCACCTATGGTTCAGTTAAAGGCTTGTCACCTGTCCAGATTGCCGAGACTGGCGCTGAAATTCTACTGGGTAATACTTTTCATCTGATGTTGAGGCCGGGTACTGAGGTTATTAAAAAACATGGTGACCTGCATGACTTTATGGCCTGGAATAAACCGATTTTGACTGACTCTGGTGGTTTCCAGGTATTCAGCCTGGGTGGCCTGCGTAAAATTTCAGAAGAGGGCGTGGAGTTTCGTTCACCAATAGATGGCAATAAAGTTTTCGTAAGCCCGGAAAAGGCCATCGAAGTTCAGCGTGACCTGGGCGCAGATATCGTCATGGCTTTTGATGAATGTACGCCATACCCTGCTACGAAAGAACAGGCCAGAGATTCCATGGAATTGTCCATGCGCTGGGCAAAGCGCTGTAAAGTTGCTCATGCGGAGAGCAGTGCTGCCTTATTCGGCATTGTACAGGGTGGTATGTATCCGGATTTACGACGGGAATCTTTAAATGCCTTACTGGAAATTGGTTTTGACGGATATGCAATTGGCGGTTTGTCCGTCGGCGAGCCTAAAGATGAAATGATGCTTGTGCTGGATAATTTGGTCGGGCATTTGCCATCAGATAGCCCGCGCTATCTGATGGGTGTTGGTACACCATCTGACCTGGTGGAGGCTGTCAGCCGGGGCATTGATATGTTTGATTGCGTCATGCCAACGCGAAATGCCAGAAATGCCCATATTTTTACCTCTGAAGGTGTGCTGAAGCTCAGAAACGCACAATTTAAGGATGATCTGGCGCCACTGGATAAAAATTGTACTTGCTACACTTGTAAAAACTTTTCCCGGTCTTATTTACATCACATGGATAAGTGTAAAGAAATGCTGGGAGCACAATTAAATACCATACATAATTTATACTACTATCAAAGCTTAATGGCTAATTTGCGCGGTGCTATAGAACAAGGTAAATTGGCCGCCTTTAAACGTGACTTCTATGAGGCTCAAGGCGTACCAGCCAGTCACTAACGAAAACTGATTATTTATAACTTTTAAGGCGATATTATGGATTTTTTTATCAGCTCCGCATATGCACAAACCGCCGACGGCGCAGCCCAGCAAAGCCCCTGGACCAGTTTTATTTTTCTTGGTGGTTTTATACTGATTTTTTATTTCATGCTTATCCGTCCGCAATCAAAACGGGCAAAAGAGCATAAGGCGCTGATAGAGGCGATTGGCAAAGGTGATGAAGTCATTACCGCAGGTGGCATTTTGGGTAAGGTGACCAAAGTTGATGAGCAATATGTCGCTATCGTGGTTGCTGACAATGTGGAACTGAAAATGCAAAAGTCTTCAGTATCTGCTGTATTGCCAAACGGTACAATCAAGTCGATTGAAGATAAAAAGTAAAACAGCAGTATTACACTGACTAATAACAACCGGTTACTGATGCATGCTAAATAAATATCCTCTCTGGAAGAACCTGCTGATAGTGTTTGTTATTGCATTGTCGGTAGTTTACGCCGCACCTAATTTTTACCCGCCTGATCCTTCCATCCAGATTTCCCATGACAGTGGTCTGGTTGATCAAAGTGCGATAGATACAGCCGCAGCGGCTCTGATTGCAGACGGTATCAGTTATGTTTCTGTAGAGCTGGAAGATGGCTCCGGTTTGATTCGGCTACAGGATCAAAATGATCAGCGCCGTGCACAGGAAATCGTACAACTGTCTTTGCCCGACGAGTATATCGTTGCACAGAATATGGCGCCGAATACACCAGGCTGGTTACAGTCATTTGGTGCTGGTCCCATGGCTTACGGACTTGATTTAAGTGGTGGTGTGCACTTCCTGATGGAAGTGGATATGGAGCAGGCTGTCAGTAATCAGCTTAATGATTCCATTGCCGTGATGCGTCGCCTGCTGCGTGAAGAGCGTTTGCGTTATCGCCCACCCATTGAAGTCGATGATCTTAACCGTATTGTTATTCGTTTTAATGATGCAGAGACCCGCAGTGCGGCTAACCGGTTGATTGGTGATGAATTTCCTGACCTGATTAATCGTAACGACGAAATTGGTGGCGAATTTATTTTGTATTATCAGCCGACCGAAGCCAGCATTTTGTTACTGCAGGATTATGCCTTACAGCAAAACCTATCAACCTTACGAACCCGGGTTGATGCATTGGGCGTTAGAGAGCCTAAAGTCCAGCGTATGGGGCAGGATCGCATCGTCGTGGAATTACCTGGTATTCAGGATACAGCACGAGCCAAAGATATTATTTCGACAGTTGCGACTCTGCGCTTTCACCTGGTAGCTGAGCCGGGTGCTGCGCCCGGAACAACGACCGATTACGATTATGAAGGTTTGCCGCTTACACTGGAAAATGACCTGATTGTTGGTGGCGACAGTGTCACCCAGGCGCAGGCGACTTTCGATGCCCAGACTTCCTTGCCACAGGTAAACATTACGCTGGATGCCGCAGGTGCCCGCCAGATGAATGAGGCAACGCGTGGCAATATCGGCCGTAACATGGCTATTCTGTTAAGTGAAACCAAAGTACGTACGGTGACTGAAATGCTGCCGAGTGGCGAAATTGTTTCCAGCTCTGAACCCTATGAAGAAGTCAGGGTAATCAGTGCACCGACTATTCAGGCAGCGCTGGGCAGACAATTCAGAATCACAGGTTTGATGGGTAATGAAGCCAATGATCTGGCTTTGTTGATTCGCTCTGGTGCACTGGCAGCGCCGATGTACTTCCTTGAAGAAAGCACGATTGGTCCGAGTCTGGGGCAGGAAAATATTGATCGGGGTGTCTTATCAGTACAAATCGGTTTTGCTCTGGTGTTGCTATTTATGGTGGTTTATTACCGCCTGTTTGGTCTGGTAGCGAATGTAGCTTTAGCCATAAACCTGTTTTTGTTAATCGCGGTCATGTCGATTATAGGTGCTACGCTGACTTTACCTGGCATAGCCGGCATTGTATTAACCGTCGGTATGGCCGTGGATGCCAATGTGCTGATCTTTGCCCGTATCAGGGAAGAGCTCAAGAATGGCTTGAGCGTGCAAAAGGCAATTGACTCCGGTTATGGTCGGGCGTTTGTTACGATCCTCGATGCCAATGTAACGACTTTACTGGTAGCGATTATTTTATATTCCATTGGGACTGGTCCGGTGAAAGGTTTTGCTGTGACCCTGTCCATCGGTATTTTGACTTCCATGTTTACGGCTATTGTTGTAACACGCGCCATTATTAATCTGATATACGGTGGACGGAAAGTAGAGAAGCTTTCTATCGGTATTAAAATGCCTCAGCCGACAACAGCCAAAACAGCGGATCAAGCGTAGGGTTATCATATGATAGATTTCAGTAACACTATCGACTTCATGAGCAAGCGCAAGTTTGCTACGGCTTTATCAGCCATTCTTATCATTATTTCTATTGGATCGTTTTTTGTTAATGGTATGCGCTTTGGTCTGGACTTTACCGGGGGTACACAGGCCGAATTGTTATATGAAGAGTCACCTGATCTGGAAGATATCCGTAACACACTGGCACAAAATGGTTTCCAAAATTACGAAGTGGTTTTCTTCGGCAGTGACCTCGATGTGGTCATCAGAATACAGGATGTGCAGGAAGAAAACGTATCGCTGGAAGAGTCGAATCAAACGGGTGATCGAGTATTAGAGATGTTAACAGATGCCTCTGGGCAGGATATCCAGCTATTACGCTCTGAATTTATCGGTGCCCAGGTTGGTGATGAATTACGTGAACAGGGTGGGCTGGGGATGCTGGTCGCCCTGATCATGATCATGATTTATATCTCCTTACGCTTTCAGTTTAAATTTGCTGTCGGTGCAGTTGTGGCATTAGCGCATGATGTCATTATTGTGTTGGGTTTTTTCTCGGTCATGCAGTTCGATTTTGATTTGACGGTGTTGGCAGCTGTATTGGCGGTTGTCGGTTATTCATTGAACGATACCATCGTAGTGTCAGATCGTATCCGTGAAAACTTTCGTTTGCTCAGAGGAGTTGATTCAACTGAAACAATCAACACTTCAATAACGCAAACCTTCAGTCGAACGATTATCACTTCTTTGACAACGCTGCTGGTTTTGATCGCCTTACTTTTGGTGGGCGGGGAAATGATCAGTGGTTTTGCGCTGGCGCTAACAGTGGGTGTAGTGATTGGAACCTACTCTTCGATTTATGTGGCAGCCAATGTCTTGCTCTACATGCATATCAGTAAAGAAGACTTAATTCCTGCACAGAAAGATGATGCGGAACTGGATGCGATTCCCTAGTCCAAGGTTTTGAACTCCTATTAGCAAATAAAACAATTCATATTAACTGGATTTAAACCCATTGATTCCCCGGTGTTCCTGTATCTGTCTGTCGATTTCCATTTGAATTCTGGAGAAGAAATGCTTACTGAATTTCTGTTTAATAAAAAGGTTATTCGCCATCTATTCTGTAAGGTTTGCGGGGTTGAAAGTTTCGGTTACGCAACTATG
>Ga0181595_10001564_pt1 | contig 24538 bp, 22 predicted proteins | sample 041ome_7_FD_145604 | JGI IMG/M metagenome (GOLD analysis project Ga0181595, IMG submission 145604) | Coastal salt marsh microbial communities from the Groves Creek Marsh, Skidaway Island, Georgia - 041401AS metaG (spades assembly) | ecosystem: Environmental > Aquatic > Marine > Intertidal zone...
AACCATGGTTGCATGGTCATGAAATTATCCGCTGGTAGCCCCATATCCCCCATCACACGACGAAACTCTTCAAGCACCTCTAAAGACACGACATCAGCCAGGGTTTGTCCAGGCGGCAACATACCTCGGGTCTGCATGCTCATCAGGACAGCTGGGTCTGATACAGAGTTAGGATCAACCTCGAATACCAGATAATCTGCTAACTGATAAGTATTCTCAATTTCTTCAGCCAGTGGATAAAACTCAGGTTTTCCCACATGAATGGAGCCAAAAAGGTAAATTTGAGAGCCATTGCCTTGCAGCATCGGGCTTTCGACGCGCCACAACAAGGAAGATGTCGGGTCAGCGCATAACGCTCGCTCATCGGTTGGGTCAGACTGCTCAGCCAAATCAATCCCTGCAATTCCATTAATCTCTGTTGAAAGCAGTCTTTGCTCCAAATTTGCCCAGACGGTCTGCCAACCGGGACTTGCATTGACTACATCTTTTAATTCAATTGCAGCAAAAGCATTATCAATAACCGAGGTATAGGTATCCCAGGTCAGGCTGCTTGACCAGCTCGCCATACGAATGACCTGACTGTCGGGTAGAATTGAAACACGCTCCCTGAAACGAAGTCCCAGTTCAGGATGGTGGTAGTCAATCTGCATCGCCGTACTATCCGCAGCAATACCTGTCGAAAGGATTTCAAGGCCCTGACTCTTAATGCCCTGGGCCAGCACCCTGGCATAAGCCTCTAGGTCATCAAAAAAGGTCTCCGTTAACAAGCGAATAAAGAATTGCTGGCTGTCATGTATGCCAATTAACAAGGGGGAGTCGTCAGCTCCTTTATCCGCTGGGAAATTTGGTTTTAAAGAATCAGGAGCCTGTTCACGTCTGGTAATAAGATTCCACTCTGGCGCCAGAGCACCGCGCACCCCTACCGAGTCATTGCGATAAATGGAGCTGGTATTGATGGCCTGCGGTAGCGCCCAATGGGAAAGTCCGAGTAGCAATACCAGAAGCAATCCGCATTTACAGACGATGCTTTGTTTTATAACTCGAGTCATAAAGGACCTGCTAATGGTGAATTATTATTGGTCTTAGCTGAAAGGCATTTTATGTGAATTCCTGCAGGAATTCAGGTAAACACAAAATCTGCTCGACTCGTGCAAATACGGATGGAAACACGCATGAAAACATATGTGTGAAGAAAATCAGGCGGAAAGAGTAATTACTGGCTTGCGGAGAGCAGAATCAGGATTAGTGAAAACCCGTTCTCCCCTGAACAGGCATCTGGTTAACAGTCTGAATAGTCAGCAAGGTTACTCCTTCCCCACCCTCTCCCCACCCTTTCTCCAAACTCGGCTTCCAATATCTGAATTGTCCCGCTAACCGGTGCCCTGACCTTTACTTCCCCTTTGCTGGCAACTATGGCTCCAACAACCAAAGCCTTTCTGCTGTAATCCCCCTTTATTAGAAGCCCCATTGCGCAAGTAAAAAGACAGCCGAGTAATAGTCAGTATCATCAAAGCGGGTGATCGCAAAGTAATGCTGCTGCCCCGAAAACGCTCCCCAAGATGATCCAGGGCTTCCTGCCTGAAAAGTTGGACGGCCAATTATTCTTTTCGCTGTTTCCAACTACTATTTTAAATTCTGGTTCAACATAGACCGGGAATCAGAATTTATCCAAATCCTAAGATAATTAGGATCTGCAATATGGCTGATAATCAATCAGTTATGCTACAATCAGCCCATTATTTGATACTGGTTTGAGTTTATTACCATGAAAAAATTGATAGGAATCAGTGTATTAGTCATTTCCTGCTTATTTGCTATCCAACTGACAGCCCACCATTCTTTTGCTATCTATGATTTTGAAACCCAGGTTCCTTTTGACGGAGTTGTTGAAACCCTAAAGTTCAGGAATCCTCATATTTCAATGACATTGAAGGTAATAAATGATTTGGGCGAAGAAGTTATCGTTGATTTTATTGAAGGAGCACCGGCAAATATGATGGTAAGAAATGGCATCAAACCTGATCAGATGAAGCCAGGATCAAAAGTACATGCAGTAGGCTCGCCTTTGATAGAAGATCCAAGCAAATTTTTTCTGCGTTCTATTCTTACAGAAGACGGATCAGAATATTCAAATTAAGACCATTTAACTCTCAATACAGGCAAGATTCATATGAGCTGATCGCTTAACTGCTCATTTAAAAAAACAATAATCTAAAGTTAATTTCAAGACTAGGAACCCACTATGACCAATGCTAATGAGCCCTGGGGCAATACTGTTGATGTTGAATTTGAAGATAACATCGCTTTTGTATTTTTTAATCGTCCGGACAAGAAGAATTGTATGAGCCCTACTTTGAACCGGGAAATGTATGCAACGCTGCATGCACTGGAGCTGGATGACCGCTGTAAAGTGGTTGTTCTGACAGGTCGAGGAGCCGCCTGGTCAGCCGGCATGGATTTGAAAGAATATTTCCGTGAGACCGACAATGAAAGCGATAATTTTAAAATGCGCATTCGTGAGGAAGCCGCAGCCTGGCAACAGGTCAAGTTGCGTTATCACGCCAAACCTACCATCGCCATGGTGAATGGCTGGGTCTTTGGTGGTGGGTTTACGCCTCTTGTTTCTTGTGATCTTGCGGTTTCTTCTGATGATGCCACCTATGGCCTTTCAGAAATTAACTGGGGAATCCTGCCCGGCGGAAATGTGACCAAGTCTGTGGCTGACACCATGGGACAACGCAATGCGCTTTACTACATTATGACTGGCGAAACTTTCCAGGGACAGAAAGCTGCTGAAATGGGTCTGGTCAATGAATCAGTTCCCCATGACAAACTTAAGGAACGTGTTGTGGAGCTTGCGAGGGAACTGATGAAAAAAGATCCCGTCGTCTTACGTGCAGCAAAAGAAGTTTTCAAGCGTGTCAGATATATGGACTATGAAACAGCCAACGATTATATCTATGCCAAATCTGATGGTTCACTTTACAGAAGTGGTGCGGCATTCCGCAGTGGTGCCATGAAAGCCTTTCTCGATGACAAGAAACTCAAGCCGGGACTGGACACCTATAAAGAGGATTAGTAGCTTTTACCCTCTTCATAACATTGAAAAGCCGGCTAATACGCCGGCTTTTTTAATCAGTGTGATAGTAACCCCTGAATCACACCTATGCTGAAAATATAGGTCAAACTGATCAGCAGAACGCCAAGAATGAAAACCTTGAGCAACCCAAATCGCGGACGCCTTCTAATTTCATATTCTTCCTGAATGATCAAATGACTTGGGATCTTTCTATTTTTAAAAACCATAATCGCACCTCCTTAAACTTCAACTATTTAAACAAAAGAAAGTGCTTTAGCCCTGTCTGAAAAATGGCGAAAATCTGGCTTTTTTGCAGTGCCCGATTTGATTGCATGCTGGTTTACCCTTGCAGCAATAAGACGGTAAAAAAATCACTCCAGGAAAAGGGTAAATAAAAAAGACTACTCCTTGCTACGCTATACAACTACAAGAGTACAGTGACCATTTCAGGGGAAGGTCTCGATACAAATGGCTATAATATTCAAATTGCGGACAAGATTGACCTTACTGCAAGGATTCATGCCCCGCTGCCGTCAAGTTAGGCAGGTATACAGATTTAATGATGCCCGACAGGATATATATAGAGTTACCGGTGTTATTTAGCCTCATGGAAAATAATTACATTCAAATGGCATTTGGCAAAGCCACTAATACTTTTTTTGATCAGGAGCAATAATCTTGCTGAATATGGATTTTTCCAATTTTGTTGTTATGGATACCACCAGAATGGACTGGATTCCCAGTCCCAAAGCCGGCGTCTGGCGCAAGCCCCTGGCGCGAGAAGAAGCAGAGCGTGGGCATGCCACCAGTATCGTGAAATATGACGCGGGAGCCAGCTTCAATAGCCATAATCATCCTTTGGGTGAGGAGATCCTGGTACTTGAGGGGATCTTCTCTGATGAAACCGGGGATTTCCATGCCGGGACTTACTTTCGTAATCCTAAAGGCTTTGTCCATGCGCCTTTCAGTACTCAAGGTTGCACTATTCTGGTAAAGCTCCATCAGATGAATGCCGAAGACAAGCAACGCAAGGCCATCGAAACTGACAAAACTCTCTGGCATGAAGAAAATGGCAGACGCATTCTTGAATTACACTCTTTTCAGGATGAAAAGGTAGAGTTGCTGGAGACCATTGAAGCTTTTCAGTCAGCGCTACACAGGAATGAAAAAGGAAAGGAAATATATGTTATTAAGGGGGGCTATTCAGATGTCTATGGTTCTTATACATCAGGCAACTGGATAAGGCTTCCACCGGGTAGCCAGCACGCCCCCCTTATCCAGGCGAATTCCCTGCTCTGGATAAAACAGGGTCACATGACCATTTAACTTTAGTTAGTTGTTTTAACTATAAAACGGAGAGGCAGTATTAAAACCTGCCGTGACTGCCCTGCTGCTATTCCGCACTGGCAGCAATTTCAGTACTTCCGGCACCATTATAGTTCTTCAACATTTTACCCACCCACACTAATATCAGCAGCGCTGGAATAACCATTATGGTGGTCATAATGAAGAAAAGGCTCCAGTTACCAGACAGTCCATCAACGATGGCTCCGCTACTTGCTGCTAAGGAGGTTCGTCCAAAATTGGAAATCGAGGTCATCAGGGCAAATTGAGTCCCGGTATAAGTACGGGAAGCAAAATAGGAAATAAAGGAAACAGCGCAGACGGTAGCAAAGGCCTGAGTGAAATTATCCACCAACAAGGTAACTACAAATAGCCAGGGTTCTGGCCCCACTTTGGCCATCAGGGCGTAAAGCAGGTTTGAAGAAGCCATCGCAATACCACCTACAAGCATACCTCGCACTATACCGAACCGGGTATTAATAAAGGCGCCTATCAGTGAAAAAACAATGGTGGCAAAACCACCAAGAAATTTTGAATACAGGGCAATTTCTTCCGTGGAAAAGCCAAGCTCTACATAAAACACCAGCGACATACGACCGAGCATTGCTTCACCCAGCCTGAAAGAAAAGAGGAACATAAGAATGCCCAGTGCCAGTTTAAAACCACAGCGCTGAAAAAATTCAGTAAACGGAATAAGCACTGTTTCCTGCAACCAGGTACCCGGCCCCTTTTCTACTCCATCGCTGTCGTATTGCTTTTCTTTTGCTTCCTGTTCGAGAGGTTCCGGGGACAATATTACTGCCAGCATCAACAGCAACACAAACCCTGTCAATGCCTGATATACCTGGTGCCACTCAAGGCCCATGGTTTCGCCCCCCAACCACAAAGCCAGGGTACCGCCTATAAAGGCGTATCCTGAATACCAGCCAGCAGTGGCTATAGCGGAAGCATAGGGAATTTTTTCATCCATTTCTTCACGCCGGAACAGCATTACCCGGTAAGCATCAATAGAGACATCCTGACTGGCTGAAACTACGGCTATACCCAGCGCAAAAACGCCCATCATAAACAGGTTATTAAGCGGATCCGCAGTACTAATTAACCAGAGCATGACAATGATCAGCCCCTGACAAAACAGAATCCAGGAACGCCGCTGACCAAAAAGTTTATACAGAACAGGCAGACGCAAACGGTCTATTATTGGAGCCCAGGCCCAGTTAAAGGCATAGATTGCGGTAATGGCACCGATATATCCGATAGCAGAGCGACTCAAACCTTCACTCTGCATCCACAGGGTAAGAACAGAACCATGCAGCACCCAGGGAAAACCACTGGAAATACCTACCAGATAGGTAACGATGAAACGACGGTCCAGAAGTGTACGGAAGGAATGGGTGCGAGCGTGCATATAAGGTATTGCCTGGGGTGCCGTTAATAATTGGAAAACACTAAGGTAGCAAAAAGGACACGCGCTGACATCAATTCAATGCTGGCTTTGAACATATGAATGATCTTCGTGCTGGCTGGCACGCAGTCAGACAATGAAAAGATATGCTTTTTTACTCGGGCTCAGTGATTTCAATACTGAGTTCACCCAGCTTTTCAATAGTTGCCAGCAGTTTATCCCCCGGCAAGACCGCGCCAACACCTGCCGGTGTTCCGGTAAAAATGAGGTCGCCTGGTTTAAGCAGGTACAGCCTCGACAATTGGGCAATGATTTCATTGCTCTTCCATATTAACTGGCTTAAATCGGCATCCTGTTTCAATTCGCCATTTACGCTTAAGGTGATACGACCATTTTCCATATTGCCTGCAACACTGGCAGGATAAATAGAAGAGACTGGGGCGGAATGATCAAAGCCTTTGCCTGTATCCCAGGGATGACCCAGTCCACCGGAGGCTGTCTGCAAATCCCTGCGTGTCATATCAAAGCCGATGGCATAACCATAAATATAATCGGCCGCATTCTCTGTAGAAATATTTCTGCCCTCTTTACCGATAGCCAGCACCAGTTCTGTTTCGTAATGGTAATTTTTTGTCCCTGGCGGATAAGGGATCCGTACCGACGTTGTGGCTGCATCTGCCGGTTTCATAAAGAAGCAGGGAGGATCACGTTGCGGATCTGAACCCATTTCCCTGACATGAGCGGCATAGTTTTTTCCAACGCAATAAATCCTGTGTACAGGGAACATCTGCTCACTACCAGATACGGGAATTACCGGGCTCACTGAAGGTGCAACAACATAATTCAAAACGATCCTTCCTTAGTGTTTTTGTGGAAAACTAATTCAGATGGCTATCTTATTCCTTTTACAAAGATTAACAAAACTGGAATCAAACGCTAAAATTTCTTACCTATCTGCTTTATAGCCGTTGCAAAAATTTCGTGGTATAAACAGTACCAAGTGTAATAGATATTTCTGGCTTGTCCCTTTGACAGTTACGCATTAACACTCCCTTTTTGATCTTCCAAGTAGCATGACTATGAAAGCAGTATCCATAAAAAATCTGGTCAAACGACTTTCGGGCCTTGGCCTGGAATCTTTGGGCAACCTGTATTCAAAGAACAATATTCCAAAAACCGAACAAATTGGCAATTTATGTAAAACCCTGCTTGACCTCAAGGGAGAAGCTTCCTCGATTGCTCTGGCAGAAGAAATCCTGTCTGCCTACAGCCACTTTAATGGCGATGAAAAAATTGAGTTTTTCCAGTTTCTCGAACATGGTCTTGCCGCAGATCCGGATAAAGTTCAAAGCGCAATAAATAAGTTCCAGGAACACCCGTCACAGGACTCTATCCAGGCAATACATAAAGCCAGTGAATCACCCAGACTGGAATTGTTCCGGGCCTTAAATATGGCAAGCATGGGCACACAATCCCTGATAGCCATGCGCGAAGACATTTTAGGCACATTACGGGATAACCCCGGATTCAGTGCTGTAGATAATGATTTGCTGTATTTATTCAGAGCCTGGTTTAATCGTGGCTTTCTGGATATCCGGCGAATTGACTGGGAAACCCCGGCAGTAGTTCTGGAAAAACTTATTGAATACGAATCCGTGCATGAAATTAAGGGCTGGCCAGATTTACGCAGGCGTCTTCAGGAAGACCGCCGGTGCTTTGGGTTTTTCCATCCTGTTATGCCCTATGAACCTTTGATTTTTGTCGAAGTGGCGCTGACCAATGAAATCAGTAGTAATGTTTTGGAACTATTAGAAGAAGAGGTAAATAGTTCCAGCGTTAGCAGTTATAACACGGCAATTTTTTATTCCATTAATAATTGTCTGGAGGGACTAAGGGGGGTGTCATTTGGCAATCTGCTTATCAAACAGGTTGTTGAACAGCTGGAACGTGAAATTTCAAGCATCAAAACCTATTCGACTCTCTCACCTATACCCAAATTTGCGGCCTGGTTAAAGAGCGATACACAAGATCTTGAGCTTCAGTTCCTGGACAAGAATAAAAAGGAACAGATCAGGGGGCTTCTCATCAAGCCTACGACTGACAAAATGCAGGACCAGGAACTTAAGGACACCCTGCTATCCCTGTGTGCTTACTACCTGCTAAAAGTAAAAAGCAGGGATAAACCGGCTTGCCCGGTAGCCCGTTTCCATCTCGGCAACGGAGCAACATTGGGAAAAATTAACTGGCTTGCAGATGAGTCAAAAAATGGCATGACACAAAGCGTAGGCATGATGGTTAATTACATTTACGACAAAAACACTCTTGGCCATAATCATGAGCGCTACGAACAGAATAATTCAGTAGTCTGTTCGGCAGAAGTTAAGCAATTACTGCAAAGTTAAAAAGTTAAGCAAAAAAACGGGGCTCAAAAGCCCCGTTTTCTTATCTGATTATTACTCAGTTGACAGAATTTTTGTCGTAGTTTGTAAACAGCCCTAACTCATAAATCCTCGCGCTAATAAAACATTAAGGAGCAATAGTACTACTTCTGTCTACGGCGTCAGACTCCTGACCCACCATCAACTCATGAGCATAATTAGCCTGCTGACAAATATATTCGAACAGTTCGGTACCATCTGACCAGCGCAGATTAAAGCCTCCTGTATAGGGAGCTGTATATGCGCCAGGATCATCAATAGTAATCTTGTAATCGATACGATCAGAGTTATATCGCGTAAAGTGCTCGATGGTATGAAGTTGCTCCGTATGGGGCAGGCCGCGTCGTCCGAACCAGAAGTCTTCATTAAAGCCAACACTATCAATCACCAGCGTGTCCCCTTCCCACCATCCAACTGAATGCCCGTAGTTGCTAGGCTCGATATCGGTGGGGTGCGAACGGCCATCCATAAATACCGTGCGGTATGTGTGAGGCCCGCCAATATCAAAAATAAACAAGCGGTTCAATTCAGGAATCTCAACAAACTCAACACCATACGGCGTAAGAAATTGCCTGGACAGCCCCGAAGCCTTGCAACGTGCATGTGGTTCCAACTCATGGCGCTGACGGTCGTCATACAAGGCCTGTGCCCATGGTTTAAACGGAACTACCTCTACCGGTGCGATAGGGTCAAAAATGCTGAACATGGGTGTCCACACACCTTTCTGCTCCAGGCTTGCACTACCGAGAATTACCCTGCCCTGGGCATTTCTTGGCGCAGGCCCAAATTCTTCCTCGCTATCCCTGCCCGGCTGAGCAGACAGCGATAAGCTCCAGCTCAGGGCCAGCAAGGAAAACAGATTGCCCAGAGAAATAGTGCGTTTAAAATTGTTGTAAAGCACGGTTAAGCCTCACTTGATTATTAATAACAGATTAATTCTGTTGGCCACTACCAATACTGGATTCTGCATCGAGAGTCTGGCCTGGAGCGCCACCGGTACCCGTCAGGGTGACATTACGCGCGTTAACACGGGAGCTGCCATTTCTGGCCAGAAAACCATTCACAGTAATCTGGGTACCAATGCTCAGGGTATTACGACGCCATCCACGACGCTGCAGACCATGGGGAGGGCCCAGCTCTGCACCCCAGTTAACTACTTCTCCGGTCTCTTCATTTTTTACATTCAAATAGATCCAGACATGGGGATTAGTCCATTCAACCTTGGTTACAATCCCTTGCAGCACAATTGGTTTATTGGAATCAAACTCGGCCACAAAAGAGTGGTGAGCAAACAGATTGCCGGCAAATAATAGTGTCGTAGCAAGTACAATATTTATCAGATGTTTCATTACAGTTTCCTCGGTTATTGCCTGTTATGCTGACATAAAGAAAATGGGAGTTCTTTCCCGCCTAGCCAACTTAACTCCCAGCTGGCAGTCCAGGGCCTGGTATAGGCGCCGGGATCGTCGATAGTGACTTCATAATGCAAGGTATCGAAATCAGTGCGGGTGAATTTTTCTACCATTGAAAGTCGATTGGTATGCGGTAAACCACCGTTGGTAAACCAGAAGTCTTCATTAAAGCCTGTGGTATTAACAACCAGCGTATCCCCTTCCCAGTTACCTGTAGAGCGTCCGTAATATAAAGGATTGTCATCATCTCCCCCTACCTGACCGGAAGGATCCCTGCCATCAAGATAGATGAGGCGATAATTTCTATTGCCGCTGCCAAGCAGAACAAAGATGCGCTCATTCTTTTTATCTTCAATAAGCTGCAGACCAAGATCAGATTGATACTGTCTTGGCCCACCCGGTGGCTTGCAGTTCAGGTAAGTAGGATCATCCTGTAACTGACGCTGCTGCCTGTGTACATAACGTGCCAGCGCCCAGTCCTGCATCGGTGCAACACGGGCAGCGTCATCAATATTGTCCAACAGGCCGTATTCATTCATTGAAATGTTGACACCGTCTTCGACCAGTGCCTTTTCGCTGGGATAGCTCCAGATGCCACCAATACCCCCGGGACCAGCACCAAGCGCTGGTTTATTGTCACTCGGCCAGCGCGGAACGGGCCTGCCTGTTAACGGCTTCGCCGGTGCTTTGGAAGAAACGCTGTAAACCTGACGCCCACTATCTGACAGCGTTACTGAGTCTCCCCAAATTTGTCTGCTACCATCTCTTGCCCTCATGCCTGCCACAATAATTGCAGCACCAGGTTCCAATGAGTCTTCTTTCCAGCCGTTATCTACCAGAATACTGGGATTTTCCAGTTCTATAGCCCAGTTAACAGGCTGATTGTTGTTCGTCACGTTCAGAAAGATATGAACATGGGGACTGCGCCAGTCAACCTTGGTAACAATGCCTGACAACTGCATCGCTTCCGCAGGATCAAATTTTCCATGGATTGGATGGTGAGCACTGGCAAGCGACGTAATCATAATGCCTATAGCCGTGCTGATAATTTTTATTCCACTAAGTCTTTTCATCTTGAATCCATCTGCAACAGTGTTTATTGCTACTTTTATGATCGGGATTATCCGGTTTATTGCCTGACAATCTCAAAGTCGCCCCTGCCGTTACTGCTTCTCCAGCTGCCGGAAAGGGCTCTTGAAGGTAGCTCCAGATTTTCAATCATAGCGTCGATAGTGTAGCCATCAGCGCTAATGACTACGGACCAGTCTGTTGGATCCAGTTCAACACTTTCGATTTCCATATTGTCAGTACCGGGATTAATCATCCCTGTCACTTCTTCCCCATTCCAGTCCATTACAATCAGAACAAAATCACCATGGGTTGTATTTCCAGACCACTCACCGATCCAGGACCCTTTCAGGGGATGACCTTCCTGTGCGAGCGCCCCGAAGGACAAGAAAACCACGCCAATAATTACAGATAATCCTTTGATTAATCCTTTGTACATTGAATGAAACTCCAACTGGTATTTTAAAAATGATTAGCAGATTTGATATTGGGTAAATCTGTCATAGCTCTGTTTATTATTTTTTAATTCAATAAAGCATCTCTTACTGCTTTGCCTGCTGGCAACCTTATCACATTTTTTAGCCAAAAATAGTGTTTTGCTTAATCTTTACATAATTTCAGAGCAGTTGATTTATACGCCTTTTTCAATAAAAAAAGCCCGGATTGGTTAATTCCTTTCCGGGCCTGATGTCCTGCTATCTTGCAATGAGTGCCGTCTCGTGGCTAAACCGGCTGTTCCCGGTGATAACCCTCATTATTAGGCGTATGATCGCCTGCCAGCCAGCGTTTAAGTTCGCTATGGGCCTTGGGCAGAACCTCGGCATTAATCTTCTCTACATCGGGATGATCCGTACAGAATTCAACGATCAAACCATCCGGGTCGATTATGTAGAGGGAGTGGCAGTAGCCATGCTCGAGAAAATAAAATTTGTCTTCCGGATAATCTGAATCTTTAACACGTTGAACCATTTCATCCTGAAGATCCTGCTCCACTTTCAACGCAATATGACGAAAACCCGAAAGAGGTAAGTCCGGACCAAACTCGGCAGCATCTTCCTCGGTGGCAAACTGGAAAAAGGCCAAAGCACTCTCATCTGCAATACTGAAAAAACAATGGCAATACACCCTTTCCTTACCAAATAATTCGGTTTTTTCGCACCAGGTCGCAGTTAATGGTAAACCAAGTAAATCCTCGTAAAACTGACGAGTTCTCTCAAGATCTTTAACCACATAGGCATTGTGGTGGAGACGCGAAGGCAACTTGCTTTGTGCATTCATGAAAAATTCCTCGATTAATTCTGTTCGTTAAAAAATCGGATAGCAATATTATGTTATTTAAAACCGTTTCACAAAATCCAGACCATATCTGGCGGGCAATGCCTTAAAGACAAAGCCTCCGGTTGAATACTCAGTGTTGTACTCTTCATCGAGAGCATTTTTACCCCAGGCAGTCACAGCCCAGTCGTCCGGCAATTCTACGCCAACTCTGAAGTCCACAAGTTGAACGGCGTCCCGATCATTGGTGCCAATTTGGTTATTGTCGAAAAAGGCCGTGTCACCAATTATCTGATAATCAACACGGAAAAAGGCCTCCAGGCCTTGTCCAAATGACGTAATTGGTCGGTGATAGTCCAAACCTGCATTAAGAGTATATTCAGACACATTTGGCGCTTTGTCACCAATATCATTCACATTTTGTGACGATGTGATTTCACTATCAACATAGCCCAGCCCAAAGTTGACATTGACATAGTCATTCAGCTTGCCCGCCAGATCAAACTCAAAACCCTGATATTCCACTTCATTCAAATTGCCCAGATTCTGGGTTGAATTGGCTGCAAGAAAAATGAAAAAGTAGGTTCCTTCAGCTTCAGATTTAAAAACACTGAAGTTGGTTCTTACCCTTCCGTCCAGAAATTGTCCTTTAACACCCGCTTCAATTGTATCTACCACTTCTGCATCGAAGGTGTCCCCTACTCCCAGAAAGCCATTGGCAAATGCCACAGCGCCAACACCAGTCTGGTTAAATCCTCCACTGCGGAAGCCGCGGCTTAACGAGGCGTAATAACTCAATGTATCCGAAGGTTTATGGCGTATTGTAAATTTGGGCTGCCATTCATCCCAACTGTTATTCCTGACTTCACCTGTAAACCCTTGCGGAAAGCCCGCCACGTTAGGCAAAAATGCTGTCGGTGTAAGCGTAGTATTTTCTCTGTCGTCGTCATCATAGCGCAGGGAAAATGCAAGCTCAGTAGCATCTGAAAAGTCATAAGCCACTTCACCAAAAACTGCCCAGGCAGAATTGTCCTGGGAGTCAGCAAGGTAGGTGACCTGAGGGTTTAGACTATTGGTGGCAAAATCGAAGGGGAAATTACCTCGTGGTTGTTTAAACACAGGGAATACTCCATTTCCCGTATCCACCATATTACCGGTAGAAATAAAACGGTCCGTTTGAACCGCATAGGCACCAACAATCCAGCGAAACCTTTCCTCGGAAGGTGAGGTAAAGCGAATTTCCTGGCTAATAGATTCCACTTCCAGATATTGGCTCTGATTCTGATCTGGAAATCCAAAAAATGTTGGCACAACTGCTTCATCAGTTGGTAAAAAGTCCCAGGCATCACCGGTAGATAATTCCTCAAGGGAATCGAAAGAAGTAATAGCAGTTAGGGTACCGTTGCCCAACTCCCAATCCATTTTTAGGGAGACATTTGATAAGTCCCTTTCATTAACGCCGGGATTATTCACTCTGATAGGGAGACTGGTGTCATTTACTGAGTTAGGATAGCCGTTATCACGCCCAAATGCCGATGGTGCCCCCGGAAAAGGTGCAGCTGCGGACTCGCGAATATTGTAATAAAAAGCCTGGGTTTCCAACTTTGACTGATAAAATCTAAGATCTGCTCTGAATGTATCGCTGGGGTCCCAAATAAACCTTAAGCGTGCTGATGTGTCTTTATAGGGATCTGCTTTTTCATTCAGATATACGTTATCAAGATACCCTTCTACATCCTTTCGTGATATTGCTGCCCTAAATTTTAATGTGTCTGATTCCCCAATCGGTCCACTAAGCATTGCCTGGGCGCGATAACCTTCACCAGAGTCATAACCTGCCCTGACAGCTCCTTCAAGAAAATCTGAAGGTTCTCTTGTGGTAACGGTGATGGCCCCACCAATAGCATTACGTCCGTAAAGAGCTCCTTGTGGCCCTTTCAAGACTTCGATCTGCTGAATATCGAACAACTCCTGGTTAAACTGAGCCGGATTGACCATCAACACTCCATCCATGAGAACTGCCACAGACATTTCGGTATTGCGGTTTTGAGATATGCCTCGGGCTGTTACAAATGAGTTGCCAGCATTTTGTACTTGCACCAGAGTCACATTAGGCGTCAGAGCAATGAAATCCGCGGGCGTTTCAATACCGGCAGACTCAACTTCGGTTTCAGTAAATACAGTTACTGATACAGGAACGTCAGCATATGACTCTTCCCTTTTTCTTGAAGTAACGACAATTTCCTCAATACCAATATTTTCAGACGTATTGGACTGAGCCAACGCTAGATTAATCGTTGATAGCGTGGCCGCAGTAATCGCCAGTGAAAGTATTTTTTTTCCATTAAACATAGAATTTCCTTTTTTCTTGCTTGTGAGTAATAAGCCTAAGGCATGTCGTTATTTATTTATTTTTTGAAATTCGAAATCTATCACTTTAAACTAAACAGCGTCCCAATGCATCTTTCAATCGATTTGCAAAGATGCAGAATATTGCTTTACAGGTATAGTTTGATATTCCTTGCCTAAATCTGACTTTCCATCTATTTGAAAATCCAGCCCTCCAATAAGCGATTTACTGGTTCTGGCTGATCGAGCATTACCATATGGCCAGCATCAGGTACGATTGCTAATTGCGCCTCAGGAATTTTTTGCTTTATCGCTTCATGCTGGCTAACCGGGCTCCATGTATCCTTTTCCCCGACAATCAGTAAAACCGGAATGGATATATGTGGCAAATAGAGACTTTGGTCACTGCGTCCAAGCCCGGCGGTAATGTGAGCGATAAAATCATCAAGACTCTGGCGCCTAGCCATGCCTTCAATACACTGCCGGGTGATGCTGTTTGCCGACTCCTGATAAGCAAGCATAAGATCCGCCCAGCTTGCGGCATACTTGTACATACCAATACTGGCGGCCTCTTCTACCAGACTGCTGCGCTGTTCGCATTCTTCGTCATTGACCGGGTGAGCCCCCACACTCAGCAAAATCAGCTTATTGATTCTTTCCGGCGCCATATGAATCAGCTCAAGGCCCACGCGACCACCCATTGAATGGCCCGCTACAGAAAATCGCTCGGGGGCCTCTTGTAACACCATCTCAGCCATTTTTTTTAGGGAATCGATGCCTCTGAAATCCGGGATACGAACGTCAATCCTGTCAGACAGGGCTGCCTGCTGGCAATGCCAGGCATCTTTGTCACATAGCAGTCCCGGAAGCAGGTATAAAACAGGTTTGATATCCATGATGGTGATACTGGCTCGGTGATAGCGAATGACTGTTGCAAGGAAGAAAACTACTGAGACAGGCAAGATGCCGGAAACTGTGGCCGCGAATTATAATGGGAAAAAATTTTTAAACAAAGCCGGGCTTTGCTGCGTAAGAACATAAATACATGAAATATAGCGACAAAGCATTTATGATGCTGTGATCATGCACATGGAGTTAAAAATGAACAAAGTTCTTGTACTTTATTACAGTATGTATGGCCACATTGAAGTGATGGCAAAGGCTATCGCAGAAGGTGCAGCAAAAGTTCCCGATACCGAGGTAACCATCAAGCGCGTTCCGGAACTTATGCCTGAGGAAGCCGCCAGGAATGCCGGTGTTAAACTCGATCAGGACGCTGAAATAGCCAGTCCGGAAGAGCTCGCAGACTACGATGCCATTATTTTCGGCACGCCCACGCGTTTTGGTAACATGACTGCACAAATGCGAAATTTTCTCGATCAGACCGGCGGTCTCTGGTTTGAAGGTAAATTGATCGGCAAGGTAGGCAGCGTCTTTACATCAACCGCATCCCAGCATGGTGGCCAGGAAACGACCATCACCTCCTTCCATACCACACTGCTTCACCACGGTATGGTGGTGGTAGGGGTACCCTACTCCATTCCTCAATTGACCAGCATGGAAGGCATTAGCGGGGGCTCTCCCTATGGCGCTACCACTATCACCGGGGGGGATGGCAGCCGAATGCCCTCTGATGACGAACTGGAGATTGCCCGTTTCCAGGGAGAACATGTGGCAAAAATTGCAGCCAAACTGGGCTGAATCTATAATCCCGGCCTTGTTTAAAACCTGGTCGGGAATTAAAGAGGGATCTGTTTGCTGGCAATTGCCAGCGGCATTACAATATCAGGCGCTTATAAGCCTGTTTCACCGTTTATAATGATTATTTCCCAACTCACACGATACATTAGGCATATGATGACTATTTCCATACTTTTACCACTGAAAATGCGATTGTCGGCTCTCTCGCTAACATTTTCTTCGCTTCTGGCACTGTCAACAGCTACCCCTGTTATGGCTCAGACTGAGGCTTATGACGCCATTGCCAGTGCAGAATCCCAATGGGATTTCATTAATACCTATTGCACCGAGTGCCATAATTTTGAGGATTATTCAGGCGGTCTAGATTTCACCACCATGTTTGTGGATGAAGTCCCGGAAAATGCCCATGTTTGGGAAAAAGCCATCCAGAAACTCAGAGGCAGGATGATGCCCCCCCCTGGTCAGGAAAAACCCGGTGAAGAAGCACGAATAAGCTTCGTTAACTGGCTCGAAGCCTACCTTGATGAGGCAGCTGAAAAAGATCCGGTTTATCACAGTCATGCCATTCATCGACTGAACAGAAAAGAGTATGCCAATGCCATCAGGGATCTCACCGGGCTGGGAATTAAACCTGCTGACATTCTGCCTGAAGACAGCTCTCTCGATGGTTTCGATAATATTGCAGAGGCACTGGATGTAACACCGGCATTTATTAATCAATATGTTCTGGCTGCACGCTCGGTGATGGAGCAGGCCATTGGCGACAAAACGCCAGCAACCGGCTCTACCACCTATTTCCCGGAAGAAGAGCTGCCCATTCGTATGCAGGGCGGAGGTTCTCAACAGCAACATATTGCCGGACTACCACTAGGTACCCGAGGCGGCATGTTGGTTGATCACTGGTTCCCGGCTGATGGCGAATATGCCGTCAATGTCGGCGACTTCAACCTTTACGCTTGGATGTTTAATATCGAATTTGAAAACACCATGATTGTGACCGTCGATGGTGAAAAGGTTTACCAGACTGTTCTGGGGGGTGATAAAGACCGCATAGCCCTGGACCTGGATCAGGCCGCGCCAATGGATGACATCAATGGTCGCACCAAGAACATTCGTTTCTCTACCACCGCCGGGCCACATAAAGTCGGAGTGACGTTTATTCGCCGCACTTTTGCTGAATCCGATGATCGCCTTGAACCGCCTATTCCGGGCACCCTGCAGGACCGAATCTTATCCATTCCTTCAGTAGAAATCCGAGGCCCATTCAATCCGTCCGGACTAAGCAGCACACCCAGCAGGGAAAAAATATTCTCCTGCTATCCACTCAACAGCAGTGAAGAAACTGAGTGTGCCACTCAAATAATTACTGAGTTTGCCACCCTGGCCTATCGCCGACCGGTGACAGAACAGGAAATGGGTCCCCTGCTGGCGTTTTATAATCAGGGTTTTGACATGGGCGGATTTGAGGAAGGCGTTCGAAGAGCGCTGACCCGGGCACTTGCCAGCCCCAATTTCCTGTACCGCATACAGACCGCACCGGATAATCTTGCCCCTGGTGAGGTATACGAAATAGACGATCTCGAGCTTGCTACCCGCTTGTCCTTTTTCCTCTGGAGCAGTATCCCTGACCGCGAACTTCTTGATCTTGCAATCGCCGGTAAACTTTCTGATCCTGCAGTAATGAACCAGCAAATCGACCGCATGATTGAAGATCCGCGCTCTTTTACCCTCTCCTCTAATTTTGCCTATCAGTGGCTTGGACTCTCCAAACTGGATGAGATCAATCCGGATGGTGGCGTTTATCCCTATGCCTTTGGTGCCGGGGATCTCAGGCCTGATTTTAAACAGGAGCTCGAACTATTCATCGACGCGATTATTCGAGATGACCACAGTGTCGTTGACCTGCTGGATGCAAAATTCAGTTTTCTTAATGAGCGTCTTGCGTTGCATTACGGCATCAACAACGTTAAGGGAAATCGCTTAAGACGCGTTGAGCTGGAAGATTCAACGCGCTGGGGACTATTGGGTAAAGGCGGTATTTTAATGTCCTCTGCCTATCCGAATCGAACCTCACCGGTTTTGCGAGGCGCCTGGATATTGGAAAACATTATGGGCACACCACCACCGGTACCACCCCCCAATGTTGAGGACCTGCCCGAAAATGAGACAGGCAAACCGGCAACAACCGTGCGCGAAAGACTGGAACAGCATCGTGCCAATCCGACCTGTAATGCCTGTCATGCAGTAATGGATCCTCTGGGTTTTGCACTGGAAAACTTCGATGCTGTAGGTCACTGGCGTGAAATTGATCGCTTCTCCAGAGATATGATTGATTCCTCCGGTGTTCTACCAAGTGGTGCCGGCGTTAATGGTCCCGATGACCTGCGCATGTCGCTCACTGAAGACCCGGCAATGTTTGCCCGGACTGTTACAACCCGTCTGATGACCTATGCCCTTGGCAGGCCGCTGGAAGCCGAGGATATGCCACTGGTGCGAACGCTGGTGAAAAATGCTGCTGCTGAAGACTATCGTTTTTCTTCACTGATCAAAGGCATCGTTGCCAGCCAGGCATTCAGATTTAATGCTGTGCCAGACAACGAAGGCCACGAGAATATGGTTGCGGATAATTAATACAGAAACTACAGTAAAAATATCAATGAAATAAAAAAGCCGGCATAAAGCCGGCTTTTTTATTGCTGCAAAATTGTTAACTTTCACCCTGTCCGTTGTTTATAAAACTCCGGAAACAATAGTTTTAAATTCATCATCTGTGATGATGGTTTTCTTCTGAATACCCAGCGCCTTAACCTGCACTAGAATTTCAGCTACTGCTTCATCACTGTAATCACTGATGCCCATTCGCTCAAGGCTATAGGTGACGGAACGTTTGCCGCTCTTTTTACCCAGCACAATGTCACCATGACGACCGGTAAGGGCCGGATGGGTACCAAACATGGCCAGTGGCTCTTCCAGAACCAGATCAACACCAATACCGGATTCACGAGTGAAATTACGTGAACCGCCTACAGGCTTGTTTGCAGCAATAGGAATATTGCTTATTCTGGAGACCAATTCGAAGAGTTCAGGAAACTTCTTCATGTCGTAATCCATCTTGATACCGTAAAGCACTTCCAGTGCCAGAACCAGCTCTTCCATGGCGGCATTACCGGTACGCTCTCCTAGTCCATTCACACAGGAATGCACTACTGATGCGCCTACCTCTACAGCGGCCAGTTCAGTGGCAACTCCCATACCAAAATCATTGTGAGTATGGATTTCCACAGGCAGGTTAGTCATCTTTTTGACTTTCCTCACCAGGTATTTGATCGCTTCCGGCAAGGCGCAGCCCATAGTGTCCACAACACCCACTGAATCCGGTGGGCAGTTATCCATCACAGCATTCAATAGATTTTCCAGATCATCCTCACGAGCTCGAGTCGTGTCATAGGGAAAGAAAACCGTATGGAGTCCATTATCCTTGGCATACTTTATAATCGGGGCTGACTTCTTGTAAACATCTTCCCAGGTCCAGCCAAACTGATACTTCAGTTTTGGATAACCAATTGGCACTTCAATGATGACACCATCTGCACCACATTCAATGGCAGAATCAATGTCACTTTCCATGGCACGGGCAAACGTGTAAATTTTTGATTTCAGGCCAAGAGAACAAATCTCCTTGATCGCCTTGTAGTCATCAGGGGATACCGCTGGCATACCTGCTTCGATGCGGTCCACTCCCACTTCAGACATTTTTTCTGCTATGGCAATTTTGTCTTCCGGGCTGAAGACAACGCCAGGCGTTTGTTCGCCATCACGCAGAGTCGCATCATGGATTTCTACTTTTTCAGGAAGATCGAATGTTGATGTCACTTCATCAATTACGTTATAGGGGCTTACCCACCATTCGTCTTCCTTAAAATATTCAGCTGTCATGTTTACACCTTTGATTGTGGTCGGATTTTCTTTCTCAACAAAAAACGGCGCCCAGAATAATGGCTGGCCCCGTTACAGTCAATTATGAATGTCCATTTGATTATATTACATCTCAACAGATATACCTTACACAGTCTAATGGTTATAATCTTCTGCTTTGTTTTACTCTAGGGGGAATACTTAATAATGACTAAAATTCGCACAGCCCTTGTGGGCAGTTACGCTCAACCTGAGTGGTTGATTGACAGGGAAGCACTACGCAATCGACTGCCAGCCCGTATTCTCACCGGGGATATGTGGAAGATTCCTGAAGAAGACCGCCAGGAAGCTATGGATGATGCTGTATTGAGCATTCTGGATGACCAGGAACTAGCAGGTATTGATATTGTTACTGACGGCGAGGTGCGACGTGAAAGTTACTCAGCGCCTTTTGCCAATGCCCCAGAAGGAATTGACCGCGAGCGCGTGGAAACCCTCATAGGCCGAGCCGGTAAGCCAAACAAGGTTCCCCTGATTACTGGCCCGCTTAAACTGGTTAGTCCGGTGCATGTTGAAGACGTCAAATTCCTCAGAGCTCATACCGATAAAACCGTAAAGATTACTATCCCCGGTCCGTTCACCTTGTCTCAACTTGCCGTCAGCGAGTATTACAAAACGCCGGAAGAAGTTGCCATGGCCTATGCCGAATGTCTCAATGAGGAAATCCATGCTCTATTTGAAGCTGGTGCAGATATCGTCCAGTTTGATGAGCCTTACCTGCAGGCCCGCTATGAGGATGCCAAGGAATATGGCGCCAGAGCAGTAAATCGGGCGCTGGAAGGCGTAAAAGGAACAACAGCCCTGCATGTATGCTTTGGTTATGCCGCCATGGTTTCTGATAAATCCGGGGATGGCTATTCCTGCCTGCCACTGGTTAATGACATCAATGTTGACCAGGTTTCTATTGAAGCCGCTCAGCCAACACTGGACCTGGGCGCCGCTTTGAATGCCTTGTCCAGCAAAACTATTATGGTCGGTGTATTGAACCTGGGTGATGAAACCCCGGAAACAGCAGAGATAGTCGCGGATCGTCTACGTGCTGCCCTTGAATTTGTACCGCCGGAAAGAATCATTGCAGCACCGGACTGCGGGCTTAAGTATCTGCCCCGTGCCTCTGCACGAGCCAAGTTGAAGGCTTTAGCTGCAGGTGCTGCGATTGTTAATGCGGAACTGAGCTAACGACGTTACAAGTTACAAGTTACAAGTTACAAGTTACAAGTTAAAAAGATGATTGCTTCCTGATCCCGGGAAGCAAACATGATCTCGATATTTTTCTTGTGACTTGAAGCTTGCGACTGGTTTTCACGCCATAATTGAATGAGCCAGCATTGGACATCTGCGCAACTCAAATTCAATATCTCTCGCGGCTTCCTGCAATTCCGGCACTATCTGATCTATCATTTCCTGCTCGGAGCAGCGGGCAGAGGCTGTAGAGCAGGAAATGGAGGCAATAATATTGTTATCTTCATTAAAAACTGGCACAGCAACAGACACCACGCCGAAATCCAGTTGACCATCCGTTGAAGAATAGCGGTTCTTCCTGACCTTGTTCAAAATACTTTTCATTTCTTTCTTTGTCGTTACTGTTTTTTCAGTCAATGCTTCCAGCGTAACTTCATTAAAATACTCTTCAACCTTCTCTTTATCTGCATAAGCCAGTAAAACACGCCCCGCCGACGTAGCATAGGCAGGAAACCGGGTCCCGACACCGGCGACTATTCGAGTCAGTTGTTTGGTAGAGACATAAGCCAGAAACAAGGCATCCAGCCCCGACAAGACCGCCAGCGCAACGCTGTTATCAGTTTTATCTCTTACTCTTTGCAATGAAGGTCTGACGACCTCCTCCAGATTCATGGATTCAATATAGGCAGTACCCAATTTAAAAACATGGGGACGCAGCAGAAATAACTTGTCTTTTTTCCCAACGTAGCCCAGGTGATGCAGGGTATTCAGGCAGCGGCGTACCACGGCAGGATTAAGGCCTGTCTGCACTGACAGTTCACTCAGGGTCATTTCCGGTTTTTCTCTGCTAAAAGCCGTTAATACCGCCAGGCCGCGGGCCAGAGAGTTGAGGTACTCGCCGTCATTCCTGGGATTTTTTTCTACCATTGCCTGCCCCCTCTTTCGTTCAACAGATAATATCGCAAACTTTTCTGGCAAATTATTTCAGTTAATCCATCTGATGAGCGTGTTATTATTGGCCGATACTATAACACCAGCAAACTTCAACAGGGATGCCTGTAAAATAAAATAATTCCAGCTGATTCTCCTCAGGCAGATTCAAGAGCAACGACAGTGATAGAACCCAAATTTGAATTTATATTTAGTGCTGAAGGTAAACTGGCAGCCCCTCTGCAATTTGGTGATACCTATGAGGGGCCAAGACGCATGATCCCCATCCTTGATGGCACTTTTAGCGGACCTGACATTCAAGGCACATTTGTTTCTGCGGGCGCTGCTGACTGGCAATTTACACGCCCCGATGGTGTCACCCAGGCTGAAGCGACCTATGCCATACAAACTGATGATGGCGTTTTCATTCAAATAGAGAATTATGGGCTGCGTTTTGGTCCAAAGGAGGTAATGGAGCGTCTGGCGGCCGGAGAGGACGTAGACCCCAATTCCTATTATTTTAGAACCAATCCGCGCTTTAAAGCACCGGAAGGTAAATATGACTGGCTTAACAAGGGAATATTTATTGGGACAGGCGCCCGTTATGCCAGTTCTATCAAGTTATGGTTTTTTAAAGTGACGTGATTACCACAGGCAGATGTTTGGTTTTGTATACTTAGAAGGAGAATCTGATGCCCCTTAATCTGATGGAGCATTATCTGGTACTAACTGATGATATCGATGCAACAAGGGATTTTTATCTGGATGTACTCGGACTTGAAGATGGATTCCGGCCAGAGCTGGGTTTTCCTGGTTACTGGCTTTATCTGAATACCACACCTGTATTGCATATTGCTGAGTGGCTTACCTATACAGCGCATTCCAATAAAATGGGCATCCCTGTCTCAACACGTAGTGATAGTACCGGTGCATTTGATCACATTGCCTTTAATGGTACTGATCCGGATGAAACCATTACCTGTCTGGAAAAATACAGCATCCCCTATGAGCGCAACGATGTACCCCATGCCGGCCTGGTTCAACTCTTTCTGAACGATCCCAATGGCATCAAGATAGAGCTGAATTTCGCCGTATAAATCTCAGGTAGTAAATACTATTTTCCCGGTCTGGCGGGAAATTTTCCAGCCATCGGGTGTCAGAGCAAAGTCGATATAAAATTCACCTATAAATTGAGACGGATTTGCCTTCACGCCAAATTTTGCTTTCTCCGCATCTACCGGCGCCATAAACAATGTGGCATAGCAGATTCCTTTTGCTGTCGAATCATCAGCCACCTCAATGACTATATTGCTGATGATATGACGGGTGATTCTGTCATTGGGTCTGCCCTGAAACGCAGCAAGAATATTCTCTCTCCCACTGGTAAATTTCTCGGGATCCGTAGGCCGGGCAAAACTTGCATCCGGAGTAAACAGATCACAGAGCGAGACATAATCTCCGGCATCATTAAAATTTGAAAATTGATTAACCAGTCGTGTGCAGGCTTGTTCTATAGACTGTATTTGATGAATCTCCATTAATACTTCTCCTCAATCAAGCTGCTATGTTTTACAGCTTTTACACTTTTTCTTTGACACATTGACTGCTAACCGCGTGATGCCTGTTCAACAGGCTAACGCTTTTTTAGCCTCGGCCATTGCTATTAAATAACAGGCACTAAACAAAAAACAAAAACAGTACTGCTCCAAGTATCAGGCGATAGATAACAAAAGGTAAAAACCCCATTTGTTTTATCAACTTAAGAAATCCGTAAATACACAAGTAAGCAACAATACCTGAAATCAACATTCCATAGAATAATTCGTTCCAGTTCACCATTTCCTGGGCAAGCAAATCAAGCGTCAATAGCAAAGCTGCCCCCAGAATAACCGGGATTGAAAGAAGAAATGAAAACCTAGAACTGCTGTCCCGATCCATGTTGCTAAATAAGGCTGCAGTCATAGTGATGCCTGATCTGGATGTTCCTGGAACCAAAGCCAAAATCTGCGCAAATCCGATAAACAGGGCTACTTTCCAGGTCATGGTTGCCAGTGTTTGTCTCCCGGAGGATTGTTTATCTGCCAAAAACAGCATAATTCCAAAAAAGACAGTCGTTATGGCAATCACGTAAGTTTCACGCAAGTATAGATCCACATAGTCCTTCAGTAGAAACCCTACGACTATCACCGGAATGGTGGCAAGGATTAACTGCCATCCCAGCCTGCTTTCCATTGTGCTTTCTTGCCTGACGACATGAGCGAAGCATGCCCTGGAGATCGATAGCAGATCTTTTCTGAAATAAAACAGTACGGCTGAAAGCGTACCGAAATGTACAGCTACATCAAAAGCAAGGCCCTGATCATCCCAACCCAGTAAGGCC
>Ga0181595_10001566_pt1:5000-24528 | contig 24528 bp, 14 predicted proteins | sample 041ome_7_FD_145604 | JGI IMG/M metagenome (GOLD analysis project Ga0181595, IMG submission 145604) | Coastal salt marsh microbial communities from the Groves Creek Marsh, Skidaway Island, Georgia - 041401AS metaG (spades assembly) | ecosystem: Environmental > Aquatic > Marine >...
CAGCTTTGCGCACCAATACGCTCGCCTGTTCCACAGACTCTACAATTTCCATGGTGACTCCAGAGATAGTTGTCGATCCATTCTCGTGAATAATTTTGTGTGTTGTATCAGCAGAGTGAGGGACTGCAGAAAGTAAGTCTCGAATATTTTCGTTGTAAATTTCCACATACGAAGCTTTCAACGTGTACGACCAACCCTTACCTTCGTTTACTTTTGATGCATTGATAATTTTTTCGACTGCTCGAGGGATGATTCCTCGTGAAGTATCATCGGCTCCTCCGAGCATCGTGTGCGTCTTTCCGCTCCCAGTTTGACCGTAAGAAAACAAACACACGTTATATCCGTCCAAAGCAGATTGAACCAAACCAGAAACTTCCTGAAAGACGTCCTCCTGAGTTGACTCCTGATTGAAAACGCGGTTGAACTCATGCGAGGATGACTTTTCCGGACCTAAACGCAAATGTACAGTAGCAGCATCAAGACAAAGTAGCGCTGAAGCCTGTGAAGTTTCACACGGTGACGATGGTCGAACTCTACAAAACACACGGATATTGCCTCTCAGTTCTTGAATTTGGTTGAACATCTCTCTGCGCACCGCTTCAGCCTTCACTAACTCGGCTTCGAGAGTGGCAATACGCATCAAAGCTTCATGAGTAGCTGGCTCATCTTGTTTAGCCTTCGGTTTGCATTGCAGTAGTAGTTGTTGTTCTTGCTCTCGATGCTGTTGCTCTTTCTTTTGTACGGTTTCTTCTAAGAGCTCTTTCTCTTTCCTAACTTGCTCGTACAAACTTTCAACTTTCGTCAATTTGTCGTGTTCTGTTTCGTATTTTTCAACGAGAAGGACGGTGTCCTTTTGCGAAGTTTCAACCACGCGCTCTAAGTCACCTTTCAGCCGTTCAATCTGGCTCAACATAGATAATCTCTCCTCCTTGCTAGCTTCGCACTGCTTCCGCAGCATTTCGCACTCTGATTTGGTGTAACTTACTTCAACTTTACTACATTTGATTTCGCTGTTTGCCTCCAGTAGTTGTGCCTTGAGCTCTTCCAAAATTTCCTTCTCTTTTCGAAGCGATTCAAACTCTTTGAGCACCTTCTCGCTATCTGATTTGGATGTTTCCAACTGAACTCTATAACCGTTGTTTTCCTCGGTAACGCGCTCAATGTTGGCCTTCAAACTTTCAGTTTCTAATCGAAAGTTATTGACTTTCTCTTGCTTCTTTTCACACTCGGTGGTGAGACGTGCGATTTCTCTCTTCAACTCATTCGCTTCCTCCTTGGCTGTTTCACACTCTTTCGCTATAATTTCTACTCGCACATTCGCTGATTCAATCTGTGTTTCAATTTGTGACCGAATTCCTTTCAACTCACCAAGTTCCATCATCATTCCAGCCTTTTCCGAGAGAAGCTTTTGGACGTTTTCTATCGATTCAGTTTTTTGCGTCATGGCATCCTCGAGCTTTTGCCGCGTGAAATTATGTTCTTCTTTCATCCGGCCGATGGTGAGTTCGCTCTCGCTCAGTTTCAACTCCAAGTCTTTGTTCAATGCCCTAGAATTTTCTAAACTCCCATTCGTCTTTTCAAGGGCTGCTCGGAAATCAGCGACCAATTTCTCGCTCGCAGAATGCTTTTCGAACAATGTCGCGCGTTGCTCTGCTAATGCGTCCCGTTCCAAAACCATCTCGGCGTATTTCGATTCTATCAGCTCAAGATTTTCCTTTGCTTTCTCAACGCGTTCGTTTGCACTCGTTGTCGCTTGCTCCGAAACCGCTTTGTATTCAATCATCTCCCTCGATAACGACTTCAACGCTGGCTTGAGCTTCGTTTCGATAAAATCTGTCATCGCTTTCATCTTGCCGATGTGGTCAAACTGCGTTTTTCCTTTTGGTTTGTGTTGTAACAACTTCGCGACAAGCGCTTCTGAGATGGAGTCGTTCGAGTCTATCTTCTCGCCTTCCCCAGGAAGAGCATCAGTCATCGTTTTCTGCCGTTTTCTCTCTCCCACGTTGTTATTATTATATTTCTCACCGATGCCTTCTATTTCTTCCTCTCGCTTGGTCGTCTTCACCCTGTTCATCTTCTTGTTCAACTTCGCCGCCGGCAACGGCGACCAGACGCCAGGAATTTTCTGCTCAGTTTTTTGTAGTTTTTCTCCTCCTCCGGCAACTTTCTCGTCCTCGTCAAAACAGCGAGAGTTGTTCTCCTTGCCGCTTCGTTCATTTCCTTCCTTTCTCTTCCTTGCCATCTTCAGACCATCTTTTTCTTTCGTTTCTTTTAATCCTTCTTGTTCTTGTTCTTCGTCGTCGGCGTCGCCAAGAATGTTGGTTGTTCTTCGCTGCGATAAAATTTTCACCCCTTCTGCTCCCGTTTTTGTTGAAGTGGGGGGAGTCGTCGATTTTCTGGGAAAAGAAACCATTGTGTGCGACGGTTTCGGTATCCGAGTCTGAAAAGCATCGCCTCGGTCCATGTTTTCGCGCGGTAATACCGATGTAATTCTCCTTTGAAGAGCGCGTTTCCGGCCACAGGGCGATGAGAGAGAGAGAGAGAGTGTGTGTGTCAGAGAGTGTCAGGGAGAGTCTTCAACGAGAGGGGAATGAAGAAAAAAAGAAGCATCATTTTCACATTTTTTTCGCGCGATTTTTTTTTTCTATTTTTGAAAATTTTCTCTTCGCGCAAAAAGTCTTCAGAGACAAAGAAACTTCCTCCTCGTGCGTTGTTCTTGATGATGGTGGTGGCGGGAGGAGAAGAAACCGTCGACGCGGGGGTTGTGGAAGCCACACCTTTCGACGGCGACAACAGCGACAACGACTACGATCAACTGCGGCGAGAACAATTCGTGGAAAATGTATTTCCATCGAGGAAAATTGCACAACAATTGCGCGAAAAACTTTTCCTCGCGTTGCGCTTCGTTTGGTCGAAGTTTGAACTCTACGGGTGGTATTTTTTGCTCGCGCTCGCGGTGTACGTGACGTTCAAGCGACAGATACGAGGTTTTTTTCGTAAACTCTGGTCAGCTCTCGTCGGGAGAAGGAAGAAGGAAAAGAGTTTCAGCGCGGAAGAACGAGAAAAGCTCGAACGGGCGAGACGAAAGCAAGAGGAGGCTTGGGAGAAGGCGTCGAGGGAGAGATTGACGAAAAAGACAAACGTAGATAAACGAATAGAAGCGGTGGAGAAGAAAGCGAGTAGATTAGGAGTAGCGAAGCAAAGGAAAGGGCACGTTTTAGGTAGAGAATAGGCATGCGCGTGCGCGCGCGCGCGCGTGTGTGTGTGTGCGTGTGCGCTTGTAACATGTAAATATCAAACAGCCGCAAACTCTTCGCGCAACTCCGCTTCGATTTTCTTCTTTTCTCTAAATAGTTTCTCTATCGCACGCTCCGCACTGGCTCGAACGTCTCCGACGAGTTCGCTGCTCCATCTCTGGAGACGCTCTAAAGTAGTCTCGTTGCTCTTCTCACCCTCCTTGTCAACCTTGTCGTTGTTTTCTCGTCGCTGTGAAGCATCTTCTTTTTCTTCCGTCGGTTTTGTTTTCTTCGCCTTCTTCTCCAAAACAACTGGAGGAGCGACTCTTTTCTTTGGCCCAACCGAACGCAAAGGACTCTTCGTTTGGTTGCTCATCTTAGCAGGCACTTCTGCTAAACAATTTTTGTTGTTGTAATTCTCGTCTTCATCGTCGTTGTTATCGTCGTTCTCTTGAGAAGGAGGTGCCTCCGGACGAATGGACGACATTCGTTTCGTTCGTTTCGTTCCACCCCCTGCGAGAGCGACGCTTTTATTATTCCCTTTCGCCGAAGTTGATAACGGCACCTTTTTCGTCTTCTTCGCCTCTATTTCTACTACTCCTACGCTTTTCTTACTCTTGCCATTCTGCTTCTTCTCCTTTTTCTTCGCGGTCTCTCCTTCTCTCTCATCAACCTCTTCCTTTTCTTGCGACGGGCGTATTCTCGCAGCCATGGTCGTTTGGTTCCCAATCTTAATCGTGCTTCCATCTTTTAACGCTCTCGCTTCCGAGTGTTCGTCCAACTCCACGTCGTCTACGTACGTCCCGTTTGAGCTTCCGAGATCTACAATTTCCCATCTATTCGTTTCTCTGTTCCAAAAGATGTGCGCGTGCTTTTGCGACACCGCGTCATCCTTCACGTGAATCTGGTTCCCTGGTTTCACTCTTCCAATTTTCAAAGAGGACAGATTCTTCGGGTTTAGAAAATGCACGCCTTTGAGCGGGCCTTTGATGAACTCGAGCGCGAGTCGTTGAGACGGAACCAGAGCAGCAGCAGCAGCAGAAAGAGGAGGAGGAGGAACGCTGCTCGTCGTTTTGGTTTTGGCTTTCTTTGGCGTTTTCCTTCCCAGACTCGTCGTCGTCGTTGCTTTCGTCGCGTTGGTTGTGGTGTTGATGGTGGCTTGGGCAACTTGCGCGTCGAAATCGTACTCATCCACCACGTTCTCCTTCTTCTTCTTCTTGCTCGCCGCCGCGGCGGCTGTTGGCTTCCTCTTTGCTGGCGCCATGTGGTCGTTCTTCGCGCGCGCGCGCGCGTCGTGTGACGCTTCTCTTTGTTCTTTTGCTTTTTTAAATTTTTTTCACAAGTGAGAATGTGAGATTTGTGAGAAGGCAAGAAACTTAGAAACAGAGAAAGAGAGAAACAGAGAGACGATGGGGATGTTGGAGAGCCAGAAGAAAGGGAACCGGGGCGAAACTTGAGTTACTATTTTACTATTTATGTCTATTATCACGTACACTATTAGCACCACTTACGACTAAAGTAAATCTGCGCACGTTTTTTCAGGCGTGGTTTCCATCGCACGGGACTCCACCGTCGTGAGAATGGCTGTGTCGATGATGATGATGATGGTGGTGATGCTGCTGGTCGTCGTGGCTATGACCATGTGCACATGCCGAAACGTCTGGATCCAAAGACTTTGCCTCGTTGTGAAACGTGCAGAAGAGAGGATAGCGTTGATGAAACCATCGGTAAGAATACTTTTTCGGCTCAGCGATTCGTTCTTCATCGCCTTTTCTAGCTTCCACATTGCGACCGTCATAGTCCGGCAAACCGTTGTCTTCGATGAGAAACGCGAGAAAGTTGGCAGCTAAACCGCGATCAAATGGGTTCATGAACGCTAAATTGTCTTTGCTCATTCTCAGATACTCATATCGATGAGAATTTGACATCTCGTTCGTGGTCAAGTTGGAAACAGCGCAGAAGATTTGTCGAATTAACAACATCCCAGCATAGCCAAATCCTCCGAGGACTTGAACAGCAAAGAGGATGGTTGACATCGGACTCTCGTTAAGTGTTCGGAACCACGTGTACAAACGTTGCTCATCCGGCTTTTCCAATCTATTTGCCAAAAAAGAGTCATTTATGTACAACCAATCGAATCGAATGAAGGTGCACGCCGCTATGAAACAAGTCAATAAGGCAAAGAAGAACCATTTCTGATTTTTTGCGCCGATGCACGTCAACGCAATCGGGCAGTGATGGTCCATTTTATAGACGCATCTTTGGCAGAATGGACAGTGCTTCGACCTCAATGGTCTCGCTAAATGACAAGAGTTGCAGAATCTTCCATTTTGCGACATCTCGGACGTTTTCAATGCAACATTGCCGTTCTCAACGTCGTACGTGTTTGCAACTCGTACCATATTGCGCATCCATTCGTCTTTCTCGTTTGTATCGGTCACACGGGGAACATAACCTGGTCCGACAACGTATGTCAACAGGAAAAATACGGGGCACGAGATACCGATGGCTAATCCAACATGTACGGCTGAATAAGCTTGGGAATATTTCGGTACCAGAAATAAGCAATAGTGCACAAGCGTGATTCCCAACAAGCCATGAAACCACATGGCGCTACGAGGAGAGGTTGCGTCCCGCGCCTCTTTCATGCCAAGTTTCTCCACCGCTTCTGCGCTGACCAACGAGAATGCATTACTTTGTGTCCCAGCTAAACCGTCGATCTTTGCTTTTGCAAGCTGCAAGAGACCGAAACTAATAATTAAAACGAACAGATTCGCTCCAGGAACTAAAGAAATGGAATACCACAAATACATGAACACAAACGGAACGTAATAATCCAAGTTTGGTATCCACGATCTGAAATAAGTCATAACTAACGCCTTATTCGAGCGCTTTTGCGTTAGAGCCTTTGACAAGCGCTCCTTCGCATAAAATTCTTCTTCCGCTGCCGAAGATATTCTCGGTTGTTCGTTCGAGTTGGACGGATCGTTGTATTTAAACTGTCGAAATTGAGTTTGCATGATGGCAATTTCATTCAGCTCTTCCGCGAGTTTTTCAATATCATCCTCTCCGGTTAAATCCTGATACGTCACGAATAAGGCGAAATTATCCTCTCCTCGTTCGTTTCTAACCGTGCTGAATTGGAGCGCTTTTAATAAATAATCAACACCCTCAGGAGTTGCGACCACTTTTTGCAGCGAAGGCTTTTCGAGTATCATTTTACCGAGTATCGGAAAGTCTCCAATCGTCCGAGCGAGCAAGTCTTTCTTCGGCATGTGACCGCACACTCCTGAGTTGGGATTCAATGCCGCGTACTCTAGCGAACGCTCGCGTACCGATTCAAAAGTGAAGTCAGTGTACGGAGGAGGTGCCATATACTTTTGTTGCTGTCGAGTGCGCTCGTGGATGGCAATCGCTTCATCGAGCTTCGCATCTTTCGACGCTTGAGCGAGCTTTCGCAAATTCTCCCTGGCACGCTCGATTTCATCTTTCTCCATCTGTAGCTTTTGTTTTACGTTACTATCGTCATCGTCCTTGTTATTTTTCGCTTTGTTACTGCTGCTACTATCGTTCGTTATCTTCTTCGTCTTGAGTATTTTGAGTTCTCCCAACCCACCTTTCTTCGTGGCTGTCGTCGTCCTCGAAACTTCCTCTTCTTCTTCTGTATATCTTCTTCTATTCGTGCTAAGACTACTTAAATATTTTGCACCTAACTTTATTGCTCCGCAGTGACAACCCGGACACTGCCCTTTCTTAGTCGCCTCTACAAGCTCTTCTATGGTCAAACCTAACAGTTCTGTACTCTCGTCCGCGCTTAAGGGCTTTTGGCTTTGATACTTCTCGATGCATTCTTGGGACGTCAACATTGTGCACTTTGTGACAAATACAGCGCATGCTCTTTTGTTCACTTTTCGCCTCGACAAACCAAGAAATTGCAATTTCTCGCACTGTGATACTTCGACTCCCGTCTCCTCTAGCAGCTCTAGACTTGCACTGTCGAATAATTCAAACGTGACGTCTAATAACTCATCATCCTTGCGAACCTGCACGTTTTGCGGTTCAGGATGGCCACCTGCAAGTACAATCATCCCAGCAGCCTCACCGACGTTATGTGACCGTCTCAACGCCAACACTTTTCCGTCTTTGCATATGCAAAACACTGCCGTTCCGAGCGGATTCGCTAAACTTTTCTCTGGCAAATCTCGCCAGTCTTCCGCTAAATTTGTACCTACGAACGACTTATAATCTGTCTCTCCGACGTGTAGCTCCACCATTTTCTGTTCGCGTCGATCTTTCCCGTCAATTGCTATCGATTTCTTCTCCTGCCAAGAGCTCAACCGGAACTTTGTTCCGTTGAATAGGCTCTTGTTTGTCTCGGTCTTCTCTCGCCATATTTCGTCAATGAAGAGTTCTCTCTTCTCATCTGGAATAGATAAGCGGTGCGCAAACTTATCGATCGTGTCTACTTTATTCTTCGTGTGAAAGAGGCACGTCACGTTCGAGCGCGAAAGTGGACTGTCCGCGCAGTCGATTAATATTTCGAAATCGGAAAAACTTTCTTCTATTGTTCGTCGTTGTTGTTGTTGCGATGAAAGCCGCGCTTCTTTGCTTTTCTCGTCGTCGTCGTCAATGGGACGACGACGCCGATATTGATTTTGTTTTTGGAGAGAGTTTTCCACCTCGTTTTCTTTTTCTCCCGCTGAAGATGATGAGGGGGGGGACGACGGTTTGATTGGCGGCGACGATGGCTTGACCGTTTGCAACGCCATGCTTGCCGTCGTTTTGCTCTCAGCCGCGCGTAAAAACTCAGTGGAGGAGGAGGAAAGGCGGGTGGAAAAATCTGCGCGTTTAGATGTGATGGATATTTTCGAACTGTCTGAGATTTTAATTTAATGTGATCGTGTGATTTGGGAAGTCCCAGGTGGCCGAGTTGCCAAGTCCGCGAGATGACGCACGAATTATGATAATAGCGATGATACTACTACTACTACTACTACTACTCGCGTAATAAAAATTATTATTTCGAAGATAAGTACGCGCGTGTTTAAATGTATTAAAGAACAAAGTCTTCAGCTTTACGCATCTCGTCCGCGAAAGCTTCCAACCACTTGCTCGCGTCCGCTTCATCCATGCATCGGTTGTCGACGCTTAACGTGGCAGAAATGGACAACTGAGTCGTGAGCTGGTCCTCGCGAAAAAGTGCACCTGTCGCGGGTTCGTCGTCGCCGTTGTCGTCGTTCTCATCGCCTTTTGCGTCCTTCGATACGACGACTCGCTCGGTACCTCTTCCTACTGCTAATATCGCACCTTGCGGTGGATTTTGAATGGCTTGAAACGAGTCCACAGAGAACATGCCTAAATTTGAAAGCGTAAACGATCCACCAATCATTTCGCTCGGTTTCAGTTTGCCATCTTTCGCTTTCGCAGCCAATCGACGAACGTCTTGACTAATTTCGGAGACGGTTTTGTTGTCCGCGTTGAACACAATTGGAGTGACTAAACCAGATGGTGCTGCTACGGCTACCGAAATATCTACGGTGTCAAACTCCACCCTCTCCCCTAATTTTTCATCGTATCTCGAATTGACTTTCTTTACTCGTCTCAACGCTTTTGACGCGGCGTATAAAATGCAGTCGTTCACGGATACTTTCTTTTCGTGCTCTTTCATGGCTTTCTTTCGAAATCGATCCACTCCGGTTGCGTCCACGTCCATCGTCACGTAACTGTGCGGTTGCGCGCGTTTCGACGCCAAAAGGCGCGAAGCGATCACTTTTCGAATCGCGCTGTTCGGCACGTCTTCAAACTCCGAGTTCACCACGACTATTTTCTTCTTCTTCGTTTCGCTGCCAATATCGTCGGAAATGGCGTAGGATGTCGACTCGTCTCTTGCACCGTCGATTCTAGCGTAGGTCTCAAGCAGACGATCGTTGCTCCTCTCCTTATTCATTTTACTATCATTACTACTCCACGACGACGACGACGACGACGACGAAAGAAATCGCATCACGTCTTCTTTCGTGATCACCTTTCTCGTCGGAGCGTCTTTAAACGAAGCCACGAGCGCTTCTAAAATCGACGACGACGAAGAGGGAGAGGTTTTTTCCTTCAACAAACGCAGAGCGGTTGGCCACGCTCTCCTGCGCGTCGCAGTTACCGCCGTCCTCGTCGTCGTCGACATCCTTCTCTCTTTCCTTCTCTTTTTTTCGTTCTTCTTCGCGTCTTTAAAGAAAACCAAACTTATTGTTTTTATCAGCAGCAGCAGCAGCAACAGTCGTCGTCGTCGCCGTACCCACGCGCTTCTTCTGATTTTTGCGTGTTTTTTGCGTGTGTTTGTTTGTTTTTGTTTTTGTGTTGTGATCTCGCTTCTCTTCTTCTTTTTTTTTTCTTTTCTTGATTTTGCGTGTGTTGGACTGACTCTCTTCTGCCGAGCGACGCGATCGCGACCGGTCTTTTTTTTTTTTGGTTTTGGCTTCAGCAGTTCAGGGAGGAGGAGAAACACCCCATATACTCCCTGTTTCTTTCTTTCTTTGTTTCTTCTTCACAACAACTCAACTCAACTCAACTCAACTCAACTCGTCGTCGTCGTCGTCGTCGTCGTTTTCTTTATTCGTCGTGGTAAAAGTTCTTCGAGCGAAACGCGAACTGCGCGTTCGTTGTTCGTTCGCGAGAGAGAATAATAAAAGAAAAATGACAACTCTTTTGGAGAGCGATTTCGCAAAGGTGCAACTTCAAGCGTCGCTGGCAACGAAAGATTTCACGTGCGAACCGAGAGTGGAATACCGAACGGTGACTGGAGTGTCCGGCCCTTTGGTCATTTTAGACAAAGTGAAGAACGCGAAATTCGCGGAGATTGTCGATATCACTCTGTCCGATGGCACGAAAAGAAGAGGACAAGTTTTAGAAGTCGACGGGGAACGCGCGGTGGTGCAAGTCTTTGAAGGCACGAGCGGCATCGATAGCAAGCACACGACTTTGGAGTTTACTGGGGATGTATTGACCACGCCAGTCGCGGAGGACATGATGGGAAGGATTTTCAACGGGAGCGGGAAACCCATCGACGGCGGGCCGAACGTTATGGCCGAACAGTATTTAGATATCAACGGCAGTTCGATTAACCCATCGGAGAGAACCTATCCAGAAGAAATGATCCAAACCGGAATATCGACCATAGACGTAATGAACTCAATTGCGAGAGGGCAAAAGATTCCTTTGTTTTCCGCGGCTGGCTTACCTCACAACGAAATTGCGGCGCAGATTTGCCGACAAGCTGGCTTGGTGAAACAACCCGGAGCGGCAGAGGAGACGGAGGAGGATAAAAGCGAGAACGACTTTGCCATCGTCTTTGCCGCCATGGGGGTGAACTTGGAAACCGCGAACTTTTTTCGAAGAGACTTTGAAGAAAACGGTAGCTTAGAGAAAACGGTACTGTTCTTGAACTTAGCGAACGATCCAACCATTGAGCGGATCATTACCCCGAGAATTGCGCTGACTACGGCGGAATATTTAGCGTACGAAAAAGGGAAGCACGTTTTGGTCATTTTGACGGACATGTCGTCGTACGCAGACGCGTTGAGAGAGGTGTCCGCAGCGAGAGAGGAGGTTCCCGGGAGAAGAGGTTATCCGGGTTACATGTACACTGATTTAGCGACAATTTACGAAAGAGCCGGGAGAATTAAGGGGAGGAAAGGGAGTATCACGCAGTTGCCGATTTTGACCATGCCGAATGACGATATCACACACCCGATTCCAGATTTGACTGGGTACATCACGGAAGGTCAAATTTACGTCGACAGGCAGTTGCATAATCGACAAATATACCCACCAATCAATGTTTTACCTTCTTTGTCGAGACTCATGAAATCTGCGATCGGAGAAGGGATGACGAGAAGAGACCACGGTGAGGTTTCGAATCAGTTGTACGCCAACTACGCCATCGGCAAGGATACGCTAGCCATGAGAGCAGTCGTCGGTGAAGAAGCTTTATCGGGCGAAGACTTGCTTTATTTGGAGTTTTTAGAAAAGTTTGAGCGAAAGTTTATCGACCAAGGGAACGAAGGCCGTTCTATTTTTGACGCGTTGGATTTGGCGTGGAGTTTGTTGAGGATTTTCCCGCGAGAACTTTTGAGGCGCATTCCCGCCAAGACTTTGGATAAATTTTACGATAGGAAAGCGGAGTAAAGTCGATAAAGAAGAAAGACAGAGAGAGAAAGAGAGAGAGAAAGAGAGAGGAGAGAAAGGCTACACACACACACACACACACACACACACACACACACACACTTAGCTCAAAGTTTCATTTTTAAAAGACAAACGTACACACACACACAAAACACTTTATGGGTAAAACGTGAAGCAGAGCAGACAGACGAAAAGCATATTTTTTGCTACGTTGCTCTGCTTCGTCGTCAGAAAATGCGTTGTGTTGTTGTTCCTCAACATAATAAAAATATATTTGCATCATCACCGTCACCATCATCGCGAACGACGGCAGAACAACAGAAAAGTAACGACAATAGCAGCAGCAGCGGCACCAGGAGGAGGAGAAGAATCGTGGATCTGAAAAGAGTGCTCAAAGAAGAAGCGATGACGGGGACAACATCAACAACAACAACAACAACAACAACTACGGGTGCAGAAAACTCCTCAAATTTATGTTCCTCAAAGTCAAAAGTTCTCGAGTGGAAAACGTTGAAAGAAACCAGGTGGTTGAAGTTTTCATCGATCACGTATCGAGATCCAACCGGGAAAGAACGAATATGGGACGCGGCGACGAGAACAACGAAGGATTTTAACGCGGTGGCTGATGCGGTTTGCGTGTTTGCTAAACTAAAATCTTCGAAACGCGAAACGCAAACGCTTCTAGTCAGACAGTTTCGACCGCCTTTGGAGTGCGAGACGATTGAGCTCCCGGCAGGTTTAATAGATAAAGGAGAAACGGCTGAAGAGGCTGCGCTGCGAGAGCTTAAAGAGGAAACAGGATACACAGGATATAATGCCAGAGCGACGCCGTGTTCTATGGCTCTTTCGCCGGGGCTGAGCAATGAGACGGTAGTTTTGGTCACAGTCGATGTGAATTTAGACGAGTACGACGACGACGACGACAATAACGACGACGAACCAAAAAGTGGAGGCAAGGATAAAGTCGTCCCCGAACAAGAGCTCGAAGGATCGGAATTCATCACGGTAATCAAAGTACCCCTGAATAAAATGAGAGAAAGTTTAGATAGTTTGAATAGCTCTGGCTATAAAATCTTTGCCGGATTGTACATGTTTGCGCTCGGATTAGAGATGAACGATACCGAGTGAGCCGAGAAAGCGCGGTTGATTATTATTCTTTTGTATTGCTAACATCTTCATTTCCCCATCGTTTCTAGTTATAATAAAGCTCTAAATTGCTCCCATCTTTAACCTCGTAATCGTCTAACGTGATGTGGTCTTTATATATCGTGTACCACTTTTGAATCCTGCGTTTGTTTGTTTGTTTAGGAGGAGAGAGAGAAGAGAGAAAATTTTATAGTTTCTTCTTTCTTCTTTTGCTTCTCGCGAGAAACCGTCTCGGAAGGAACATAAAGACGAAGACGAAAAGCGCGCGAGCGAGAGAATGCGTGCAAACACATTTACGCATCAGATATGTAAATACGCGCATATAAAAATATACTCGTTTTTGACTGAACGCGTTTACGAGGGAGTCGTCAAATGCGCGCGGGAGTTTTACTACTAGGAGCAGGAAGACGAGAAGACGACGACGACGACGAATTTGGACGAATTTGGAAACGAATTTGTAACGACGCACCGTATTTTCTCCGGTCTCGTTCCGGTTTGCGCCGCGACTAATTTTTTCAAATCCCCGATGGTATCGTCCTCGTTGCACTTCACGCGTATTTTCTTCCCGAGCCGGTCGTTTAAGACGACCTCGATCATGACGAGTTGTGAAGACGGAGAGAGTAGACTCTTTTTTTCTTCTTTTATATACGCGTATACGCGCCTGGTTTGCGAAAAATAAAATAAATCTCTCTTCCGTTCTCCAAAACACGGGGCGCACCTCCCCGCTATCCCGCTCACGCGCACGCGCACCGCAGATTCATTGACTAATACTATTACTAAGCAGAGAACAAAAAAAATATGTTTGCTCTGCTAAAAGGACGGAGCGCTTCGGCGAGCAGCGGCAACGCTCTGCTCGTTGGCGGAAGAGCGGCCGCTTCTTCCTCTTTTTCTTGTTTTTCTTCTTCCGCGCAAAAGTCGTCGTCGTCGTCGTCTTCGTCGACGTCGTCGAGTAAAAGAAGAAGAAGAAGAAGAGACGACGGCAACGACGCGGAACCAGCTCCATCACCGGTGGCGGCTCGTTATCATTCCTCGTCGAGAACGAGCGAAAAGAAGAGGAACGATGATGCGTCTTCTTCAACATACGTTGAAAAGGCAAGGAGAGAGATTATTTCGCCGTCGAAAGTCGACGTCGCCATCGTCGGTGGGGGTCTCGTTGGCGTCGCTTTCGCGCGCGCCTTGAGAACGAGCGAGAAAACGAAACACTTATCCGTGGCTGTTTTAGACGGGAACCCGCGAGCGTTCGATAAGAAGCGCGAGAGAAAAGAAGAAGAACGAGAAGAAAATCCGTACAAACCGAAAGCTAGAGTCTCCGCGTTGACTCCGGAATCGATTGATTTTTTGGAACACGAATGCGGAGGCGTGTGGACGCAGATTGAGAAGACCAACTTGGGGAACGAGTTTGAAGCCGTGCAAGCTTGGGACGCAATTGGCGAAGGATACGTGCGATTCGAAGCAAAAGAGGCGAATAGAGATAGGCTAGGGGTGGTGGTTGAAAATGATGCGACACGGGAGGCATTGTGTGACGGACTCATTGAAGAGCTCGAAAAAGAAGGAGAGGAAAAAGAAGAACAAGAAGAGAGCGCGGAGAAAAGAAGAAGAAGAAATTTGTTTTTAATGCCCGGGACAAGCGTGGTTGGAACAGAGACGACGGAATCGTCGCCTTTTCGAGTGATCAAGTATAGGAGTTCTTCGAGTAACCACACCAGCGGGGACAATGAAACTGAAGAAGTCAAGACAATCAGCGCACGATTGGTTGTAGGTGCAGATGGTCCGAATGGCGCCATGAAACGATTCGCTGGCGTGCGATCGTTTGGGTACGATTACAACCAGAAAGCGGTGTGTGGCACGGTCGAGCTAGACGGGCCAACCAAAACGGCTTTTCAGCGCTTTTTGAAAAACGGACCGATTGCTCTTCTTCCCATTGGCAACGGGAAAACAAAGTCGGTTGGCAAGGATGCTTCTCAGTTTCCAATTTACGCAAACATCGTGTGGACAACCACGCCGAAAGAAGCCGAACGCATAACCGCGCTGAGTGACGATGATTTCGCCAGCGAAGTCAACGATGCCATTCACGGAGGTAGGGAATATAATTATCAGCTTCGCAAGCAACAAATTCGTGACTCGAAAATAATCAACGGAGGGTTCGCAAAGAGTTTCTCGATGTTCGTCGCGGAAAGTTTCGCCAGGGATGTCTTTTCGTTCGCGATCGATACTTTGAGAAAGAACAAAATGATGGAAAGTAAAGTGAGAGAAATTTTAGAATCAACGCTGAACGAGAATGAGTTTGAATCGCCACCTAACATCATAGCAACAGTGAAAGGGTCTGAACGCGGCGCATTCCCTCTCAAATTGAAAATTGCGGGTACGAGGACGCATCGTAGAATGCTCTTGATTGGCGACGCTGCGCACGTGGTGCACCCATTAGGTGGTCAAGGCGTCAATCTTGGGTTTAAAGACGTCGCAGCGGCGATTGATGCGGTTGAAAATGCGGTAGCTGTTGGTGATGACATAGGAAGCGAAAACACGCTCCGAAACTACAAAAATGCGCGTTTCTTAGAAATGTCGGCGATGGTCATAGGATTGGATGCACTCCAGAAGATTTTTGGATCAACTCTGAGTTCCATCGAACCTTTCACACAATTGCGGAGCATCGGCATGCGCGCCGTGAACGCGATTGCGCCAGTCAGAGAAACTATTACCAAGTTTGCTGCGGATGGTGGAGTCTTGCGGAAAAAATAAGATTTCGTTCTCTGGTGCAAAATGTGTTGTAAATTTTTTTAAAGCTTGCATTTATTCCACAATTGTTTCTCTCTCTCACGTCTTCTTACGTCCTCTGTTGCGTCTTGTTTCTATTTATCAAACTACCTATGATCCCTCCTATCCCACCTCTATTATTTGCGTTATTCATTTCTCGTGGCGACTTAGTTTCCCATACGACACCAGAAATTCGTTTCCCACTTTTGGTCGGCTTTGGCGCGTCTAGCCGTAACAATATCGCGTGCAATCCCAGCATCGTAAACACCACTGCTACCGCCATAGAGAGACTCGCAAATACTCTCGTCACTATCGACACCACCCAAATCAAAACTTGCACGAAAAACTGAATCACCGTCTTGTGTGAGTCCTGTATTGCCACGGTTTGACCGAGCACTTGTAACACGTCGTACAGTTTCAAGATTATGACGCCGCCCGCGATTGCCTTCGGCTTTTTATACAACAAAGCCAAAGCTATGATCCACGAACACCTACGATAATTCCCTAAATACTCGTACACGTTTCGATCGAATCGAACGTACACCTCCTCTCTCGTTCTCGGTACCCTGTATGACTTTCTCAAATGGTCCGTGCTGAAAAACTCTCTCCACGGTCTCGCTTTCTTTTTCAAGTCTTCGATGGTTAAGAACGCCAACTTCGCCGGTTGATTTCGATCGATGGTAACGTTGTCTATTCTAAAAGCTCCTCCTCCTCCTCCTCTACCTCTGATGCCGCGAATGCCGTTGCTATTTCTGTTGTTTCTCTCCCCGCTCGTCGTCATCGTCGTCGTCGTCCTCTTCATCGAATCTTCTGATTCTCTCATCCTTCTCTCTTCTCGCTCCAACTCCGTCGCCAAGGCTTTCAGTTTGTTTTGCGGCATCGATAAAGAGAGAGGGTTGCGATCCGTGAAAGACATCTCTCTTCTTCTTTCTTCCTCTTTTTAAACTGCGCGCGCGCGTTTTATATGCTCTCTTATATTCTCTCTCTTTTTTTTCTGGCGAGAGACAGAGACTCACGCACTCCTGCCAAACGAGTAACGAGACTCTCTTTCGCCTGCCTCACTTTAAATACACACTACTATTCTGTTTGAGAGAAGAATGTTGTATTATCATAAGTCGCTTTAAAAAAGCCCATCGTCATGGCGGCGTTGGAGAAGGATAATGATAAGGATGATAAGGAGAAGACGACCATAGAAGCTTTACTCCGGTGGGGTGAAGAGAACGGAATTCAGATTCATCCCAGAGTTCAGGTCGTTACTTCTTCTGCGAGAGAAGATGAAGAGAGAGGGGTATTTTACGTCCATCACGAGCAGAATGATCAGAACGATAAAAAGAACGACGACGAAGACAACAACGCGGATGAAAAAGAAGTCGTTCCGCTCGTTTCTATCCCGGAGAAGGCGTTGTTGTGTGTTCCGAGACCAATAACAACCGGAGTAAAAATAACACGAGAACGAGAGGAAGAGGAGGAGGAGGACGACGCGCTCTGCCAACTACTTCTGACCGAGATTAAGAAAGACAGCACAAGCTTTTGGAGTGCGTACATATCAACTTTGCCAAACGATTACGATTTACTAGAACTGTGGACGGATGAGGAGATTGAAGAGCTACAAGTAGAAAGCTCGAAAGTTGTGGCTCGGGAGTTGCGTTGTAAATTGCACTCGTCCTACGAAAGACAGTGTAAGACGGAGAAAAAAAAATCCTATTCGTGGGGAGAGTGGTCGTTCGCAAAAGCAACGGTGAGATCGAGGACTGTTTCTGTGCCGTGGTCGTCTGCAGGAGCGTTGGCTCCAGTAGGGGATATGTTTAATTATGCGCCGGTTGGAGGATTTCTCAATGACGATGATGATGGTGATAAAAAGGATGGAAGTCTACCGGTTGGAACGGGAGTGTGGAATGAGAAAAAGAATGCATTCGAGTTTCGGGGTGCCCTTCCTAAAATAGAGCTTTCTGCATCACGCTCGTTCGAGTTATTCATGAATTACGGCGCGTACACGAATTTAGAGTTGTTGTCTTTGTATGGTTTTCATTGCGGACAGAACAATCCAAACGATGTGGTTGTGCTCAATGTTCCAGAGATTAAGAAAAAAAATACTAAAGAGTACCGCGCAAAAGTTATTTCGACGTCCGGAGCACTCACATTTGAAAGTGAGAGAGATTTACGATTAGAATACGCCGTTATCGCCTCGTATACGAGAGGCACTGATAAACGTGCGCAACGCACACACATGGCGTCACAACGCCACTCCTTTTCTGCGTTCGCTTCTCGAGGCGAAAAATTAAACAACGAGTCCGAACGCAACTTTTGCACTGCCGTACGCGATGCCGCTGGTCGAGCCTTGCTTTCTTTCGCGACGACGGCAAAACAAGATTGCGATTTACTCGAAGAACTTCTCTTGACAAATACAGAGGAAGAACAGGCCACGAGCGCAGACAGCACTTCTTCGAGAAGAAGGCGAAGAAGGAAACTAGCCATAGAATATAGGCTCGCCGTGAAAAGGGCGCTCCAGAAAACGTACAGGTTATACGAAAAGAGAATATCGATGGCGAGTGATAGCGCTTAGTTTGATGTAAAGATGCTTGTTCGTAAAGCTTAAAGATCATTTGTATTGCTACATGTGTGGATTTATGGAATGAGTTTTTGATTTTGGTTTTTGGTTTTGGTCATCTTCACAACAAAAAAGTCCTCGATAACTATATGCGGTTGCTGTTGCGCGGTGGTGTGCATCTCCCCACGCAACAAATTAAACAGCGACAGCAGAGACGACGCCGTCGACATCATCACCACCACCACCACCAGAAGGCTTCTTCTTCATCTTTTTGTGTTTGTTTGTCGTCCTCAACAAACTCCAATAACTTTATCTATAAACTACGACAACAACGGCGCATTCGTTCTTCGTCGTCGCCGTCTTTTCGTATTGTTAGCACCACTGTTGCTTCATCTTCATCTTCTTCTTCCTCCGAGGGCAGCGGTGGTAGCGATAACAACTCAAAGATCACGTCGAAGACGACGACGACGATGGACGCGCTACTTGAGTGCCTCAACGAGAGCACTAAATTCGTCGTCTCCGCCACTGCGATGCTCTTCTTGTTGTTCCATCCGACAGTGGAGACGTGTTGGTGTTTACTTGGATCTATCGTCAACTCCGTCAACGGTAAATTGTTGAAACGGATGTTGAATCATTCTCGACCAGACGGAGCGAAGAAAGTCGACCCCGGGATGCCGTCTTCGCATGCCACGAGTTTGAGTTATTTGAGCTGGTATGCCGCGTTGGCTTTTGCGTTCGAGCCGAACGCGTTTGGCCTGACAACGAACGTCACGAGAGCACTCGCGGCTGGTTTAGTTTCTCTCGGCACGTTTTTAGCTTACTTGCGCGTCAAACTCGGTTTCCACACGTGGCCGCAAGTCCTCGTAGGTTACGGATTAGGGTCCTCCACCGCGTTAGTTTGGATATTGTTCGGCAAGAGGTTTTTGATCCAACACCTGGCCGAGCACCCCGAGCGGCTGAGGAATCTACACGCGTGTTTGGTCATTGCCATCGGACTGTTCGCCCTGAGCGCGATTGAATGGGTAAAAGAGTTAGTTAAATCATCGTCGTCTTTGACCACGGGAAAGACGACGAAGATTGCGTGATATCTCGAGCGTAGAGCAAGTAGTGCAGTTGTAAGTTTTTTTAGTACTGTTTTTTTAGTGCCGGTGCTGTTTTTTCGCGATCGTGTGCTTGTCTGTGTATGCTTATGTTTATATATCACGACGGTACATTATTATAAATTTTTACTGAGTATCGGGAGAATGAAACAGTGCGTGTATGCGTACATCATCCTTTCTCTATCCTGCTGAATTTCTCTCGGGTGTAGCATCTTACGAGAAGCTTCATTCGGCTTTACACAGGTAAAGTGGCGAGATTAGTACGTGGATGAGTGGCAGAGCGATGCGGCGAGGCGAGGCTGGAAACGGAAGCACACGTGCTTTTGCATCCGGCTCGAATTCCCCGTAGTTATGCTAAAACACAATGCGGCTTTTAAACGAGAGCCTGCAGAGTTCTTTGATACATTTCAATGGACTCGCGGAGGAAAAGTTCGTACTTATAGCCGATGGCTAAACGTATTCTTTTACTTCTTTTGCGAGAACCCGTAGAACCTTGAGCATGGGTTGAGAATTTATTCTCGTACCCGAGCTCGGTAATATGTGGCTCGCGTGATGGTTAAGCCTGC
>Ga0181595_10001584_pt1 | contig 24418 bp, 27 predicted proteins | sample 041ome_7_FD_145604 | JGI IMG/M metagenome (GOLD analysis project Ga0181595, IMG submission 145604) | Coastal salt marsh microbial communities from the Groves Creek Marsh, Skidaway Island, Georgia - 041401AS metaG (spades assembly) | ecosystem: Environmental > Aquatic > Marine > Intertidal zone...
CCTCCATCAATGATACAGCTAAAGCATCTCCTAATACCATTGTAATCATTGAAGATGTAGTTGGTGCTAAATTTAATGGACATGCTTCTCTATCCACAGAGGTATCTAGTATTATGTCTGCCTTCGACGCAAGCGTTGATTCCTTAACACCTGTTAGAGCAATTATAGTAACTTCTAATCTTTTAAGTGCTGGAATAAGCGCAATAATTTCACCAGTTTCACCAGAATATGAAATCAGTAAAACTATCGATTTTCTTTGTACCTTCCCTAAATCTCCGTGAATTGCTTCTGCAGGATGAAGAAATATACTAGGTGTTCCTGTGGATGCAAGAGTTGAAGATATTTTTCTACCTACTAGGCCAGACTTGCCCATACCGCAAATTATTATATGAGCTGAACTTTTACCCATTAGCTTGACAGCTTTAGAAAATTCATCTCCTAGCATATTTTCAAATCTTTCAATACCTAATTTGTATGCCTGAGTTAAGCTAAGTGCTGTTTCTATTGCTTTCATTTAAATCACCATTTAATATGAGATTGTTTTAACTTGAAATTAATTTAAATGCCACAAAAAGGGTAAAATCTTTGAAAATTCATTTTAGCATTGCAAAGAATAAAAAATCACAATCAGTTTCTGACGAATTACTAAAATTATATGGTCAAGTTGAAATATCCAATGCTGAAGTCATCGTTGCAGTTGGAGGTGACGGCGCAATGCTAGCTGCAATGAGACAGAGTATAGACTTTAATATACCAGTCTTCGGATTAAATAGAGGAAACATTGGATTTTTAATGAATGAATTTGAAATTGAAAATCTAGTTGAAAGGTTAATGGATGCAAATGAAATCATAGTCCACCCATTAGAGATGAAGGCTATAGATTCAAAGAATAATGAGTTCACTGAATTAGCAATTAATGAGGTTTCAATATTCAGAAGGACCCATCAAAGCGCCATAATTTCAATAAAAATTGATAATACTGAAAGGTTAAGTGAATTAACGTGTGACGGAGTAATGGTAGCAACTCCTGTAGGTTCAACTGCTTATAATTTGTCTGCACATGGTCCAATTTTGCCAATTGGCTCTGAAATTTTGGCTTTAACTCCTATTAGCCCTTTTAGACCAAGAAGATGGAAAGGAGCTTTAATAAAAAACAGGTCTAAAGTTGAGTTTAATATTCTCAACCCTAAACTAAGACCTGTTAGTGCAAGCGCAGATGCTAAGGAAGTAAAAAATATAAAAAAAGTTTTTATCTCGCAACGGCCTGACATTAGTCTACGAATACTTTATGACCGAACTAATAGTATGGAAGATAAATACTTAAAAGAACAATTTTCTATGTAATAAAATTAAGATAAAAGTTCTTGTTGCCTTTGCCACATTTCCGCATATAAGCCGTTTTTATCTAAAAGCTCAGAATGAGAACCTTCTTCTTTAACTTGACCATTATCTAAAACGATGATTTTGTCAGCATCAATGACTGTTGACAACCTATGTGCTATTACTAGAGTCGTATTATTATTCGATAATTTTTTTAAAGATTTTTCAATAGATTTTTCTGTTTTTGTATCAAGAGCCGAAGTTGCTTCATCAAATATAAATATCTTTGGATTTTTTAAGAGAGCTCTTGCAATTGCAACTCTTTGTTTTTCACCACCTGAAAGTTTCAATCCTCTTTCACCAACAATAGTATCATATCCTAATTCAAGGTTTTTTATAAATTTATCAATTGAAGAGAGTTTGGCGGCTTTATTTATTTCTTTTAAAGACGAATCTGGTTTAGAGTAAGATATATTGTACTTTATCGTATCGTTAAACAATACTGTGTCTTGGGGCACAACTCCAATGTTTGATCTCAAAGAAGCCTGTGTTAAACCCTTAATACACTGGTCATCTATGTAAATATTTCCTGAAGATGGATCATAGAATCTAAACAAAAGTTTTGATATTGTTGATTTTCCTGCTCCAGTAGGCCCAACTATTGCAACTTTTTTTCCAGGGCCTATCTCAAAACTTAAGTTTTTTAAAATTTGTCTTTTCCCAAACCAAAAATTAACATTTTTAAAACTTACTTTTCCATGTACAACTTTTAGCTCTTTTGCATTCTCTTTATCAACAATATCAGGTATTTCATCTACTAATGCGAACATTCTTCCCATATCTAATAAAGATTGTCTAATTTCTCTGTAAACAAACCCTAGAAAATTTAAAGGTAAATATAATTGAAGTAAAAATGTATTAACAACAACAAAATCTCCTATCGACATATTACCTTTAGCTATATCTTCTCCAGCCATACCCATAATTAAGAATAAACCCAAGGCAATTATGCCACCTTGACCAATATTAACAATTGAAAGAGAAGCTCTAGCTTTTACAGCAGAATCTTCGTATAATTTCATCGCCTTATTAAATCTATCTGCTTCAATTAATTCGGCGTTAAAATACTTTACAGTCTCATAATTCAAAAGACTATCAACAGCTTTAGTTGATGCATTTTCATCAGCTAAATTCATTTTTCTTCTTATGGCTATTCGCCATTCAGTTACTTTAATAGTATAAATGACATAGATTAACACAGTAGTTACTGTTACCGCTGCGTATGTAAATCCAAAGGTAACCCATAGAACAATCCCAACGGTTATTAACTCAACTAGAACTGGTACAATTTCAAACGCTGTAAATCTAAGTAAAAACTCAATACCTTTAGCACCTCTGTCTATTGCTCTGGTTAACCCCCCTGTTTGTCTATTTAAATGGAACGTTAAAGATAGACTATGCATATGTTTAAATGCTTTTAATGCGGCACCTCTAACAGCCCTTTGCGCCACCCTTGCAAATACAAACTCTTTAGCTTCGTCAAAAAAAACTTGTCCTAACCTTGCTAAAGCGTAGGATCCAATTACAAACCACAATAAACTTAAATCTAATGATTTTCCGTCAGATACTAAATCGACAGCCTTTCCATATAAAAATGGTGTATAAACCGTTACTAGCGTAGCCAACCCTAAAAAAATCAAGGCCAATATAATCCGAACAGGCATTTCTTTATTACCTTTAGGAATTACAAACCTAATTAATTCTTGTAAAGTCCTTAAGGGAGATAAAATTTTATCGTTTGAAGAAAATGCTTCAGCATTTTTCATTATCTATTCCTAGTTTTAATATATGATTAAGCTACGGTAAAACTCTCACCACAACCACATCGTGCAATCTCGTTTGGATTTTTAAATTCAAACCCTGAGCTGAATTTTTCTTCTACATAATCCATTTCTGATCCAATTAAAAACATTATTGCAGCTGGATCAATACATATAACCACACCTTTTGAGATTATTTTTTCTTCATAAGGTTTGATCTCTGTAGCATATTCAACATTATATTTCATACCTGAACATCCAGCTGTTTTAATACCTATCCTTAGCCCAATCACCTCTGAATTGGCATTATCCATAATACTTTTAACTCTATTGACTGCAGCGTCTGTTAGAGTTAACAAAGGTTTTTTATCAGCAGTCATAGTAAACTCCTTGAAAAATTAATAGACATCAAGTGCCATTTTAGCATCTTCACTCATTCTGTCTTTTGTCCATGCTGGTTCCCAAACTAACTCAACTTGGACCAAACCAGAATCAGGGATTTGTGAAACTTTTTCAGCTACTTGTCCTGGCATCTCTCCTGCGACTGGACAACCGGGCGCAGTAAGAGACATTTTAATTTTAATATTATTATTTTCTAATAATTTAATGTCATATATCAAACCTAAATCATAAATATTAACCGGCAATTCAGGATCGAAAATAGTTTGAAGGTATTCTATTACCTGATTTAATTGAATTTGAGATTTACAATTATCATTTTTTTTCCCAGCATTTGCTATAAATGGTTTACCAGGACTTGATACTGAGTTACCAGGCATGAAGGCAGACAAAGGAAGTTGGTCTATATCATTCATTTTAAGCACCAAATATTTTTTTCACTTTAGTCAGCGATTCTGCTAACTTATCAAAATCTTCATTCGTTGAATAAGCACCAACCGAAGCCCTCGTAGTTGATACTAAATTATAATAATCCATTAGAGGTTGAGCGCAGTGATGCCCTGCCCTAACAGCAATCCCTTCTCTATCAATAATAGTGGCAATGTCATGAGAATGTGCGCAATCCATGGTAAAAGAAACAACGCCTGTTTTATTAGGAGATTTTCCAAAAACATTAACACCTGAAATTGAGTCTATTAAAGAAGTACCATAAGAAATAACATTTTTTTCATGAAGTCCAATTTTTTCAATTCCTATTTGGTTTACCCAGTCTATTGCTTCACCAAGAGCTATGGCTTCTACAATTGGAGGTGTTCCTGCTTCAAATTTGGTAGGTGGCTCTGCATATGTGGATTCCTCTATCCGAACTACATCTATCATATCGCCTCCACCAAGGAATGGTGGCATTTCCTCCAGTAATTCATATTTGCCAAACAAAACTCCAATTCCTGTTGGGCCATATAGTTTATGTCCAGAAAAACAATAAAAGTCACAACCTAAATCTTTTACATCAACCTTATCATGAATAATACCCTGACATCCGTCTACAACACTTATGGCCCCACATTTTTTGGCAATATTACAAATTTCTTTAACGGGGAAAGTTGTTCCTAAAACATTAGATACATGAGGAAAAGCTATTATTCTCGTTTTGTTAGTAACTAAATTTCCTATAATCTCTGAATCGAAATTTTCATCAGGATCAACTTTAGCTGCAATTATTTTTGCTCCTCTTTGCTTTGCAACAAGCTGCCAAGGAACTATATTGGCATGATGTTCTGCAATTGTAATAATGATTTCATCTCCAGGCATTAAATTCTTCATACCCCAACTATATGCAACTAAGTTTATTGCCGCAGTTGCTCCAGATGTGAAAACAATTTCTTTTTCGTTACAATTAACGAAGTTAGCAATTTTTAATCTAGCGCCTTCATAATTTGAAGTCGCTTCTTCAGATAGTTTATGAAGACCTCTATGAACATTTGAGTAATTAAAAGAATAATTTTTAGAGATACTATCTAAAACTTGTTGAGGTTTTTGCATCGATGCAGCTGAGTCAAGGTAAATAAGTTGTTTATTCCAAACATGTCTGTTTAAAGCAGGAAATTGATCTCTTATTTTTTCAATATCATAATTATTCATTTTTTATTTTTCTTCATTCAAGATGGATGATAAGGATGATTGTGCTTCGTTAAAAATATAATCATGATATTGACCATCCACAGAATCATTTATTATGTCTTTCAAGAAAGCTTGAATTAGCATTTGTCTTGCTTTGTTTTCTGGAATACCTCTACTATTAAGATAAAATAATTGATCGTCGTCTAATTCTCCAACTGTTGCCCCATGAGCACATACAACGTCATCGGCATAAATCTCAAGTTCTGGTTTAGCATTTGCATTTGCATTTTTAGATACTAGAATTGCTTTACTCATTTGTTGACCATCAGTTTTTTGAGCATCTGGTGCAACTCTTACTTTTCCTTGAAAAACTCCTGAAGAAAAACCTCCTAAAACACCTCTTACAATCTGTTTGGAAGTGCAATCTGGTACATCATGATATATAGCAGTAGTAAGATCATGATGTTGTTTTTTTCCCGAAATATAAACTCCATTTAGGTTTAATTTGGCATTGGTTCCATTTAAATAAGCATGTGTTTCTGAACGAGTAAAAATCCCTCCTTTTACTAGGGAGAACGAATTAAAAGTAGCTTCCTTCGATAATAGAGCACAGTGAGCAGATAAATTATAGGTATCGTCGTTATCATCAAAAATTTTAATAGATTTTAAAGACCCTTTTTCTTGAATTTCCGTTAATTGTAATGGCATTACAAGAGAGGTGAAATGATTAAAATTTTCAATAAGAGATAGGTTACTATTTTCTTTTAGTTCTACGTATAGAACTGGGTGAACAGAAAAGTTTTGATGACCACCCTCATAAAAAATCTCAATTAATTCCTTAACATTTGTATCTTTATTTACTGTTAATTTTATAATTGAAGGGGTACATGACAAAGAAACATTAGTAGAAGGATGATTGTTTAGGTCACTTTCTTTAATTTTATGAAAGAACTCTAGGCTTTCTTTTTCATTTAACTCCTTCAAACTTATACCCGTAGGAAGTTCAGATGAAAGATCTTCACGAAATGCGCCATCTATAAATTTTAAAATATATGAACCTAATTTTTTATTTGAATCAGATACTTTTTTTAAGTCCGGTTTAATGGGCAACATTTTAATTCTAGATAAAGCTCCTAACCTACTTAACCTCCATTTTTCTTCTAACGGATTTGGCCAACCATTAAAATCTTTTGATGCCAAGCTTCTAAAATGGTTTTCGTGATATGAGGAGGTATATTTTTTAATAGACCTAACATAGTCTTCTTTAACATCATGCAGCATTAATCAAACCTGCATAGCCATTTTTTTCAACTTCAAGCGCTAATTCTGGTCCACCTGATTTAATTATGGCACCATCTGATAAAATATGAACAAAATCTGGAACAATGTAATCTAATAATCTTTGATAATGTGTAATTACTACAATTGCATTCTCTTTATTTCTTTGAGCATTTACCCCTTCTGAAACAATTTTGAGAGCATCAACATCTAAGCCTGAATCAGTCTCATCTAATATAGAAACTTTAGGTTTAAGCATAGCCATTTGTAAAATCTCAAAACGTTTTTTTTCTCCTCCAGAGAACCCAACATTGACAGCTCTTTTTAACATTTCATCCTTAACAAACATTTTTGAAGCTTCTTTCCTTGCTTCTTTTACAAACCCTAAATGGTCAAATTCTTCTTCTCCAAGAAACTTTCTTCTTGAATTAACAGCCTCTCTCAGAAAACTCATTCCACCTACACCAGGTAATTCAACTGGGTATTGGAAAGCTAAAAAAAGGCCAGACCTTGCTCTTTCATCTGCAGACATTTCATTCAAAGGGTTTCCTTCTAGTAAAATTTCGCCAGTCTCTAATTCATACCCTTCTCTTCCTGCTAACATGTAAGAAAGGGTACTTTTTCCAGAACCATTAGGTCCCATTATAGCATGAACTTCGCCCTTATTTACTGATAAAGATACTCCCTTAAGTATTTCTTTATTATCAAGTTTTAGGTGTGCATTTTTTATTTCTAATAACGACATTATTTATTTCCAATTATTTATCTTAGTTAACCCACAGAGCCTTCTAAACTTATACCAATAAGTTTTTGAGCCTCTACTGCAAATTCCATTGGTAATTCTTTCATCACCTCTTTGCAGAATCCATTTACAATTAATGAAGTTGCTTGTTCCGTATCTAAACCTCTTTGAAGGCAGTAAAAAAGTTGGTCCTCAGAAATTTTAGATGTAGTTGCTTCATGTTCAACTCTTGCAGATGGAGTAAATTGATTTATGTATGGCACCGTATGAGCACCACACTTATCACCAATTAATAAAGAATCACATTGTGTAAAGTTTCGAGACCCTGAAGCACTTTTTTGAATTTGAACCTGCCCCCTATATGTATTCTGTGCTTTACCTGCTGATATTCCTTTGGATATTATAGTCGATTTAGTGTTTTTGCCTATATGTATCATTTTGGTTCCAGTATCAGCTTGTTGCGCATTATTGGCCACAGCAACTGAGTAAAATTCACCAACAGATTCATCACCTCTTAAAACGCATGAGGGATACTTCCATGTAATAGCTGATCCAGTCTCTACTTGAGTCCAAGAAATTTTTGACCTTTTACCAAGACAATTACCCCTTTTAGTCACAAAATTATAGATACCACCCTTACCATCCTTGTCACCAGGATACCAATTTTGAACAGTTGAATATTTTATTTCTGCATTATCCATAGCTATTAATTCAACAACCGCAGCATGTAATTGATTTTCATCCCTTTGTGGAGCGGTACAGCCTTCCAAATAAGAAACATAAGAATCATCTTCAGCTATAATTAATGTTCTTTCAAATTGCCCAGAATTTTGTTCATTAATCCTAAAATAGGTAGACAGTTCCATAGGACAGCGGACTCCTTTAGGAATATATACAAAAGAACCGTCTGTAAAAACGGCAGAATTAAGAGCTGCATAATAATTATCACCAACAGGTATAACAGAGCCAATATATTTTTTAACAAGCTCTGGGTAGTTATGGACAGCCTCAGATATAGGACAAAATATAATACCTTCTTTTTCTAACTTTTCTCTAAAAGTGGTAGCCACAGAAACTGAATCAAAAACATAATCCACAGCAACTCCAGCAAGCATTTCTTGCTCTTTGATAGGAATACCTAATTTTTCATATGTCTTAAGTAGTTCTGGGTCTACTTCATCAAGACTGTTTAATTTAGGTTTTGTTTTGGGAGCAGAATAAAAATAAATATCTTGAAAATTAATGTCAGGAAAATCTACCATAGCCCATTTTGGCTGTTTCATTGTTAACCATTTTTTATAGGCTTTAAGCCTCCATTCTAGAAGCCAATTAGGTTCTTTTTTCTTTTTTGATATAAACTTTACAATATCTTCATTTAAACCTAAGGGAGCTTTTTCAGCCTCTAGGTTAGTAACAAAACCATATTTATAAGATTGGGAAACTTCTTTAACCTTATCAATTGTTTCTTGAGTTGCGACCATTTAAATTCCTTTTAATTCATTGTTTTGTTTAACATTGGTTTTTCATATTCGACTGGAAAAGGATTATCAAAATTTAAAAGGTCATCTAAAGATATATCATTTAGAGACTTTCTAATAATTTCATTAACTTGATTCCATTTACCTCCTAAAAAACAAATATCACTTGATTGACAAAGCGAATCTGATTTGTCTCCGCACGAAGTTAGTGAAATAGGCCCATCCAATGCCTCAATAATTTCTGCAACAGTTATGTTGTTTGATTTTTTTTTAAGAGTATATCCTCCATAAACACCACGCTCTGCCTTTAACAAATCACTCTTTGCTAATATAACTTTTAAAATTTTTTGGACAGTATAGAGCTTTAAACCTGTTTCTTTTGACAGCTCAGATGCAGACATAAAACGATCAGGCTTTCTTGCTAACATACCCAAGCACACAACTGCGTAATCGGTCATTTTATTTAATTTTAACATAAATTATATATAGTACTTAATTAGTACTAATTAAAGGATAAATAAAAAAAAAATTAGTTTCTTACTTCATTTCTTAAATGATATTTACCTTTATCCATACCACTAAACATTTCCTCTAAGTCAGGATGTTCAAGTGGGCCATTTTCACCATCATTTATAAGATTCTGCTGAGAAACATAAGCAGTGTAAAAAGTTTCTGTGTTTTCAGCCATTAAATGGTAATATGGCTGTTTCCTAGAAGGCCTGATTTCAGCAGGAATTGATTGATACCATTCTTCAGTATTGGAAAATTCAGGATCAACATCAATTATAACACCTCTGAAAGGGTAAATTCTGTGTTTAACAATATCACCAATATTAAATAATGGTTCTTTATGAATTTTAACTTTATCTGAAGAATTTACATTATTTTTTAATGAGCTATTCTTATTTTCATTATTTTCTTTAGACATTTTATACCTTCAAAAATCTTCGATAATAATGCAGATATTTTAAACTTTGGACTTAACTTTTAAAACTTGCCTGCCTTTATACATGCCTGTTTTAAGATCAATATGATGAGGTCTATGCAATTCACCAGTTTCTTTGCTTTCAACGTATGCATCAGAGCTTAAAGCATCATGAGAACGCCTCATTCCCCTTCTGGATCTTGTGATTTTACTTTTTGGTACTGCCATGATTAACTCTCAAATAAAGTGTGCTAATTAAAATATGGTGGAGCTGGACGGGATCGAACCGACGACCTCCTGCTTGCAAAGCAGGCGCTCTCCCAATTGAGCTACAGCCCCATATATTTCCAAAGTGTTTCATATCCTCAGATCAGTAATTGGTCAAGAATTATTATATTGAAAACTAAAAATATTAACATTTTTATTAAATTCATATAGGTTATAACATTCTAAATTTGAATTTATAGGTTAACAATGTTTTTCGGTGAGCTAAAAACTGAATCATCTTTAAATGGAATTTTAACAAATTCTATGTTTGTAAAAGATAAAAATAATAAAAAAATAAAAGTTAATAAAGGTACTGTAATAAAGAAAAGTCACATAGAACTTTTCTTAAAAGATAATATTAATTCAATTATATGTGCTAAACTTGAAAAAGATGATGTTCAAGAAGATAAAGCAGTTTTTGAAATATCAAAAGAAATTGTTATGAAAAAAAATTCTAATTTAACTATTGATATCCCAAAGCAAGGTAGATGTAATTTAATCTCGAATGTTAATGGAGTAATAAAGTTTGACCCCAAACAACTCTTAAAGATTAATTCAGTTACTGATAAAATTGCAGTAGCATCAAAAAAAAATTTAACTTTTGTAAAGAAAAATCAAGTCGTAATATCTACAAAAGCAATTCCATTTGCTATTGATAAAATGACCTTAAATAATGTTATTAAAAAATCTGCTAACTGTTTTCAGGTAATACCATTTAAACATAAAGTAATTCACCTAATTCAAACTCAAAATGAAACAATATCTACTAAGATTTTAGAAAAGACAATTATGGTTACTAAAGATAGACTGATAAAATATGGTATAAATAATTTTGTTGAAAAAAAATGCGAACATTCTGTAAAAATCTTGTCTGAAAGGATCAAAGAAAGTATTGATAAAAATGCAGACATAATTCTGGTTTTTGGTGCATCAGCTATTACGGACATTAATGATATAATTCCTAAATCATTAAAGTTAAATCACGGTAAAGTTAAGCGTTTGGGAATGCCTGTAGAGCCTGGAAACTTAATGTTACTAGGAAATATAAAAACGAATAATAAAAATATAGATCTTGTTGGAATGCCAGGGTGCGCACGATCACCTAAAGAAAATGGCGTTGATTGGATATTATGGAGATTATTTAGTGAACTTGGCATCTCTAAGAAAGAAATTAATGACATGGGCAATGGAGGCCTTTTATAAATAATAGTAAAATAAAACTTTATCATAATCCTAGATGCTCTAAATCCAGAAAAGCTTTAGAGTTACTTTCTTCTCATGATGTTAAATTTGAAATTGTTAAATACTTAGAAGTTGGAATCTTACAAAAGGATTTAGAGTACATTTTAAAGAATTTAAAGTTCGATAAAAATAGCATTGTCCGAAAAAACGAACAAAAATTTAAGGATTTAAATATAGATGTGAATGAATCATCTATTGATGAACTAATTAAATTTATTGTTGAAAACCCAATCATTATTGAAAGACCTTTGGCTATAAAATATCAAGGTGATGAATTGAATGATGCTATTATTGGACGTCCTCCAGAGATGTTATTAAAACTATTAAATTAAAATTTATCCTTGCTATTGGGTTGGCCTATGTGTGATTGATTTTTTTTCTTTGCAATTTCTATTTGTTTTTGACGCTCCTTGAACCTTTGTTTTTGCTTTACATTAGAACGTGTAAAACAGTGGTGGCAACTTTGCCCTTTTATATAATATTTATTCTTTTTATCCTCATCATTAATAGGCATTCTACAAGCAAAACACATGTCGTAATCGCCTAACTCTAAACTGTGCTTTACAGAAACTCTGTAATCAAAAACAAAGCAGCTACCATTCCATTTAGTCTCGTTTTCAGGAATCTTCTCAAGATATTTTAAAATTCCACCTTCTAAATGATATACATCTTCGAAACCAAGAGATTTTAAATATGACGTAGACTTTTCACACCGAATACCTCCGGTACAAAACATTCCTATTTTCTTTTTTTTAATTTCAGAACCTTTATTAAGAAGGTTTTTTGAAACCCAATTTGGAAATTCTCTAAAGCTTTTTATATTAGGGTTTATTGCTTTATCAAAAGAACCGATGGATACTTCATAATCATTTCTAGTATCTATGAGTATTAATGATTCATCAGATATAAAACTATTCCAATTTTCTGGTTTTATATATTTACCCACTTCTTTTTTAGGAGAAATATTATCAATACCTAGCGTTACTATTTCTTTTTTAAGTCTAATTTTCATTCTAAAAAATGGATTTTGAGGAGCAAGAGAATATTTAGCTTCTAAATCATTTAAATTATCTAAATTCCATAATTCATCTAATACATTTTTAATTTCACTTGGCATACCGGCTATAGTTCCATTAATGCCTTCTTTAGCTAATAATATAGTGCCTTTAACTAATGTATCATTAAAAATTAACCTTAAAATATCCTTGAATTCCTCTAAATTCTGGAGTTCAAAGAATTTATAAAAAGCAACAACTATAAAATTACTCTTATCATTGATATATTTTTCATTTGATTGTAAAAAATTCAAATAATCTAACTTTGGGTTCATATTAATTTATTTAACTAGTTGTAATAAAAAGATTTAAAAATACATCTATCATAAATTAGAATATAAGTTAAAAGAGAAATAAGAATTAATAAATTTAAAATGGAGTTTTAAAATGTCTGAGTTAAATATGGAGCCAATAACTCTAGAAAAATCTAATTTAATAATTAATAGTGCCATTGAAAAGGCAAGAGAGATAAAAATAAACCCTATAATGGTGGTTGTCTTAGATCACCGTGGAGCAATTAAAGCTTGTTCTGGAGAAGATGGTGTTAGTAGTTTACGTTTTAAAATAGCCCATGGTAAAGCTAATGGCGCTTTTCAAATGGGTATGGGTTCCAGAGCTTTATTTAATAGAGCAGAACAGCAAGCCTACTTTATAAATGCTGTCAATGCACTCACAGATGGAGCCTTAGTTCCTGTTCCTGGTGGAGTTCTAATTAGAGATAAAAATAAAAATATTGTAGGTTCACTAGGTATATCAGGTGATACCTCAGATAATGATGAAATAGCAGCAGTTGCAGGAATTGAAGCAGCAGGTTTTACAGCTGATATTGGTTAATTAGTTAAAATTAGAAATAAAGATGGCAATATAGTGCATATTAATAAAATGAACACACCTTTAAGAGGTGTTTCATTGTTTTTAGAAGAAATGTGTTGGTCTATCTTGTAGTAAAAACCAAACATTCTTTTTATTAGATTGTGTTTTTTTACTTTTTGGTAATACAAAATTGCTATGATATGTAGTGAAATTAAGCAATATAGAATATAGTGTGAATAATCATGGATCCGAACCCAATAGAACGTGTGATTAGGTGTCAAGTGTGCAAGGGGACCATCGTATAAAACATCATCGCTAGAGAATAAACCAGAAATAGTCAAAGTTATCAAAATCACCATAAATACCAGAGTAGAATAACTACCTAGTGGTGTTTTAATATTGTAGACATTTTTTTTGCTTGAAAGTTGATTTAAGGCACCTGAAACAGATAAATTTAAGCTTTTAAATCTTGAATAATCAGTTCCTATAAACCCCCATAAAATTCGAAAAGATATTAAACCTATTAAGGAAACTCCAAAAAACTGATGAATTTCTAAAAAGTTTAGTTTAGCTGTGACTATCGATCCAGTAATTAGAAGTATTAAAGTTATATGAAAGAGTCTTAATGATAAATCCCATATTTTTTCTTTTGAATTATGTTTATATTGCATTAATACCTCTTAACATTAATTTTAATCTATCAACATAAAATTTAGAAAAAAAAATGAAATCTAATTGGAACCCAGAAATGCTTAAAGCTTTTGAAATGATCATTAAAATCGATCATACTTTTAAAAAAGTTTATGATCAGATTGGTCCTCCCAAAAACAGAACAATGAAAAAAGGCTTTCAAAGCTTAGCAAAAATAATTATTGGCCAACAGATTTCTACTAATGTTGCTGACACTATTTATAACAAATTAATGATAGATGATATTCTTAATGAAAATAGATTACTTTCATTATCTGTAAATGATTTGAAAAAGTATGGGCTATCATCACAAAAGTCTTTTTATTTAAAAAATTTAGCTGAATTAATAGATAAAAAAGAGTTAAATTTAAACACCCTGAACAAACTATCAAGTGAAGAAATTAATAACTCATTAATTAAAATTAAGGGTGTAGGTAAATGGACTATTAATAATTATAAAATATTTGTACTTCAAGACATCAATGCATGGCCTTCTGCTGATTTAGCACTACAAGAAGCTGTAAAAATTATAAAGAAATTTCAATTAAGACCAAATGAAAATGAAATGGAAAAGTTAGGAAACCAATGGGAACCTTATAGAACAGCTGCAGCTTTATTTTTATGGCACTTTTACAATAAAGTTAAAATAGAAAAAATAAATATACAGATATGATAAGTTTAGAGAAAATTTTAAAAATTATTGATTTGGCAAAAGAATGTAGCTTATGTGCCATGTCTCACTTCAAAGACTTGGACAACGTTCAAGTAAACTATAAAGAAGATGAATCTCCATTAACGAAGGCAGACATAGAGGTTAATAAAATTGCCGTTAATGGATTAAAAAAATTATTTCCAGAAATTAATATTGTAAGTGAGGAGTTAAAACAATCCCAGAATTTTCAAGAAAATCAAAAAATATTTTGGTTGGTAGATCCAATAGATGGTACAAAAGAATTTATAAATAAAACCCCAAATTTTACAGTTAATTTTGCTCTCATTAAAAATAATTTACCAATTTTTGGTCTTATAGCACAGCCATTTACCAATACTATATGGTACAACTTTGAAGGCAAAGCTTGGAAAATTGAACAAGATTATAACTTTAAAAACTCACAACAAATTCAGTGTTCAATTATAAATTATAATGAAATTAAAACCTTAAGTAGCTTTAATCACAGATCAAGGGAATTAGAAAACTGGATGTCTTTTGTAAGGCCTATTAAAGATCGGGATATAGGTTCGAGTATTAAATTTTGCTATCTAGCAGAAGGTAAAATGGATTTTTATCCGCGTACCGCCCCTACAATGGAGTGGGACACAGCAGCAGGGCATAGTATTCTCAAAGCAGCTGGAGGGAATTTATATTCTAATTCTGGTTTTGAAATGCAATATGGAAAAAATAATTTTATAAACCCAAATTTTTTAGCTTTTGGCAAAACTGAAAATTTGCCTCCAAAATTTTTACTCTTTTTAAATAATCAAAACCTTGATGATTATGAAAAGGATTTAGATTATGCTGTTAATGAATTAAGAAAAGAAAATTTAGTGGCATTCCCTACTGAAACTGTATATGGACTTGGAGCAATAGGAAATAGCACAAATGCAATAAAAAGTATTTATGCAGCAAAAAAAAGACCTTTGAATAACCCTCTAATTGCTCATGCCTACAGCAAAAAACAGGCTGAAAAATATATTGATTTTACTGAAATTGCTGAAGTTTTAGCAAATAAATTTTGGCCAGGCCCTCTTACAATAATTGCTCAAACGAAAAACAATGAATATTCCAAAATATTATCACAAGGAAAAAGTTCACTAGCAATGAGAGTCCCCTCTCATCCTGTTGCCTTAGATTTGATTAAAAGAGTTAACGTGCCTATTTTAGCACCTAGTGCGAACTTATCAGGTGGGGTCAGCCCTACTTTAGCAGAACATGTAATAAATGATTTTGGACCAGCATTTAAAGGTCACGGTTGGGAGCTATCTAAAATTATTAATTATGGTTCATGCACAGTGGGCATTGAATCTACTGTTTTAGATTGCCGTGGTGAAAAACCTATTATTTTACGGCATGGCTTTATCACTGCAGAAATGATTTCTGATTTTGTAAAATTAGATGTCTTAGATCTTAAAAATGAAAAAACTGAATTAATTTCACCAGGACTTCTAAAAAGTCATTACTCTCCAAAAGCTAATGTTTTTATTAATCAAAACAAAAGTATGGTAAATAGCGGTTGGTTAACATTTGGAAATACGCCAAAATCATTGCAGAAAAACAAAAATTTGTTTAATTTAAGCCCTACTAAAAATTTATTCCAAGCCTGTTTTTTATTGTATTCGGGATTAAGATATCTAGACTCACAAGGTGTTAAAAATATACAAGTTATGCCTATACCCAACGAAGGAGTTGGGGTGGCTATAAATGATCGTTTAAAAAGAGCATCATATAAAAATTAAATTATTTAAGGGAAAATAATGCAGATTAAAGAGTTAACTATTGAACTTAAAAACTTAGGGTTAAAAAACCCTCCCTTATTAAAAGAAGAAGAGCACTTGAAATATATCAATGATTGGAGAGGTCAGTATAGTGGTAAAGCGGCAGCTGTATTAAAACCAACCAACACCTTGGAAGTTTCAACTATAGTTAAATTTGCTAATGAAAATGGTATTTCTATTGTACCTCAAGGTGGCAACACTAGTTTGTGTGGAGCAGCTACACCTGATAAAAGTGGAAATTCTATTATAGTGTCTTTGGAAAAAATGAATAATATACGTCAATTTAATAAAGAAGCACAAACAATCACAGTAGAATCAGGGATGATTTTATCGCAAATACACGATTTGGTTGAAAAAGAGGATTTATTTTTTCCCTTAAATTTAGGTGCAAAAGGTTCTTGTATGATTGGCGGCAATCTCTCTACAAACGCGGGTGGAGTAAATGTTCTCAAATACGGCAATACCAGAGAGTTGTGTTTAGGCTTAGAAGTTGTTTTACCTGATGGCAAGATAATGAACCTTCTTTCAGAACTAAAAAAAGATAATACAGGATATGATTTAAAAAATCTTTTCATAGGCGCAGAAGGTACATTAGGCATCATAACTGCAGCAACTTTAAAGCTCTTTCGTTTACCTAAATCAATCACTACAATATTTGTAGAGGCTGATAAAATTACTAATGCTGTAAAATTACTGAATGTTTTTAATTCTAATTTCCCAGACAGAATAGAATCATTTGAACTCATGCCAAGAGTGTTTTGGGAAGTTGCACAAAATAATATTGAGAATATCAAACTACCTTTTGAAAATTTACCTGAAATGGGTGTGCTGATTGATATATCAAGTTTTGCGAAAAGTGAGATTACACAGAATAAAGATGGAATATTACCAATAACAATAACTATAGAAAACATTCTTGAGGAATGCCTTGAGCTTAATTTAATTTCAAACGCGACTATTTGTACTAATAAGGCTCAAAGCCAATCGTTATGGTCAATAAGGGAGGCTGCTGCTGAATCAGAAAAAAAAGAACTTGAAAATTCGAACTTATTAAAGTGTTTAAAGCATGATATTTCTCTTCCTGTTGAATCAATTGACAACTTTCATGAAGAAGCTCAAGGCATGATTTCAAACTTTTTGCCAGGTTTAAAAACAATTTATTTTGGTCACCTAGGCGATGGAAACTTACATTACAATGTTTTTGGCAATGGGTCCTTGCCTGACGGCTTTGAGGGCAAAGGTACTGATTTAACTAGTGAATTATATAAAATTGTTCATAAGTATAACGGTTCTTTTTCTGCCGAGCATGGTATTGGTCAATTAAAGAAAAACAACTTAAAGTGTCATAAAAATGAAGCTGCGTATTCACTAATGACCGTTATTAAAAGTCAGCTAGACCCCAAAGGGATTATGAACCCAGGAAAAGTTTTGTATTTATAGTTTGTACATTTATATTAATCTCAATATGATTTTCCAAAACAAGGGCTGAAATGAAATATATAAAAATTTTTTTATTTTTTATTTTCTTTATTAGTGGCAACGCACTAGGGGCAGATAATAAACAAACTAATTCGGGTGATATTAATTTTTCAAGCGAAAAACTTAAAGTTGACGAAAAAACTAAAATAATGATTGCTTCTGGCAATGTTATTATTACCAATAACAATCGTCAATTAACCGCAGATAAAGTCGAGTATGATCAAAACTTAGACAAAGCAATTGCAACAGGAAACGTAAAATTAAAGGAAAAAGACGGTTCAATTTATGAATCTGAAAGAGTTATTCTAACTAATGAGTTTAAATCCGTAGTTGCCATTCCTTTGTATGGAGAATTGATAGATAAATCCTTCATTAAATCTAATAATTTTAAAAAAAATGACCTCGGCGAAAGTTATTTTAAAGAGGGTGTCTATACCGCTTGTGAATGTGATTTCAAGCAAGATGTAAAACCTATATGGAGAGTAGAAACTAAAGAAATCAAACATGATCCAGCCACAAAAACTATTTATCTGAAACACCCTGTTATGAGAATATTTTCGATACCAGTCTATTACCTTCCTTACCTCAGTTTTCCAGATTGGACTGTAAAGAGAAGGTCAGGTTTTTTAACGCCAGTATATGGTTATTCTAAACAAAATAGATTTCATATAAAAGTTCCTTATTATTACTCACCTGAAAATGACCCTACCTGGGATATGACCTTCACAAGTCATCAAAATGGTAAAACAGGTCATGCAGATCAATTAAATATTAGAAAAAAATATGAAAACTCATCACTTGAAACAAATATTTATAAAGGAAACTTAGATACCAATAAATCAGACGGTGACAATGTATTTGGAGTTAATTTTAAAGCCAACTCGAATTTAGATAACAACTGGAAAATGACAATTGAAGGAAAATATGCTGATCAAGAAACTTTTATGAGAAGATATGGATTTGATAGTAGTGATAGATACAAAAGCTATTTAAATTTAGAAAAAATAAAACCAAACTCAATTTCAAACATAGAAATATATAATATTCAAAACCTTGACGAAACTAGTAGCAATAATGAGCCAGTTTTGGCCCCTTCAATATCTCATCATATTTTTGATAGTAACAAGAGTTATAATTATGATGTCAAATTAAATGCTCACTCAATTTATAATGATGAGAGTTATGATATAAAAAGATGGTCAGGTTTGGCTCAAATTAATAAAAAATTAAATTTAACAAATATTGTATTAGAAGGTGATGCAAATTTTGGTTTAGATTTGTATTCTATCCAAGGAAGACCATCTACAGATAGCAATGACAACAAGTATATTGATAGACTTTCTTCAGGTTTTTCTGTAGCAGCAAGTAATCAATACGGCATAATGAGTGAAGAAATTGGAGTTGTAATTGAACCTAAAATTCAATTTAGCTCCGTGATTTCATCTGATAGAACTGATGAAGTCCCGAACAGGGACTCTTCTGAATTTAGACTAGACCAAGCTAACTTATTTTTAAATAACCAGTATCAGGGAAGAGATAATATTCAACGAAGTGATAGAATAAACGCAGGTGTTTCGGCTTATGTTATGACAGAAGAAATGGGTGATCTCAATTTTTTTATTGGTCAAAGTCAAAAAATAAGTGGAACACAGAAAAATATTTCTTCAGCAAATAATGACAGACAATCTCACTTGATAAATTCTATAAGTTGGAATCCAAGCTCATTGTATAATTTTTCTTGGTTTTCATTATACAACCATCATAATCTAAAATCAGATACCTCTGATTTTAATTTTAATGGCTCATTAGACGGGTGGAACTATTCAACAAGGCACCGTTCTGTAGACGGTGCTTTTGTGTCTGACGGTATAGATAGAGAAGAGTTAGCATTAGGAATTTCAAAAAGCTTTTCAAACTGGAAAACAAGCTACTCAAGGACTTATGACTTAAGTAATGATAAAGAAGAAATGATTTCTGAAACCTTAGGCCTAGAATATACAGGAAGCGGGTATATGTTTGGTAATTGTTTAACTGTATTGTTTCAATATAAGAGCTCAGGTGGAGTGGTTGATAGAGATTTAGTACCAGAGGATTCTATTTATTTAACTTTTAACTTTAGAAATTTAGGTGCTTATCAGTGGCAACCAAAGGAAATAAATAAATCTCTTAACAAAAATCTAAGGTATTAATCAAATACGTATATAAATTTATCTAGTAATTTTTTTGCCAGATTAATATTGAATTGTTTTGGCACTTTGAAAACAGCTTGCCTTCCACATTCATCAAATCTAGGTACTATTTCTTCTACTACATGATAGAAGGATCTATTAATATAATCATCAAAAATTATGACACTACCCTCTTCAGCGTTTAACAAGCTATATATAAAGCAAGCTACTCTAAATCTACCATCTATAAGTATTACATCAGCTTTAAGGTTAAAATGCCAAACCGCGCCTATATAATCTATAAAATTATTTCTATAAGAATAGGTCTTAGGTCTTCCCCAATTTTCTAACTCTCCTAAATTAACCCAATTTAATTTAATATCCTTTCTTCTTTTAGAAATATCAATACTTTCTATCCAGGATTTATCTGTATCAACAGCTATTATTTTTGCTTTTGTATTTTTAATAACATAGCTGGTAGATTTACCAACACCATATTCAAAGTAAATACGACAATTTTGTAAATTTTTTTTAAATAAATAATCGTGACCATCAAATAGCGTAATTTCGTCTGAGTTGTTATTAGACATTATTTATTAAAATCTCTGATAACAGCAAAAAATTTGAACCATAATAATCTTAGCTTTCCAAAATAACTTTGATTTTTTTTTAGTTCATTATATTTTTGAATACCGCATTCAGTTTTAATTTTTAAATTACTCATAATCAAAAACTCCTATCTAATAAACATCTCATACTATATTAAAAGTGAAATTAGTTACTTTTTTTAAAAATCACTACATTTTTTTCAGGATATTCAGTTACCCAGTTTCTTTCACTGGCAATAATTTCAAATGTTTTTTTATTATAAAAAACAACATGAGTTGGATCTCTCCTATAATACCAACTTTCAAACAAGTTATCCTTAGGTATAAAAGAAGTCATAATAGCTAGGAAAGAATTTCTAGCTAACATATTATCAATTTTCTCAAACTCCTGATTAGGGTTAAAAAAATGCTCTATTACTTCAGTACAGGTAATATAGTTAAATTTTCTTAAAAAAATAGATTTATTAGGGAAAAAAAAAGGATCATATAATTCAACTTTAAAACCATCTTGCCTTAATATATGAGCTAGCGCTGGCGCATACCCACACCCATAATCCAAGCCAATATCATCAATTAAAATTTTATTTCTTATTGGATTAATCAACCTTAATAAGAAATCTTTATAAGCATTATCATCAATATTATTATTGTGCTTTAAGTAATGCTTTTTTTCTGATTTAGAAGAAATAAAATGTTTTGGATCAAGTAAAATAGCCTCACAAACTTGACACTCCCAATAAAGCAAATTATCTATCTCAGCAAATGACATAATTTTATTATTTTTACAAACAGTGCATATCTTCATTATGAAATATTATAAATCCCTAATACTGATTAATGTTTAATTAAAACAAGTTTTCAATTGAAATACACATAAATATGAACAAATTACTAAATAAATTTTCATTGCTAGGATATTCAGTAAAAATAATGATTTTAATTGGTGTTTTAGGCTTATTTCCATTTATCTTTGGTCTAGTCGATTTGTGGGTAAACAAAAATGAATTACTCTTTAAAATTAATTTACCAAAATATTATGGAGCAATTATTTTAACATTTTTAGGTTCAAAATATTGGGGTATAATTCTGAACTTACATGGTAAAAATAAATTATCTAATCAATTGGAAGTCAATATTATAATTTGGTCAATTTTGCCTTCAATTATAGGAATAATTGTTTTGTCTATCCAAAATAGTTTTAGCATTATTATTTTAGCTTTTGGTTTCATCTTATCCCAGATAATTGATGAGCTTTTATATAATAGAATTAATTTGCCTTATTGGTATTTAATGTTAAGACGTGCTTTAACTTCATTAGTACTTGTGATTTTAATTTGCACCTACATCATAATAAAATAAAAATGAATGATTTTCCGACTAATAAAATAAATTTACTAAAACATTTAAATAATTTTAGCAAAAATGAAATTTTAAATTATTCATCTAATCGAAATTATGACTTAGGTAAACCACATCATAATGTATCAAAACTTTCACCTTTTTTGAGAAGGCGATATATAAGTGAAGAAGAAGTTTTAAGGATCATTTTAAAAAACCACAAAGTTGAAAATATTCAAAAATTTATTGAAGAAGTTTTTTGGAGAACTTATTGGAGGGGATGGCTTGAAACACACCCATGGGTTTATGATGATTATAAAAAATATAAAGAGAATGTGTTTACTCCTCCTAAAACAGGTATAGGATGTTTTGATCATTGGTGTGATGAGTTAATAGAAACTGGTTATCTTCACAACCACTCAAGAATGTGGTTTGCAAGCATATGGATTTTTACTTTAGGGTTAAGTTGGCAATCTGGAGCTAAATTTTTTGAGGATAATTTATTAGATTTTTGTCCTGCATCAAACACTCTTGGCTGGAGATGGGTTGCAGGCATCCAAACAATAGGCAAACCTTATATAGCAAGAGCTGAAAATATTAAAGAATTTACAAAAAACAGATTTTATCCACAAAATCAATTAAATGAGACACCTAATTTAGATTTTAAAAATTTATCAAATGGCAAAGCCCTAAATTTTAATGGTAAAAAATTTCAATTATCAGAAAAACAGAAAAATTTAGGCTTGCTCTTAAATCAAAATGATCTTTCTTTCAATGAAGCCTTTGATAAGCAAAATATTCAATATAGCTGTTGTCTATATTCAACAAAACATAAAAATAAATTGATCGATAATTTCCAAAAACAATTAAATGAGGATATTTGTAATGAAGTCAAAGACATTACTTTAACCAATAGTTTTGAGCAAATTTATCAATGGTTAATAGATAAAAGAATTAAAAATTTAATTATTCCATACCAAACTACTGGTAATCATGTTTTTTCTGCTACTTTTTTAAACAAGATAAATCTACTTGGCATTAATTATAACTTTTATTTAAGGGACTGGGATCACAATGCTTTTCCTTATTGTAATAAAGGTTTTTTTCACTTTAAAAAAATGATTAATGAATTATTGGATCTTGCTAGTATTAGTTAGGGACTGTTAAGTAATATTATTAATTAGATAAAGAGAAGTTTTAGAATCAACTTACAAACTTTCTGTGTTAGGTCGATAAAGAACAATAATAAAACCAATTTTATGTATTATTTCAGCACTTAACTGTTTTTTAATCTCCATAAATTGCTTACTTCGTTTATTCTTATCTGCTTCTCTCAAACGAACTTTTATTAGTTCGTGTGCTTTAAGTGCAACATTGATTTCAGCAATTACAGCCTCAGTAAGACCATGCTGTCCAACTATAACAAAGGGTTTTAGAGAGTATGCTTTTTTTCGTAGCTCTTTTTTAAAGCTATTAGAAAGTTTTTTATACATAACAATGCCAAATTCAAAAATTATATTTTATAAAATAAAATTAAGACCAAGTCGTTTTGTATAGAAAAAATATGATATTACAAATTTAAAATTTTATTAAATTCTAGAATTATAACCTATTTAATATATTGACTTAAGGTTATAAATACATAATATGTATTTATATGAAACATTTAAACAATATTACCAATCCACTTGAAAGAAGAAGAGTTCAATTAGGTTATAGTCAACAAGACATATCTATTCTTCTTGGCATTACCCAATCTCAGTATTCCAGAATAGAAAAGGGTAACTCAGACCCTAATAAACATTTAAAAAAATTATCAGAAATTTTTAGCTGCAAACCTAATGAGGTCTTACAAGGTAAAATTTTAAGAGAAATTGACGATGATTTTCTAAACAATCAAACTAATAGTTTCCAAAGGGTTTTTCATGAAAGAAAGCCTGGGTATGTAAATTTGAACATAAATGGTTGGTTCACCAAGACGCAAATAATAAATAATTATGAAATGTTATTACAGGAACTAGATGAATGGAAAACTTCTGAAAATGGTATTAGGTGGAAACACAAATCTGACTAAACCTATCTTTTAGATAAGTTAAAATTAATATTTCAATTGTTATATTAATCAACTTCTAAAATTTATTATAAATAACTTTTTGAGACTTCATCTTTTTTATTTGAGCATAGTTCATCCAGCAAGATAGATAAAATGTGGAATTAGTTATTTTTTTTCCTAACTCAATTTTTGAAATTGGTTTGTCATTAGGAGCGATTATTTTGATATTTTCACCTTCTAATATACTTTTAATTACACTAGATTTAATACCAAAATTTGTATTTTCTGGAATAACTCCAAAGTTCCTACTTGCGTATTTTAAGTCTAATTTGGCTACGGCTACACCAATTACGTTTCCTTTATCATTTAAAATTGGTCCACCACTATTACCTGGCTGGATTGCAGCATCAATCTGAAAATTTGAATAGTTATTTCCAACTCCTGTCAGCGAACTTACTATTCCTTTTGTAATTTTAATTGAAGTGCTTATTCTTTTTCCAAAAGGGAAACCTGCTACATAAATATCTTGTAATAAGTTTGTTTGGTCATTGCTAATTGATAAAACTTGGTTTGGTATAAAATTACCTTTAATTAAAGCAAGATCGTTTTGGGGATCAAAGTTAATCACAT
>Ga0181595_10001586_pt1 | contig 24398 bp, 30 predicted proteins | sample 041ome_7_FD_145604 | JGI IMG/M metagenome (GOLD analysis project Ga0181595, IMG submission 145604) | Coastal salt marsh microbial communities from the Groves Creek Marsh, Skidaway Island, Georgia - 041401AS metaG (spades assembly) | ecosystem: Environmental > Aquatic > Marine > Intertidal zone...
CTTGCCGTTCAGCTAACACTTCCCCTTGCCGGGTGTGTAGAGGACTTTCACCTCCAAGTCACCTGCTAACCACCACAGTCAGCAGATAGCGCCGGTCAAGGCGCTGCGCGCCATGCCCGGCGCACCAAAAAAAAGCCCGGTAAAACCGGGCCTTTGGCAATACTGTGCAGCTTAACGCTTCGAGTACTGTGGACGCTTACGTGCTTTACGCAGACCCACTTTCTTACGTTCAACCTGACGAGCATCACGGGTAACGAAACCGGCTTTACGCAGAGCTGGACGCAGTGACTCGTCAAACTCCATCAGCGCACGGGTAATACCGTGACGGATAGCGCCAGCCTGACCAGAAATACCACCACCTTTAACAGTGATGTACAGGTCAAACTTTTCTACCATCTCAACCAGTTCTAACGGCTGTCTAACTACCATGCAGGCAGTTTCACGGCCGAAGTACTCTTTCAGGCCACGTTGGTTAACAACGATATTACCTGAACCAGCTTTTAAGAAGACACGGGCCGTTGAGCTTTTACGACGACCAGTTCCGTAGTATTGATTCTGTGCCATGTTATGCTCCGATTAAATATCTAAAACTTGCGGTTGCTGAGCAGCATGTTGATGCTCTGCGCCAGCGTAAACTTTTAACTTACGGAACATAGCGCGACCCAGTGGGCCTTTTGGCAACATACCTTTGATAGCTGATTCCAGCACCATTTCAGGTTTTTTGGCGATCAGTTTCTCGAAGTTGATTTCCTTGATACCACCTGGGAAACCGGTATGCGAGTAATACATTTTAGCCTGGGCTTTGTTACCAGTAACAGCCACTTTTTCAGCATTGATCACGATGATGTAATCACCGGCATCAACGTGCGGCGTGTATTCCGGCTTGTGCTTGCCGCGTAAACGTGATGCGATTTCAGTTGCGATACGACCTAAAGTTTTGCCGTTTGCATCAACAACGTACCAGTCGCGTTTTACGCTTTCTGGCTTTGCAGTAAAAGTTTTCATTAAACTCATTCCAAAATAACTAAAGTTACACCTGACAAAGTGCAGGGCTGATGCACAGTGTCGTTATCGCACCCCTTCGAATGCAAAAACTGCCGGGCTAACGGCAGTATAAAGGCTGTAACGTTGGCCGGGCGCGGATTATATCTTAAACAATTGCAGAAATCAGCAGTCTTCGCTGAAAAATTTTTTAGGGTAAATGCTCACTTGCCAGATAGTCATGTGACTGCATTTCCTGCAGACGGCTGATACAACGTTTGAACTCAAAACTGAGTAAACCGCCCTGATACAGCTGCTCCAGCGGCACCGCAGCCGAAATGATTAACTTAACGTGCCGCTCGTAAAACTCGTCGACCAGCGCAATAAAGCGCCGCGCAACATCGTCGTTATGCTGGCCCATCGCCTGCACACCTGATAACAACACTGTATGATATAGCTTACTCAGCTCCATATAGTCGTATTGGCTGCGGGCCGTTTCACACAGCTCATAAAAACTAAACCAAACGATACCATCGGCTTCGGCTTGCGTATGTAATTTACGGTTGGCCACTTCAATGCTGACCTTGTGCTGACGCGGCTCGACCGACAGCGCCAAAAAGTATTGCTCCAGATTTTGGTCGGCTTGTGTATCCAGCGGATAGTGGTAAATCTCCGCTTGCTCCAGCGTCCGTAGCCGGTAATCGATGCCGCTGTCGACATTCACCACCTTGGTGTAGCGTTTAATTAATTCGATTGCCGGCAAAAAGCGGGCACGCTGCAAGCCATTCCGATATAAACCATCCGGTTCAATGTTGGAAGTGGCAACTAAGGTGATGCCACGGGCAAACAGCGCTTGCATCAGGGTGCCCAGAATCATCGCATCGGTAATGTCGGAGACAAAAAACTCATCAAAACAAATAATGTCGGTTTGCGCTTTAAAATTATCCGCCACTTTTTCCAGCGGATCACTGACGCCCTTCAGCTGCTTTAACTCTTCATGTACCCGGTGCATAAAACGGTGGAAATGCACCCGCAGTTTGCGGTTACCAGGCAGACATTCATAAAAGGTATCGACCAGATAGGTCTTCCCCCTCCCCACACCACCCCAGAAGTATAAGCCGAGCAAGGGCTGCGGCGATACCACTTTACCGCTTAACCGTTGCCATAAACTGGGTTTATGCTGCGGGCGCTTAATGTAATCGTCAAACAAGCGCTGCAGCTGTTTAACGGCATCTTCCTGGGCAGCGTCATAGTGAAAGTCAGCACGTTTGAGGTCTTGCTGATATTTTTCCAGTGGTGTCATAAGCTTTTACTTGAAACTCGGCTGGTTAACCTCGAATTAAGGTTCATAATATTAACATGCCTTACCACCTTGCATAAGAAGTTAGGGTAGACTAAGCGCAGTTTTTCATTTGAAGGAGTTAACATGGACTTTTCGATGTCTCTGGTATGGTTTGTCGTTGGCTTGGCGGTTGGTGCCGTAATCAGCCGTTTGATTAGTATTAAGCAGTTTAGCCAAAGTAAGCTGCAGCTGGAACTAGACGAAAGCCGTAAACAGCTCTCGCAATACCGGCAGGATGTGTCCGAACATCTGGAAACCACCAACCAATTGATGACTCAGCTGCAGGACAATTACGCCCGCATTGCCAAACATGTACAGCAATCGAAAATGCAGTTAGTCGAGCAGCCGGTCAGTCAGCGCGACGAAATTAATTTCTTTTCGGAAGATACCAGCCGTCAGCTTAAGCAATCTCTGCATCAATTAGACGAACGCCGTCGCCAGCACTCAGTACCAGACCAGCAGCCACGGGATTATTCCGGCGAAGCCAGCGGTCTGATTAAAGAACGCCCGCGTAAAGAGGATTAACAAAGGCTTACAATTTTTCAGCGCATCATTTCAGAACTTTTTTATTTTAGGTTGTTCTTAGTCACACGCTTGTATAAGGAGACTATTACGCGATGAATAAAAAACTTTCTTTGCTTAGCGCTGCGGTGTTAGCAGCCATGATGTTAGCTCCAGCCGCCCCGGTGCAGGCGGGCTTGCCATTTTTTAGTAACAATAATCAGCAGGAAATGCCATCCCTGGCGCCGATGCTGGAAAACGCTACGCCGGCTGTAGTTTATATTTCTGTGGCCGGCAGTCGTGAAGTACGGCAGCGGGTGCCGGAAGCCTTCCGGCAGTTTTTTGGCCAGCGCGGCCCGGGTGAACTGCGCGAAGAGCGTCCGTTTCGCGGTTTGGGCTCTGGCGTCATTATTGACGCCGCCAAGGGCTATATCGTTACCAATAACCATGTGGTGCAGGATGCCACCGAAATCCAGGTACGGTTAAAAGATGGCCGTACTTTTAGCGCGAAAAAGCTTGGCGCCGATCCGGATAGTGATATTGCCCTGCTGCAAATCGAAGCTAAAGATTTGGTACAGTTGCCTTTAGCCGACTCAGACAAGCTCAGAGTCGGTGATTATGCTATCGCCATAGGTAACCCTTTTGGGCTGGAGCAAACTGTCACCTCCGGTATTATCAGCTCATTGGGTCGCAGCGGCCTGAATAGCGGCGAAGCCTTTGAAGACTTTATTCAAACCGATGCAGCCATTAACAGCGGCAACTCTGGTGGTGCGCTGGTCAATTTACGCGGTGAGCTGATCGGTATCAACACAGCCATTTTGGGGCCGAATGGCGGCAATATTGGTATTGGTTTTGCCATTCCCAGCAATATGATGAAGAATCTGGTGGATCAAATTGTCGAGTTCGGTGAAGTACGCCGCGGTAGCCTGGGCATACGCGGCAATGACGTTAACGCTGAACTGACCAAAGCACTGAACCTTAATGTTAGCCGTGGCGCCTTTGTTGGCGAAGTATTACCAGATAGTGCTGCCGCCAAAGCCGGTCTGCAATCAGGTGATGTCATTGTCAGCATGAACGGTAACCGTATTCAAAGCTTTAACGAACTGCGCGCGAAGATTGCAACACTGGGCGCAGGCCGCGAGGCTACGCTGGGTGTGCTGCGCGATGGCAAGGAGCGCAATATTAAAGTGCAACTACAGGAAGCCACTGGCAGTCAGGTTGCCGCTACCGAGTTACATCCGATGTTACGGGGTGCAACGCTAAACAACACAGACCGCGGTATCGAAGTGACTGAGGTCGAGGCTAACTCTGGGGCGGCGATGCTTGGCTTGCGCCAGGGCGATCTGATTGTTGGCGTTAACCGCCAGCGCGTCAGTAACCTGAATGAGCTGCGCCGTTTGCTGGAGCAACGCGACGGTGGTGTTGCGGCGCTTAATATTCAGCGTGGCGATACATTGCTCTATATCCTGATCCGTTAAGATCCTACCGGGCAACAGTAGCTTAGCGCTACTGTCTGCCCGCGTTTAATGCTATGCTTGCGCAATCCGTTCTGCTATAGAATCAGCATAGTGCGCACTGTCTTGTTGTTTACGCTAAAAAGTATTGCTTATGGCCTGGCTTTGGCTTTTGTTCTGGTATGGTTTTTTCCTAACCTTACCGGCGTGACTTTACCTTTTGCGCCCAATAGCGCCGAAGAGCAAACAGCCGCCCCGGTGTCTTACAACAGAGCAGTGCGTCGTGCCGGCCCGGCGGTAGTGAACGTCTATACCCGCAGCCGCATCGTCGATCCCCGCTCGTTACGCCCGCGCACTATTGAGCGGCAGGAGTTAGGCTCTGGCGTCATTATGTCTGCCGAGGGCTATATCCTGACCAATTATCACGTGGTCTATGGCGCTGAACATATCGAAGTCGCACTGCAGGATGGCCGTTGGCTGGAAGCCGTGCTGATTGGCCAGGATGAAATCTCTGATCTGGCAGTATTGTATGTGCAAGCCGATAATTTACCGGTGATTCCACAAGATCCGGAAATTGAACCTCAGGTCGGTGACTTAGTGCTGGCGATTGGTAACCCGTTAAATCTCGGACAAACCATTACCCAGGGCATTATCAGTGCCAACGGTAACACCGGGCTGAGTTCCCGCGGTTATCCCGACTTTATGCGAATGGATGCTGCCATTAATAAAGGTAATTCCGGCGGCGCTTTAGTTAATAGCAATGGCGTACTGGTCGGCATTAATGCGGCCGCGTTCCAGGTGCAGAATCAGGATATTCAGGGCATTTTCTTTGCTGTACCTTATCAGCTTGCCCGAAATATTATGCAAAAGCTGATTAAATATGGTCGGGTCACGCGCAGCTATCTGGGCGTGTCCGGTGAAGCGGTGGTTAATGCCGCCGGCGATCGCCTCTTTTCTACCGGACAAGCCCTGTATGGTTTATTGCTGACCGAGGTTGTCGCCGGCGGGCCTGCCGCTATCGCCGGCTTACAGAGTGGCGATATTATTCTGGAGATCGCTGGCCAGCAATTTAGCGATATGCAACAAGCAATGAATTTTATCGCTGAAACCGCACCCGATACTGAACTGCCCATTACTATCGATCGCAGCGGCCAACGGCTGACCATCCCCACTATAGTGCGCGAACAGCGCCGGCGTTAAGCTTGTCATTGCAGTGAGCAAAAATAAACCCAGCACTGTGGCTGGGTTTATTGTGTGGTGAGTTTAAACTAGGCGTTGATACGCTGGATATGCGCACCCAAGCCCTGCAATTTATGCTCAATCTGCTCGTAACCGCGGTCGATATGATAAATACGGTCAACAACTGTGGTGCCTTGCGCCACTAAACCCGCAATGACCAGACTGGCCGACGCCCTTAAGTCGGTCGCCATCACCTGCGCCGCATTTAACGACGGGCTGTGCTGACACACTGCCGTATTACCCTCTAACCGAATGCGGGCGCCCATCCGTTGTAACTCAGGCACATGCATAAAGCGGTTTTCAAAGATAGTTTCAGTCACAACACCAACACCTTCTGCTACCACATTCAGTACGGTGAACTGTGCCTGCATATCGGTCGGAAAGCCGGGATGGGGTACGGTTTTTACATCAACCGACAGCAATTGACGGCCTGTCATATTCAGGCGGATCCAATCTTCACCCGTTGTAACCTCGGCACCGGCTTCGCGCAGTTTTTCCAGGACGACTTCTAAATCGGCTGGCGCGGCGTTACGGCAGATAATATCGCCTTTAGTCACTGCAGCAGCCACCAGGAAAGTACCGGTTTCAATCCGGTCTGGCAGCACTTTGTGCGTACCACCATGTAATGCCGGTACGCCTTCAATCACTAAGGTGTCGGTACCAGCGCCACTGATTTTAGCACCATGGCTGTTCAGATAGACCGCCAGATCAACGACTTCCGGCTCACGTGCGGCGTTTTCGATAATGGTTTTACCGTCAGCCAACACCGCGGCCATCATCAGATTCTCGGTACCCGTTACGCTGACCATATCCATCACGATATGGGCGCCTTTCAGACGACTGGCGCGGGCTTTGATATAGCCGTTTTCTACCGAAATTTCTGCGCCCATTTTGCGCAGGCCATCGATATGTAAATTGACCGGCCGGGCACCAATGGCGCAACCACCCGGTAAGGACACTTCTGCTTGTCCAAAGCGGGTTAACAGCGGTCCAAGCGCCAGAATGGAGGCGCGCATGGTTTTCACCAGCTCGTAAGGTGCAAACTGATTAGTGATCTGACTGGCGTCCACCTTTACCACATCGGCTTCGTGCGATACGGTGGCACCGAACAGCTGTAATAACTTCAGCGTAGTTTCAATATCTTTTAACCGCGGAACATTACTAATCGTTGTTGGTTGTTCAGCGAGCAAGGCAGCAAATAAAATTGGCAGCGCAGCATTTTTGGCACCCGAAATAACCACCTCACCTTGCAGTGGGCCGTTGGCTGTAACTAGGAACTGTTGCATAAAAAGTCTCAGAGCGGTGGGTTTAACAATTTTTCTCTGCGCCATTGTTCTGGCGTAAAGGTTTTAATGCTGAGCGCATGGATACTGCCGTCGGCAATCGCCTGCATCAGCGGCGCGTACACCATTTGTTGCTGTTTAACCCGACTAACATCAGCAAAACAGCTGCCTACCGCTGTTACTGCGTAGTGGGAACCATCAGCTTTTACATAAACTTCGGACAGCTGCAGCTGCTCTGTTAGCAGCTGCTCTATCTGTTGTAGATCCATAACTACACCTTAATCGATTATGGGCAAAATCGCAGTTACGGCACTCACATTGGCAAGGGACAAGAGCTGAGCCGGAACATGCTGGATTTCAATTTGCAAATTCATTGTTCTGGCTCGCGCTACTTGTTCGATCAGCCAGGCTAACCCGGCTGAGTCTACATTGGTTAGGGCGGAGAAATCAAAGGTTACCTTGCCAGAGAGCTTATTTAACAATGTAAAAGGTGAATACATCATTAACGTGTCCCGATTAAGCTCGCCTTTAAATTCCAACCGCTGTTGTTGCTGAGTTATGCTTAATGACACAACTTACTCCGATGCCCGGACGGGATCCTGTTCAGGGATCTTAACTGGCTCTTTGGCTTTTTCCTGCAGCAACGCCGTTACCCGCTCCAACCCCTGTTGCCGGATCAGATTACTCAGCTCAGCCCGTTTACTGTCCAGCAAAGAAATACCTTCGGCGATCATATCAATCACCAGCCAGGTTTCCGCATTGCGTGGCCGGCGTAATTTAAAATCAATCACGATGTCAGGTTTGCCCGGATCAACAACGCGGGTTCTGATGGTGAAAATTTGCTGATTACCCACCGGCTGCGACGGCTCAATAATCACCTTCTGCTCTTTGTAGTAGGTTAAAGCACCGGCATAAGAGCCGATCATATACTGCTCAAAAGCTTTGACGAAAGCATTAAAAGCTTCCGGATTCTGGCGGATATCAACCGCCCGGCCCACTACAGTGCCAGCCGCATAACGGCTATCGACGTAAGGCAATAGCTCTTCGACCACGATCACCCGCAGATGCTCTAAATCTTGCTGGATCAGTGGCTGGTCTGCTTTGATCCGGCTAAAGGTTTTATCCGCTACTGTCTCAATCAACTTGTAGGGATCGGTATAGGTTTCCGTAGCTTGCGCAGGTAATACCATGGTTGCAGCCAACAATAAGGCCGCACCGCATTTACGAATCAGATGTTTCATCAATTCCCCCGATTAAATAAAAACTGGCCAATCAGCTCTTCCAATACTATTGCAGAGCGGGTGTCTTCAATCATGTCGCCTTCCCGTAACATCTGTACCGTATCATCGACGAAGCCTGGCAGCAGGCCGACATATTGTTCCCCTAACAAACCTGAAGTCAGGATGGCAACCGAACTGGTCTCCGGAAAGTTATTGTATTCGGTGTTAATATCCAGCGTTACCACTGGGGTATAAGTCACGCGATCCAGCTCGATAGCACTGACCCGGCCAACAATAACGCCGCCGACTTTTACCGGTGAACGCACTTTCAAACCACCGATGTTGTCAAACTTGGCATACAACTTATAACTTTGTGACGCGCCACCGAAACCGGTATCCGCCACCCGAAGTGCCAGTAATAAAAAAGCAGCAAACGCCAAAACGATAAAGCCACCTACTAAGATTTCTAATTTACGCGTGGTCATTTTTTATCCACCAAACATTACAGCGGTTAATATAAAGTCAAAACCCAATACAGCCAGTGAGGCCGTGACAACCGTTTCTGTCGTCGCCCGGCTGATGCCTTCCGAAGTAGGAATAGCGTCGTAGCCTTTATGCAGGGCAATCCAAATCACCACCAAGGCAAAGACGACGCTTTTTATCACGCCGTTCATCACATCTTGATACAAATCGACATTTGCCTGCATCGCCGACCAATAACTTCCGGCATCAACACCCAGCCATTCCACCCCAACCAGGTGGCCACCCAGAATACCGACAGCATTAAAAATCAGCGCCAGTAATGGCATACAAATCACGCCAGCCCAAAAGCGCGGTGCAATAATCCGCCGCAATGGATCTACCGCCATCATTTCCATACTGGACAGCTGCTCGGTTGCTTTCATCAGGCCGATCTCTGCCGTCAAGGCGCTACCGGCACGGCCAGCAAACAGCAGCGCTGTTACCACCGGGCCCAGCTCACGCAGCAAGCTTAATGACACCAAGGGCCCCAACATGCCTTCGGCACCGAATTTTACCAGCACGTTATAGCCTTGGAGTGCTAAAACCATACCGATAAATAATCCCGAAACCAGAATAATCAGCAGGGATAACACACCCACGACATAAAGCTGTTTCACCAGTAGCGGAAAATTTTTCCGCAGGTTGGGTTTACCGATCAGCGCACCCGCCAGCATCAATCCGGCGCGGCCAAAACCACGTACCGAATTTATTGCCTGCTGACCGATCTGTTGTAATCTGTCAGCGATCACCTTGTCAGCTCCATTAATTCATCCTCATAAGCCGCCGCTTTATAATGGAACGGCACCGCCCCATCGGCTTCGCCGCGCAGGAACTGCTGTACCAGTGGCGATGGATCCTGTCTTAACTGTTCCGGCGTGCCCTGGCCAATGACCGTTTTATCGGCAACCACATAGACGTAATCTGCGATACTCATCACTTCGGTAACATCATGCGATACCACTACCGAGGTTAAGCCTAGGGCGTTATTCAACTCCCGGATCAGCCGGACAATCACCCCCATCGAAATGGGATCCTGACCGGCGAAAGGTTCGTCGTACATAATCAGCTCCGGATCCAGCGCAATCGCTCTGGCCAGGGCAGCACGTCTGGCCATACCACCTGACAACTCGGCTGGCATCAGATCCCTCGCACCACGTAAGCCGACCGCCTCAAGCTTCATCAGCACGATGCGCCGGATCAGCGATTCAGACAGCTTGGTGTGCTCACGCAACGGGAAGGCGACGTTGTCAAAAACGGTCATTTCCGTAAATAGCGCGCCGCTTTGAAACAGCATGCTCATCTTTTTCCGCGCCTGATACAGTTCAGCCCGCGACAGCGCCGGTATATTTTGCCCCTCGAACAAGATGTTGCCGCTGTCAGGCTTTAGCTGACCACCAATCAACTTCAACAGGGTCGTTTTACCAATACCGCTGGGCCCCATAATGGCAGTGAGCTTACCGCGCTGCACCTGCATATTCATATCGCGGTATATCTGCCGCTCACCACGCGAAAAACTCAGGTGCTGAATGTCAATTAATATGTCAGACAACTTTTTCCCCCAATCACCGGTTACTCACCGGCAGTCTGTCAGCTACCCAGGTCGTCATAATTACATACATTCATGTATGTTTTCAATCAAAGCCGCTGTCGCAACGTTGTATTATTGTAAACGGGATTGCAGTTAGAGTGGTTACAAAAATTCGTAACAAAGTATGCGTAAATTCGAAAACCCGCCGCTATGCCCATAACAGCGGAGGTTTTTTTGCATTTCACGGCAAGAAGCGGGAAAATACCTGTCTCGTTACACAGCCTTAAACCGGACACTATGATATCACCTTTGTTGTTAGCCATCATCTTTGTCGTCGTTGGCCTGGTGCTGCTGATTTGGAGCGCTGACCGTTTTGTGTTTGGCGCCTCATCAGTGGCACGTAACAGTGGTATTTCGCCAATGATTATCGGTCTGACTATTGTTGCCATGGGCTCCTCCGCGCCTGAAATGCTGGTCTCCGCTACGGCCGCCGCGCAAGGCCGCCTGGATACCTCCGTAGGTAATGCATTGGGTTCTAACATCACCAACATTCTGTTGGTGATTGGCATCGCCGCTTTATTAAAACCGATCGCCGTGGCATCGCTTACCCTAAAGCGGGAATTCCCGCTGCTGATTGTTTTTACGCTACTTGGCTATTATTTGATATCAGACCATAACTTAACGCGGGCTGAAGGTGTGATACTGCTGGTTGCCTTTGTTGGTTTTATCGCGTTACTGGTTTATTTTGGCAAACATGCGACCCCTGACGACCCGCTGATCGCCGAATTGGAAGAGGAAGTCCCTGAAGCCGCCTCGAATATCAAGGCTGCATTCTGGATTGTTGCCGGGTTGGTATTGCTGCTTGCCAGCTCACAACTCTTGGTTCATGGCGCGGTAACTATTGCCCGCTATGCCGGAATGAGCGATCTGGTGATCGGCCTGACCATCATTGCAATTGGCACCAGCCTGCCCGAGTTAGCTGCCAGCGTGATTGGCATTTTGAAAGGTGAAGATGACTTAGCCCTTGGCAATATCATCGGCTCTAATGTATTTAATATACTGGCAGTGCTGGGTCTGGGTGCGGTCATTGGCCCGGGCAGTTTAGATTTAAATGCCGGCACCCGCGATAGCTACGTGATGATTGCCGCGACGCTGGCGATGTTAATTGTGTCGGTGCGCCTGGGCAGTCAACAACGTATTAATCGCCTGGAAGGCGGCGTGTTACTATGCGGCTTTATCGGCTATCAATATTTACTATTTACCCAATTGGCATAAGAACAACACTATGGTTTTTGAAACGTTTCGTGCTCAAGCTTTACAGGTCTTAAGAATCGAAGCTGAAGCGGTAAGGCAACTGGAACAGTATCTGAATGCGGATTTCGAACACGCCTGCCAGTTGATCCTGCAAGCCAAAGGCAAGGTGATCGTCAGCGGGATTGGCAAATCCGGGCATATTGCCAACAAAATTGCCGCGACCCTGGCCTCAACCGGTACACCCGCCTTCTTTGTGCACCCCGGTGAAGCCAGCCACGGCGATCTGGGCATGTTATCCGCCAACGACATCGTGATTGCCATTTCCAATTCCGGCGAGACCAGCGAAGTACTGACCATAGTGCCGGTGATCAAGCGTTTGGGTATTCCACTGATTGCCATGACCGGCAAACCTGAGTCGACGCTGGCGAAGCTGGCTGATGTGCATATTTGCGTAGCCGTGACTCAGGAAGCCTGCCCACTGGGATTAGCGCCCACCGCCAGTACAACAGCGACACTGGCGATGGGCGATGCGATAGCGGTGGCAGTGCTGGATGCCCGCGGGTTCTCTGCTGATGATTTTGCACTGTCACACCCTGGCGGTAGTTTGGGGCGTAAGCTACTGCTGAGATTAGAGGATTTGATGCATCAGGGAGACTTGGTGCCTATTGTCACCCGCCAGGCCACTATCAAGGACGCGCTGCTGGAAATCTCTAAAAAAGGCTTGGGGATGACGACCATTGTTAATCACGATGGCAGTCTGGCTGGCATCTTTACCGATGGCGATTTACGCCGCATTTTGGATCAACGGCTGGATATTCATACCACGCTAATTGAGCAAGTGATGACAGTCAACTGCATTACCGCCAAAGCCGATATGCTGGCAGCCGAAGCGCTGAATATTATGCAACAGAAAAAAATCAATGGCTTGGTGATTGTTGACGCCACCCGTAAACCCATCGGCGCGATGAATATGCATGACCTGCTAAAAGCGGGAGTTCTCTGACATGGATTTGTATCAACAATTATACCAGCCACTTAGCGCCGAACTTTTTAGCAAAGCCAGTCAAATTCGCTTGTTAATTTGTGATGTCGATGGCGTATTTTCCGATGGCCGGATTTACCTTGGTAATGCCGGTGAGGAACTGAAAGCCTTTCATACCCGGGATGGCTATGGTATCAAAGCCTTACGTCAGGCAGGCGTTGAGGTGGCGGTAATTACCGGCCGCCGCTCGGCCATTGTTGAACAGCGCATGCGGGCACTCACCGTACCCTATATCTATCAGGGGCAGGAGAATAAAACGGCAGCTTTTCAGGAATTATTACAGCTGCTGCAACTAAGCCCGGCGGCCGTTGCCTATATAGGTGATGATCTGGCGGATTGGGAAGTGATGCAACATTGCGGCCTGGCGGTCGCGGTAAGGGATGCTCATCCATATCTGCAACGTCATGCCGATATGAAAACCAGCTTACCCGGCGGCTTTGGTGCAGTGCGCGAACTCTGTGATTTGTTGCTGATTGCCCAACAACGTTTTCTGCAATTTGACGGTAGCAGTACATGAGAAAATTTTTAGTGTTGGCAGTGAGTTTACTCGTGCTGTTGGCAGCCTACCTTTGGTTTGCTCCGCACCAGGACAATCTCGACCGGCAACCCGATCGTGAATTTATTCCCGATTATATTGCTGAAAACCTGACCTTGCGTATTTATGACAAGGAGGGCTATATTGCCGATCACTTACAGGCGCGCCGGCTCGAACATTTCGAGCAGTTAGGCTTCACCCAGTTTGAACAGCCGCGTTACACCCTGTTTAATGCCGAACATCATGCGGCCTGGGAAATCAGCAGCAAAGATGGCATCTGGTTTCCACAGGATAAAATTATTCTGGAGCAACAGGTATTGTTACGTAATCTGTTACCAGACGGCTTTATCGAACGGGTAGAAACCGCCTCGCTGCAACTATTGTTGCCGGAAAAAACCTTACAAACCCATGAACCAGTGCGTATTGTTGGCCCTGGTTTTTATATGAACGGCGTCGGTATGTTAGCTGATCTGTCAGCACAGCACATCCAGCTACAAAAGCATCTTGAAACGGTATATTTAAATGAAAACTAACCTGTTCGCCGCGCTATTGATACTGTTTAGCGCCAGCACCCTGGCCGCTAAACCTGATCATCAGTTGCCGATTTCGATTAACGCCGACAATACCCAGGCTTCTATTCGCGATAATACGGCGGTTTATGTTGATAATGTCGAAGTCAGGCAAGGCAGTTTGCTCATTAAGGCGGATCGTCTGGAAATTAATGCCAGTGCCGGTAAAGGCCAGGAAATCTTTATTTTCAGCGGCACCCCTGTAACCTATTCACAACTGCTGGACGGCGAACGTCCCGTCACTGCTCAGGCGAATGAAATTCGCTATGACATTGCCAGTCGTACCCTCACCTTAACGACCGACGCCGAGTTAACCCAAAGCGGCTCCTTGGTGCGGGGCGATATTATCCGTTACAACCTGGAGCGCCAGGAACTAACGGCCGGCAGCGAGCAAAACCGCCGCGTCACGACCATTTTTACGCCGGAAACCAAGGAAAATCCATGAAGTTAGTGGTAGCGCATCTGGCGAAAAGTTATAAAGGCCGCCAGGTAGTAAAAGATGTCAGTCTGGAAGTGAATGCCGGCCAGATCGTTGGCTTACTCGGTCCGAATGGCGCAGGTAAAACCACCACCTTTTATATGATTGTCGGCCTAGTCCCGTCCGATAAAGGGCAAATCACCCTCAATGATCAGGACATTACGTTCGCCCCTATTCATCAGCGCGCCAGAGCCGGTATCGGTTATTTGCCGCAGGAGAGCTCGATTTTTCGTAAGCTAACGGTCTATGACAACCTGTTAGCGATACTGCAAACCCGCAAAGACCTGAACAGCCAACAACGTGAAGACATTGCCGACGAACTGCTGGAAGAGTTTCATATTGGCCATATCAAGCACAGCTTAGGGATGGCCTTATCGGGTGGTGAGCGGCGCCGGGTTGAGATTGCCCGCGCCCTGGCCGCCAACCCGGCTTTTATTCTGCTGGATGAGCCCTTTGCCGGTGTTGACCCGATTTCCGTGTTAGATATCAAAAAGATTATCCAGCATCTGTGTCAGCGCGGGATCGGTGTCTTGATCACCGATCATAACGTCAGGGAAACCCTTGATGTCTGCGAAATTGCCTACATTGTCAGTCATGGCGAGTTAATTGCGGCTGGCTCGCCGCAAGACGTTCTGGCGAATCAACAGGTCCGCGATGTATACCTTGGTGAGCAATTCAGGCTATAGTAAGGGCGTCGGACAACAGTCATATATTCAGGAGAGAATCAGACTTACATGAAGCCGTCTTTACAACTGCGCCTAGGCCAACAGCTGACTATGACACCGCAGCTGCAGCAGGCGATCCGTTTACTACAGCTATCAACTATCGAACTACAGCAGGAAGTTCAGGAAGCGCTGGACGCTAACCCTTTGCTGGAAGGCGATGACGACTATAGCACTGAACATACAGATACGGATCTGAGTCTGGCAAACCTGAACCGCGATACGCTGGCGACAGACAGCGCCAGCGATGATAACGACGACTTCACTGATTATACCGACCATTCAGAGCGCGACAGCAGCGAGGCAATGACCGAACAGAACATTCAGGACGATCTGCCACTTGATAATAATTGGGATGATTTAGTCAGCGCTGCGCCGGTAACCAGTGGTGCCCTACCCGATGACGATATGGTTTATCAGGGAGAAACCACCGAGACCTTACAAGACTACTTACGCTGGCAAATGGAACTGACCCCCTTTTCTGCAACTGACCGCGCTATCGCCGAAATTATTATTGAAGCTGTGGATGAAACGGGTTTGCTCACTATCAGCTGCGAAGACATTCTCGAGTCTTTGCAATTGCCCGATGTGGAAGCCGATGAAGTCGAGGCCGTATTAAAGCGGATCCAGCTATTCGACCCGGTTGGTGTCGCCGCACGCTCAGTGCAAGAGTGTTTGTTAGTGCAGTTGCGGCAGTTTGACCCCGCGACGCCCTACTTAAATGATGCAAAACAAATAATCAGCGAATATACCGACTTTTTAGCTAACCGGGACTTTCGTTCTCTGATGCGGGTGACTAAACTCAAAGAAGAAGAACTGAAGGAAGTGATGCGTTTGATCCACAGCTTAAACCCAAGACCGGGTGCGGATGTGATCAGGCAAGAGCAGCAGTACATTATTCCTGATGTTGTAGTGAGTAAAGTCAAAGGTCGCTGGCAGGTAGAATTGAACCCGGACGCTATGCCTAAGGTTAGGATTAATCAGCAATATGCGGCCTTATCCAGAACGGCACGTAACAGTGCGGATAGCCAGTTTATCCGCTCACATCTGCAGGAAGCGAAATGGTTTCTAAAAAGTTTAGAAAGCCGCAACGAAACCCTGTTAAAAGTGGCCAGCTGTATAGTGCAGCAGCAACAGGCTTTTTTTGAACACGGCGAAGAAGCCATGAAGCCAATGGTACTGAATGATGTGGCCGAGATGGTCAGTATGCATGAATCGACAATTTCCAGGGTGACAACCCAAAAGTATATGCATACACCGCGCGGAATTTTTGAACTTAAGTTCTTTTTCTCCAGTCATGTTAGTACAGAGAGTGGTGGTGAATGCTCCTCCACAGCAATTCGAGCTTTTATCAAAAAACTGGTGGCTGCGGAAAATCCCGCTAAGCCATTAAGTGATAGCAGGATGGCAGAAATTTTGTCTGATCAGGGTATTAACGTTGCGCGGCGTACCATCGCCAAGTACCGCGAATCCCTGTTTATCCCGCCATCCAATCAACGAAAGACCCTGCTGTAAGTGTCTTAACAAGAAGGAAGAGTCTATGCAAATCAACCTAACTGGCCGTCACGTAGAAATTACCGACTCTCTGAGAGAATATGTAGACAGTAAATTTGCTAAACTGGAGCGCCATTTTGAAAACATCAATAATGTGCATGTAGTCCTGAATGTCGAAAAGCTAAAACAAATTGCTGAAGCCAAAATCCATCTGAATGGTGGTGAAGTTTTTGCCGTCTCTGAAGACGAAAATATGTACGCCGCCATTGACCAGTTAATTGATAAGCTGGACAGGCAAGTGATCAAACATAAAGAAAAGTTGTCACGACACTAAGATGATTAATTTAAGCGCTATGTTAGCGGAGAACTGCACGAAAAGTGCAGTTCTTTTTAACAGTAAAAAACGAATCCTCGAATATATCGCCGAACTGGCCCACCAGCAAATACCCGAAATGTCTGAATACAGCATTCTGGAAGCGCTGATGACCCGCGAAAAGCTGGGCTCAACCGGTATTGGCGGCGGTATTGCGATCCCGCATGGTAAACTGGAGTGTGTAACTTCGCCCATTCTGGTGTTTGTTGTCAGTCAGGATCCTATCCCCTTCGATGCCATTGATAACCAGGGTGTTGATATTTTCTGTGCTATCCTGATCCCGAAAGATCAGTGTCAGGCACATTTAACCACGCTATCGGGTATTGCCAAACTGCTTAGCCAGAAAGAGTTAACCAAGAAAATCCGGCACGCCGGCTCAGATCAGCAACTGTACCAGTTATTGGTGGAATCCAGTCAGCTGGCAGGTGACAAATGAAATTACTGGTAGTCAGCGGCCGCTCAGGCTCAGGTAAATCCGTCGCATTACGGGTGATGGAAGATCTGGGCTACTACTGCGTAGATAATATCCCGGTAAATTTGCTGCCCACCCTGGCCAATGCGGTAATGGATCAGTATGAGCGGGTTGCAGTTAGCATCGATGTGCGCAATTTACCGACCGAGCCGGAAGAACTGGCAGAAATTCTGTCCTATTTACCGCGTAAACTCGAACTGACTATTCTATACCTGGATGCTGACCACACCACGCTGATTAAGCGTTTTAGTGAAACCCGGCGTCTACACCCACTTTCGCATCAAGCCATGTCGCTGGACGAAGCGATTTCGCGGGAACAGCAATTGCTGGATCCCATCTCCAGCCGTGCCGATCTGTATATTGATACCACCGAACTCAATATTCATCAGTTAGCGGAATTATTACGCGAACGGATCCTCGGCCAGAAAACCGGTCGGCTGGTCATGCTATTTGAATCCTTTGGTTTTAAATACGGTATTCCGAAAGAAGCCGATTATGTCTTTGATGCCCGTTTCTTACCCAATCCACATTGGGAACCGGCGCTAAAGCCGCTTACCGGCCTGGATCAACCGGTAAAAGATTATCTGGCCTCAGAACCAATAGTTGGTAAATACATCTGGCAGATTAATAGCTTTATCAGCAGCTGGCTACCGCATCTGGAACGGAACAATCGCAGTTATCTGACCATTGCTATTGGCTGCACCGGTGGCCAGCATCGTTCAGTTTATATCGCAGAATGTCTGGCAGAAAGTTACCGCAGCCAGCGCGAGGATGTGCAAATTCGCCATCGGGAGTTAACACGTCACCATGGCCGCTAAACTCAGCACACAGGTTACTATTATCAATCAACTCGGCCTGCATGCGCGGGCTGCGACTAAGCTGGTGCAGCTTTGTCAGCGCTATCAGGCGAAAGTCGAACTGATGCAGGATGACGGTAAAACGGCAGACGCCGGCAGTGTGCTGGCGTTGCTGATGCTGGCAAGCAGTAAGGGCAAAACCCTGACGGTCACCACCGAGGGGGAAGACGCAGCGGCAGCCTTAACGGCGGTAACAGAGCTGATTAACAGCGGCTTTGGCGAGTAGTTGCTGCCACTACTGCGTCATCTACCTTAGGGCAAATTTGACTTCAAATGCGAGCGGCTGCTGTTTTGTTGCTGGCCACGCTTTAATTCCTGCTCACCTGTCGTTTTCGGGATTGCCTTGATTTTGTGATGCAGTGCCGTTTTTATCAACATATGAGCGCTAACCGGCGCGGTAATCAGCAGAAAAATCGTGATCAGCAGCTCATGCACACTAATAGTGCCCGGCGAGGTACTAAAATAAAACATCGAACCCAGCAAGATACCGCCCATACCCAGCGTGGTCGCTTTGGTCGGACCGTGCAAACGGGTAAAAAAGTCTGGCATCCGGGTTAAGCCGATAGAGCCAATCAATACAAAGGCACCGCCTAATAATAAAAAGAAGGCTACGGCCCATTCCATCCAGTTTTGCATACCCTCTCCTTATTCGATGATGTCGCCGCGCAGTAAGAACTTGCAGACAGCAACCGTACTAACGAAACCGAGCATCGCAATTAACAGCGCCGCTTCAAAATACAGTGGCGAACCCATTAATAAGCCATACAGAATAATCAGGGCGATACTATTGATATACATGGTATCCAGAGCCAGGATCCGGTCCGGCAAACTCGGGCCCTTGATCAACCGCCATAGATTAAGCAATAAGGCGGTGCTGATCATACCGAACACCAGAAAAATAACGTTTTCTAACATTGAAAGATCTCCTTCAGCGGCGCTTCGTAGCGCGACTTAATTTCGGCGATCAGGGCGGCTTCATCGTCCAGATTCAATACGTGAATCAGCAGCCAGCGTTGTTTAACTTCGTCGCCTTCGGCTAACATTTCTTTGGTAGGATAAATATCAGCGCTAACCGTACCCGGTGTCATCGACACTGTACTGGCCAGAATGGTAATGGGTAACTCATGCTGCAGATCCAGGGGCACCCGCACAAAAGCTGGCTTTAGCTTTTTGGTTGGCCCCAGAATCAATACCGCGACCTGCGCATTGGCGGTAATAATATCCAGAAATACCCGCAGAATATAACGTAAAGCCAGCCCCGGACGCTCTATCAGTGGCTGAGGATCGCGGAATTTGGCACTAAGCCAGGGGATCACTACCGCCAGGATCAGCGCCGCCAGCAGATGAAACGGCGCTAAGCTCTGGTTCAACAGTAGCCAGACACAGAACAGCAGCACACTACGGTAGGGTGTCGGTAACCAACTGTAACGGGGTTGTAATCTCATTTCGCACCTCCGGACAATTCAGCTTGCGGCAGAATAATCGAAATCGCCTGCTGCACATCCTGTAGGCTGACCGCGGCTGCGACACTTAATTCCGTCAACGGCCCGGCAAATACAACAAGCGCTGGGCTGGCTACCAGCAACAAGCTCACCGCGATAATTTGTAGCGGCGCCGCTTTATCGCCCCCCGCCTCAGAACCGCTAACCCGCCAGAACAGCGTGCTACCCGCCCGCGCCAGACCAATCAGTACCATCAGGCTACTGAGCAATACCACCGACCACAACAGTAATTGCTGCTCAGTGCTGACAACCGACTGCAGGATCATCAGTTTGCCAATAAAGCCGGATAATGGCGGCAAACCGGCCACGGACAGAGCAGCAACAAAGAATAAGGTACCCAGCAATACTGGCTGCGCCACCCGACGACCAGATACCAGACGATCGCCCGCCTTACCACGTTGCGTCGCAATCAGATCGGCTAACAGAAATAAGGCACCAGTGACCAGCGTCGAGTGCACTGTGTAGTACAACACTGCAGCAGTGGCGGCGGTATTTTGCATCGCGACCAGACAAACCAGAGTACCCACCGAAACGATAACTAAATTCGCCACCAGTTTGCGGAAATCCTGACTACCCAGCACACCGATAGCACCCAGTAGAATCGTCGCCAGACCGAACGCCCATAACCAATTCATACCCAAACCACTTAACGGGCCTGCGGTTTCTCCGAAAATTGTGGTGTAAACCCGCAGTAGCGCATAAACCCCAATCTTGGTCATGACTGCAAACAGTGCGGCGACAGGTGGTGATGCCGCTGAGTAAGTCGCCGGCAACCAGAATTGCAATGGCAAAATTGCCGCCTTTAACGCAAACACTATCAGCAGTAAGGAGCCACCGGCCTGCACCAGTAGCAGATCCTCAGCGGGTAAGCTGGCAACCCGTAACGCCATATCCGCAATATTCAAGGTGCCGAGGCTGCCGTATAAAATGGCTAACGAGAACAAAAATACCGCTGAACCGGTCAGGTTTAAAATGACATAATGTACCGCCGCTTTAGTTTTGTTTTTGCCGCCGGCGTGAATTAATAAGCCGTACGAAGCGATCAGTAGAACTTCAAAGAATACAAAGAGGTTAAACAGATCGCCGGTTAAAAACGCACCGTTAATCCCCATCACCTGAAACTGAAACAACGGGTGAAAGAACGAGCCGCGCACATCCTCGCCGGCAGAGCCGTAACAGATAGCGGCTAACGCCAGAAAAGAGGTGAGACAGACCAGTACTACGCTTAGCGTATCAGCCACCAGAATAATGCCAAACGGTGGCTGCCAGTCGCCCAGCGCATAAAAGGTCAGCCCCTGTTGCTGGGTTTGCCAGAGCAACACTAATGCCAGCACAAATTGCAGTGCCATCGACACGATACTGACCAGCCGTCGCCGGTTCGGTACTGAATGCACCGGTGGCAACATAATCAGAATAGCCGTTAAGATTGGCAGCAATACCGGTGCAATAATCAAATGACTCATAGGCCGGCCTCCTTGCGACGCTGCTCGGCCTCGGGCAATTTGCCATCAACATGGTCATTACCCAAATCGGCACGGGCGCGAATGGCTAAAATAACCAGGTAGGCCGTCATCGCAAAACCAATCACTATCGCTGTTAACACCAACGCTTGCGGCAGGGGATCGGCGTATTCCTCAGACATCCCCAGCACCGCCGCGCCACGCAAGTTCAAGCGTCCGGATGCAAATAAAAACAGATTGACGGCATAAGACAGCATCGTCAGACCGACCACCACCGGAAAGGTGCGGCCGCGTAACATTAAAAAGACGCCGCAAGCTGTCAGAAAACCAATACAACAGGCTAATAGGGTTTCCATCAGATTGTCTCCTTATGCACCGGCCGGTGTGCCGTTGTCATCTTACCCAGACTCGACAGAATCAACAGTGTCGAGCCAACGACGGTTAAATAAACGCCCAGGTCAAACGCCATCGCACTGGCCAGTTCAACTTCGCCAAGCAGCGGCACGTCAAAGTAATCAAACCAGGACGTCAGGAACGGCCGACCAAACAGGAAGCTGGCGAGGCCAGTAACCAGGGCAACCAGTAAACCAATGGCAACGACCCGCTGGTACTCAATATTGACTCTGGCCTTCATCCAGTCCACACCGTGGGCAATATATTGCAGGATCAACGCCACCGCAGTGATCAGACCGGCGATAAAGCCACCACCCGGTAAATTATGTCCGCGGAAGAAAATATATACCGAAACCATCAAGGCCAGTGGCAGTAAGCTTTGAGCAACAGTAGCTAACAGCATCGGATGCCGTTCGCGTGTCCAGGGCCGGCCATCACCATCACTGCTGGGTTTAAATAATGGGATACGGGTCAGTAATTTGAAGATACCCAGCGAGGCGATACCCAATACCGCAATTTCGCCAAAGGTATCAAAGCCCCGGAAGTCGACCAGAATCACATTCACCACATTAGTGCCACCACCACCGGTTTTGGCATTAGCCAGGAAGAAATCAGAAATGGAATTGAAGGGCCGGGTCATTACGGCATAGGCCCAGCTACCAATTACAATACCAACCAGGCTGGCAAGGCTGATATCGCGGATCACGCGTGACGGCTCTGACTGACTTGGTGTTTTATGCGGCAGGAAGAACAGTGCCAGCATCAGCAGGATCACTGTGACAACCTCAACGGATAATTGTGTTAGTGCCAGATCCGGTGCGGAGAAACGGGTAAAAGCAATGGAAACCATTAAACCTACCACCGAAATCATTAACAGCGCCACCACCCGCTTGCGATGCCAGATCACTGTTGCCAGGGCACTGATCAGCAACAGCGCCGCACCGGTAGCATTGACAGCATCTATCGGTAATTCCTCTCGGCCACCCGATAACACCGGCACCTGCAGCAACGGCAAGCCGGCCAGCACCACAACGGCTGAGAGCAACAACACCATATAACGCTGTAAAGAGCCATTATCTAACCAGTTATAAAAGCGTTCACAAGAGCGGCTTAGCCTTTTCATCAGTTGTTCAAAGCTGTTGAGCGGATCAACACCCGGTAAACTGTTTTGAAAATCGAACAGCTTTTTCCGCTTCGAGTAAATCAGCAAGCCCATCGCAATGGCGATCACGCTCATCAGCAGTGGCAGATTAAAGCCATGCCATAGCGCCAGGCTGTAGTAAGGTACTTCGGTAGTCCCCAACACGGCAGCGGCGGCACTTGATAACAAGGAACCAACCATTAACACTGGCAAGATCCCGATCAGCACACAGAGCGCAACCAGAATTTCTACCGGTAAGCGCATCAGGTGAGGCGGCTCATGTGGGGTTTTCGGTAAGCCTTTCGGCTCACCATTAAAGAACACGTCGTGGATCAACCGCAGTGAATAGGCGACCGAGAAAATCGCGGCAATAGTCGCCAGTACCGGAATTAACCAGGAAATCGCGCCCAGTAAATGTTGGTTCAGCGTTTCAGCCAGGAACATCTCTTTTGACAGGAAACCGTTAAGCAGTGGTATACCGGCCATCGAGGCAGAGGCTATCATCACCAAGACCCCGGTTACCGGCATATACTTCCATAAGCCATTTATCCGCCGCATATCACGTGAACCGGTTTCATGGTCAATAATACCTGCCGCCATAAACAGCGAGGCTTTAAAAGTGGCATGGTTGATAATGTGGAAGATCCCAACCACTGCCGCCAGTTCAGTGCCCATGCCAAACAACAGAGTGATAAGCCCGAGGTGACTAATAGTCGAGTACGCCAGCAGCGCTTTTAAATCATGTTTAAACAGTGCCAGGTAAGCACCCACCAGTAAGGTGGCCAGGCCGGTCAGACTCACCAGAATAATCCACAAATCTGACCCGGCGAGTGCCGGATAAAACCGTGCTAATAAAAAGATACCCGCCTTTACCATGGTTGCCGAGTGCAAGTAAGCACTTACCGGTGTCGGCGCCGCCATGGCGTTGGGTAACCAGAAATGAAACGGAAACTGCACCGATTTGGTGAAACACCCCAGTAAAAACAGCACCAAAAATACCGGATACCAGCTATGCGCTAACAGTACATCACCGCTGGCCAGAATGACATCTAAGTCATAGCTGCCAACAATACGGCCGATAATCAACAACGCCGCCAGTAAGCACAGGCCTCCGGCGCCGGTAATCGTTAAGGCCATCCGTGCGCCGCGCCGGGCTTCAGATTTGTGCCACCAGAAACTGATCAGCAGGAATGAACTGATACTGGTTAGCTCCCAGAACAGCCAGAGTTGTAAGACGTTATTTGACAGCACTATGCCCAGCATCGCGGTCATAAACAACATTAAAAAGGTATAGAAGCGCCCCATCGAATCCCGGGCCGACAAATAATAGCGGGCGTACAGAATAATCAGCAAACCAATGCCGAGAATCAACAACGCGAATAAATACGCCAGGCCATCCAGTCTGAGCGCGATATCCAACCCCAACAGCGGGACCCAGGCCAGGCTATAGCGCAAGTTTTCAGCAGCAAATACCGCTTGAGTTTGAGAGATGAGTAGCAGAAAGGCCACCACTACCGGTAAGGCGGTCAACAGTGCACAGGCACTGCGCGACCATTTTGCCGTCAGCACGGGCACAAGGGTTCCCAGCATGGGTAACAACAGGATCCACAGCAGTGTCATAATGATCTCGCTTCCTTCTAAATTCTACCCTGCCTCGCTACACGTTATAACAGCTTCACTGCATTACCTACGCTAAAACAATTATTTATGAAGCTATTAAGAAGGCGTGCTCACGCAACAGAGGCAGGCAAAAAAAACACAGATTGTCAGGGAAACTACAAATATTTATACCTGTAACGCTCGGAAATGTCTATTAAAGTCGGCTAGTCTGACCAGAAAATCAGCTCAGCCGTCGTCGCCGTCCGACCAGTAATATGTCAGAAAATTACAAATCGATCAGCTTGAACGCGGCATAAGGTTACATCGAGTAGGAGGCGGGATCACTCCCGCCGTCCTCTCACACCACCGTACGTGCGGTTCCGCATACGGCGGTTCATGTTAACACTGGAACTGCCGGTGGCAATCCAGCAGTGATA
>Ga0181595_10001600_pt1 | contig 24243 bp, 39 predicted proteins | sample 041ome_7_FD_145604 | JGI IMG/M metagenome (GOLD analysis project Ga0181595, IMG submission 145604) | Coastal salt marsh microbial communities from the Groves Creek Marsh, Skidaway Island, Georgia - 041401AS metaG (spades assembly) | ecosystem: Environmental > Aquatic > Marine > Intertidal zone...
TTTTCGTGACAGTGTAGGCGCTGCCGGAATTTCCGGCAGTTTGGGGCTGAGGTTGTCATCACCTTTACCTCTGCCCTTGATAGCCAGAACTTTGTTCATTTGTCTTGCGCCTGCCCGCCAAGTCCGCCCGTGCATCTGCTGGATGAACTGGTAGGCCTTCTGCGTCGCAAACCCGGTATCGATCACTGTCAATGCGATCGGCATTCCCCAGCCCGGTCGATCCTGCATAGGCAGGATACGATCAATTTCAGTGATCAGAACCTGCCAATCGAGAATGTTCTCAGGCGGGTTGATCTCTCGTAACTGCAAATCAGGCCAAACCCTTTGCATGATCGTCTTGCGATCAACCATCCAAGATCGACCTTCCGAATCCCACGCCCAAAGCCCGAGATCGAATTTATCGCCGCCAACGTCGATTGATTGAGTGACGAACAGCGCACCAGTCGGAAACTGGCCTTTCTGAAAATCGCCGCCATACTCAACCAGTTCGTTTCGCCGCTGGATAAGCTTTGCCGAGTCCAACTTGGCACTATTCCCCGACCCCTCATAGGGCTCGCCCAGCACCTTCGCGGTGACCTCGCGCAGCTTCTGCGGCTTCTTCGTCGCGTCGAACTCGGCGAGCGCGCCCTCATATTCCTCGGCCAGCTCGGCGTTCGAGATCATCTTCGACATCGTGCCGTGAATCCAGAAGCCGCGAGCGCGGTTCGGTTCGGCCTCGCCGCAGACGCCGATCTCGACATCGAGCGATTGGCCGCGGTGCATCCAGACACCGGCATCGATCATGCGGTGACGCTGCTTGTCGTCCAGGCCGCCGCCGCAGTGCGGGCAGGTCAGTTCCGCTGTTGCCTTCGCCATCTCGACCCGCTCGTCCTTGGTGGCGCCGTCGCCGGGCCGCTCATAGGTCAGTTCGGCGCGCGGCACCTCGGGCCAGTATTTCGTCGGGAAGGGTGACGACCACATCCCGCAATTCTCGCAGGGCCAGACGTAGATCCCGCGCGATGACCCGACCCAGCCCTCGGCGATTCCCTCGGCCCAGCCGCCATCGGGGTGACTGGTCATCCCGACCTTGCGCTGGCTGCCCAAGGCACGACCGCGAACACGGGCCTGCTCCTTGAACGAACGGCGGATAGTCGGCGAATAGCTGTCGATCTCGTCCCCGACCATCAGGCCATACTGGACGTTGGTGAAGTTCGCAGGGATCGCGGCCTGCACCTCGAAGATGCGGCCCGCGACGCGCTTGCGCGACTTGTTGTTGTCGCTGCGGCCCGCCCCGATCTTGGCCTGAATCTCGGGATGGAGCTCGAACAGGTAGCGCCATTCGCGGTCGCAATATTTGTCGACCTGGTTGTCGGCTTTCAGATACCAGCCGATGTCGGTCATGGGGCCGAACCGCATCAGCTTGAAGGCGTAATTCTCGAACGCGACCGTGCCACCGCAGCGGCCCGGCTTCGGCACGATGACCTCCTCGACGGTCGGATCGTCTAGCGCGTCCATGATGCCGACCGCATAGGGGGTCAGGTCACGCGACCATGGGATCGTGCCGGTCCCGCGCGGGGTTTTCAGCTTCCGGTATTGCTCGGCGCAATGCACCGTGGATATCGCCTCGGGTGGCCGGGCGAAATCGAGAAGGCCCGCAAGAACGGAATAGCCACTGGCCAGATGCTGCCCGCTGCTGAGATCGGTGACCTCAGCCATCAGTTCATCCGGGGACAGGACCTTCATGGGATCGGCTTATTTCCTCGCATCGTTGCGCGAATGCTGCCGCCTGGGCGAATGTCGCGCGCTCGACCTTCTCTCGAATCTCCGGGGGGAACACCCCGTTGGGATCGGCGACGCCGATGACGCCGAGACAATGATCGCGGGCAGCTACCAGAACCTCGCGCAGGATGTTTTCGACATGCTCGCGCGGCACCCACAGACCTGCCTCGCGCTTCTGCTCGGCGATCTTCTGATAGATCGCCATCGACTTATCGACATCGCCCAGCGTGAAGCCGTCGGGCATCATGCCATCGGGCAGGCCAAGGACTTTCTCCGTGCGCCGCGACTTGTCCTTGAGCGCCTGCTCCTCGCGCTCGAAATGCCGGACCAGCCAGTCGGTCGTTCGGCGGACCTTGAACGTCCACTCGATACCCTGGCCGCCGCGGACGAAGCAGCCGGACTGCTCGAAACCTGGCAGCTCGTTGCACCATCTCCGCAGCGCGCCCTGCCAGGACACGCCAAGCAGTTTCGCCATCGGCTCGGCGGTGAGTGTCGCCTTGACCGGGTGCGCGTCGGCGCGCTTCTTCGCGATGCGAAGCTGCGTCAACCGGGCTTGGGGGTTGAGGACCGTGCGGGGCATCGATCAGGTTTTCCGGGCTTCGCGCACAAAAAAAGCCCGCCCCGAAGGACAGGCTTTCGTCTCAAGACGCGATTTCAACGGTGTGAGATATGCCCCGAAACGGGTCGCATCGTCAATAACTGAATTATTCACCCAGCGCCTCGTTCAGTTTCCGCTGCATTTCTTCCAGCGTTTCGAGATAGTTAGAGACTGATGTTGCGCAATCACGCAAACATTGAACCTCATGTCGGAAGCGACATTTATGCGCTCTGGCAGCGCGCTTGACCGGGATGTCGTAGAGGATCACCGCCTCGAAGAACTTGACGAAGGCGCTCGGCATCGCGGCGCGCGCATGGCGCAACTGCTCCTGCGCGGCGACCTGCTCCTCGGTGAAGTTCATGCCCCTCGACTGCGGCGCGGTCCAGACCTCTTTCAGAAAATCGGTGCCGGGCATCGCGCCCTCGAGCCCCGCCTCGTCATAGGTCCGGCGATACCAGGTGCAGGCGCTCAGCTGTTCGTCGTTGAGCTTTCCGGCGCGGTGGAGCCGGGTGGCGATCGGGGTGAGCACGCGGCGCATCGTGGTGATTCCTTCGCTGAGCGATGCCCACTGGCCGTCATGGCGCGGGCGATAGGGGATGGCGTCGGACTTGCCGCCCCACTCGGTATGGTCGCCATCCTCGTCCGTTTCTGGATCAGCCCTGCACTGGGCGATCCATTCGGGCGTGGGCGGGATGATGAGGTCGGACTCGTTCGCGGGCAGGCCGAGCCGGACGTTGCGCTCGGCATCGGCGCGGGACTGCTCGGCGATGCGGTCGGCTTCATCGCGGGCGAGGATCGCGGCGACGCGGCGGGCTTCGCTGCTGGGGCTTACGCGCGCCACAGGTCACCTGTATTGCCAAGGGGGGCATCGCTTTCCTTCGACCGCCCCGGTTCATTGAGCCCATGCTTGTCACACTTCCCGCGCGCACCGCACTTCGGGCATTCGAGCATACGTTTGGCCATGTCGCATATTCCTTGTCAGGCGTGGGGCGGCGAGAGCGGCAAGCCGCTAAGTCGAGAGCGTATTTTGGCTATTTCCTCGGTTATCAAAGCATTCTGCTCGCGTTGTAGGTCCTCGATTGATTTGAGGTCGTTCTTGAGCTTTGTGATAAATTCAGGCTCTTTTATCTCCCCAAATGCAGCTATTCGAAATTCACGAACAAATGTATTCTTCAAACCTGTTTCGCTTGCGATCCTTGTATCGCTGTAGCCGTTATTATAACGCCCGGCATCTATATCGAAGTTGTCGGAAAGCAGCTGGAACATCTGAGCCTGAGCTTTCATTGCGGCTACACTAGGAGTTGCTGTCACTTTGTTGGCCTCTTTTTGGAGTGAGTTGATACGCTGGCAATCGGTGCAGATGTGGGGGTCAAGCTTCCAGCCGGACTGCCGGAACTTGAGGTCGATTTGGTCGGGTGGTAGTAGATTTCTGATCTTTAGTTCGCCGGTTTTCGCACACTGGCTGCACTCTAGCTGCGCCCATCTCGTCATGCCGCCGACGCCCGGCAAAGACCGAAGCGCCCTGCCGCGCTCGGCTGTTTTGTAAGGGTGGCCATCTCTCGCCATCACTTCGCCCCCCGCTTGCCGTGCAGCTTCTCGCCGAGGAGGATCGCCTGCTGGCGGTCACCCCAGCCGGTCAGCCAGTCGGTGTTGATGAGGATGATCTTGCCCTCGCTGTCGTGGAACGCGCGCTTGGCTTCCCGGCGAGCGGCTTCCGGGCTGGGATCGCGCATCGAGGCGGCGTGTCCGGTGAGGGAGGTTCGGGAGAGGGTCACTGTGCGGTCCTTCCGGCCTTCATCAGCATCATGCGGGCAGTGTTGCGCATGATCGTGCGTTCGGTGATCTCGGGTTTGACCAGCGCGATGAGCTCGGCGGGTGCCGGAAAGAACGTGCATCGCTCCATCGCCCGCTGCCGTGTCGTCTCGATCAAATCCTGCGGGATGCTGCGGCACAGCGCCTCTGCCATGTCGGCAAGCATCATGGCTTTGCCCTGGCGATCCAGCACCGCCATGCTGCGGCTCGGCAAGCAGGCGAGGCGGCCAAGCACTGCTGCCCAGGCTTTCGGGTCTGACGGGGCGAGGCCGCGCTCGAGCGTTGCCAGATCGGCCGCGATGACATCGGCCTGCTCGTCAGAAACCCTCGGCATTTCCGAGAAGGCCATAGTCGAGCAGGTCTTGATCGTGTCGTGGGCGACCAGCACCCGCTGCAAGACGGGCAAGTTCTTGGAACTCGCCTGCGCCTGAATTTGCTGATTGCTGCCCGTTGCCATTGCCGTTCCTTCCATATTCGACCGTGTTTCCAACCCAGGTTTGCCAAGCGCGCTGCCAGTTTTTCATCGTGTTGCCCCTGGCGCGGTGATGGCTGGTGAACTTCTCGACCTCTCGTCGGAATCGGCCGTCATCCCAGCCTGCGACGATCTGCCCCGCCTCGGTTTTTGGCCCGAACGGTTTTGGTTCCCAGTCTCTGGGAAGCTTCCGAGCGACCTTCGTTTCGCCATCCTCCCGATCATCCTCGTCGCCAGCGTCGATATCGAGCTGGGCAGCAGGCGCGTCATCGCGCTCGCCCGGTTTGGGGGTGGGGGGATTAAGGGGGGAGTTATTTTCTTTAAGGGGGGTGTGGGGGGATTTTTCTTTATCAGAGGGGGGAGAAAGGGGGGAGGGGTCGAGATCGTCACCGGAAGCGTAACAAGTGACGCTTTGTGACGCATTGTGACGCTCGGTTACGCCTTGTTCGCCCTCGAAAGCGTCACCCGTTACGCTTTGTGACGCCTTGTTCGCACGGTAACGTCGCATCCTCAGAGCGGCCTTCGAGGGTCCTTTTGGCTCGGCTTGGTCAAGGATCGCCGCCTCAATATCCGCAATAGCCGCGACCAAGGCATCGCCTTCGACGCCAGCTGCCATCAGGTGCTTTACGGCGGTAGCGATGATGCTCACAGCTCGAACTCCACATTCATGTCAGCCGGACGCCAGCCCTCGTTCCTGATCGCCATCAGGTGCCCGAAGAACTGGCAGCGGTGAGTGCCGACCTTGCCCTGCCGGCGTTTGGCGCAGATCAGGTCGAGCTTGTTGCGGCAGGCGGCGATCTGGGCCTGCCAGTTGACCCAGGCCTCGTCATCGCGGCGATGCTCGACGGGCTTGGCGGCCTCGACGTAATATTCCTCGCGGAAGGGGAAGACGACGTTATCGGCGTCCTGCTCGATCGATCCTGAATCGCGCAGGTCGGAGAGCATGGGGCGCTTGTCCTCTCGGCTCTCGACGCCGCGGCTGAGCTGGGACAGCAAGATGATGTGCAGCCCTGTCTCGCGCGCCAGTGTCGCGATACCGGACGTGATCTCGCTGATTTGCTCGACCCGGTTTTGGCGAGGGTTGGAGCCGCCCATCAGCTGGAGATAGTCAATCACCAGCACCCGGAATTCCTTACCCATGCGCTCGAACTGCTTGGTCGTGGCGCGGACGTGCCGTTTCAAGGCCGTCAGGGTCATGCCAGGCTCTTGAACGAGGATGATGGGCATCCGCTCCGCCTTGGCGCGCGCTGACCTGATCACCGCGCGTTCGGCGGCCGTGAAATTGCCTTTCATCATGGTGTCGAACCGGATGGCAGGGTCGGCATCGGCGCAGATATCGGCAATGGCACGGCGCATGATGTCGTCATTGTCCATCTCGAGCGAGAAGAACGCGCCGCCGAAGCCCTGCTCAGCCGCCGCCATCAGCACTTTCATCGCGGTCGCGCTCTTGCCCATGCCAGGGCGTCCGGCGATGACCGTCTTTTTGCCGCGAGCAAGAGGGCCAATCGCACACTCGAACGCCTCGAATGTCGGCAGCGATATCCGGCCGCCCTGCTCGCCGTCCTCATTGTCCGCCATGATCTGCAGGGTGTCGTCGAAGGCCTCGGCGAACGTCTTGGGCTTGCGGCGGGCTGTTGCGGTCGCCAGCGCGCTCAGGCGCTCTTGTAAGGCGTCGATATGCTCGGCAGGCGCGATACCGTCTGACGTGTCCGCTGCGGCGGCGCGAACCTCGTCAGCGGCAGTGATCAGGGCGCGCAGCTGGGCGAGGTCGCGGATCTGCTGGGCAAAGTCCTGGTGACCCAGGGTCGCGCCAATATCGCCGGTGAGCCGGGCGAGATACGCCATGCCCCCGATCGCCTCGAGCGCCGGATCGTTGGCGAAATACGGTTTGAGGCTGACGGGCGTGACCGTTGCGCCGCCGTCGATCATGTCGACGATGCGCCGGTAGAGCCGCTGGTGCAGGGGTTCGTGGAAATGCTCGGGCTCGACGATGCCACGAACCTTGTCCGCGATCTCGTTGCGAATGAGGATAGCGCCGATCAGCGCAGCCTCGGCTTCGACGTTGCTCGGCAGCTTTTCAGGGGCGACGGCAGGCTCGCTCATTTCTCGCCCTTCATCCAGCGCAGCACCTGGGCATCGCTAACCCCGACATAGCCGGCACCGATATTGGCGAGATGACTGTCAGGGGCACCGGACGCCCGGCCTTGATGTAGCCCTGCCGGGCCTCGTCGACCTTGCGCAGCGCGGTCTGGCGCTGCCATTCGGGATCGGGCTGGTTGCTGTAGCGGTTCCTCATGCTGCCAGATCCTCCTGATCGTCGAGCACTGCCCGCACTAGGTCGCCATCTGTGGCGATGACCTCGATAAGGCGCTGGCAGAGTTCCTTGGGCGTCAAGCCGCGCCTTACGGCTGCGGGCCTCAGAGCGTTGAGCGTATTCAGGCCGATGACGACGTGATCGGGAAGATTGCGCCGGGTCCGCGCTGCCTCTGACAACACACCCGCGACATAAGACTGCGACTTGCCGAGCATCAGGGCGATGTCGGCGGTGCGCTTACCCTGATCGTGCAGAGCAAGGATAGCGTCCTTGCGCGACGGATAGCCGAGCGTCGGTTTGCGGCTGTGAGTGTTCTGCGGCACCGCGCCTGGCGTCTCGATGCGGATGACGCGCAGGGCATAGCTATAGTCGCACTTGAGCTGGCGAGATATATCGATCGGCTTCATCCCGGTCTTATGCAGGGCCAGGATAGCCGAGCGGACGCTGCCATAGCGCTCCATGGCCTTGGGCTTGGCCTCGACAGAGGCGATTGACGCGCTGGCGTTGCACGATCGGACGCCGTGCGATTCCATCTGGGCGCGGATGATTTCACGGCGGGGCAGGGGGTGGCTGTCCATCACACCCTCCCCAGCGGCGGGCGCAGAACCTCGTTCGCGCGCCAGGGGGGCAGCACGCCGCGCAGTTCGCAGCCGTAATCGAGAATGCCGAGAGCGTCGGCCTCGTCATCGCGCCGAGGCTTGAACCCCAGCTGGTTGCATCGTTCCATGGTCAGGCTCTTGAGGGTGGCGCGCTTCGATCCACGCTTCTGCGATCCGATGAAATGCTTGCGCCAGGTTGAGACGTTGACGGCCTGAACGGACCTCAAGCCCATACCATCGGCCCAGCTTTCGGCATGGGCAGCGAGGCCGGCGAGCACGCGCAGGCTGTCGATATTGGTGCCGCCCTGCATGGTGGCGGCGTGCATCGGCTCCTCGAAATAGAGGTGTTCGATGCGGTGCAGCTGGTAGAGTTCGTCGAGACTGTCCCAGAGCTTGCAATAGGTCTTGCCGCGGGACGTGAATTCACTCCCGAGCACCCAATGCCCGAAATATGCGGTGCTCAGGCCTTCGCCGAACACCGCATACCCGGTCGAACGCTTGGACAGGTCAAGCGCCAGAATGGTCATTCTTCGCCGTCCGCCAGATCTTCGTCCTTGCCGTCGCTCAGCGGAACCGCAGCGAGGTTGGGGCGGGTGCGGCGCGGGATCACCGGCTCGCGTTCCTTGCCCTCGGCCTGGTCGACCAGATCGGAAGGCATGTGGATGTTGAGTTCCTTGAGCAGGCCGTTGAGGCTGCGCAGGAAGTCGTCGCGCTTCGATTCCTCCATGTCGTCCAGCTTGAATGCCAGTTTCGCGGCCGAGGGCTGAATGTTGGCGTTCTTCTTGATCGTCTTGAACGCCGTGCTGAGTTCCTGCGCGAACTCGCCGACCTTCGACGCCGCCCGCTTGATGTCCTGCCGGTAGATGCGGACAGCGAGGGCGAAATCGTGCTTCGGAACCTCGCCGTCGACGGCTGCGGCTGCTGCTCTTGCCATGATCAATTACCTTTCATCGTGTGGAGGGGTGGGCAGGAATGGCTTGAAACCGCGCACTTGCGAGTTGTCGTTCGCTGGGGAGAAGACGGCCCCGTGCGTCCCATCGGTCTGCTCGGGATGAAGCGCCCGAGCCATTCTTTATCGCCGCTGCCCCGGCGTGGGATTTCTTGGTCATGCTGGGGTCACCCCCGGAACCTGCGAACCAGATCCTTGCGCTTCTGCTTGCGCTCGACCGCCTCAGCGATCTCGATGGCTTTGTTGCGCCTGGCGATGCGGAAAGCGCGCTGCGACGGCTCAAGGTCGGGATAGGGGCGGGGGGTGCGCTCGCGGGGCTTGCGCTCAGCCTTGGCGGGCAGCGGGAACAACAGGCCCTGGCGGATGCTGTGCAGCGCCTCGTTGAAGTGCGAGGAAAGGCTCATGCCGCCGCACTCCCCACCGCCGTCAGCTTGGTGCGCAGCGCGGCATCCTCGCACGGGGCGATATCGCGGCCGCCGGGGCTGTCGGGGTGATGCGCTGCCGTCTTGGCCGCCAGATAGTCGTGCATGGCCTGAGCGGCTTCGTCATGGTCGACATCCTCGGGAACGCGCACGATCTGGAAGCCCGCAGGCAGCATCAGGGAGAGTAGATCGTCGGGCAGGGCTTTCGTCTCGAGCAGCGTGAACAGCACGCCGGTCGGCATCTGTGCGGGCTCAACGCTTGCGTCGGCAGGGAAGTAGCTGGCCATCGACGAGGGCGAGATGCCGCTGTCGGCGGCGACAATTTTGAGGTGAATACCGCGCCGGTCCATTTCCCGGCGGATAGCGCGCTGGCGGTCGCGCACGATTCTGGAACCGTCACACATGATCCTGTTCAATCCTCTCGATATTGTCGGCAGCATGAGAACTGCGACCTCATCCAATGAAATGATGCTCGGACAGGACAGGGAGCGACCCCCGCCTGTCCGAGCTGCGTGGAGCGCTAACAGCACGCATCTGTTCGCCGGGGGCGGCGTTACGGCCCGCCGCCCCCGACTGCGCGCCGTGGTTCAAGTCCGGCGCGCGACCCTCAAGGCGACCCGAGGGCTGTCCAATTTCAGAAAGGGGGATGAACCGCAGCGGCTCGACCATCACCGCACCGCGGCGCAGGCGTGTCACCAGGCACGGGGCGGGGTGGCCGTAGATCATGCGGCCCCCTGCGACCGAGTGTTCAAATACTCTCGGATTTCACGAGCATGAGCGCGGCATCCATTCGCCATATCGTCATACTCGCGAGCTCTGGCCGCGAGTTCGATGTCGGTGCACTGGTCCAGAGGCACCAGCATGGTCTTGCCGCCTCGCTCAAATGTGTAAGCGACCTGCAAATACTCGAAGCCATCCAGAACAAGCTGTTGCTCAACCGGCTGTTTTTTGGGGTTGAACCGGCTGATAGTCGCGGTGACGACTTCCTTGATCCGCTGCCGAGTGCAGATCACGTAGAAATCTGTGTCGGCCCCCTCAATGGCGGTATGCCGCGCCATGATCGTGTTCACGTAAAACTGCACGTCCTGAACTTCGCCGCGATCAACATAATCTGTGATCAGCTTGCGAACTTCCGAATGAATGTTGATCGGCTGCATGACTCAAATCCTTGTCATGATGGCGTCGTGAACGGCATCCAGTTGCGTGATCAGTTGGCGAATGGCCTCGCGCTCGGAATCGATCAGGCGCGGCAAGATGTCGGGGAGGCTCCACTTGGCCAATTCCCGCGAGTAATCTTGGAACATGCCCTTAAAGTGCAGGGCCTTGTTGAAGTCGTCGGGATTACGGCCCTTAAGGTCGACGGCCTGACGCTTGGTGCCTTGCTTGGCGAGGGCGGTGACGGTCGGCGGACTTTCACTTTCGACCTGGCGCTCGAAGTCATCGCGGGGGACATTGGCGACGCGGACAGCGGTTCTCTGCTGATGGACAGAAATGCCTGCACGCTTGGCAGCGTCCCGTTGGGATGCAGGGAAACTGGTAAGGTCGGCCTTACTAGTTTCGGATGGCCTCCCACCCTTCGATTCGAATTGCCGCAGCAACTCCCCGCAACGCCGAATGGCGCGAGCCTGGATGCGGTCAGCCTGCTTGCGCAGCGTGTCGTCGTCGGCCTGCTTGGCGTAAGAGGCCAGTGCTTCGGCCTTGTCCGCCCAATCCTTGCACTCGTCGATGCTGGCGCAGTTGGCCAATGCCGTGACTGCGGCCTCGTATGCGGCGGGGAGCCGGGCAGCAGATGTGTCGATGGCGGCGAGCGCGCTCATGCGGCGGCGTCCTGCTCGGGCTGGTACGTCGCCATGAACTGGCGGATCTTGTCCTCAGTTTCAGGCCAGAGCCTGCGACCAGCCCGCATCTGGCGGACCAAATGCCGGTCCTTCATAGCCAGATCGCCAAATGTCGCGGCACCCAGGTTGTGCTCTGCCAAGAAGGCGTCGATGTCTGAAAGGAGTGTGCTCATGCCCACCCTTTTATGTGTGATACGTCACACCGTCAAGTGTGATGCAGCGCATCTAGCGGCGATAGGCGGTGGCATGTGATATGTCCCACATGGCAACCGAAGAATTTCCGCTGGAAAATGTGCAATTGGCCGTCCGGAGGCTGATGAAGGAGGCTGGCGTTGCTGCTCGCCCTTTGAGCAAGCAGCTGGGCGGACAAACATTCATCCGAGACATCCTGACGCGAAAGAAAGGCACTGTCCGAGGCGACAAGCTGATGCGTCTGGCCGAGCATTTTGGTGTGTCTGTTGAATCGATACTCGCGGGGACTGCGACAACCCAGCGTGAAGGCTTTGACCCAGCCGAGCAGCCGAAAGTGATCCAATTCGATGGCCGATCCAACGCTCGGCTTCGCACCGACTGCCCAGTCTATGGCACCGCATTGGGAGCAGAGAAAATCGTGGATGGGCTTGCGATTGAACAGACCACCCTCAACCGGGCTGAAATTATCGAGTATCGGAAGCGCCCGCCGATCGCGAATGGAATTGAGCGGGTTTACGGGCTGTATGTCCAGGGCGCTTCAATGTATCCGGCATTGCGAGACGGCGCTTTTCTGTTCGCGCAATGGGATGCGCCATTGCGAGTGGGCGATGACGTGGTGGTCTACATCCGCCCGAAAAATTGCGATGATGACGGGCTCACCGCGGATTGTGTATTAGTGAAGCGGCTGGTCAGGCGAAGCGCTCAGTATGTCGAGCTTGAGCAGTTCAACCCAGCTCGCGTTTTCAAGGTGGCGATGAAAGATGTCCTACGGATCGACAGGGTGCTCACACCGGATGACTATGCTTAGATTGGCCCTTCCACTCCTAGTCGCGGCCACGGGCTGCGTGAAGCCGCCCGCTGAGTTCGAGCAGTGCGAGCGATACATCAAGTCCCGGCTAAAGGCCCCCAGCTCCTATAAGCTGATAGGTGAGTCCGGTTCATGGGTGCCGTATGACAAGCGCGAAAGGTATGTTCTGTCGATCGAATACGATGCGCAGAATTCTTACGGGGTCATGCTTCGCGACACCCAGATTTGCATCTTTCCCGGCAAGGATGGGAAGCCGGACACTTCGCAATACATCGATTTTGAGCAAGCTTGGCGCACCGATCCCTATTTTGAGGATGCGGCAGATCGCGCAATGGAAGAAGCAGAGGCGGCTGCAGAGCAGGCTGTCGATTCGCTGTCAGACCCCGGCGGATAGCGTCACACAGGGCAGTGTGATTAAACACACATAATTCGTTGACAGGTGTGATTAGTCACACTAGAAGTGTTCCATCACTCGATGGAGCGCCCAATGTCCCACACCCCTCTCGAATGGCACCTGCACCCCGGCGCACAGGCCCTGATCGGGCTTATCGCCGAGGCCGGTCACCAGCCGCAGACCCGGACTTACAAGAACCCGATCAGCAGCCACCGCTCGCCCGAATGGGTCGAGGAGCGGTATTACGACTGCCCGGAGTATGAAGCGCTCGCCGGCATCCAGCAGAAGGCGATCGATGTGGCGTTTCGCGCTGCCCAGTCTGGCGATTTTGCGCAGTGGAACTCGCTGCGTGGCCAGTGCCTCGCCACCCTGATCGAAACCGAGATTGCCCGGCGCGGGCAGGCGGTGGCGGCGTGAGCATCTCCCTCCGCCTCCACTATCTCACCCAGGCCAAGCGCCTACTGGCCCGCCTGCTCATCGTTGCGCCCGATGGCTGCGGCGTCGCGTGGGTCGAGCGCACGATCAAGCAGATCGAGTCCGGCAAGCCGCTCCGGAGCGACATGCAGCAGTGGATGGACGGCCTCGAGGATCATACCCGCCGGATGGAGCGCCGCACCTATCGCATGACGACGATGCGCTGGTTTAATCCGGCCGCGCTGGGGAGGGCGTTTCAGTGAGCCGCGACCTGAACAAGTTCAGCACTGCGCTGCAGGAGCATGGGGCGGAAATCCTCGCGCCGACCAACCCCTATGAGCTCCTGCGTTTTCGCACCAGTCTTGGCGTCGGGGTCATCTATCGCAGCAAGCGCGGCGAGACGTGGAACCTGCAGGCGATCGCCGCGCGCGACCACATCGAGGCGCGCAAGGGCTCGCTGGCACCTGTGCAGATCCATGGCCGGCGCAAGGAGCGCGCGACCGTTGCCGCTCTGCTCGAGCGCGATGGCGACAACTGCTTTTTCTGCCACCAGCCCTTGGGCGACGACATCACCGTCGAGCATCTGGTCGCGATCGCGCATGGCGGGCCGAACCACATCAGCAACCTCTTTCTGGCGCATTTGCGCTGCAACCAGGCGGCTGGCCACATGAGCGCGCCTGAGAAGGTCGCGATGGCGATTGCTGCGGCAAAGGCGGTGACGGCATGACCCCCATCATCTCAGCCCCCGGCGCTTATGCCGACATCCCCATGGCGGATTACCACCGCGCGGCGAACCTGCTGCCCGGCCCGTCACTGTCGAGCAGCGGCGCGAAGACGATCCTGTCGCAGTCGGCATTTCATTTCTGGGCTGACAGCCCGATGAACCCTGACCGCCCCGAGGAGGACAGCGCGCCGCATTTCGCCGTCGGCAAGGCCGCGCACGACCTGCTGCTGCTCGGCGGCGACTGGAAGCGCGCCTATCACGTCCTGCCCGAGGGCTTCGCCTGGAACAAGACCAAGGCCATGCCCGAGGAAATCGCGGCCGCCGAACATGCCCGGGCGAAGGGCAAGACGCTGATCAAGCATGACGACATGCAGCTGGTCGAGCGCATTGCCGACCGGATCGGTGCCAATCCCGCCGCGCGCAATGCGCTGGTCAATGGCATTCCTGAGATGACGCTGGCTTGGCAGGATGCGGAAACCGGGGTCTGGCTGCGCGCCCGCCCCGACTTCCTGCCCTACAGCGTGATCAACGGCGACGAGATCCGCGTCGTGTCCGACCTGAAATTCATGGCGAGCAGCCACTGCAGCCCATCCGGGTTCAGCCGCGCGCTGGCGAATTTCGGCTATCACCAGAGCTGCGCCTTCTACGCCGACGGCATCAAGGCGATCTACGGCCGCGAGCCGACGCACTGGCTGTTCATCGTGGTCGAGAAGGACGATCCGCATTCGGTGTCGCTCTACACGCTGCCGCCCGCCGATCTGGCGCGCGGTCGCCACCAGAATCGCAAGGCCATCAACCTGTTCGCCGAATGCCTGTCGCGCGGCACCGAGGCGCAGCACTGGCCCGCCTATACCGCCGAGCCCGAGATGGTCGGCCTGCCCGCCTGGGCCCGCAAGGCGATCGATACCTACGGCAGCCTGCAAGAGGCTGCGCTGATTTCCGCTACCGAAGGAGAATGACGTGAACGAAGTCACCACTGCTGACGCCCAACAGGTCGAGCAGCAGAAGCCTCAGCCCGATCAGGTGCCTGCGCGCGCCACGCCGAGGCCGGTCGTGCAGGCGGGCGGAACAATCTCCGCGATGATCCCGACCGATATCGACCAGGCTTTCAGGTTAGCGAATGCCATCGCGATGTCGGGCATGGCCCCGAAGGCATATGGAACCGATCCCAACAAGTGCTTTGTGGGCATCTTGGCCGGCGCTGAGGTGGGGCTGGCGCCTTTCACGGCACTCCAGTCCATCGCCGTCATTGGGAACAACCCGGCAATCTGGGGTGACGGCGCGTTGGCATTGATCCAGTCATCCGGTCTGCTGGTTGATATTGAAGAAACCGATGATGGGGACACCGCAACGTGCACCATGTATCGCAAGGGCAAGCCAACGCCGATTACGCGCACGTTCAGCATGGATGACGCGAAGAAGGCTGGGTTGGCGGGCAAGTCTGGCCCTTGGTCGCAATACCCGCAGCGGATGCGCCAGATGCGCGCTCGGTCTTGGGCAATGCGCGATGGCTTTGCCGATGTTCTCAAGGGCCTGCATATTGCCGAGGAGGTGCGCGACCGGCCTGGTATGGCCGACGGCGGCGACATCAGCTCCAAACCTCATCGCCTCAGCAGCGCGATGCTCGCCCAGCAGGCCGGAACCGTGGTCGATCAGCCGATCGACCTTCATGATGGCGATGGCGTCGTTATCGGGGCCGAAGAACCCGAGCAGGGCCGCGCCGACGAAGATCATGGCGACCAGTTCGACGGCAACGAGCCCGAGCGTGAAGACGAGGCGGCTATCCCGCGCTGGCACGCTGATGTCCAGCGCATCACCGACGACCTCTACACCGCACAGACCATGGCCGACATCAAGGCTGCTGGCGCCGAGCTCGACAAGGTTCGCGTGACGCTGCCCGAGGCCGAGGCCGCGCGTCTCGACCGCCTGATCGGCGACGCGAAGACTGCATTCCAAGCCAAGGGAGCATGAACATGGAAATCAACCAGGAGAAAATCGAAGCCGCGATTGTCGATCAGGCCGTGCACAAGCTGATTGGCGATGATGATCTGTATGATCGGGTGCGGCGTGGTGTCGATGATCGCATCAACAAGCTTTTCGCCGAGCGCGTCGACACCCTGATTGCCGACGCTGTTGCCAAGATCGTCCGTGAGGGATTTGATCGGACCTATCAAAAAACGGACAGCTTTGGCCGTCCGCGGGGTGAGCCGACCAGCATCTCGAAGGAACTTGAATCCTTGGTTGCTGGCTATTGGACCCAGCGCGTCGACCGCAACGGCAAGAAAACGGACGACACCTACAGCGGCAGCACGACGCGCGCCGAATGGATGATGATGCAGATCTGCGCTGATCAATTCAGCGCTGAACTCAAGCAGCACACCGTCAACGTGGCCGGGGCCCTCAAGGACCATTTCCGCAGCGTCCTGAATGATCACATCGCAGTCATGCTGTCCGATGTGTTCCACGTCAAATCGCAGGGCGATCAGGCCAGAGCGGCAGCGAACAAGGCCACCGGCAGCGCGGTCATTAAGCCCGACGCCAAGCCGATTGGAGCATGAACATGGCAACCGCACCCATCAACGAAGAACAGCCCGTCGCCAATGACGAGGCCGCCAAGCCCGACCTCATCGCCCTGGTCGAGGAGCGCCCAGCGCGCGTCCTGATCGGCGAGGTCGATCCCGACGCCTATGTCGCCGCCCTGCGCGCCAGCGTCGAGGCGAAGGGACTCACTCCCGACACCAGGACCGGGCTCGATCAGATCAAGTCGGAAGCGCACAGCATCCGCAGCATCAAGGCTGGTATCGACCGCACCCGCAAGCAGCTGACCGAGCACTGGCGCCAGCAGACCGCGAAGGTCAACGAGGCTGGCAAGGTCATCACCGAAAAGCTTGACGCCCTGATCGAGGAAGTCCGCGCCCCGGTCACCAAATGGGAAGAAGCCGAGAAGGCGCGCAGGGCCGAGGCCGACCGCATCATCGCCACGCTGGAAGCCGCCAAGCTGATCCGGTTCGGCGAAACGTCCGCGACCGTGCAGGCCCGGCTCGACGAGATCCGCGGTATGAACCTCAACGACGAGGTGCTGGGCGCGCGGCTCGAGATGGCCGAAGACCTCAAGACCGAGGCGGTCGGCATCCTGCAGCAGGCGGTGACCGATCTGGCGGCGCAGGAAGCGCAAGCGGCCGAGCTCGAACGCCTGCGCCGGGAGAAGGCCGAGGCCGACGCCCGGGCCGAGCAGGCCGAGGCGCAGCGCATCGCCGAGCAGCAGCGCTTGGAGCGGGAAAAGGCCGAGCAGGAACGTATCGCCCAGGCTGCTGCCGAAGCTGCCGAGCGGGCACGTATCGAGGCGGAGGAAGCTGCTGAGCGCAAGCGTCAGGAAGAAGCCGCGGCTGCCCGTGCCGCCGAGGAAGAACGCCAGCGCCAAGCTCAGGCCGAAATCGAAGCCGCCAATGCGCGCGCCGCCGAAGCCGAACTTGCTGCCCGGATCGAGCGGGAACGCATCGCCGCCGAGCAGCAGGCCCGCGAGGAAGCAGAAGCGGCCGAAGCGGAAGCCCAGCGCCAGCGCGAAGCCGATCTCGCCCACCGGCAGCAGGTCATCGACACCGCCGTCGATGCGCTTGCCGGCGACAACGGCATCCCCGGCCTCACCCGGAAGCTGGCGACCAGCATCATTCACGCGATCGAGGCGGGCAAGGTGCCTGCGGTTTCGATCAAGTTCTGAGGAGCGCCCGATGCCCGAATACATCGTCAAGCACAAACCGAGCGGCAAGATCCGCCTCGTCGACGCCGACAACAACGCCCAAGCCCTGCGCCATGTCGCGGGCGACGAGTTCGAGGTCCGCGTCGCCACCCGGAAAGAGATGTTCCATCTCGCCGGGCAGGGCGTGCAGCTCGAAACGTTCGGCGTCGATCCGCGCCAGGGCGAACTCAAGACCGAGGGGGAATGACCATGTGGGGACGCATCAGCAAGTCGGCGCATGACGCCCAGATCAAAGCCTTGGGCGAGGTCCATGCTGGCGAAATCGCCACGCTGACCACCGCGCGCGATGCCTTGGCCATCCAGGTCGACGAGCAGAACCGCCACATCGTCTCGCTCGAGGCCGAACTGCGCGCCAAGAACAACCGCATCACCAACATGCAGAAGGACATCGACCAGCTGGAGGCCGAGGCGAAGGCCAACGCCCGGTTCGTCGAGGTCGGGAAGAAGCGGTTGGCGGCGCTGGAGAAGGCGAAGCAGAACAAGGGGAGGCTGTGATGGACAAGCCGAACAACCCGCAAGCTTTTCCGTTTGCCGCTGATTACGGCCACCCCGCAGCATGTGGGGGCATGACCCTGCGCGACTGGTTTGCTGGGCAGGCGCTGGCTGGCACCAACCCTTTCGAACTGTCGGGCTGGGGCGATGCTGAAATTGCAGAGCGGTTTTACCAGATCGCCGACGCCATGCTCGCCGAACGGGAGCGCCGCCAATGACCCCGATCCCCGCGCCGATGGGCAAGCCCTACCGTGTCAGCTCTAACGCGGTCTGGCCGCTGCGCGCCGCCGATGGCCGCACATTCGCTGAACACCATGCTGAGAAGGAACGCAAGCAATGACCAAGACAGCACATACGGAGGGGCCGCTGACCATGGACGGTTTCGGCAACATTCGCGCCGAGGGGCATCCATCGCTGATCGCGTTCGGCGGCGTTGCGCTAGGCAATCGCTCTGACCCGGAAGTGAAGGCGAACGACGATCGCTTGTTCGCCCTCTGGAACGCCTGCGTAGGCATCCCCAACCCCGAAGTTGTGGGGGAGGCGATTGAGGCGCTGCGAGCGATGCTTGCACTGGTCAACCGCATGGACGTTGCGTCATGGCTAGCCTGCGAACACCCCGTCGAGTTTTGCAATGCTTCAGATATTGTCGGCGACGCGCAAGCCATCCTCGCCAAGCTGGAGGGCCGGTCATGACCCCCTCCCACCTAGCCGGAGCCTACATCGCAGGCATATTCATCGCGATGCTGGTTGGCGAGCGGTATGCGGACAAGCTGCCGCGCCGCCATCGCCCGCTGATTCCGTTCTATGCCCTCATCTGGCCGCTCGCCATGTTCGTCGGTGCGGTGGCTATGTTCGGAACGCAGGCCAGGCGGTCGGCAAGAAGGAGGAGGAACGATGTCTGACCGCCCGATCCTGTTCAGCGCGCCTATGGTGCGCGCATTGCTTGCTGGCACCAAGACGCAGACGCGGCGGGTGATCGAGCCCGTCACTGGCCCGATCCAAGAAGGCGATATCATCGTTTCGTGGCCAGCTGATGCGCCGGTTCGCAAGGGGCTGACGTTCCGGCCGCGTTTCGCAGTCGGCGACCGCCTCTGGGTCAAGGAAACGTGGCGGACGCACCGCAGCTGGGACGATCACAAGCCCAGCGATGTCCCGCGCTCGCGTCTATGGTATGAGGCTGACCGCGACAACTGCGATCAGCACGGCAAGGCGCGCCCGTCGATTTTCATGCCGCGCTGGGCAAGCCGCCTCACCCTGACGGTCACCGATGTTCGCGTCGAGCGGCTGCAGGACATCAGCGAGGCGGATGCGATCGCCGAAGGGATCGAGCCCTCTGCGCTTTCCGGCCACTGGAAGGATTACGGGCCAGAGCCGCTGCCGTGGGCCAGCCCGGTAGAGAGCTATCGCAGCCTCTGGAAAAGCCTGCACTCAAAGCCTGACCACCTCTGGGCGGATAACCCCTGGGTCTGCGTCGTGTCCTTCGATGTGCGGGAGGGTAATATCGATGTCTGACGCCCTGCCAGCCACCCGCGCGGCAGAAACGCAGATCACGTTCGAGCGTATCGAGCTTGCCGCAGGCCCCCGCATTCTGCCGCCATGGGCGCGCGATCTGCACGTCGAGTTCATGCACGGATGGGGTAACCGCCCGCGCTACAAGGTGCGCTGCCGAACCGATCCCTTGGAGTTCACCCGCGATGGCTCGCCGGTCTGGACATGGCAGAAGCACAAAGCCGATTCCCGGTGTTGGAAAGCAGAGCGCGATGGCGTTGCTGCCGTCCATTATCACGGCGGGCGCATTTCGATGCAGACGTTCGATAAGCACGTTCGCTGGATCGAAAAGCCGTCAAAGGAGAACAGCTGGAACGGCGCGGAGGAACGCAGCGAGTATCGGATGCTGGCTACGTCTCACAGCGAGGGTTACGGCGGGCGGCACTTCGATATCACGATGGCCGAATGCGAGCTGCCAGTCTTTGCCGATGGCGTCACCACGATGACCAAGATTGAGGCTGGCACACCGCTGCGGCTACGGGGCCCCTGGCACGGCGGCGCACCGGATGGCTATCTGGAAATCAGTTACGATATCGACGAGAAAATCGACGAGTCTATGGGCTGGCGCGCGCATCGGCGTCCACCATGGTATCGGCGTGGCGGCTATTTCGGCCTCTACATCAAGCCCGAGGTCTTTCTGGACATCGCCGCGACCTTCCAGCCTCATCTCGAATGGGTATGGGTCACTGATCGCGTTGGCCGTCACCTTGAGCCGCTGGTCCCGCAGACCGGCCTGCCCAAAGGGCTTCATGTCGATCCGGCTGACTGCCCCGGCCATGACTATACGCGCAGCGGCAGCTCGACGAATGACAATCCCTTTGATCAGTGCAAGTTCTGTGGCGAGCGGCGCGATCCTAACTGGGTTTCGCCCTACGGAAAGGCCGCAGCATGACCGCCACCCCCACCCGCGCGCAGATCGAGCGCGAGATAGCCGAGGGGCTGGACCGGCTTGCCAGCAAGGCCACCCAGCGCGGCGTTGCAAGAGGGCTCAGGGTCGCCGCCGATCATGTCCGGGCGGGGCTTTATTTGGAGGAGCGGAAGGGATGACGGCAGCGGCGCGCTTTACCCAGGCCGACATGGAGCGAGCCGTAAAGACCGCCAAGAAGGTCGCGGGCCGCGAGCGCGCGCGTGTGGTGTTCAGGTTGGACAACAGGGAAATCGAGTTCATCATCGGCGAATCGACGCAGGACCAGCCTGCGCCCGAAACCTGGAGCGATGATGATGTCTGACCTACCCGCCCATGTCTGCGAGGTCTTCGACCGGCATGGCAAGATCCGCTACCGCTTTCGCCGCGCCGGCTTCCGGTCGGGCTACATCAAGGCCGAGCCGGGGACGCCCGAGTTCATGAGGCGCTATGCAGAACTGCTCGAGGGGAAGGTCGAGCGCACGGCCATCCAGTCGCCGAACCGCGTTGCCCCGCGCAGCCTCGATGACCTTGGCCAGCGCCTGCGCGCCACCGTCAAATGGCAGCGGCAGGCTTCGTCGACCAAGACGGTCTATGGCGGGATCATCGATCGGTTCTGCGACACCAAGGACCGCAAGGGCAGGCGCTATGGCGAGAGGCCGGTCGCATCGGTGACTGTGGGCTGGCTCGAGAACATCTTGGGCCAGATGGCTGATCGGCCGCAGGCGGCGAACATGCTGCGCAAGACGGTTCGCCGGATGCTGAACCACGCGATCAAGCTGGGCTGGCGCACGGACAATCCCGCCGATCTTACCGATGCCTATCCGAAGGGTGAGGGCTATCACTGCTGGACCGAGGAGGAAATCGCGCAGTTCCGTCAGCACCACAAGCTGGGCAGCACGGCACGTCTCGCCATGGAGCTCGCCCTGAACACCGCCGCGCGCCGCTGCAATGTCGCCAAGATCGAGCGCGAGCATATCAAGGACGGCCGCATCTCGGTGCAGCATGTGAAGAACGGGAACGCGACCCGCGTTGCGATTGCGCCGGAGACGCGCGCGGCGATCGATGCCATGCCCGCAGCGCCCATTCGCCACCTGATCGTGACCAAGTTCGGCAAGCCCTACACCGTCGCCGGATTCGGCAACGCTTTCAGGGAATGGTGCGACCAGGCCGGTCTGCCGAAGCGCTGCTCGATCCATGGACTGCGCAAGGCTCGCAGCCGCCAGCTGGCAGAGGCTGGCGCGACCGATGCCATGGGCCGGTCATTCACCGGGCAGAAGAAAAACGAGACGTTCGCCTATTACGCCGCAGCGGCTAACATGGACGCGCTGGCAGACCAAGCCATGTCCAACCTTGAACAAAGTGGCTTTGTCCAACCTCAGAAAAAGGACGATATTTCAGATGTTTGATTTAGAGGCTGGCTCCCCGAGTAGGATTCGAACCTACGGCCAAGTGATTAACAGTCACCTACTCTACCGCTGAGCTATCGGGGAACGCTCTTTTGCCTTCCCGGCGAGGCGATGCTCCCCGGGAGAAGCGCGCCTATAGCACCGGGTTTTTTGGTTTGGCAAGCACCTGATTTCACGTTCAGACGATAAATTGTTCGGCCGAAATGCGGTCGTCGAGGCTGTGGCCCGGATCGAACATCAGCGACAGGCGGCGGTTGGGGTCGATGGCGATCTGGATATCGCGGATATCGCGCACCTCGCGCTGGTCGGCCACCGCGCTGACCGGGCGTTTGCCGGGTTCCAGCACGCGGAAGGTGATCTGCGACGAATCGGGCAGCAGCGCGCCCTTCCACCGGCGCGGGCGGAACGGGCTGATCGGCGTCAGCGCCAGCATGCCGCAGCCCAGCGGCAATATCGGCCCGTTTGCGGACAGGTTATAGGCGGTCGAGCCCGCAGGCGTCGCCACCAGTACACCGTCACAGACCAGTTCGCCGATTCGCACCGCGTTGTTGACGCTGACCTCGAGCTTGGCGGTCTGGCGCGTCTCGCGCAGCAGCGACACCTCGTTGATGGCAGGATAGGTGACGCGCTCGCCGCTCATCGTGGTCGCGGTCATCGACAGCGGCAGCACCTCGAAGCTCTGCGCCCGTTCTAGCCGGTGCACGATGCTGTCTCCGCTGCGCCAGAGGTTCATGAGGAACCCAACGGTGCCGAGGTTCAGGCCATAGACCGGCACGATCCGCCCGCGTTCGAGCATCTGGTGCAGCGTCTGCAGCATGAAGCCGTCGCCGCCCATGACGACGACGATATCGGCCTCGTCCAGGCTGGCCCATTCATGCGCCGCCTGCACCTCGCGCGCCGCCTTGCGCGCCCTTTCGGTAGGGGAGACGGCCAGCGCGATTTTGCGGTCAATAACCGATGGGGGCATGTTCCACGCCTTATCTTATGGGTGACAGGGTCTTAACGGATCGGTGCTAATGCGCCAATGTTTCTTGGGGTCTTGCGCATCGTGCCCATGCAGGGCATCGCGCGGCAGTGTTCCTGCAAATGGGGGCGGGGTCTGGACAGCAGCGGATATCGGGACAGGCCGACCTGGCGCGGCAGCGGCGCCGGCGCGGTGGACGCGGCGCTGGCAGCGGCGCTGGCGGCGTGCGGCTTTGCGCCTGCCGGGGACGGCCCTGCGGATCTGCTGGTTGCGGACATGCGCGGCAAGACCGATGACCTGCCACGCGAGATCGCCGGTCATGCGGGTCCCGGCCTGCTGATCTGCGACAGTGCTTGGCTGGACCTTGCGCATCCCATCCCGCCTGGAATCACGCACGCGCTGCTCGCGCCATTTGCGGACGATGCGCTGCGATTGCAGCTGCGGCTGATCCATGGCCAGCTTGCCGCCCGCCCTGGAATGGCGCCAGATCTGCATGCGCGAATCGCCGATTTTGCAGCGGCGGGCGAGGGGGCTTTGCACGCGATGCTGATCGGGCTGCGCCGCATGCCCGCGGTCAACGCGACCTATGGCACTCCGGTGGGCGATGCCGCGCTCGAGGCGATGGAGCAGCGGCTCGAACGCCAGGCGGCACGGCTTTCCGCCGGCAGCGCGCTGACGTTGCGCCTGTCGGGTGGCGATTTCCTGATTGCCTATGCCATGGCCGAGGAGCGGCTGGGCTGGCAGGTCATGGCCGAGCGGATGCTGCGCGTCGTTTCCGAACCGCTCGACGTCGCCGGGCATCGGCTGCGGCTGACCGCGCGCGCGGCGCTCGCGGTGGCGCGCGAGGGCGAGGGGCCGGTCTCGCTGCTCGACCGGCTTTCGGCGGGCCTTGCCCAGGCGCGCGAAAGCGCCGCCGATCCGGTGCGCTGGGCCGATCGCCAGTCCGACCAGGCGCCGCAGAGCGGCTATCGGCTCGAACAGGACATCGTCCAGGCAATCGAGCGCGACGAGATCACCGTGCTCTTCCAGCCACAATTCGCAGTCGAGACCGGGCGGATCACCGGGGCGGAGGCGCTCGCGCGCTGGCAGCACCCGCAATATGGCGAGATTGGCGCGGGCACATTGTTCGCGCTGGCCGACAAGGCCGATTTCACGCGCGCGCTGTCGCGGCATATCCGCCAGCGCGCGATGCAGCACGCGGCGCGCTGGACCGGGCCGCTCGCGCCGCTGCGGCTGTCGCTCAACGTCACCGCCGAGGATCTGGGCGAGAAGGGCTTTGCCCGGCGCGAGCTGGCAATGCTGGCAGAGGCCGGGTTCAGCCCGCGCCGCCTGACGCTGGAAATGACCGAACAGGCGCTGGTGCCCGATCTCAAGCGCGCGGCGGCGCGCTTTGCCGCGTTGCGCGAGGCGGGGGTGCGCATCGCGGTCGACGATTTCGGTACCGGCTATTCGAGCCTGCTGTATTTGAAGCGCCTGCCGCTCGATTATCTCAAGCTCGACCATGCGATGACTCGGGATATCGGCGGGGCGGAAGCGGACCGGATCATCGTGCGCTCGGTGATCGCGATGGCCAAGGCGCTGAACCTCAAGGTCATTGCCGAGGGGGTGGAGAGCGACGCCCAGCTTGCCGCGCTGCGCGCCGAGGGCTGCGACTATTTCCAGGGCTTCCTGCGCGGCCGGGCGATGGAGGCGGAGGTTTTCGCGGAGTTTGCGCAGGGTGAGCTGGGCTGAAATTCGAGCCAGCGACATCATTCCCGCGAACGCGGGAATCCCGCTTTCAAGCCGGCGCGAAGAATAAGCGGGGCCCCCCCCCCCCGCGTTCGCGGGGGTGACGGGCAAGGAAAGGAAACTGTCCGCAGCCTCGGCGCGCCTTCC
>Ga0181595_10001606_pt1 | contig 24150 bp, 27 predicted proteins | sample 041ome_7_FD_145604 | JGI IMG/M metagenome (GOLD analysis project Ga0181595, IMG submission 145604) | Coastal salt marsh microbial communities from the Groves Creek Marsh, Skidaway Island, Georgia - 041401AS metaG (spades assembly) | ecosystem: Environmental > Aquatic > Marine > Intertidal zone...
AGACCTTGGGCATGGGTTCGTCGTTGTCCATCATTTCGTTGAGTTCGTCCAGCATCGCCTTGACGTCCGGGTCCCTCACCGGGGCACAGAGACGGAGTATCTTATCAAAGACGTAGTTCACAAGTTGCCGGAGATCTCGGTAATCAAACGCCTTATAGCGGATCATCTGTTCGAACAACTCGCTGTCCATCCGTTCCTCGATGTCATTCCGAAGTTCCGAATCGGGTTTCAAAACCCCGATGAGTTTGAATTTGATTTCGTCGTAGAGTTGCGTGACCCAAGCGTAGTCCAAGGGCTCGGTGGTAAGTTTCTCTTCGACCAAATCGAAGTAAGCTTTTTTCATGTTGAAACTAATTAATTGTTCCATTATATTACTAATACTTAGCGGCGAAAGAAAGTTTTGGAGAGTTCGCGCTCGGTGCGGGTCGCGGGCACGAAGCACTTGTCCGTGATGACCCCGTAGTCCTCGGCCTTCTTCTCCTGCAGCGAGACCATGGCGAGGTCGATGCTCGGCAGGTCGGGGTCGCTGACGGTCGCGACGTAGCGCTTGGTGACCACCTCCTTGGTCTGCCCGGTCCGGTGCACGCGCCCGATGGCTTGCATCTCGGCAGCCGGGTTCCACTGAGGGCTCATGAGGTAGACGCGCGTCGCCTCTTGCAGGTTGAGCCCCACGCCACCCACCACGATCTGTGAGATGAGGATGGCTCCCGGGTTCGGGTCATTTCTGAAACGGTTCAGGATGAAGGTCCTCGTGTCGCCGTCCAAGGTCCCGTCAAGTCGGTAGCACCGGTTTCCAAGGGCTTGGTTGATAGCGTCCATCTCCCCGTGGAACTGGCAGAAGATGATTGCCTTTTCATTGGGGTGAGTGGCGAGGTCCTTGAGCAGCTGGACGACCTTGCTCGGGAGCTGACCCGTTTCAAAATTGCCCTCCATTATCTCGTGGACGAGGTCGCGGTTGGTCATGGTCTGCCGGGCTCGCAGCATGCCCTCGAGGATTTTCATGTTCTTTTCTCGCTGCGAAGCCCCACGGCGCTGGGCGTCCCTGATCGAGTCCTTGAACTTGTTGTAGATTTCGAAGTAGGTCTGCTCCTCTTCCAGGGTCATGGGCACCTCCATGCAGCCCGAGTGGCATGACGGAAGTCGCAGGCGTTCGCAGTGCTCTGCCACCTGTTCCTTGGTGCGTCGAAGGACGTACTTGTCGCGGATCTTCTCCAACTCTTGCTGCACGGACAGCTTGAGGTCGTTGAGGAACTCCTTGGTCTTGTCGCGGTTCACCAGGTTGCCCCGATGGATGAGTCCGTAGAGCGTGGCGAAGTCCTTGAGGCTGTTGACAACTGGCGTTCCGGTGATGAGCCACGTGGATTTGGAGCGCAGCCGCATGACCTCCAAAAAACTCTTTGACTTCTGGTTGCGCACGTGGTGGGCTTCGTCCAGTACCACGCGATCCCACTGCGTCAAGTAAAGCCCTTGTGACTTTTTGCTGAGTAGGGCTGTGTATGAAGTGATGGTGATGCCCTTGAGGGTTGGTGCGAAACGGTCCAGCTCCTTGTTCCACTGAGCCGTTACGGATTTGGGCGCGACCACTAGCGTGCGTCCCGGGTTGTTGCACATCATCGCGATGGTCTGGGCGGTCTTGCCGAGGCCCATTTCATCGCAAAGGAATCCACCACCATCTTTGTCCCGGGCGGTCATCCATCGGACCCCTTCATCCTGGTAAGGCTTGATGAGGCGTCCCACGAACATCGTGTCGGTTTTCTCTGAGGCATCCTGTCTCTCGTCCAGGCTCCCTGAATAATTTTTAGTTGTTCATCGTTTGGTTCTTTTTGTTGTAGGTTGAACGTTGTTGTTGGAACGAGCGGTCCTGGGTCGGGCGGTCCCGGGTCGGGCTGTGTTAACATTCATGGCGGATCCGTTTTTGTTGTTCAATTGAAACTGAATTTTTCCTCTGATATTACTAATTCTGAACTTTTGTGACTCGGTAATATTTTTTCTCGCGTTTAGGCGATTCATAAAATTTAAAATGTATTTTATATCAGAATCATTCAAATAATTAACTACTCTGTTCACGGTATTCAGAATATTGTTCGCTGTTTTAATGTTAACATTTTGCGCTATGTTCAGCCACGACTGAATTTGTGTTTTCAGTCCCACCACGGACTTGGGCTTTTTGGTCATAATATTTTTTACGTTAGCTTGTTTATTCGCTGGGATCGATGCGATGATCTCACCGGCGAGCACTTCTTTGGAAATGGTCGGGTTTCGGAGACAGGCTTCGTTTGTGTTGGTATTACTACACTTTTTCTTGGTTGTGAAGTTCATTTCTTCGATACCTGTATAGACAATGAACCCTGTGACGACATCTTCCATCATACACCTGAGTTTTGTATTTTTCTTGGCATTGACGTAGAGTCCAGTGGCGATCCCCATCTTGTCACCGCTGGCGACGATCGTCTGATATCTGCCGGCGTAGATAAATTGTGAAAGGTCACCAAGGGTCTTGAACATCGCCGGGTACTGTGGAACTGCACCCAGTTTCGGCTTCGACTCCGTAAAAATGGTTCCATACTCTTTGTAAGATTTTCCAGCTTTTTTCGCACCTATCCACTCCTTTCTTTCTACTGGATTTTTAAACTTGTTATAATCTTTCTTGAATTTATTTGTAAATGATGTTAATGATGTTCCTTTTTCGATCACTTTGTCGTGAATAAGATCGTAGTAAAAAACACGGATCACATCATTTGTCAAATTAACAACAGACAAAGGTTTGTTCTTGTTGTTGAGTTTATTAATTCCAGAAGAATCGACGAATTGGGCTCCATCATAATTTTTAATGAATGTCCTAAAATCTTCAAAAAATTTTTGTTTATTTTGATTGAAAAAACCTTCAGGTCCAATATTGATATTCTCTTCTATGATTGATTTATTGGACACGCCAAGTGTAGTTTTTGTCACCTTGCGTACAATATCATCAAATATACCTGTTGTTGTTTTTGTGGCAGGGGACGTTCTTTCGCGGGACAACCGGAAGTGAGGCGTATACCCTTCGGCTCCAATTTTTTCCCCTTCTGTGGCCGTGATCCATTGAGTGACATACATTGGTTTCCCGTCCAAAACAAACGCGTATTGAAATGGTCTAAAGTCAAAAACCACACTTGGATAGCACGATGTGTTGTTGGTGCGTTTCACCATTTTGTTATTAAAATTGTAGACGTATTTGAACAAGTAAAGGCGTGTTTCGATGTAGTTTCTGAGATTCCAGTTTCGCGAGATGGCGATTCCAGGATCGCACAATCTTGGTGTATTGTAGAGAATCGGGATTCCAGCTTTTTCGATTGTGTGCGCGATCGAAACACGATTCTCCTGATCGACCGAAGTGAGCCAGTTTTGCCAGTTACTCTTATTTACAATGGGATATTGTGTCTTGCATTGCTGCTTCACGATCATGCAATTACCACTGATTTCTGATATGACGTCACCCAGAAATATCGCTTCGAAAGCGCTTGATTTGCCTTTGCTGGGATCTGCCTTTAGGTCGATTGACTCCACGTCATAATAAATTTTTGAACTATCTACGCTACATGTAGACGTCATCTCTAATAATATCTCACAAATTAATAGAATGGCTGAGCGCCGAGGATTTCAGACAGCCGTGTGGGGTCCGCCCGCGTGGATGTTTTTGCACACCCTGACATTTGCCTACCCAGAGGAACCCGACGAGAAGACCAAGCGGACCTTCATGAGGTTCTTCGGATCGCTGTGTACCATCTTGCCGTGCAAGTACTGTCGGGCGAGTTACTCCAAGTACTGCAAGACCGCGGGACCCCTCGGGCTGACCGACGCCAACTTTGCCTCCAGGAAGACCCTGACCCGGTGGCTCTACAACATTCACGACGCGGTGAACCAGCGCATAGGCAAGACGGATCGTCCCAGTTTTTCGCAGGTCAAGGCGATGTACGAGCAGTTCGTGGCGCAACCCCACGTGGACAACGAGAAGCAGCACGGGTGTGTGAATGGCAAGAAGAGACTCAGGTCGGTGATCCGTGTGGTTCCCAGGGAGTGCAAACTTAGTGGAAAGACATTAAAGATTTACCGTGCTTGTAAACAAAGGTATGTACTCTAATCCACTCACCGGAAAGATCACAAGGTCACTCTACGAAGCCGAGTCAGGCAGGCGGTATATTCAAGTGGACAACATTCAGTTGAAGATACCGTGGCGATACGGAAGGCCGTATCAAATTCAATGTGACGACCTCAAGCCCATTATGGACTACAAGGTCGGTGAACAGGTTGAGGTGTGGTGGGAGATCAGTCAGTCCAGGATGATTCTTCGCCGTATTCGATCAGGTCCCCACACCTAGCACACACCCACACATGAGGAACCCCCTCATGGTAGAACCTAACTCTAGGAGGTCCTCGGTGGACAGTGAAGTCTTGAAGTTTTTGCATAAGCTCTCCATACAGAAAGTCTGGGTAGGTTCCAGTTTCTCTATGGAAAATGACCACGACCGTTTTGGCGAGTCGGTGATTCACATATCTCGGATGGTCACACGTCTTAATATTTGTTAATATTTTATTGTCCAATAGTAATAACTGAAAATATGTCTGGTGGCATTACGCAATTGGTAGCACTTGGTGCTCAGGATAGTCATCTGGTTGGAAACCCAGAGGTCAGTTTCTTCCAGTCATCTTTCAAGCGCCATACTAACTTTTCCAGTGTGATTGAGCGTCAGGTGATCCAGAACACCCCGGCGGCGAGCGGTCTTTCGTCGATCCGCTTCGAGCGCAAGGGCGATCTTCTTTCGTATGTGTATCTCAGTAACACAAGCAGTGCAGGAGCCGTGACCGTTACTAACTGGGACGAGATCGTGGACAAGGTCGAGCTTTACATTGGTGGTCAGCTAATCGACACTCAAAACTTTGAGTATTCTGCTAATATCCATACGGACACGATGGCAAACACTTTCTCCAAGACCAACTTCGGACCGACTCCAGATGTATCTGGTTCAAATGATGGGTACTTTTATCCCTTCAAGTTCTGGTTCTGTGAGAACTGGCAGTCGGCGCTTCCTTTGATTGCCCTCCAATATCACGATGTGGAGTGTAGAATTTATTGGGCTAATAATGCAGCTGTTTCTAATGGCATCGAGGCATGGGCTCGCTACATATATCTCGACGCTGATGAGCGCCGGTCAATGGCAGAGAAGTCTATGGATATGTTGATTCACCAGGTTCAGCGCATTCCTAATCCTGCTTTGAAGACTGCCGATCTCACATTCAATCATCCTGTCAAGTTTTTGGCTTCGTGTGCTAGTGCTTTCGATGCATCAAACACCGTCCTTCTTCAGCTCAATGGTGTGGATGTCGGTGAGAAGAAGCCGGCGGTCCCTCACTACAACCAGGTGTCTTGTTATTATCACACACCTTATGGATCAAGCAGCACTGATCCGGGCGAAGGGTTTGAATCGGTGACCATGATGTTGCCATTCTGCCTTGACTCTTCCAAGCTTCAGCCCACCGGGACGTGCAATTTCTCGCGTATGGACTCGGCCAGATTGGTCTGCAGCAGCGCAATCAATGCCGATATTTATGCGGTCAATTACAATATTCTCAGGGTCCAGAACGGCATGGGTGGACTTCTTTATGCGAACTAAATATCTAAAGTATTATTAGTAATATGTCGGGAGGACTTGCAGAACTGGTGGCGATCGGTGCCCAGGATGCACACATCGTTGGTAATCCCGAAGTAAGCTTTTTTCAATCATCCTACAAACGTCACTCGAACTTTTCCAGTGTGATTGAACGGGAGGTCATTCAAGGCGTTCCTAGAAATAACGGATACTCGACGATCCGCTTTGAACGCAAGGGTGATCTTCTTTCTTATGTTTACCTTGTGGCTAAAGATGCACATAATAGTGTTATAGCTCCAACTTGGACCAATATTATAGATAAAATTGAACTTTACATTGGAGGGCAAAAAATTGACTCTCAGGATTATATTTTTTCGGGTTACATTTACCCTGAAATTATGGCGAGTTCACTTTCTAAGAGTATCTATGGACCAGGTCCAAGTGAAAACGACAATAATAACTTTTTTTACCCCATCAAGTTCTGGTTCTGTGAGAACTGGCAGTCGGCACTCCCTTTGGTTGCCCTGCAGTACCATGATGTGGAGATGAGAATCTACTGGGGAAACAATATCACACAAGCATCGACGGCTTCAATCGAGGCATGGTCCCGGTATGTTTTTCTGGACGAGACCGAGCGTCGCATGATGTCTGAACGACCTATGGATATGCTCATTCATCAGGTACAGAGTATTCCGGCACCGAGAGACAAAACGGTCGAACTTCCGTTCAATCACCCCATTAAGTTTATTGCTTCCGCAGCAAGTGCCTTTGCTGCAGATAAAAAGGTTCTTCTTCAGCTTAACGGTATGGATGTGGGTGAAAAGAAGCAAGCGTATCCTCACTATAATGTTGTTTCTTCCTATTATCATCAGTCACAGACTGGGACGAATATAGGCGACATTGTATATGGATACCTTAGTGTAGGTTTGATGATCCCTTTCTGTCTGGATGCTTCGAAGCTTCAGCCCACCGGAACGTGCAATTTCTCGCGCATGGATTCAGCCAGGATCGTCAATGATTCAAGTATCAACGGTCCTATCTACGCGGTCAACTACAACATCCTCAGGGTCCAGAACGGGATGGGCGGGTTGCTTTACGCGAACTAAATATCTAATAAACTAATAGTAATATGTCGTCTGGCGTTACACTTGTCGCTGCGGGACGGGATAATCCCCTAAACATAAATCCCGACTTTACATTTTTCAGCACTGTCTTCAAGCGCCATACGAATTTTTCTAGCGTTATTGATCGGTTAAATATCAACACGAAACCAAGCAATAATGGTAGTTCAACATCTCGTTTTGAGATCAAGGGTGATCTTTTGTCCTATGTATATTTGGTGTGTGATTCACCCGACAATTTCACGGTGAAACGTGATTGGTCGCAGGTCATCGACAAGGTCGAGTTGTTCATAGGAAATCAGTTGATAGACACCCAGTATTATGAGTATTCCAAAAAGATTGTCCCTGATGTTCAGGCATCGAGTTTGTCACGGAGCGTCAAGGGACCTGACGGATCGACCTCGAGTTACTTCTACCCCTTCAAGTTCTTTTTCTGCGAGGACTGGGCATCGACGATACCTTTGATTGCCCTAAACTACCACGATGTCGAGGTGGTGATTCATTGGGCCGATGACGTCTACGGTCAGCTCGAGGTACAGGCCTACCTCAACTTATTCGCCAATTACTGGAACACATATTTTGAAGACATTCGGAATGCCGTAGCTTCCTATCAGGCTGTCACCATCAGTGCTACGGACGTATATACAGACGTTCAAGCCAATGTGCTACTTTATCAGAGCAGTATTGCGGAACTTGGTGATGATCAATATACAAACCTTCAAGCTAACATCGTGATATATCAAAACAGGGATTATTTATCTAACATTAACAATGTTTTAAGCACAACTCTCGATTATCAAATAGATCCTTTTGATCAATTGAATGATGAAACAATACTTTATCAAGAAGTAACAATACCGTCACAAGATCAATATACAAATATACAGTCAAATATTGTGACATATCAATTAAGCTCCGACAATACAGAAAGATTATTACATGCCTCAAATGTGGTAAATGGTTATAGTAATCTTGTTCCAATTCCTTCATCTACAGAAACTAAAAATTATATAATAAGTTTAAGTAGAGATTTACCACCAGTTTTTCAAATCAATCTTATAAGTCAAGCAACAATTGACTTGCGTCGTCAATCTACATATAATTTTAATTATACGCAAAATATTATTGCCGAAAACCACATATTTCGATTTTCAACTACATCTGATGGTACGCACGGTGGTGGAGTCGAATATACAGAAGGTGTAACTATAAATCAAGATCGCGATCTGACATTTGTGGTTGGTATCGACGCTCCTGATATTTTATATTATTATTGCGTTAATCATTCTGGAATGGGTGGGTTGATAAATATACGGGATGCGTTTTCCGCGCCAACGTCTAATTCAGTAACTGGTTATATTTCTTATGATGATCTTGTTGACAGTAGTTCATCATTCGATGCATCAAATTCCTTGAATGTATTTTTATCAACACTACACAATTCAGAAAGAATAGATCTTTCTTATAATGTTTTAGTAACATGGTCTGACCTGTATTTACTTACCAATGTTCTTACTCAAAATACAACATCAGGGTTTTTAATTTACGATGATGTTTCCGATACAATATCAGATTTTACAGGTTCGAATGTAATGTTACTGGATGTTTCAAATCTAGGTAATGTCCAAAGACGCGAAGAATCAAACGCAGTAATAGACGCTTGGAATATAGCTGATACAGAATTTAATTATTCCAATACATCACCGACGGCAGATTCTATTACGGGTTATTTAACCTATGATGGATTTACAGACAATTCTTCTCAATACGATGCTTCAAATTCTCTTTTAACTTTTTTAAATTCCAATGCAATATCCGAAACATTAATAAGAACTACTATAATAATAGACAGTTATACATCTCTAAGTCCTGTACCAGCTTTATCCGCACCGACATCCAATGCTACATCTGGTTTATTGGTATGGTTGGGAGAAGAAGATACCGCTTCTACAACGTTAGCATCTTCCAATTTAATTTTATATATGGACGAATTTCATTATAGTAATATATTAAATACAGCGGGAAATGTGATTACGAGTTATGAAACAGCAGCACTCTCAAACATACTGAACAAAGATAGTACAACTGGATTTCTCACATTTGATGATAATACAGAAGATTCAAAGAGTGCCTATCCAAGTTCAAATGCACTATATGATTACATGGCAGTGAAACATTTTGAACCGCGTTCACTTCTGGCACAAGATGTTGTAGATGCGTGGAACACTGCAAATGCTATTTACAGTTTTTCAAATACCGCGCCATCCTATGACACCTCAAACGGATTTATTCTTTACGACGCCATCCAGGATGATGATACACAGTATGACGGGTCCAATAGTCTCGTGACATTTTCAAATGTCAAGGAAAATGTGGTACGCATCGTCAATGCCACCGCACTGGTCAATGGGTATAGCAATCTAATCATAGGGATAAGCAACCCCAAGACTGCGCCCACCTATGATGAAAATACCGGTTTCATTACATTCGATGGCGATACAGATGTTGCCGGTTCCAACGTGGGTTCCACTGCACTGTACACCTACGTGGAAAACTACGGTCAGACAATTCTGGGATATTCTTTTGATTTATTCACCCGTTACATCTACATTGACAAGGACGAGCGAAGAATTACGGCGGATCGTTCTGTGGATTATGTCATCACTCAAACGCAACGCATACCAGCGTCAAACAAAAAGGAGATCGATCTTCCCCTAAGTCATCCCGTAAGTTTTATAGCGTCCACGGCAAGCAACTTTAATGACACGAACAACATGCTACTGGAAATCAATGGCGAACCGATAGGAGATCCAAAACCAGTCATTCCGCATTACAGACATGTGTCGACTTATTTCCACAGTCCATATGGATCTAATCAAAATACAACCATGATGTACCCTTTCTGCCTGGATGCATCTAAAAAGGAACCATCAGGTTCTCTCAATTTCAGTCGTCTGGATTCGGCCCGAATAATCTTGGACGAAGCCATCGACGGTGACATCTACGCGGTCAACTACAACATTCTTAGGATTTCGAACGGGGTCGGGGGGTTACTTTACTCATAGTATCTAAAGCCTTATCTACCTGATCTTTCGGCATAAACATGAGCCAAGCCACGGCCATCCTCTCTTGGGTAAGCGTCCCATCCCGCTTCATGGCGGCACACGCATCTTGAAATTGCTTTACGTAGTCCATAATGGAATTTCAAGGTGTCACTTCTTTAATTGGTCTTTGGAACCTTGAGCAGAGGGACATCAGCGGAGAAGCATCGGGTGATGCTGTTGGCGGGAACCGGACCCACACGCTGAAGGTCGGTGATAGGCCTGATGAGTTCGGGACCCATCCTGGCAATCAGCTGACGGTACTGGTAGTTAAGAGGGTAAGCAATACCATTATCAGACATGATTCGATCGTTGATCAACTGACTGGAACTGTAAATCGTGAAGGCGCGACCATCGGCCATACCAAGACGCTGCGACATCTTTTACTTATTCAAGAGATAATATTCTCTGACCGCCTGGATGAATGGTTCACTCTGATAAGGACCGGTATTGGATTGGTTCTTTATGGCGATGTCACCAAGTTTTACGTCGGGGTGATAAAGAACGTCGAGTAAAAATTTGTAGATGACGGCAAGGTCCTTGAACGTCTTGGCACCAGCTAGCACAACACTCCCGGTCTTGAAAACACTGACCGTCGTCCCGAAGATGGTCGCTTTGACTGCCGAGTAGGTTTCGGGGTTAAATGAAATCTTACTAACTTTGTTGCGATAGGTCTTGTAAAGATCCAAAAGTGCCAGCTGATTGATGCCGTGAGGAACCTGAAAGGTAGCATTGATCATCTGAATTTCCATGGGGATGGGTGAACGGTCACGAACGTCTGGGAAAATCTCATCTACTAATTCTTGGATCTCCTGGATGATCGCATTGCCTTCCATGGGTGTCGATGAACCCGTCACGTGAATTTTTCCATTCGCAAACAGCTTGACAGAACGTTTTTTGGTTTGTGATATTTCCTTGAAGATGGTCACAGAATTGTTAAAGTGGTTTTTAGCCATTTCCCACCCTTTGGTTCCAGATGCGAACTTTTCAGTAAAGGTTGTTAAAGAAGTGGTGACATCCTTTCTGCCACCCATCACAGTCATCGTCGATACCCTCAACAATGAGGGTTTGCGATCAAGTTTATCTCGCGCCTTCACGACATTCCCCAAGAACGTCAAGTACTCCATTTAAAAAAGAAATGACTCTAATCTTTAATATGAGATGTCAGCACTGCAAGAAGAAAGGAGTGGTATGTATCCCTTGTTCTTGTTGTGATCTTGATTCACTCTGCACCCAATGTATTCAGCTGGAGTTTCATGAGTGTTGTGGTATCCTGAATAAAATTCAGTCCATGAAGAAAAATATAGAACTTCTAAACCCTAAAATTGAGGGGCAGAAGTTTCAAAAAATATAGGACAGCCAGTAGCAACAAAACTACCGCGGTGACCTGCAAGCCCCTGACAACAATCGTATTTTTCTTTTCCACTTTGACTGGGGCTGTCACTGGGGCGGGAGTTGGGTTGTTCCACGGAGGGTTGTCGTAGATGCGCTCTGGCAAGGCAGGGCGATTCAGAGGGTAGTCCTGGGATCCAGGCGTGCAGTAATAGGGCGTCCTCCATCCGGCAGCCGTGGTCTCCGCACACCCTGGACTTGCCTCGGTCTCCTGTGCCGCGAGGGCGCCACCAAGAGCATCTTCATAGGGCTTAACCGAATTCACAAGTGGAGCTTGGGGCTTCGATCCGGTGTAGACTGTCTTGTATGCACCGCCTTCTGACACACCTGGGTTGAACTTATTTGGATCGGGATTGGTATACGGATTAATTTTATCCATGTGGATTCCGTCGTTCAGATGGATATATGACATCCTTACTTGTTATACTGTGGGAATAAATTGCCACTTGAGCAGCTTGCACATGTCTGCCCAAATGACATCCTGCTGAGTCAGTTTTTCTTTTGATTTCAATAGAGGAAAATAAGGCAAAAATTGGTCTTCACCAAGAAGCTCACAAAACTTGTATAACACGTAAGGGTAGCTGAGGAAGTTCTTTCGGTCCTTGGGACATACTTTGTCAAAGGGTTCCTGGATTTCATTGAACATCAACCTGAGACGTTCCTCCAAGGTAGGCAACATTTCTGGCGGTCTCACACCTGTAAGAATATTTGTAATGTAGGGTATGTGTTCATAGTATTTATTCTGTCGCAACTTTTTCAAAAGTCCTCTCACCTTGGCATGAGTAATCTTGGAAACTTGTTCGATTCTTTGTTTTTTAAGTTCGTACCTTAAACTTTCTATAATATCATCCGGTATGTTGGCCGATTCTTTCCCCTGAAATTGTTGAACCCATTCATTAAAATGATTCTGTCTTTTGTAACTGTACTGTGTATTTTTAGAAAGTTCCTGTTCATCATGATACGATAGTCCAGTGGCTAAATAATTTATACTGCATCCACAATCTTTACACACAAGCGATGATGTTATTTCACATTCGTAAATGTTTTTTGATTCACAATTTTCACATGTATCACCATGAAATGTAGTTTTTTCTAAGACATCGTCGTCCCTCATGACCGTCAGATCGCCCTCGACGACACGCATGTATTCTATAAAAATATCACGACGACAATTCTCTTCCTGATATCTCAATAAATAGGGTGCAGCCAGGGCGATGTATTCATTCATCTTGACCTCATCATTTTCATATTCTTTCAATTTTATATGATATCTTTCAAGTAAACTCATTTAAAGAAAAATGTCATTATAACTTTAAATGTATAACTTTCTTGTCAAGCTTGTCGGCTGGTGGTATAACGAGAATCCCTACCGGACCACGATGCCTTTGAAAATGATATATGACGTAAACACTAAAAAAGATTGTATGTTTCCTTCGGCCGAGTGGAAGAGAATCATGGAAGGTTGGCCTCTGATGAGGTCAGGTGAAACTTACATCACGTGCTATTATCCCGATTTCAGGGATGCGATCTATGTGTTGCGAAGAAAGAAACCTGAATGTGTCGAGAATATTCGATACGAGCAGGAGTACACCTATCGCGGTTCTCCTTATTCCATGGTGACCAGGGATCCCATGCGCAGGGTTCATGATATCGAAGAGTCCGAAGGAATGAAGGGACCCGTCATGATTCAAAAGGTCGAAGCTATCATGGAAAATGGCGAGGTGAAAATGTGGGACACGGCTAGGTTCCTTCGTTATGCGGGACCAAGGTCGGACTTTCACAACGTCAAAGACATCTGTATGAAAGATCTATTTGACGCCAATGAAGAAGTACCAGATGAGTGGCATGTTTACATGTTTGGTAATAAAGTTGTCATCGACAAGAACGAAGAACTTACTCCTCGGACTTTGGTGCCAGGTAGAATCTGAGTTCGCCAAGGGAAGTAACTTTGTACTCAAGAACCAGGGGCATGTCCTGACCGTGGTGCAGGAGTTTCATATTTGAACACATCGAGGTAGCCTTGGTGAACAAGTTCAAGTATTTTAGTGAAAATGTATCTTTCATCGATTGGAATTTATTCGAATCAGAGTCAATGTCATATTCAGTGTTTTGTTCCGCGAAATCGCCCGTACACTTGAACCCAATCTTTTTGAAAGAACGCTCAATGATTAGCTCGGAACCAATGTGGGATATATCCCTACACAATCTCTGAAAATCCACGGTCTGAAATGTCGTAATGGTCTGAATTTCCAAAGAAGGTGCTTCGTACATTTCATCATTAATATCCAGAAGACGCAAGTTGAAATGACTTCTGCTCTTCTTACTGTCATTCTCAATTGAAATATTGAGCACGTGATCATCATTAATCTTCATCACCAAAACATCATTGGCAGTGACAGACTTCAGAACCCTAAATACATTCGTTGTGTTGATTCCAACGATGATTTCATTCTCACATGAATATTCTTCAAATTGGCTGGAGTCCAGAAACAATTCCACCATGGCCGTTCTGGCATTGTCCAGAGTCAACATATGAATTCCCTTTTTGCTAAATGAAACATTAACATCGTTGAGGATATCCTTTAATACCTCAAAGATGTTCTTGAATGCCGATGCCTGAATGGTCTTTAAGAACATTTACTAGTTTTAGTGTCCGTTTTCTTTAAGTAGTCACGATCATAAAGGTCTTTAAGAAATTGTTTGAATCCTTCTTCTCCACGATCTTTCATAAATTCCTTCCATGAACTGTAACCTTGTTTGTATGAATAGACATTTCCAAGAGACCTTGGTACATCTTCTGGACTGGTGATCATTTTAGTTATTGGTGGTTTTCTTGTTTATCTTGGCTTCCAACTCTGGGGTCATCGGAGGTGCCAGAGGGGCACCATAGGATTCGAGGTCAAATAGTCCCTGAACAACACTTGGGTTTCCGTCAAATGAAGCGATTGCTTTGGCATCGAATGATTCAATTTCAGTGGGTATCAGCGAGAGTGCCCACTGTCTCACCTCGGCTCCGACCAACAACTTACCTTCGTTAGTGATAATTGCAGGCACGTGAGTCAATTCCTTTTTGTATTCACTTGGAATTTCGGTTTGATGCACGTTCAGGTATTCAATCTGGTCTGCGTAGGGTGTGTTTTCCAAAATCTTATTTGCCTCAAGGCAATGTTCGCACCTTGGACTGTAGAACATATAAGCAAATGCCATGTCTTACCAATATTGATGAATTTATCAGGCGATATAATTTCGCGATTGTATATAAGATGCGTACGCAGACCATACTCCTGATTGTTCTGGCGGTAGCCATTGTTGGATTTTTCATCGCGCGAAACCGAGAAGGCCTCATGTGGGATCGCGGATTTGCAGGATTTCGTCCAGCGGTGTCAGGCGTGATCACGGAAGGGTCGCTTGATATTGAAGGAAGTCCGGTTGTCGATGTTTCAGTCAAGGCCATGATGATCCAGAAGATCGCAACCGAGACCGCCAAAAAGATTTTCGACACCAACGGTCTGTCGATGTTCCCAATTGAAACCGTATTCATTCAGGTTTTCAATACTCCAGAGAGTATCGGAAAGCTCAAGGAGAACCGCCCGGATGTCTATGATGCCTACATCAAGTACCTCCAAACTCGTCAAACACAAGATCTCGAACCCACTGCTGATGACAACAAAAAGGTCAGAACTTCCCTGATTAGTTACCTCGACACGCTCAAGCGCGACCAGGACTACGCGTCTCCTCCAGACGGCGTACCTATGACCTACCGCGCCAGGTTTTTGATGCTCGACACGACTCGTTTCTATGGTTCGGAACTTGACGTGATCGCCATCGGCGACGGCAAGGATGTGACAATCCAAGGCATCACGACCCAGCCTCTGATGAACGGCGATGAAAGGATCAAGCCTTTTCAGGACACTATCCGAGCAGGGGATTGGGAACCTTACAACACCATCGCCAACGCCAACGCTCCCACCAAGAGCGCCCTGGAGCTTGCCGAGAAGGCGATCAAGGACAAGTGGGGCGAAGACTTCAAAGCCTACGAAGCGACCGCGAGCGCGGATGTGGGTCAGTTTGAACCCGTGAGTACGTCCTATATTCGTTAGTAAAAACTCCAGAACTAGTAGACAATGCCTCTGAGAGTGGACGAGGTACAACAGATCGACCACCGAAAGCGAGAGCTAAAAAAGAAACTCTATACGGAACTGTACGAACGTGCCAGCACCAAGGTGAGACAAGTCGCCGAACTCGGTCTCCATGAAACCTGGGTACAGATTCCTTCGTTCCTAATAGGATTTCCATCTTTTGACGTAAATAAGGCGGCCCAGTACGTCGAGCGACAGTTCATCAATGGTGGGTTCTTCACCCAGCTTTATGAAAACGGTCAGTTGTTTGTTTCGTGGTATCCCAAGACGTCCAAAAAGAAAGCCAAGTCAAAGCCCAAAGAACCCGAGAACGAGTTCGCATCCCTGGCAAACCTCAAAAAAGCCGCGGACAAATATCGCTGAATTAAATACGTTTTATCAGTAACTATGGACAATAACCTTAATGTTCTTGTGGAGGCCAAAAAGGAACTCCTCAATCAGCTCTCGTCCACCATCCTTCCGAGTGCACTGGACTGCATGGACTCGCTCTATGCGGATGCCAGGACGGAGACCCAAGGAAAGCAGGCACTCAAGGCGTTCCAGGACAAACTGGCCAAGATTCCTCAGTGGAATAATTACCAGATCGATACCGAGGTGGGAAAGTGTGTGGATCGCTGTGGCGGGTGCTTGGATGAAATGGTTGCCGCGGTGTTTGTGGCCACGGTCAAGATCATCTCTTCGGTCAGGCTCTCCAAGGATTCCAGGAAGGTGTCACTGAAGATTCCAACCAACGATGTGTTTGTTTTGGGTGTCTATACCAATGTCGCCAAGCGGATCTATGAAGATCCTTACATCTACCAGGAAGTCATCAGCAGGAACGACCGTCGCAAGGATCTCATCAGGAGGATGGACGGCGTGGTCGAGGAGACGGTCAAAGAGATGCTCCCGATCAACCAGATTCTGAAGACCTACCTCAACAAAAACCCCATGGACAGACTTCAAGAGGAGTCCGAGGAAGCCCACACGGCAGAGTTGGGTGATGAGAATTTTCCCGAAGAAGGAGAACTCCCGTTGCCAGAGGGAGACGACGAAGGAGAGCCGTCCGAAGTGGTCGATCACGGCGAAGAAATGCCCCCGTCGATGCCAGAAGAAGAACCCATGCCAGTCGACGAACCCATGGAGGAAACCAAGAACTTTACATTCAACGACAAAATTATGAAACGAGGTGACCCGACACCACCCATGGAAGAACAGGAGGAAGACTTTTCCATCAACCCTAGTGCGAACCGTTAAACATACTAAAATCTAGTTTAATTAATAATGATAAGTGATTCTCTTAAGAACCCTTTGATTGCCGCTCTTGTCGGTGCGGTTATTACAATGGCCTACATTCAATTGGTGGCCCGCCTTAATCGCGAGGCACCTCCCAGGAATGCCGACATGGTTAAGCCTGCCATTCTGAATGCCATTTTGGTGGGTTTCATCGTCTATATGGGAATCTCACAGCGCGAAGAGATCTACGAGACGCCCTTCCCGGAAGTTAGTCGCGGAATGTAGTTAAATATTTTAGTCTAGATAGATAATACGATGGCCAGCGTTGATACATTTAACGAGCTTCTTTTGCAGTTTGTGGATGAGCTGGCTCACACGTTCCCAGAGAACACCATTGTGAAGACCTACAGGAATACGGTCAGTATGCTGATCAAGAAGGATCCTGGTGTCTGCCTGGAAACGTTTATGAAGAATGTGAAACCCCATGAGGATCTCATCCGCAATCAGGACGAGCGCATCTTCGAGGAACTTTCACGAAGCTATGGTATTTTGAAGACGCTGGATCTCGAGTCCATGTGGAAGTCCGAACTTTCGGACAATAGTCGGTCGGCCATCTGGCAGTACGTCCAGGGGCTCTACGTCCTCGGAAATAATGTCGGCGATGAGGAGATTCAAGCATCCCGTCAAACCAATATGGACTTTTCGCCAGAGAAGATCAATCAGTTATTTGCACCCCAGGGCCCGAGTGGCGAGGACAATCCATTTGCCGGACTTTTGGGAAACCTGTTGAAACCCGAAATGATGGAAGAGATGACCTCCAAGGTTGAAAAGGAGTTCGGAGACGGTCAGGGCGGGTTGGACGAGAACAAGATTATGAAGGCACTTGGACCTATGATGGGCAACTTGTCAAAGATTCTTCAGCAGCCACCCGAGTGAAAAAATTAACTAGTTAATAAATAAGAATGGAACAACCGTGGTTTAGAAATCCATCGCATCTGTTTGCCAAGAACAAGGTGCTGATCTTTTGGCCTCTGGCCAAGCAGACTTCCGTGGAGAGGCTCAACGCCGCCACCCGATTCATCCTCTACACCATGGCGATCCTTTACATTATTAACCGTGACATCAGGGTCATATATTTGGGTCTCACGGTTATTATGGTTATGGCATCCATGTTTTTGGCAGGTGGCATCAAGGAAGCCATGAGACCTGCTTCATTCGAGGAGGAAGGGGTCCGGTTCAACGCAACCACCCCAGGTCAGAAGTGTGAACAGCCAACCAAGGAAAATCCCATGGCCAACGTTCTCATCACGGACTATACAGATAATCCGAAGCGCCCAGCTGCGTGCTATTACCCGACCGTCAAGGACAAGGTCAAGGCATTCCTGAACGAGGGGACTCCCACTGATCAGGCGGATGTCTATTCGAGTCGCAATCAGTCGTTCCGTGCCTTTTACAGTATGCCGTCCACGACCATTCCCAATGACCAAGGTGCATTTGCTAGTGCCGCCTATGGACCGGTCGTGGATAAGGTGTGTCGCTCGGAGGGAGGTGCCTGCTACCCCAACGACGCCTCGATGTTTGGTCAGTCCAGGATGCCCGAACTTCAGCAACTCAGAGGCACTTTCGGTAGCAGTGTTTAAAATCTCCGGTGATAGTAATATGGCTTATCAGCTCAACACTTCGTCAGTTCTTTTGGACGCCGAGAGTCTGCCAGTGGATTGCGCCTACGATCATGTGGTCGCGCCTCCGGTGGTCAGCAACCTCAATTATGCCGGTTCGGGTCGTGCTTCGACGCCCATCTACGGGACGGCTCCCTATATGGCGGGCAAGGGGGCTCCAGGAAATCTGATCTTGGTCGAGGACATGCTTCGCCCTCAGTCTAGCACATTCTTCAAGAAAGGCTATCAGGGACGTGGATATGATTTCCCTTTGCAGGATATGGCATGTTCGGTGCCACTTCGCACCCGGTCGTGGGATCCAACGAGCAGCCGGGCGAATGTTCAGAACGCCGTTTTTGATCGTCGTTATCCAGCCTAATTTAAATCTACCCTAGTTTTAATATGGACCCATTGAGTCTTGTGGCCTTGTTAGGGATTGCTGTGGCAGGTCGTCAAATTGCCAGCAGTGACCGCAAAGAAGGTTTTACTCCAGCACCCGTTCCAAATCGGGAGACGCAACAATTGCCCTATTTCGGAAGGAACATCAACACACCCGGTCAGGATTTGACCCTAGTGAAAGATTTCCTATCTGGGCCCTATATCGATACGTCTAAGCAACGAAAGGATGCGGTACCGAATCTTCAGGATGCCGCGCCCAATGTTCAGTTTCCTTATGGTCAGCCTGTTTATAACTTGTACGACCGCCAAAATGTGAGCAGTCGTATGGACAACCTTTCGTCCTCCGAGCGTAGGTTTGTCGGCCCCGGTCTTGGCGTTCCGGCCAACGTTCCGGCCTATGGTGGATTTCAGCAGCAATTCCGCGTGATGCCCAACAACGTCGGTGCATACAAGCTCACAACCCTTCCCGGTCGCTCGGGTCCCGCCAAGGACTTTGTTGACCGCGGAACCGAGCGTCTTACTGTCACCCAAAACCGCCCACAGAAAACCTATCAACTTTTGGGCGGCGAAGATAAGCGTCCTCTTGAGAAGGGTCGCGCTCAGGGTCAGGGCGGGATGGTCACCGGCATGCGCGAGCGCGAACGTTACGTGAAGACGATGCGCCCCACGATCCGCTCGGAGACCTCGACCCGCATGGACGGCCTCGAGTTTGGCGCGGCCAAGAAGTTTGTTTCCGCTGGAACACTTCAGGAAGCTCCAACCCGTAATAAGGCAAATTTCATATCGCGTGCAAATGACGTGGCGGCTCCTGGAATTCACTCATTTGAAGGTGGTTATAAGCAGTTACAAAATGCCATACTCCTCAGACCCGCACAGAGGGAAGGCAAGGGCTACACACCTCCGGGCGGTCGCATGAACGTTCGCGGTTCAGCCACCCAGGTTCAGGGCAAGACCACCAAAACCCGCGACAGCCTTTCCACGGTCGTCGAGGGAGGTGCCGGAAACCAGGGCATCGGCCAGAATTACGAAATCACTTGGAAACAGAATAACAATGTCTTCAAGGGAAATGCAGATTATCGGACCAATCAGTTGGGGCTGGCGGTCAAGCAGCTGGACAACAATCCATTCGCATACAGTCTCGCGCAACACTAAACGTCATAGATCCTACATTCTAGAGCATGGGGTTCTTCCTTACAGAACATCTCCATGGCATCCAGTTTGTTCTCTTGTTCACGAACCCGTTGATCGTGAAGACGAGAATATAGCTCTTCATGTTCCATCCAGTCGTGGACGTACTTTTGTGGATTTTCAATCATCCGTTTGGTGGGTCTTTTCAGTTCAGTGCGCTTCTTGAACATGTACGGCGGCACGTTCCTGAACAAGCAACTGTAGTAGAGCATATTTAAAAATAAAAGTCATTATATTTTTAAGTATGAGACACGAGACGATCGCCATGGAAGTTTCGCCCCTGGAGTTCGAGGGCATCAGGGTAATAGACTTCGACGCCCAGGTGGATGATGATGACAAGGTGGTGATCGTCACGATGTCCAGATACTTCATTGGGGACCTCCACGATGAATGCATCAAGAAGGCCAAGAAGATGTACAAAGGATACAGGGTTAAAACTAACGTGGGAATGTAATTCAAGATGATTGAGACAACTACGATTGAGGTACCAGTGAACCCCTTCCACTTTGATGGAATGCGAAGCCTTGGAATACCCATCAAGGTGGATCACAAGGAACAGATGATCTACGTTGATTTTATGTCAAACCAAGGAACTAAAATCATGGAAGATTTCCTTTCAGAGGTCGGTCACAAGTTTCCTGGCTATGATATCAGGGTAGCCAGGCTTGACCATTGAGAACCGCCCTTGTATACTTGGTGGCGATCATAGAGTGAATCATTGGCCAGTCCATGACATTACTGGCGGTGATAGATAGACCAAATGGATTTGAGTTTACGAACTTGACAAACTCCTTGCCGTTCTTTTGAGAATCGGGTGAAGTGTAATACTCCATCTTCTCAAAAGAACCCTTAAGCCATTGAACATGCTTTTCGTTTTGAGGATCAAATTGGTCCATCGTTAGTAACTGAAAAGGTTTTTATATCTTTAATTAGTAGGAAATGAGTTCCATCGACAACAACCTTGGTGGCGGAGGAGGAAGTGCCTCTGCTTCAGGAAAGAAAGGAGCCATTCAGTTGAGCGACGGGAACTTCAATTTGACATCCAACAAGGAACTAAAGTCTGACCCCAAGACCGGAACCATCACGACCACAGGACTGACCACCACTGGCACAATATGGGCATCGACTATTTCGACCTCAAATCTTGTTGCAGATACCGTTGAAAATTTGACCGTCATAGGCGATGCTTCAGTCACTGGGGATGCCACGGTAGACGGCATGATAAGCACCACCAAAGTGGACATAAGTGGAACACTAACCACTGCTTGGGCATCTGTTTCTGGAACCTTGACCGCAACGTCTATCACTGGGACATCTTCTATCATCGATGGAGAAATCAAAGTCGGAACACTGAGTTCCACTGGGAATGGTTACTTTTCGTCCAATGTAGGCGTAGGGACTACGGATACCGCCGAATATAAGTTTTTGGTGAATGACGGAACAAGCAATCTTTTTGGGGTTCCTTATGATACAGCTAATTTGACAGACGGAAAGACCATTGTTTACAACGGAAGTGGATGGGTCTACGACAATGCGGGACCTGCAGATGGAACTCAATCTGGTGAAATACTCGCGTGGGATGGTTCGGAATGGTCTGCCAACAGCGCCGTGGTGGTCGAAGGTACCAGTGTTGGTATCGGGACCACACAACCCACTCAGAAATTGGATGTCATCGGCAATGTAAAGGCCACAGACTTTATCGGTTCGGGTGAAGCTTTGTCGGACCTAAATGCGTCCAATGTTACTTCAGGAACACTCAGCAATAACAGACTCCCCAACACTATATCTGTTTCCAATTTGGAAGCGACGGCCAACTTGGTGGTTGGTGGACCCGCAGACATCACCGGTACCTTGAGTGCCGCTGGTATTACGTCATCTGAAGATATCACCGTCACTGGAAATAATACACTTTCCGCATCCAATCTGAGGACGTCCAACCTTTTCGTCACTGGACCCGCGGACATCACCGGTACCTTGAGTGCGTCCAGTATTATAGGTTCGGGTGCCGGTATAAGCACGTTGAATGCATCAAACATCACTTCAGGAACACTCAGCAATAACAGACTCCCCAACACTATATCTGTTTCCAATTTGGAAGCGACGGCCAACTTGGTGGTTGGTGGGCCCGCAGACATCACCGGTACCTTGAGTGCGTCCAGTATTATAGGTTCGGGTGCCGGTATAAGCACGTTGAATGCATCAAACATCACTTCAGGAACACTCAGCAATAACAGACTTCCGCAGACAATTTCAGTGTCCAATTTGGAGGCCACGGCCAATCTTGTGGTCGGTGGACCTGCAGACATCACCGGTACCTTGAGTGCCGCTGGTATTACGTCATCTGAAGATATCACCGTCACTGGAAATAATACACTTTCCGCATCCAATCTGAGGACGTCCAACCTCACGGTCACCAACTCTCACAGTGTTTTGGGAAATCTATTCGTATCCCATACGGTCAGCGCTCCTACACTTCTGGTCAGCAAAGACGCACAGGTAACGGGAAATCTCACAGTGTCTGGAGGTGTCGTGACAATCACTACTACCACGACCGGAACGAGCAACATTGTCATCACCAATGCTGGCACAGGACCCGTGTTGGTGGCAACCCAATTGGGTGCACAGCCGATCGCAAATTTCATCGACGGAATGAGTGGTTCAAATGTAAGCGCACTTTTCATATCTGGAGGCGAACAGTCAATATCAGGAAGAGATGGATATGTCGGTCTAGGCACGACCCTTCCCACTCACCGTCTGGATGTCCGAGGTGACGCAAATGTCGCGACCAATCTTTTTGTGCATGGAATGTTGTCCACATCAAATATCGAAATCACAAACATAGATACAGTCACCGACAACGCCTTCATAGGAGGAACCCTGAGCGCGTCCAATGTCGAGACCTCAAATCTTACGGTCACAAACTATCACGAAGTTGATGGTACTCTAAGTGCGTCCAACATAATTACCACAAACATAGACACCGTGACAAACGATGTCTTAATAGGAGGAACCCTGAGCGCGTCCAACATAACTACCACAAACATAGATACCGTAACCAACGACGCCTTCATAGGAGGAACTTTGTCCACATCAAATCTCAAAGCCACAAACATAGATACAGTAACCAACGACGCCTTCATAGGAGGAACCCTGAGTGCGTCCAATCTCGAGACACCCAACCTCACGGTCACTGGGACCATCACGACCTCGAATCTGGTGGCGAATGCTGGGAACAATATTTTGATCAGTTCGAACCTTGAGGTCGGAACCTCTAACCTCTTTGTGGACATCACCACGGGTAAGGTTGGTATGTGTAAATCGGATAGAGGTTTTGAACCTATGACAGGGCTTATGGGAAGTGTCCAGGTATTCGGTAACGATGTAGGATACTTAAGTGGATATAACATAAATGGGGATTCAGCATTTGTATCAAGTGGAACTTTCTATGGACTTTGGGACGATATAAATGGCAATTTTGGCGTAGTTTCTAATCATGGCGGATCTACGGATTTGTTTTATGCCAATATTGACAGATTATCGACCACAAATTATGGTGTTGGTATAAATGGAACTCTAAGTGCGTCCAACGTCGAGACTTCAAACCTCACTGTCAATGGCAACGCCTACGTAAGTTCTAATCTAGGGGTGGGCACCGCAGACACGGCCGAGTACAAGTTCCTGGTGAATGACGGAACCAGTAACCTCTTCGGGGTTCCTTATGATACAGCTAATTTGTCCACTGGAAAGACCCTTGTCTATAACGGAAGTGGATGGGTCTACGACAATGCAGGCCCGGCAGATGGAACACAAACAGGTGAAATTCTTACGTGGAATGGATCCGAATGGTCCGCCAACAGCGCCGTGGTGGTCGAGGGCTCGAACGTCGGCATCGGTTCCACACAGCCCCGTGAAATCCTGGACGTGGCAGGGAACGTTCGCATCACCCAGAGTGTTCTGATCAATGAAACTTTCCAAGGAAGGGCCATGCGTCTAAATGACACCCCCGCATCAAATCTGCACTACCAACCCAATTTCACCATCACCGGCTCGCTCACCTCGGCGGGCGACATCAAGACCAATCAGTCCTTCCGCGGTCACAACATGTTCCTGAGCAACGTCCTCACGATCAGCGGCGGGGTGGTCACCAACACCGGAACGGTCAACACAACGATCAATGGAAGCTTGACGGTTCAGGGGGATGCCGTCGTGAACTCAAATATTTCGGCAGTGAGCGTCAACACCGGCGACGTCATATCCAACCGCGCCGTCCACGGAAAGGCCATCCGCCTCGGCAACACACCCGAGTCAAATGT